>Ga0315268_10000965_pt1 | contig 33513 bp, 31 predicted proteins | sample C1_top_MG_FD_204535 | JGI IMG/M metagenome (GOLD analysis project Ga0315268, IMG submission 204535) | Sediment microbial communities from Yellowstone Lake, YNP, Wyoming, USA - C1_top | ecosystem: Environmental > Aquatic > Freshwater > Lake > Sediment | place: USA: Wyoming | collected 2017-08-01
AACGCAAATGACCTTGTGCATAGGCACCCGGCTCCAGCGGATCGGCGTGGGTAATGAGATAGAGCTTGCCGGCCAGGTTGTCGAACACCGCCAGTTCTTCGGTCAGCATCAGGAGGATGTCGGGCGTGTGCAGCACGTCATGCTTGCGCGTGGCCGCAAGGCGCTTTTCGATGTAACGAATGGTGTCGTAGCCGAAATAGCCCGCCAGTCCGCCGGTGAATCGCGGCAGCCCGGCTACCGGCGCGGCCTTGAAGCGCGCTTGGAATTCAGCGATGAACGCCAGCGGATCGGGCAGGCTGTGTTCTTCCACCACCTGACCATCGGTTTCCACTGTCAGCAGATGCGCCCGCACCCGCACCACGGTGCGCGCGGGCAGGCCAATAAAGGAATAGCGGCCGAAACGCTCGCCACCCACCACTGATTCCAGCAGGTAGGTATAGGGCGCATTGGCCAGCTTGAGATACACCGACAGCGGCGTTTCCAGATCGCCGGGCAGTTCACGCACCAGCGGGATGCGGTTGTAGCCTTGGCGGGCGAGGTCGAAGAAGTCTTGTTCAGTCATTTTTTTCAGGGGTCAGGATCCAGGATTCAGGGGTCAGGGAAAAGCGCGTCGTGCGCCCGATCAAGACCAGCGCCGCCATCGGCGGCACGTTCCCTGAATCCTGGCCCCCGAATCCTGACCCCTGAATATCACGCCTTCACCACCATCTTGGCCGCCTCGAGCAGGCTCGGCACCACCGCATCCAGATCCAGTTCGCTCACCGGGCGGCCGCGGTTGTAGCCGTAGGGCACGCAGAACACCGGGCAACCCGCTGCGCGCGCGGCCTGGGTGTCGTTGAGCGAATCGCCGATCAGGAGCAGTTCGGCCGGCTTCACCTTGAACACCTCGCAGGCATGCAGCAGCGGCAGCGGGTCGGGCTTGCGCCTGGGCAGCGTGTCGCCGGAAAGGATCAGTTCGAAATAGTCGAACAGGCCGGTGTCCTTCAGCAGCGGATGGGTGAACAGCTCGGCCTTGTTGGTGATGCAGGCCACGTGCAGGCCCATCGCCTTGAACGCGTCGAGGCCTTCGACCACGCCGGGGAACGGCCGCGAATGCAGCGACACATGCGCACTGTAATGCTTGTTATACGAGGCGATGGCTTGCGCAAACAGGTCTGCGTCCGGCTCGGCATCCATGTCGCCGGTCAGCACGCGCTTGACCAGCCGCGACACGCCGTTGCCGATGTAGGCGGAAATGGTTTCCAGCGACGGACAGGGACGGCCGAGGTCGGCCATCATCAGTTCGGCAGCGTGCGCCAGGTCGGGCGCGGTATTGAGGAGCGTGCCGTCGAGATCGATGACGACAGCCTTGATGGGGAGGGGGAAGTTCATTTTTATGTAAGCAGTGAGCAGCAAACGGTGAACGGTGCGGTCCACGGATTTTTCCGCTCACCGCTTACCACTCACCGCTTGCAGGTTTTCAGACTTTGGCGAGCTCCGCGCGCATCGCGGCGATGATGCTGTTGTAGCGCTGCGGGTCGGTGTCCTTGGCGGCGCCGAACACGGCGGATCCGGCGACAAAGGTATCGACGCCGGCGCGTGCCACTTCCAGGATATTGCCGGGGCCGACGCCGCCGTCGATTTCGATGTTCACCTTGAGGCCGCGATCATCGATCATCTTGCGCACCGCGCGCGCCTTGTCGAGCACGTAGGGGATGAACTTCTGGCCGCCGAAGCCGGGGTTGACCGACATCAGCAGCACCATGTCGATCTTGTCCAAGGTGTATTCCAGCACGTCGAGCGGGGTGGCCGGGTTGAACACCAAGCCGGCCTTGCAGCCGTTTTCCTTGATCAGGCCGATGGTGCGGTCGATGTGCTCGGACGCTTCCGGGTGGAAGGTGATGTAGGTCGCCCCCGCCTTGGCGAAGTCGGGGATGATGCGGTCGACCGGCTTCACCATCAGGTGCACATCGATCGGCGCGGTGACACCGTGCTTGCGCAGCGCCTCGCACACCAGCGGGCCGATGGTGAGGTTGGGCACATAGTGGTTGTCCATCACGTCGAAGTGGACGATATCGGCGCCAGAGGCGAGCACGTTGTCGACTTCCTCGCCCAGCTTGGCAAAGTTGGCGGACAGGATGGACGGGGCGATGCGGTAAGTCATGGGAAGCTCCGGAGATTGAGATGAACCCGGCCATTTTAGCAGCCCGCCACGTCCTTGCGTTACACTGCGCGCATTCCATCCCGTCGAGCAATATCGTGGCCGAAGGCAATAAATATCACATCAGCGTCAACGTCAACACGGCCTACCTGGCCGATCAGAGCGACCCGTCGTCCGACCGCTACGTGTTCGCCTACACCATCACCATCGCCAACACCGGCACCGTATCCGCGCAGCTGATCTCGCGCCACTGGATCATCACCGACGCGGAAAACGTCACCCAGGAAGTCAAGGGATTGGGCGTGGTCGGCGAACAGCCGCTGCTGCGGCCGGGCGAAAGTTTCGAATACACCAGCGGCACCGCGATGGCGACGCCGGTCGGCACTATGCGCGGCAGCTATCAGATGGTGGCGGAAGACGGCAACAAGTTCGATGCGGAGATTCCGGTGTTCACGCTGTCGATGCCGCGCGTGCTGCACTGAAATTCCAGAGGCGGCGCGGCAACCCCGCACACGCGCTCTTGCATCCTGATACGTGTGACTTGAACCCTGGCCGTGACTACGGCTTCATCGTCCACCACACGATAAACAAAAGCAGCCCCAGCGCAATCCCGGCCTCCAGCGCCATCCAGCCCAATCCCTGGCTCTCCATCAAACCCTTCTCCTCATTGTTATACTCGCCGCGTGTTTTTAACGTGAGCCATCTTCACCCGTGAAGCTGTTACGCGCAAGCCCGTGGCTATTGGCCGCGCTGATATCCGCCTGCGCGGTGCGCCCGCCGGTGCAACCCCCTGCCCCGCCGCCCGCCCCCACGCCCGCGCCCCAACCGGTGCCGCCCCCGGCGCGCGCCCCGGAACCCATCCCCACGCCGGCGGCCGCCTACCCCACGCTCAAGCCGGTGGACTGGGCCGCGCTGACTTTCTGGCAGGACGACACGACCAGCGAAGCCTGGACCGCCTTCCTGCGCGGCTGCGCCACGCTCAAGAAACAAAGCGCCTGGCTGGCCGTCTGCAATGACGCGGCCAATCTGGCCCCGCCCGACGACGCCAGCGCGCGCACATTCTTCGAGCAGCGATTCCAGTTGTACCAAGCCACCCAGGACGACGGCAACGCCGAGGGCCTGATCACCGGCTATTACGAACCGCTGCTGAAAGGCGACCGCGTGCGCACCGAGCGTGCGCGCTTCCCGCTCTACGCCGCGCCAGACGACCTCATCACGGTCGACCTGGCCAGTGTCTATCCCGAGCTGAAGAACCTGCGCCTGCGCGGGCGGCTGGCGGGCAACAAGCTGGTGCCTTACCCCACCCGCAAGGAAATCGAGACTGCCGCCAATGGCAACTTCAAGGGCAAACCCATCGCCTGGGCCGAAGACCCGGTCGACCTGTTTTTCCTGCAAATCCAGGGCTCCGGCCGCATCGAACTGCCCGACGGCTCGCACATGCGAGTCGGCTACGCGGACCAGAACGGCTACCCGTACAAATCCATCGGCAAACTGCTGGTCGAGCGCAACGAACTCAAGCTGGAGCAGGCATCGATGCAGGGCATCAAGGACTGGGGCGCAAAGAACCCCGACAAGCTGCCCGAACTGCTCGCCAGCAACCCCAGCTTCGTGTTCTTCCGCGAATTGCCCAACGGCCTGTCCGGTCCCTTGGGCGCACTCGGCGTGCCGCTCACCGGCGGCCGCTCGATCGCCGTCGATCCGCGTTTCATCCCGCTCGGTGCGCCGGTTTTTCTTGCCACCACCCAGCCCAATTCGACGCTGCCGCTGAATAAGCTGGTGATGGCGCAGGACACCGGCGGCGCCATTCGCGGCGGCGTGCGGGCGGATGTGTTCTGGGGGTTTGGGGATGCGGCGGGGGAACTCGCCGGCAGGATGAAGCAGCGGGGGAAAATGTGGGTGTTGCTGCCGAAGGATTATCCGCTTGTCAGTGCGCGGCGCTGAGGGCTGAACGCGAAGCGCTGGCTTTGTGGAGCCGGTTGCTTTGAACGTAACCGAAGCACAGCACACCCCGCCCGTTCGCGCTGAGCCTGTCGAAGCCTGTCCTGAGCTTGCCGAAAGAGGCAGTCAACAGTAGTGAAGGTTCTTGCTGGACAACTGCCGTTGGCCGGGGGTAGCACGGCAGCTAGTCACTTTCTTTGTCAATGCGACAAAGAAAGTAACCCAAGAAAACGCACCCCGACACCCCCGAATTCCCGAAAACCGAGCCTGTCGGGTGGGCGTCAAAGAACTCGCCCCGCTTTTGTAGAGTTGATTTGATTTTTGTGAGCGGGGCTTCAGACACCTTTGCCGCTGATCCACCCGTCAGACTCAATTTCCGGCGGGGCTGAGAGGGGAAGTCAAAACCAGGGCGGCGATGACTGGACGTTTGTGGTTACTATTTGGACTCGATTGATGAAGGAAACACATGGTAAAGCTCATCCTTGTCATCATCGCTATGATTGTCATCATCGCCATGATTGCTGTCATCAGTGCGCGGGTTGGTTTATTTTTGGTTGGTTTGTTTTTTGGTAGAAAAAAGCTAGAAGAGGCGGCGGCTGGTGCAATGATCGCTGGCGGATGTATGTTTCGATTTGTGATGTACGGGCTAATCGTGCTTGCCAGCCTCTTGCTAATCGTTGTGTTATTTCACAATCTCATGAACGATGCCTAGCTCGCGTAGGGTGCATTACGCATGCGGCTAATGCGCCCTTGTATCTTTATCCGAAATCGGAGTCCCGAATGCTCGACAAACTCAAAGAGTTAGCGAAGAAAACTAAAGACGCAATCTCAGTGACGGCAGTATACATAAGCGATTTGAATAGGGATGGAAAAGTCGATCATGAAGATGCGGAAATCGCTGCTGCGTGGGCAAAGAAAACTGCGAGTTCAGCCGGCGATGAGACCGTTAAAATTGGCAAGAATGCATTGCAATCTGACATGGTCAAAGATGCGGCAGCTGGGGCTGCCGCATGTGCTGTTATTGCCATCCCGATACCATTGATAGGCCCCCCGGCCGGAGCAGCCATCGGAGCAGTACTGGGGGTCTACAAAAACCTCACCCATAAAAACTCTGCGGCCACTCAATCCAAAGGGCAACCTGCGAAAGATGTATATGCGGAGTTACTCAAATTAGACGATCTTTTGAAAAAGGGGATTGTCAGCGATGCGGAATTTGAAGAACAAAAGAAAAAGCTACTTGCTGAAACTTAAATTCGATGTGCTACCGGCGATGGGGTGGATAAAAACCCCATCTCTGAATATTGTTTAGAACAACACCGAGGCAGATATCCATGAAGAGTTTTCTTGTTACCGTTGGCTTATCTTTACTTCTATCTGCATGTGGCGGCGCAGAGTCTGATGCCAAGAAAGCCGTTCTCGAAGCCTTGAAAGACCCAGATTCTGCAAAATTTGGGAAGTTCACCCAGGTTGATGAAGCACACGCATGTTTAACGGTAAATGCGCGTAACTCAATGGGTGGATATACAGGTGATCAACAGGCGCTACTAACAAAGGACGAAAACGGGTGGAAGTTGGATTTCATCACAGAGCGATTGAATCATGAAAAATGCATTGTTTTTCGGAAATGATCTTCGGAATCTAAACTCGTGTAAGGCTTACCGGGTAGGTCAATAAGCGAAGCGCATTAAGCCGAATGCGCGAAGCACTCAAACCGCCCAGTCATCACCGCCCTGGTTTTGACTTCCCCTCTCAGCCCCGCCGGAAATTGAGTCTGACGGGTGGATCAGCGGCAAAGGTGTCTGAAGCCCCGCTCACAAAAATTAATTAACCTAGCAAAAGCGGGGCGAGTTCTTTGCCGCCCACCCGGCGGGCTCGGTTTTCGGGAATTCGGGGATGTCGGGGTGCGTTTTCTTGGGTTACTTTCTTTGTCGCATTGACAAAGAAAGTGACTAGTTGCCGGGCTACCCCCGGCCAATGGTCAGTGGTCAGGCGAAAACCTTCACTACTATTGACGGCCCTTCGACAGGCTCAGGGCGAACGGGCTTAAATTAAGCGCTTCGGCAAGCCCGCAACAACAAACCTTCCCATCAAACCAAGGTCTATGGTGCAATCCCCCGCTTCCACCCGGACCCCACAATGACCACCCCACCACCCCCAATCACCGTCGGCATCGAAGGCATGACCTGCGCCAGCTGCTCGGCACGGGTGGAAAAAGTGCTGACGCAGCTGCCGGGCGTCACCGAGGCCACCGTCAACCTCGCAACCGAAATTGCGACCGTTTCCGGCGACACCGATGTGGCATCGGTGCAGCGCGCCATCGAAAAGGCCGGCTTCAGCGTCCCCACCGAATCTTGCACCCTCGACATCACCGGCATGACCTGCGCCAGCTGCTCGGCGCGGGTGGAAAAGGCATTGAACAAAGTGCCGGGCGTGCTCGACGCCAGCGTCAATCTGGCCACCGAGCAGGCCACGGTCAAGCTGGCGAAGGGCATCTCGGCGGCCACGCTGATCGCTGCGGTGGAACGTGCGGGCTACGGCGCACAGCTGCCGCAAGCTGCAAGCGCACCCCCAACACCCCCAACCCGCACCCTGCCCGACTGGTGGCCAGTGGCGCTGGCGATCGGGCTGTCGATACCACTGATCGCGCCGATGCTCGGCCGCCTGTTCGGCGCGCACTGGATGCTGCCGGGCTGGCTGCAAATGGCTCTGGCGACGCCGGTGCAGTTCTGGCTCGGCGCACGGTTTTATCGCGCCGGCTGGAAGGCCTTGCGCGCGGGCAGCGGCAACATGGATCTGCTGGTGGCGGTCGGCACCAGCGCAGCATATGGCCTCTCCGCGTATCTGCTGTTCACGCGCGCCGACGCCATGCATCTGTATTTCGAGGCGTCAGCGGTCGTGATCAGCCTGGTGCTGCTCGGCAAGTGGCTGGAAGCGCGGGCCAAGCGCCAGACCACCGAGGCGATCCGCGCGCTGCAAGCCTTGCGCCCGCTCACCGCGCGGGTGCGGACGGACGGCGTCGACCGCGATCTGCCGATCGACGCGATCCACGTCGGCGACCTCGTGGTGATCCGCCCCGGCGAGCGGGTGCCGGTGGACGGCGAGATTATCGAAGGCAGCAGCCAGGTCGATGAATCGATGCTCACCGGCGAATCGCTGCCGGTCGACAAGCAGCCGGGCGATACGGTCACCGGCGGCGCGATCAACGCGCACGGCGTGCTGCTCGCGCGCACCACGGCGGTGGGCCTTGAAACCACGCTGGCGCGCATCATCCGCCTGGTGGAAAACGCGCAGGCCGCCAAGGCGCCGATCCAGCGGCTGGTGGACAAGGTGAGCGCGGTGTTCGTGCCGGTGGTGATGGGCATCGCGCTGCTCACCTTCATTGCCTGGTGGGCGTTCGGCGGCAATGCCGAAGTCGCCATCCTCAACGCGGTGGCGGTGCTGGTGATTGCCTGCCCGTGCGCGCTGGGGCTCGCCACCCCCACTGCGATCATGGCGGGCACTGGCGTCGCCGCGCGCCACGGCATTCTGATCAAGGACGCCGAAGCGCTGGAACGGGCACACAAGATCAGCACCGTGGTATTCGACAAGACCGGCACGCTCACCGATGGCACGCCGCATGTGGCGGCGTGCGTGGCAGCCGAGGGACACGACACAAACGAGGTGCTGGCGATCGCCGCCGGTTTGCAGGCGGGCAGCGAACACCCGCTGGCGCACGCGCTGCTGGCAGAAGCTGCAGCACTGACCGTGCTGCCTGCGCGTGAACAACAGGCGTTGCCGGGGCGCGGCATGGTGGGCGAAGTCGATGGCGCAATCTACTGGCTGGGCAATCGCCGCCTGATGCTCGACAACGACGTGGCCACCGCCGCGCTCGAAGCCGTCGCCGCCGAACAGGAAGCCGCCGGCCGCACCGTGTCGTGGCTGGCGCGCGCCCGCGACCGCCGCGCACTCGGCGTGCTGGCGTTCGGCGACGCCGTCAAACCCAGTGCGGCGGCGGGGGTGGCCCGACTCAGGGCACGCGGCATCGCCACCGTCATGCTCACCGGCGACAATCGCGGCGCGGCGCAGGCGGCGGCGACCGCACTCGGCATCGACACGGTGCTGGCCGAGGTGCTGCCCGCCGACAAGGCCGCGCACGTGGCACAACTCAAAACCGCAGGCAAGACGGTGGCCATGGTCGGCGACGGCATCAACGACGCCCCCGCACTGGCCGCTGCCGATATCGGCATCGCGATGTCATCCGGCAGCGACGTCGCCATGCACACCGCCGGCATCACCCTGATGCGCGGCGACCCGGCGCTGGTGGCCGACGCCATTGATATATCCCGGCACACCTATGCCAAGATCCGCCAGAACCTGTTCTGGGCATTCGTCTACAACGTGGTGGGGATTCCGCTCGCGGCGCTCGGCTTCCTGAACCCGGTGATTGCCGGTGCGGCGATGGCGTTCTCCAGCGTCAGCGTGGTGAGCAATGCCTTGCTGCTCAAGCGCTGGCGGCCGGGCAAGACTTAGCGCGACTGTCCTTTCCAGTCGTACACCACTTCGATCAGTACCCGTGCGCGCACCGGGCGCCCGCCCCTTTGCGCCGGGGCAAAGCGCGCAGCGCGAAACGCCTTGAGCGCCGATTCGTCGAATATGCCGGGCGGGTTGGCGCTCACCACCTCGATATCGCTGACACGGCCATCGGCTTCCAGTTTCAATCCCAGGCGCACCCTGCCCGACAGCTGCTGCTGATTTGCATCCGCCGGGTAATCAGGCACCACCTCGCGCAAGGCGCGCGGCTGCACATCGACCTCGCGCGCGCTGTAATAAGTGAGATCGACCGAGCTGGTGATGGCGGCAGCGGGAGGGGGCGCAGCCGGTGACGCCAAAGTTGGCGCAGGCTGGGGCATGACGGGAGCGGCGGCTGGCGACGTGGCCTGAGCAGGCGGCGGCGCAACCGGCTCGGCCACCGGCAATGCCTCCGCCGTCACGCTCGGCGCCAGCCGCGGCACCGCGCGCGCGCTGTCATCTGTCACGGCCACTCTGGTCATGAGCGGCGGCACGTTCACGGCGCGGGGCCCGGCATGCGTCGACACCAGCCGCGCCTCGATCACCGACGTGTTCTGGGGAGCCGTCGTGGGGGGCGCCACCTGCACCAGCGCAATCAGCGCCGCATGCAGCCCCAGTGAAATCCACGCTGCCGCCAGCAGCCGTTGCAGCCGGGGCGGAATCATGGAGTCTTCGACGGCGGCCTTCACGCGTGCCGGCACCCATCAAGGTAGCTTCCAATCGTGCGAGAAGTCGGGTGTGCTGGCCTAAAATAGGATCCAGACAAACGACAGGGGAAGTTCATGAAAAAACTCGTCATTGCGGCCGCCATCTTAGCATCGGCGCAGGCGTGGGCTGGCGATGCCAGCCCACCGGGTTCAAGCATCGCTGGCGATATCACCCTGGCCAAAACGACCATCAAAGCGGCCGACGGCACCGAAGTGCCGGTCGAAGTCGCCACCCCCGCAGGCCAGGGTCCGTTTCCGCCGGTGCTGTTCATCCACGCCAAACGCGGCTACGAAGGCGACGAACGCGCCCACGTGCGCGAACTCGCCGCGCAGGGCTTTCTCGTCGTCGCGCCCGACTGGCAGAGCGGCCGTTTCATCGAACGCTGGCCGTCGGCGCACAATCCGGATACTGAAATGGATGTGGAAGCCGGCCTGGATTATCTGAAATCGCTGCCGAATGCATGCAAGCAGCCGGTCGGCATCGTCGGCCTGTCACGCGGCCCGTATTACGCGATCCGGCTGGCCGCCAAGCGCGGCCCGGACATTGCCGCCATCGTCAGCTATTACGGTCACATGCAGAATCCCAACGCGCCGGAACCGGACCAGTTGTTCCGTGTCGCCCCCGAAATCATGCAGATCACCACTCCGGTGCTCTACCTGATCGGCGACGCCGATTACGAACTGCGCCGCATGAACGGCGGACGCGCCTTTTATGCGCTGTGGGAACGCGGCGTGCCGGTGGAATGGCAGGAGTACCCGATGGCCCGGCGCGCGTTCGACTTCCGCCCCGACCAGACGCCGGAGGAGAAGATCGCCACGCGACATGCGCGCGAACGCGCGAAAAACTGGCTGATGAAGTGGATGCAGTTGACGCCCGACATGCACTGCAAGTAAGCCGGGCCATTCCCGGATCACTCACCCCCATACGCCATTTGAGCCCGCCCCGACACACACCCATGACTGCAATCAACCGCCCTTTCAACCACGCCCTCCTCGGCATGCTGCTGCTTGTCTGCAGCGCGCAAGGCGTGGCGCAAAGCCTGATTCCGGGAATGAAATCCCGCGCATCCGACACACCGGCCGCGCAGAGCAAGCCCACCTCCAAAGACGACTCGCTCGATGCCCAGATCAGCGAGCTCCAGCAACGCCTGTCCGGGCAGCAAAGCCAGGTCACCCCCGTTCAGCCCGTCGGCGCAAGCGCAGTGGAATGGGAGCGGTATCAACAAATGCAAGCCAGCGAGGCGAGCACGCTGTCGGCGCATGTGAACGCGCTACGCAATCTGGCGGAAGTGCGCCGCACCGAGCAGGACAGGGCGACGGCCCGGAAAGCCTGGAAAGGCTTCGGCCAAACGCCGCCCTACGACATTGCCATGGTCGACGACTGGTGGGCGCAAGTGCGGCGCAAGGCACGTGAAATCGACGCGGCCCGGGTCGAACAACGGCTGGTGGACGGCGTGTTCGAGCAGGCGAAGAACAAACTGAAAGCGACACAGCAGGCGCAGCGACAGGCTGACGAACAGGCGCAAACATCGAACAACCCCGCGCTGGCGGCGCGTTTACGCTGGCAGGCCGAACTGGCCCGGCTCAACAGCCGTTATGCCGAAGCGCGTTTGGGCCTGTTCGAAACACTTCGAATCCTGCTCACGGAAACGCTGGCCAATCAGCAGACCGAACGGCAATGGCTGGAGGACAAAGCCGCCCAGGCCAGTCGCACAGTGAAATTCAGCCAGCAGGAACTGGACGCCCAACTCGCGAAGCTGGCCGAACAGGCAAGCGCGATCGGACAGAAAACCGATCAGGCGGAGGCGGAGGAAAACCAGGCCCACAAGGAACTGGAGCGACTGCGCAAGCAGACCAATGCCCGCCATCCGCCGGCATCGCAGCAAGCACTGGAAACCGCCCGGATCGAAGCGGATGCAGCCGACGGCAGGCTGAACTCGCTGCGGCTGATGAGTTATGGCATCTCGCTGATGCAGCAGGCCTGGCAGCAGCGCTACCAGGGGATGCAGGCGCGCGGCAGCCATAGCCTTCAACAGACGACCGGACTGATCAAGGGTTATCTTGACCGGACCGGCGAGTTGCGCAGCGCCGTCCAGGCAGACAGCGACCGGATCCAGGCCAACCTGTCCTTGCTCGGCTCCCAGTTGGCCGAATGGCAGCCCACGCTGGGCGACCGGCGGCTCGTCGAGCGCCAGATGCAGGCCTATCAGGGGCGTGAAGCGCTGCTGCGCCAGAACCAGGATCAGATCGAGCAGAGCGAGGGGATGCTCTACAACTGGCAGCAGGTCAATCGCGTGGCGTACCAGGACGTCAGCTGGATCGATCACCTGCGCGGCGCGACGGTCACCGCCACGGGCGCGGTGAAAGCGGTGTGGAATTTCGAGTTGATCACGGTCGACGACACCATCGTGGTGGAAGGACGCGAGATTGCCGGCAAGCGCAGCGTCACGCTGGGCAAGCTGGTTCAGGTGTTGCTGATTCTGGTGCTGGGACTGTGGCTCACCGGCCGGGTCAGTGCGATTATCCGGCGGTGGCTGCTGGCGCGCTATGCCGGCGAGGAAAGCGCGGCACTGCTGTGGTTGCGCCTGGTCAGCATCGGCATGGGAATCGGGCTGGTGGTGCTGGCGCTGCTCACCGCCCATATCCCGCTGACCGCGTTTGCCTTCATGGGCGGTGCGCTCGCCCTTGGCCTCGGTTTCGGCGCGCAGAACATTCTCAACAACTTCATCAGCGGCATGATCCTGCTGGTGGAAAAGCCCATCAAGTTGGGCGACATCGTGGAAGTCGACGGCATCCGCGGGCGCGTCCATGACATCGGCAGCCGCTGCTGCCAGGTGCAGCGTTTCGATGGCATCGACATGCTGATTCCCAACAGCGTGTTTCTGGAAAGAACCGTCACCAACTGGACTCTGTCCGACCAGTTGCTGCGCTTTTCGGTGATGGTTGGCATCGCTTATGGCTCCCCCATCGAAACCGCGATGCGGCTTATCCGGGAAGCCGTCGCCGACCATCTCGCCGTGCTCAAGGTACCGCTGCCGCTGGTGCTGCTGGAAGATTTCGGCGACAACGCGCTGCAACTGCGCGTCGATTACTGGCTGGACATCAGCCTGCAGGACAACAGCCGCCAGGTGGCCAGCGAAATCCGCCTGGGCATTGAAAAACGCTTTGCCGAACACGGCATTGCGATACCCTTCCCACAGCGCGATATCAATTTAGGCAGCCGCGAGCCGATCCAGGTGGAAATGGTGACGCCGCCGCAGGCTGCCACTTGCCCGACCTGATCCTGAGAGGAACCCTGATGATTTCAACTCGTGTCTTTCCGCTGATATTCGCCGCGCTGGCCTGCTCATCCGCCGCGGCCGATCCAATCTATAAATCAGTCGACAGTGCAGGCAATGTGACCTATTCCTCCACCCCGCCTAAAGGGGGCAAGGCGGAAAAGGTGGATGTGCCGCCGCCGCCGACCGAGGCGGAAACCCAGCGGGCTGAAGAACGTATGAAAAAGACGGAAGAAATGTCCAGCGAAATGGAAGCCCAGCGCCGCGAAAAAGAAGCCGCGCAGGCGGCCAAGGAAGCCGAGGAGGCGCGGCTGCGCGAGGCGCAGAAGCCGCCGGTCGTGATCGAAACGCCGGTGTATGCGCCGCAACCGGACTATTACCCCTCTCCAGGTACACGGTATCCGTCGGGCGTACCGATTCCATTGCCGGCGCCGATGCCGCGCCCGCGCTAAACGGATCAGGACGCGATCAGTTCAGCCAGTCCGCGCAACGCCGCCGCCACCGCACGCGAACGGATTTCTTCGCGGTCGCCGTCCAGGCGGCAAGTGGACGACATCCGGGTGCCGTCCGCCAGCGCCCAGCCGTAACACACCAGCCCGACGGGTTTTTGCGGCGTGCCGCCGCCCGGACCGGCGATGCCGGAAATGGCGAGCGCAGCCTGGGCATGGCTATGCGCGAGTGCGCCGACGGCCATGGCTTGCGCGGTTTCTTCGGATACCGCGCCGAAGATTTCCAGGGTGGCGGCGGACACGCCGAGCATTTCCTGCTTGGCGACATTGGCATAGGTGATGAAGCCGCGTTCGTACCACGCCGAACTGCCGGGCAGCGAAGTGAGCAATTGCCCGACCCAGCCGCCGGTGCAGGATTCGGCAGTGGCGAGCATCCAGCCGCGGGCGCGTAAGGCGTCGCCCACTTCGCTGGCGAGTTGGTGGAGTTCTTCGTCGCTTACACGAGCCATTGCAGTCCCTTGAGCACAGCCATTGCGAAACCCGCCGCCAGCAGATCATCGAACATCACGCCAAAGCCGTTTTTCAGATTGCGGTCAGCCATGCGGATCGGCCAGGGCTTGAGGATATCGAACAGGCGGAATAGTGCAAACGCCAGCGCCATCCACAGCCATCCCGCCGGGGTGAACAGCAGCACCAGCGCGAAGGCGACGATTTCATCCCACACCATGCCGCCGTGGTCGGCGACACCGAGCGCGCGGCCGGTGCGGCCGCACGCCCAGACGCCGAGCAGAAACGCGGCGACCAGCAGAATGATCCGATTCGGCAGGTCAGGCGCGGCGGCCGTGATGAGCCAGAACAGCGGCCAGCCCAGCAGCGTGCCGACGGTGCCGGGCGCCCTGGGTGCAAGCCCGCTGCCGAAGCCGAATGCGATCATGTGCGCCGGATGCGCCAAGAGAAACTTGAAATCAGGCCGCAAAGTGGTCATAGCCAGTGTGTTCGATGGCAAGGATCTGGCCGTTCGCATCGATGACTGCGAGCCCCGGTTCGGCCGTGATACGGCCGATTCGTGTCACCGGCACGCCTGCGCTTGCCGCCGCCCCCTGTACTGCGTCGCGCCGGTCGACAGGGGCGGTGAAGCAGAGTTCGTAATCGTCGCCGCCCGCCAGCACGCAGTCGCGCGCAACGGCTTCGTGCAAATAGGATTGCACCACAGGCAGCGTCGGCAGCGCAGCGAATTCGAGCGTGGCGCCGACATGCGAGCGTTCCAGAATGTGGCCGAGGTCGGCCAGCAGGCCGTCGGAAATATCGATCGCGCTGCTGGCCAGCCCGCGCAACGCGATGCCGAGCGCCACACGCGGCGTCGGCAGATACAGCGCGGGCAGCACGCGGGCGGCGTCGATCTGTTCCATGAACAGCCGCCCTTGCCGGTAGGCCAGGGCCAGCGCCGCCGAGCCGATCACGCCGGAGACCCAGATGTCGTCGCCCGCCTGGGCGCCGTCGCGGCGCAGCGCCTGCCCCGGCGGCACTTCGCCCAGCACCGTGATGCTGAGGGTGAGCGCGCCGCGCGTGGTATCGCCGCCGACCAGTTCGATGCCGTGCATATCCGCGATGCGAAAAAAACCGCGCGCGAATGCGGTCAGCCAGGCGTCATTCGCTTCCGGCAACGCAATCGACAAGGTCGCCCAGCGCGGCGTCGCGCCCATCGCGGCGAGGTCGGACAGGTTCACCGCGAGCGATTTGTGGCCGATGCCAGCGGGGCTGTCCTGCGGCGAAAAATGCCGGCCTTCGAGCAGCATGTCGGACGACACCGCCAGCTGCATCCCCGGCGTCGGCGCCAGCAGCGCGCAGTCGTCGCCCACGCCCAGCACCGCGCCGGGAGTGGCGCGGGTGAAGTGTCTGGCGATGAGGTCGAATTCCATGTCGGGGGGGGGTGAGCAGGGAGCGGTAAACGGAGCGGATGCGGGCGGCAATCCCTCCGCTTACTGCTCACCGCTCACGGCTTGCCGTGACGCGCCTGCGCGACTTCCACCGCACGCACATCCTGCGCCAGTTTGTCGAGCACGCCGTTGATGTACTTGTGGCCGTCGGTGCCGCCGAACGACTTGGCGAGTTCCACCCCTTCGTTGATGACGACACGCATCGGCACGTCGGGGCAATGCAGCAGTTCGTAGGCGCCGATAAGCAGGATGCCGCGCTCGATCGGCGACAGCTCGGTGAGCTTGCGGTCGATGTAGCGGGCGATGTGCGAACTGAGCAGGTCTTCTTCCTTGAGCACGCCGTAAAGCAGGATACGGAAATAGGCTTCGTCGGCGCGCTTGAACTGTTCGTCCTCGGCCAGATTGGCGGCGATCAGGGTGACGTCGGCGCCGCCCACCAGCCAGGCATAAATGCCTTGCAGGGTGAACGAGCGGGCGAGTTTGCGGGAACCGGCCATCTCAGAGACGCTTCAACAGGTTGGCCATTTCCACTGCCACGCGCGCGCCGTCGCGGCCCTTTTCGGCCATGCGCCTGTGCGCCTGTTCTTCGGTATTGACGGTGAGGATGACGTTGGCAATCGGCACGCCGGTTTCCAGTTGCACATCAAGGATGCCGCGCGCGGATTCATTGCAGACGATTTCGAAATGATAGGTGTCGCCGCGCACCACCGCGCCGATGGCGATCAGCGCATCGTAGTGGCCGGACTGCGCCATTTTTTGCAGCGCCAGCGGATGCTCCAGCGCACCGGGCACATCCACCAGCAGCACGTCGTCTTTGGCGACGCCCAGTTTGGCCAGTTCGATTTCGCAGGCCGACAGCAGGCCTTCGCAAATATCCTTGTTGAAACGGCTCATGACGATGCCGATTTTGAGTCCCTTGCCGTGGTAGACGGGGTCGAGTTCGGAGATGCTGCCGCTGGTTCCCATGTTCGTGTCCTTGGTTAAGCTTTATCGAGATAGCCGGTGACTTCCAGCCCGAAGCCGTCCATCGCGGGCATCTTGCGCGGGCTGGCCAGCAGTTTCATTTTGCCGACGCCGAGATCGCGCAGGATTTGCGCGCCGATGCCGTAGTCGCGCAGATCGTATTTGCGACTGGCAACGGGGGCCGGGTTGATGCGCTCGAGCAGCGCATGGGCCGTTTCCGGCCGGTGCAGCAGCACGATGACGCCGGACTGCGATTCGGCGATGCGCTCCATCGCACCCATGATCGGCCACGAATGGCCTCCGCCGGTGACGTCGAGAAAATCCATCACCGACAGGGGTTCATGCACGCGCACCAGGGTTTCCTTGTCGGCGTGGATTTCACCCTTGACCAGCGCGAGGTGGGTTTCGCCAGCGCACTTGTCGCGGTAGGCGATCAGGCGGAATGCGCCGTACACCGTCTGGATCAGCCGGTCGGCGGCACGCTCGACCAGGCTTTCGGTCTGGTTGCGATAATGGATCAGGTCGGCGATGGCGCCGATTTTCAGGCCGTGTTCCTGCGCGAACGGAACCAGGTCCGGCAGCCGCGCCATGGTGCCGTCGTCTTTCAGGATTTCGCAGATCACAGAAGCCGGCTCCAGACCCGCCAGACCCGCTAGGTCGCAGCCGGCTTCGGTGTGCCCCGCGCGCACCAGCACGCCGCCGGGCTGCGCGCGCAGCGGGAAGATGTGGCCGGGCTGGATGATGTCGGTTGCCCTGGCGTCATGTTTCACCGCGGCCTGGATGGTGACCGCGCGGTCAGCCGCCGAAATGCCGGTGGTCACGCCGGTCGCGGCTTCGATCGACACGGTGAATGCGGTGCCATGCGGCGTCTGGTTGTCGCTCACCATCTGCTTGAGGCCGAGCTGGCGGCAACGGTCGTCGGTCAGCGTCAGGCAGATCAGGCCACGCCCGTATTTGGCCATGAAGTTGATCGCGTCCGGGCTGACGTGCTCGGCGGCCATCACCAGGTCGCCCTCGTTTTCGCGGTCTTCCTCGTCGACCAGCACGACCATGCGGCCGGCCTTGAGTTCTTCGACGATTTCCAGTGTGGAGGCGAGGCTCATCAGTCTTTGTCCGTTGTTTGGGTAAATAAAGAAAGGCGCTCGACATAGCGCGCGATCATGTCGACTTCCAGGTTGACGCGGCTGCCGGCTTTCAAATGTTTAAGGGTCGTCATTTCCAGCGTGTGCGGGATGAGATTCAGCGCGAAGCGGGCGCCCTCCACCGCATTCACCGTCAACGACACGCCGTTCACCGTGATCGAACCCTTGCGGATGATGTAGCGCGCGAGTTCAGGTGGCGCGTCGATTTCGAGCAGATGCGATTCGCCCACCGGCGCGAAGCGGTGCACCGTGCCGACGCCGTCGACATGACCCGACACCAGATGGCCGCCGAGACGGTCGGCCAGCCGCAGCGCCTTCTCCAGATTGACCTCGGCGCCCGGCACGAAACCTTCGGTGCAGCGCAGAGTTTCGGCGGAGACGTCGACGGTGAAGCTGTCCGGGGTCAGCGCCACCGCGGTCAGGCACACGCCGTTGACCGCGATGCTGTCGCCCAGCGCGACGTCGGAAAAGTCCAGCCCGCCGCCGGTGATGACCATGCGCGCGTCGGCGCCGCGGGCTTCGTATTCGTGGATGCGGCCGATGGATTGAATGATGCCGGTGAACATGCGGGTAAAGGCCAGCCAGTAAGACCCGGCATTGTAGGCGTTTAGACGGGGTGGGAGAACCCCGGCACACAAGCAGGCGGCAACGGACCGGTGTTTGTATCGAGATAAACAGGTCTTTAAGTTGTTATACTATGACGTGCTTTGTGATGATGGAAAGACCGGCATGACGACGCCCCGCTCATTTGCCATTCGTGGCCATTCCTTGCTGCCCATCGTCCAGGGCGGCATGGGGGTGGGCGTGTCGGCCCACCGGCTGGCGGGCGCGGTGGCGCGCGCCGGCGCGATGGGCACGATCGCCAGCATCGACCTGCGCCATCACCACGCCGATCTGTCGGAGCAGGCGCAGCACTGCCGCGACAAGGACGAACTCAACCGGCTGAATTTGATTGCGCTCGACCGCGAGATCAAGGCAGCGCTGGAGATCGCGGCGGGCCACGGGCTGGTCGCGGTCAACGTGATGAAAGCGGTGGACGAATATCCGGCCCTCGTGCGCCAGGCCTGCGCCTCGGGCGCGCAGGCCATCGTGATGGGCGCGGGCTTGCCGCTCGACCTGCCGGAACTGGCCGAGGCTTATCCCGAGGTTGCGCTGATCCCGATCCTGTCGGATGCGCGCGGCGTCGCCATCGTGCTGAAGAAATGGGCACGCCTGAAGAAATCCGGGAGCGGCGGCCGCCTGCCGGACGCCATCGTGATCGAGCATCCGCTTTACGCAGGTGGTCACCTCGGCGCGCCGAACCCGGCCGATCTTGCCCATGCCAAATTTGATTTCACCGAAGTGCTGCCCGGTATTTTCAAGCTGTTCGACGACATGGGCGTCCGTCGCGAGCAGATTCCAATCATCGTCGGCGGCGGCATCAACAGCCATGAAAAACTGCTGGCGGCGCTGGCGCTGGGCGCGAGCGCAGTGCAACTCGGCACGCCATTCGCCGTCACCGCGGAAGGCGACGCCCACCCCAACTTCAAGCGCGTGCTGGCCGAGGCGAAGCCCGATGACATCGTCACCTTCATGAGCGTGGCCGGGCTGCCCGCGCGCGCGGTGAAAACGCCGTGGCTCGCCAATTACCTCAAGCGCGAAACCAAACTGCAGGCGGTGGCCAAGGCCGACCCCAAGCGCTGCGCCATCGGCCTGCACTGTTTGACGCAATGCGGCCTGCGCGACGGCCTCGATAAAGCCGGGCAGTTCTGCATCGATTCGCAACTGGTGGCGGCGTTGAAGGGCGACGTCAACAAGGGACTGTTCTTCCGCGGCAGCGAGAGCCTGCCGTTCGGCAGCGAGATCCGCACCGTGCAGGAACTGATCGGCTATCTGCTCACCGGCAAGAAGCGCGAACGGGTGTCAGCCGAGTCGGTGGCTGAGGCGGCGTGAGCGCGCTCACCGACCGCATCCACACGTTTGGCCGCGCCATGCTGGAGCGTCATGGCGAGCGGGTGCACAAGATCGCGCTCGACGCCGGCTTCACCTGCCCCAACCGCGACGGCAGCAAAGGAATCGGCGGCTGCACCTTCTGCAACAACAAGTCCTTTGCGCCGGGCGCGCGCGACCAGGTTCCGCCCGCCGCGCAGTTCGACCGCGCCCGCGGCCGCATTGCGCGGGGCACCGGCGCGCGCCGCTTCATCGCTTATTTCCAGGCCTATACCAATACCTACGCCCACGTGGACGAACTGCGCACGCTGTACGATGCCGCGCTGGAAGCGCCCGACGTGATCGGGCTGTCGATCGGCACGCGCCCCGACTGCGTGCCGCCGCCGGTGCTCGATCTGCTGGCGGAATATCGCGAGCGCGGCCACGAGGTGTGGCTGGAACTCGGCCTGCAGTCGTCGTTCGACGCCACCCTGGAGCGGGTCAACCGCGGCCACGGCTTCGCCGAATACGAAGCCGCCACAAAGGCGGCACGCGCGCGCGGCATCCCGGTGTGCTGCCACCTCATCGTCGGCCTGCCGGGCGAGACTGAGGCGCATAGCCATATCAGCCTCGATCGCGTGCTCGAGGTCGGCGTCGACGGCCTCAAGCTGCATCCGCTGCACGTGGTGAAACACACCCGTCTGGCGATCGAATGGAAGCGCGGCGAGTACACACCGCTGGCCGAAGCGGACTACGTGCGCATCGCCGCCGACCTGATCGAACGCACGCCGTGGGAGGTGGTGTACCACCGCGTCACCGGCACCGCGTCGCCCGACATCCTGCTGGCGCCCGCGTGGTGCGCGAAGAAGTGGGACATCTTGAATGGCATCGCCGACGAACTGGCGCGGCGCGACAGCCGTCAGGGCGCGCGTGCGGGGCAAAACTGGAATGAGGACAGACATGCCGCTTGATCTGATCTGCCCGGCCGGCAGCCTGGTGTCACTCAAGGCCGCCATCGACCACGGCGCCGACGCGGTCTACATGGGCTTTCGCGACAACACCAACGCGCGCGCCTTTCCCGGCCTCAATTTCGACGAAGCGCAGGCGGCGGAAGGGCTGCGCTATGCGCACGACCGCGGCCGCAAGGTCCTGCTCGCGCTCAACACCTATCCGCAGCCCAACAGTTGGAGCCGCTGGACCGATGCGGTCGACCGCGCGGCGAAGCTCGGCATGGACGCGGTGATCCTCGCCGACGCCGGACTGATGCGCTACGCGGTGAAGCAGCACCCGCATCTCCGTCTGCATCTGTCGGTGCAGGGATCGGCCACCAGCTACGAGGCGGTGAATTTCTATCGCGAGCACTTCGGCATCCAGCGCGCGGTGCTGCCGCGCGTGCTGTCGCTGCCGCAGGTGGAAAACGTTGTGCAGCACACCGACGTCGAGATCGAGCTGTTCGGCTTCGGCGGCCTGTGCGTGATGGTGGAAGGGCGCTGTCTGCTGTCGTCGTATTGCACCGGCGAATCGCCCAACACGGCGGGTGTATGCTCGCCGGCCAAGGCGGTGCAGTGGACCGACACGCCGGCCGGGCTGGAGTCGCGCCTCAACGGCGTGCTGCTCGACCGCTACGGCAAGGACGAAAAGGCCGGCTATCCGACCCTGTGCAAGGGACGCTTCGCAGTCGGCGGCGAAACCTATTACGCCATCGAGGAGCCGACCAGCCTCAATACCCTCGACCTGCTGCCCGAGATGCTGAAGATCGGCATCGCCGCCATCAAGATCGAAGGCCGCCAGCGCAGCCCGGCCTACGTGACGCAGGTGACGAAAGTGTGGCGCGCCGCCATCGACGCGGTGAAGCAAAACGCCGATGGCTTCAAGCCCGCGCCCGCCTGGCAGGCCGCGCTCAACAAACTGTCGGAAGGGCAGAGCCATACGCTCGGCGCCTACCATCGTCCCTGGAAGTGAGGCCGCCATGAATCTGAGTCTCGGTCCCCTCCTCTATTACTGGTCGCGCGACGACGTCCTCGCCTTCTACGCCGAGGCGGCCAACTGGCCGGTGGCGCGGGTGTATCTGGGCGAAAGCGTGTGCTCGCGCCGCCACCTGCTGCGCCTGCCCGACTGGCTGGCAGTGGCGGAGCAACTCGCCGCTGCGGGCAAGGAGGTAGTGCTCTCCACCCAGACGCTGATCGAGTCGGAGTCCGATCTGAAGACGCTGCGCCGGGTCGTCGACGATGGCCGCTTCCGGGTCGAGGCCAACGAATGGGGCGCGGTGCGGCTGCTGTCCGCAGCGGGCGTGCCCTTCGTCGCCGGGCCCACGCTCAATGTCTACAACCATGAGACGCTGGCCGTGCTCGCCGGGCTGGGCGCGCAACGCTGGCTGCCGCCGGTGGAAATGTCGCGCGCCACGCTGACCTCCCTGCTCCAACGCGTGCCTGCCGGCATCGAAACCGAGGTCTTCGCCTACGGCAAGTTGCCGCTGGCGTATTCGGCGCGCTGCTTCACCGCGCGCCATTTCAACCTGCCCAAGGACGACTGCCAGTTCCGCTGTCTCGATTATCCCGACGGTCTGCCGCTGTCCACCCGCGAGGGCGCACCCTTTCTCACGCTCAACGGCATCCAGACGCAGTCCGCCGGTGTTTACAATCTGATCGGCGTACTGCCCGCCCTGCGCGAACTCAACATCGCCAGCCTGCGCCTGTCGCCGCAGTCGCGCCACATGGGGCGCGTGGTCGAAGCCTTCCAGGGGGCGCTGAAAGGCGAGAGCGTCGCAGCCGATTGGACGCGCTGCATGCCAGGCCCGGCGGTCGACGGCTACTGGCATGGTCGCGCAGGCCTCGAACAGAGCAGGGAGTTGCCCGCATGTTGATCACCCGCAGACTGGAATTCGACGCCGGCCACCGCATCCCCCATCACGCCAGCCAGTGCCGCCACCTGCACGGTCATCGCTACGCCATCGAAATCACCCTCTCCGGCGAGATCGTCCGCACCGAAGGTGCAGCGGAGCAAGGCATGGTGATGGACTTTTCCGACGTGAAAAGCATCGCCAACAAAGTCCTGATCGATCATTGGGATCATGCCTTCCTGGTGTATCAGGGCGATCATGCCGTGGTGGAATTTCTGGCGTCGCTTCCCGAACACAAGACCGTCGTGCTGCCGGTGGTGCCCACCGCAGAAAACCTCGCCGCCGAAGCATTCCGCCTCCTCGACGCAGCCTATCTCGACACCTACGGCAACCAGCTTCGCCTGCAACGGGTGCGGCTGTACGAAACCCCCAACAACTGGGCTGACGCAGTGCGCTAACGCCCGTCCGTCCCGAGCACTGGAGCCATCATGTTGAACCTTGCCGTGCCGACCTCCCTGAGCGCCCTGATTGCCCGGCTTCCGGTCGCGCCGCCCAGCCTGGCGTTTTCAGTGGCGGCCAACCGCCTGCTGTGGCCCGCGCTGAAAACCCTCGACTGGCAATCGCTGGTTGGCCGGCGCTACGCCATCCGCGTCAAGGACCTCGGACTCAGCCTGCGCTTCAGCGTCAGCCAGCGCGGGTTCGCGCCGGACAGCGGCGCGCCCGACCTCACCATCAGCGCCACCGCGCGCGACTTCCTGCTGCTGCTCAGCCGCCGCGAAGACCCCGACACCCTCTTCTTCAGCCGCCGCCTGGTGAGCGAAGGCGACACCGAGCTTGGCCTCACCGTCAAGAATCTGCTCGACGCCCTCGACCCTGATCTGGTGCTGCGCCGCCTGCCCGCGCCGCTGGCGCGTGCAGCACAGCGTTTGATGGCGGCTTAGACGCTGTCCGGAAACCATCGCGAGCAAGCGGCGCAGCGTAGTTCATTCCATCAATCCGGATCGCCGCTGAAGACAAACTTGTGGATGCCAAGGCCAGTTACCAGCCAGGAACAGTCAGTGGCTTAAACCGCTCGGCCCCACTTTCACGGAGCGCATTTTGTAGTGGAATCGCTCCTTGTCCGAGGGGCAGGCTTTACTGGACCCTGCCAACGCTGACTGCAGTTCGTTGCAGTTTGACGGGATTTCATCAGGATAGCGGCGCTGCATTTACAGCAGGCCAGCCGAAACCCCCCATCAGCTTGCATTACCTGGCATTTGAATCACAGGATCGGGCTGGCATGAATGGTGCTGGTGATGGGTCATCCACGCAAAAAAGAAGCCACCATGATCAACCTGTTTGCAACACTGAGCACGCTCACACGTCGTAAAAATCGGCAGGAAACCCCATTGGACTCGGACATGGCAGCCCGCAAATGGTTGAAGTCGCTGCCCGAAGAATTCGATTACGACACCCATCACGCACTGGTGCAGGGCTTGAAGCGTTTCCATGCGGAAAAAGCGGTTGGCAATGTCGAGCGCCTGAAGACGCTGATGGCGATCGAGGAAGCGGGCTTGCCGCTACAGTCCCGCATCGTCGAACAATACATGCGCAACCATGCAGCGTTTCCCTTGGCGAAGCAGGCCTTGTGGCGCGAGTCCTGTGTGTTCTGGTCGCAGCTCGCTGGCGCCTGGTTCAATCTGCTGAAACAGGCCTACAAGGGGCCGGCCCGCCTTGAGCTTTGGTCATGGCGTGCGGAGATCACCACGCGGGCGTTGCGTTACGCCAGCCTGGAGATGCGCTGGGGTTATCACAATTTGCAACCGCCGTGCGAAGCCGCGTGGCGGCGCGTACACAACATCTACCGCATGGCAGAGCGGGACGGCTATGCGGATCTGCCAGTCATGCTGAATGCCCGGCAGACCACCTCCGCGCGCGAATATTCCCTGACGGTGCTGATCGGGATGACCAATCCGTTTGGCCTCAAGGTGAGCGAAATCGAGGCGATCGCGCAGCTATTCGAAAGTTTTCCCGGTCTGCCGCTGGCCGAACCGGGTTTCGAGCCTGGCCGGCATACCCACGCCGTCGACCTGTCGGTCAATGAAGGGGCTTTCGTCCTGGATGACAACGAGCCGCCTGGAAAAAAACTGCGTTTCTTCGCGCTGACACCACTGCTTGATCAGCTGAAATCGATCGAGCCGCCTTCCAGTTCGGGGAAAGAGGAAAGCATTTATGGCCAGATCGCCAAGCTGATTGCGTGCGACGACGTGCGTCGCGGCAGTCAGCGTGCCTACCGGTTCGCACGGGTATGGGTTGCCTCCGGTATGGGCAACATACTGGCATCCCTTGATTGCGAAAATGGCGGCAGGCCACGCCAGGCGATGGAAACCTGGATGCTGCGTGACGAGAGCAGCGAAGGCATGGGTTTCGGCTTGGAAGCGTCTACCGCGCTGCCGCACGGCAGACTGATCGCAGTGAGCCGAAATCCCGCCGAGAACATTTGGCAACTGCTGGCGATACGCTGGAATCAGGAAGCTGAAGGACAGCTTCTGGTCGGGGCGCAACGCCTGTCGCACCATCCCAAGCGCGTCGAGATCAGCTTCGACCCGGATGCGGCGGGCGCGGCGAAGACGCCGACGCATGCAGTGTTTCTGCCGGTGTCCGATACAGAAGAGGACCTGAGCAATCTGCTGCTGCCACAGACCCATTACCAGTCCGGGGAACAACTCACATTCCGCGATGGCGACATCCTTTATCGCGTGCGTCTGGGCCAGGTGTATGAAAGCCATGAACGCTGGGTACGGGTGGGCATCGATATGCTTGGCCGGGAACAGATCGCGGCGGCCGCCTGATCAGCGAATCGGGCTATTCAGTGCGTGGGGCGGGAGAAGAACCTGGGTGAATGTCGGCTATCGCTGAGCGCAGTCATTGGTTCATCCTTAATGGGAGGGCACATAGAGGGCACATAGAGGGCACATAGGGTCACACATAGCACACATAGGGTCAGGTCTTGCAATGCCATATTTTCATCAATCTACTGCTTTTTCATAATTCCCCACCATTCTGCTCACTGTCGAATAGTGCACGCCAAAGTGCTCAGCAATAGCTGCCATTGTGTGCTGCCCCGACATATAAGCACGCGCCATCGCCTCATTCCGTTCATAGCGCTGCTCGAAATCCGCCAGGGATTGCGTCAGCATGCGCCGTTGAGCTCGCGGTATTTCATCCAGTGACGGACGCTTCTCGATTTGCGCCTGCATCTTTTTGACGAAGGCTTCCGAGCCCAGGTAGATTTGTCCCTGTAGCTGCGTCCATATGCTCGGCAAGCGGGCACCTTCATGCACGAACTCGACGTATTTGCGGATTGCGCTGGCGCGCTGCCGTCCGAACTGCGCCAGCATCCAGTCCGGTTGCAGCCATTCGGGCACCGGCGCCTGGCCGCAGGTAGCAAGGTAACTGCTCCACGGCCAGGTTTCGAGCCGTTTGACCATCCCGGCGCGCAGCGGATTCAGCACGACATAACGCGCCAGTTCGAGCAGGTAGCTATCACGCTCGACCAGGATGGCCTTGTACCGGCCCTGGAACACATGCCCTACCCGTCCATGCGCACGGTTAAAGCGTTGGGTATACACCCCATTGAGTTGCCGCATGCCCTGCGAGAGGTTGGCCTCCGGCGTTTCGATCAGCAGGTGATAGTGATTGCTCATCTGACACCAGGCGTGACACACCCAGTTGAACCGCTTGCTAACCTGGCCGAACACTTCCAGCCAGGCTTCCCGATCATGGTCTGACAGGTAAATGTCCTCGCGCCCGTCGCCTCGCGAGGTGACGTGGTAAAGACCTCCAGCCAGTTCAAGTCTTAAAGGGCGTGACATGCAATTTAGGTTAGGCGAGGAAATGTGTTAATGCAAGACCTGACCCCGGCTCTTTCAGACCGTCAGCAGATGAACTAAGGGCAGCGATTAGCGGCCCTTTTTTTGCAGCTACCGCGCAGGGCGCGGTGGGTGAGGTTTTCTTTCTTTCTGTTAACCCTTCGAGCTTGGCTCGTTATCGAAGTTAATCCCAATAGCCTTTGCGGCGTGGGAGCAAAAGCTTTTCTCGCCCACCACTTTCATAAACCAACTCCCCGACCAAGCGGCCTTTTGATACAACGCCTTCAAATGATGCTGCCGCACGTCCATCATCTTTTGGAATTTTTAGAGAAAGATGAGTGCCGTCACATACGACTGGCACTATAACCAGCGGACCAGGTTCCCCTTCCGAAATTTGAATTGCCGCTTGCTTTCCTACTCTGGTGTAGACGACTTTAATTTCGACTCCCTGAACATCACCCCCTTCGCTGTTAAAGCTCAAACTGGAGAACGTCCCAAGGCAGATATCTTTTGCTCCCGCTTGTTGCGCAAAAAATATTGCAAACGATACTGCAACCAAACCGCATATTTTTTTCATGGGCAAGTGCATGCTGAGGTGTCTCCGCTCAAACATTTATACCTTTTCTGAGCATCTTTGATCGCATCTGCTCTACTTCCGTCAGGGTTCATATAGAAATGAACACGATCTGGTTTTCTAAAGTTTCCTCCCCATGACAAGCCGGCATTTGCGGCAGCATCCACAACGCTTTGCTTTTGATTCGCAGGAATTTGGCTCCAATTTATATCGACCGCATAACCCGCCTCGTGCAAGCTGTTTCCAGCAGGAGCCGGGGTTGTCGAATTCGAACTATTCAATGTGCTCTGGTTCTCTGTGGTCCGGAATGCTGACGAAAACGTGACCGGCGTCCCTGATGCTGCCGCATTTGAAACGAAATTAGTTACAGGGCCAACCATACTGCTGTCGATATAGGTATTGCCAAGCCCTGGAAGCGTAGCTCTCACCAACTCCAAACCAAACGGATCAATGAAGCTCAACGTGAGTACGGGGTCAGGTCTTGCAATGACACATTTCAATCGATGCAAAACGAAAGAGAATGTTGCAACACAAGACCTGACCTCATATTTTGACCCGGACTCTCTACAAGTGGCCGTTATCTGATAGAGAAGTCATTGGTTCTTCGCCGACACTAATGACAGAAACAGGTCGCACCCATCCATCACAACCCCAGCCGCTGCCAGATCGTCGTCGTCGGGCCGGCCTGGTTCATGGTGTAGAAATGCAGCCCCGGCGCACCGCCCGCGAGCAGGCGGTCGCACAGGTCGGTGATCACGTCCAGGCCGAAGGCACGAATCGACGGCAGGTCGTCGCCGTAGGTTTCGAGCTTTTTGCGCAGCCAGCGCGGAATCTCCGCGCCGCAGGCGTCAGAAAAACGCGCCAGTTGCACGTAGTTGCCGATGGGCATGATGCCGGGAACGATGGGAATGGCGACGCCCAGCGCGCGGGCATCGTCGACGAAGCGGAAGTAGGAATCGGCGTTGAAGAAGTATTGGGTGATGGCCGAGTCCGCACCGGCGTCGACCTTGCGCCGGAAGTTGGAGAGGTCGTCTGTCCACGAGCGCGCCTGTGGGTGGATTTCAGGATAGGCGGCGACTTCGATTTCGAACCAGTCGCCGGTTTCCTTGCGGATGAACGAGACCAGTTCGTTGGCGTAGTTGAATTCGCCTGCGTCCATGGTGCCCGACGGCAGATCGCCGCGCAGGGCGACGAGGTGGCGGATGCCCTGGCTTTTGTATGCGTCGAGAATCTCGCGGATGTTCGCCTGCGTGGAGCCGATGCACGACAGGTGCGGCGCGGCCTCGCTGCCCGAGGCCTGAATCTCGCGCACGGTTTCGAGCGTGCGGTCGCGGGTGGAGCCGCCCGCGCCGAAGGTCACCGAAAAAAACTTGGGTTTGAGTTGCGCCAGTTGTTCGCGGGTGGCGCGCAGCTTCTCCGCCCCTTCCGCCGTTTTGGGCGGGAAGAATTCAAAACTGAAAGTACGTTCGGTCATGCTTCAACCCTTTCCGTCAGGGATGAGCGCGGACAGCGCCCAGGCGATCACGCTGTACAGGATGGCGCCCAGCACGGCGGCACCAAATCCGTGGACTTTGAAGCCGGACAACATTTGGCCCGCCCACCAGAACAACAAGCCGTTCAGCACAAAATAGAACAGGCCCAAGGTCAACAGCGTGATGGGCAGCGTGAGCAAAACCAGCACCGGGCGCACCAGCGTATTGAGCAGGCCGATCACCAGCGCAGCCAGCATGGCCGAGCCAAAGCTGGTGACCTGAATGCTGGGCATCAAATACGCCACGCCCAGCAAGGCCACGGCATTCAGTACCCAAATCAGCAAAATGCGCACGTTGTATCTCCCTCAAATCAATAACGGTAGTGGTCAGCCTTGTAGGGGCCGTTCTTGTCCACGCTGATGTAATTGGCCTGATAGTCGGTCAGCTCGGACAACTGCGCGTTGAGTTTTTTCAGCTGCAGGCGCGCGACTTTTTCGTCCAGATGCTTGGGCAGAGTGTAGACGCCGATCGGATATTTGCCCGAATCGCGCTCCTGCCACAGCTCGATCTGCGCGATGGTCTGGTTGGCGAAGCTGGATGACATCACATACGACGGATGGCCGGTGCCGCAACCCAGGTTCACCAGCCGGCCCTTGGCCAGCATGATGATGCGTTTGCCGTCCGGGAAAATGATGTGGTCGACCTGCGGCTTGATTTCTTCCCACGGGTATTTTTCGACACTGGCGACGTCGATCTCGTTGTCGAAGTGACCGATGTTGCAGACGATGGCCTGGTCTTTCATCTTCGCCATGTGGTCGTGGGTGATGACATGGAAGTTGCCGGTGGCGGTGACGAAAATGTCGGCTTTGTCAGCCGCGTAATCCATGGTCACCACGCGATAGCCTTCCATCGCCGCCTGCAGCGCGCAGATGGGATCGATTTCGGTCACCCACACCTGCGCGGACAGCGCGCGCAGCGCCTGCGCCGAACCCTTGCCGACATCGCCATACCCCGCGACCACCGCGACCTTGCCGGCGATCATCACGTCGGTCGCGCGCTTGATGCCATCGACCAGCGATTCGCGGCAGCCGTAGAGGTTGTCGAACTTGGATTTGGTCACCGAATCGTTGACGTTGATCGCGGGGAATTTCAGCTCGCCCTTGGCGTGCATCTGATACAGGCGATGGACACCGGTGGTGGTTTCCTCGGTCACGCCCTTCATGGCGGCCAGACGGCTGGAATACCAGCCCGGCTGCGCCGCGACCTTCGCCTTGATCGCGGCATACAGCACGCGCTCTTCTTCGCTGGTCGGGTTGCCGACCACACTGATGTCCTGCTCGGCGCGCGTGCCCAGGTGCAGCAGCAGCGTGGCGTCGCCGCCGTCGTCGAGGATCATGTTCGAGTAGCCGCCATCCGCCCATTCGAAAATGCGGTGGGTATAGTCCCAGTAGTCTTCCAGCGATTCGCCCTTGACCGCGAACACCGGGATGTTGTCCTTGGCGATGGCGGCGGCGGCGTGATCCTGCGTCGAGAAGATGTTGCACGACGCCCAGCGCACCTGCGCGCCCAACGCGGTCAGCGTCTCGATCAGCACCGCAGTCTGGATGGTCATGTGCAGCGAACCGGTGATGCGCGCGCCCTTGAGCGGCTGCGCGGCGGCGAATTCCTCGCGGATCGCCATCAGGCCGGGCATTTCGGTTTCGGCGATGCGGATTTCCTTGCGGCCCCAGTCGGCGAGCGACATGTCGGCAACAACGTAATCGGTGAAATTGGTGGTATTGAGTACGGCGTTCATCACGCCCTCCTTTTCTATTAAAAAAGAAAACGTGAGCGCCGTTGAAGGGAAGCGTTCTGAGCCTGGCGGGTGAACCGTCGCAGCGCTCCTCAGAACCGAGGCCGCATTCTACCCCCGGAAGCGCTAAAACGCCGAATGGGTATGTGTATAAGGTGCGGGTGAGGGATTCACGGTTTTCATGGTGAAACCTGAGCGCGGACTGCGCGCTTTCAGAAACGGATGAGCATGCAAAAAAACGCCCGTAATCCGCGAGAGAGACGCGGATTACGGGCACAAACTGCTGGAGGCAGACTTAAGTACCTTATGGCAGGACTTCGAACTGCGACATCATCATCATGTCTTCATGTTCAAGAATATGGCAGTGGAACGGGAACTTGCCGGTGAAGTCGGTGAACTTCATGATGATCTCCGCCGTGCCCATCATGCGTGGCACGATCACCACGTCCTTCCAGCCGGCATGGGTGGCGGCGGGCGCCGCGCCGTTGATGGTCAGAATCTGGAACATGATGTCGTGCAGGTGCATGGGGTGATCTATGGGGGACTGGTTGGTGAACTTCCAGATCTCGGTCTCGTTCAGGCGTGGCGTGGCATCAACCCGGTTTTCGTCCCACGTCTTGCCATTGATGGTCCACATGCCCATTGACATGCTGAGCGTGAAGTTGCGCGTGCGTACCGCCTGGCTGCGGGCTATTTTGGCGACCGGGCGCAGGGTCGATGGCACCACGCTGGTGTCGGTCGCCGTGCTGTTCACTTTGAACTGCATGATCCTGTAGACGCTGCTGGTGCTGGCGACCAGGGTGTTGCGCAGTTCCACAGTGGTGCCGACCGCCAGGCTGCCGAAGTTGATGATGATGTCGGCACGTTCGGCAGGCGCGAGCGTGAGGGACGTGACCGTGACCGGAGCGCTCAGAAGACCACCCTCCATGCCGATCACCTGGAACGACTGCCCATTGCTCAGCGCCAATTTGTAGAAGCGTGCGTTGGAACCGTTGCAGACGCGGAACCGATACTTGCGCTTGGCGACGTTGAGATAGGGCTGGATGGTGCCGTTGACGAGCTGCGTATTGCCGGTTTCGCCATTCATGTTCTTGGTGTAGACGAGCTGGCCGCTGGCGTCGAAGTTGCGGTCCTGGAGGACCAGCGGTATCTCATACGCACCCTTGGGCAGATTCAGCGCATCCTCGTAATCGTCCGTCATTAGATACAGCCCCGCCATGCCGTACCACACGTGCGGCCCGGTGTAGTCCATGGTGTGGTCGTGATACCAGAGCGGCGCCGGCAACTGGTTGTTGGGGTAAGTGTAGGTGCGGGTGTCGCCAGGCAGGAGTTCGTCCGTCGGATAGCCATCGTCCGTGACCGGGCAGTGCGCGCCGTGCAGATGGATGACCGCTTTGCCCGGTGCGCCGCCGAGCGTGGTGTCGGGCAGTCCGTTGTAATAAGTCATGGCGACAGCGCGACCGGCGCGCGCGCGGATGGTCGGACCCGGCACCGAGCCATTGAAGCTGATGACTTTGGTTTGCAGGCCGGGGATGATTTCGGCCGTGGTCTCGCCGATATCCATGTCGTAGTAGTCGGTGGTGGCATCCGTACGGCTAGGCGTGAGCACAGGGGGAATTTTGAGCGGTAGCGAAAAGGAGGTCACGGCCGCTTCGGCGTTGCGCGACAGCAACATGCCGGGCACGCCTACCGTTCCCACCGCCCCCAACGTACCCAGGCTCTTCAGTAAATTACGTCTGGTAATCATGTCTCAATCTCCTTGCACTACGCTATATGGATTTATGTGATGCCGCTGTGCTGCCAGGCGCGCGGCAGGAGATTTGTAATCTTGTTCCTCTCTGATGTCTGTAATCGAAATCACACAATGCGGATGACCGATGCGATCATTCCGGGGAATTCAGTCGCAGCGTTCGGCCAGGCGTGCCAACGCCTCCTGCGACAACAGCTCGATCTGCCCCCGATGCAGCCGGATGCAGCCCAAATGCTCGAACCCCTTCAACAATCGGCTCACCACTTCCCGCGTGCAGCCGAGATCGTTGGCCAGTTCCTGATGGGTGATGTTCACGGACTTGCCTTGGCTCTGGCCGAACCGCTGGCCCAGCAGGCACGCGAGGCGCAGTTCCAGGCGGTCGAGTACGCTGGCGCCGGCCAGTTCGACCAATTCATGCAGGCGACCGGTGAGGTGTTTCAGCAGCAGATGGCGGATTTTCGGGTTGCGATCCACCAGAGCGAGCATCTCCTGCGATGGCACGGCAATGCCGAGCAACCGCGTTTCGGTTTGCGCTTTGGCAGCATAGACGCCGCCATGGAACAGGGCATGGAGGCTCAGCGGGCAGAGATCGCCGGGGGTGACGTGACAGAGCGTCACCTCCCGCCCATCTGCAGCCTGGCGGTAAATCCGTATGCTGCCTTCCAGCAGCCACATGACTTCGCGAAACGAGCCACAGCAGGTGGGGCACTTCTGTCCGGCCGGGACATCCATCACGTGGCCCGCCCCAATCAGCGCCTGCGCTGCCGCAGCGTCGAGGTCGGGATAGGCCGCGAGCAAAGCGGAGAGGATCGAGGCGTGGTCAATGCTCATGGCGTTCATTACGCCTCCTTTCTGTTCACAAAAAGTGAGCACCGTTGAAAGGAAGCGTCCTGAGCCTGGCGGTTTTACCGCCGCAGCGTCCTTAGATCCGGGGGTGCATTTTACCCTTGAAGCACCGGGTCATTCAAACAGGACTGGGGTGGCGGTACGTGGTTGTCGCCGGCATTGTCGGCGACAACCACGGCCTCCCCTTTACGGGGAATACCATGCCGCCGCACCCGCTGCCTCAAATCCCGGCCGCCGCTTTCAGCGCAGCCGCCTTGTCCGTCACTTCCCAGGTGAACTCCGGCTCGTCGCGGCCAAAGTGGCCGTAGCTCGCGGTGCGGGTGTAGATCGGCCGCAGCAGGTCGAGCATGTTGACGATGCCTTTGGGGCGCAGGTCGAAATGTGCCTGGATCAGTTCGACGATTTTGGCTTCCGGAATCTTGCCGGTGCCGAAGGTGTCGACCATCATCGAGGTGGGCTTGGCGACGCCGATGGCATAGCTGATCTGCACCATGCACTTGTCGGCCAGACCGGCGGCGACGATGTTTTTCGCCACGTAGCGGCCGGCGTAGGCAGCCGAGCGGTCGACCTTGGACGGATCCTTGCCGGAAAATGCGCCGCCGCCGTGCGGGGCTGCGCCGCCGTAGGTGTCGACGATGATCTTGCGGCCGGTGAGGCCGGCGTCGCCCATTGGTCCACCCACCACGAAACGCCCGGTGGGGTTGACCAGGTAGCGGGTGTCGGCAGTGAGCATGGATTTCGGCATCACCGGCTTGATGATCTCCTCGATCACCGCCTCGGTCAGCACGGCGTGCGAGACTTCGGGATGATGCTGGGTGGAGAGCACGACGGTGTCGATGGAATGCGGCTTGCCGTCGACGTAGCGGATCGATACCTGCGACTTGGCGTCCGGGCGCAGCCACGGCAGGCGGCCGTCCTTGCGCAGCTCGGACTGGCGCTCGGTGAGGCGATGCGCGAGATGGATCGGCATCGGCATCAGCACCGAGGTTTCGTTGCAGGCGTAGCCGAACATCAGGCCCTGGTCGCCCGCGCCCTGGTCGAGAAACAGGCCTTCGCCTTCGTTCACGCCCTGCGCGATGTCGGGCGACTGCTTGCCGATGGTGACCAGCACCGAGCAGGTGTTGTAGTCGAAGCCGATCTCGGACGAGTCGTAGCCGATGCGCTTGATGGTCTGGCGTGCGATCTGGTTGTAGTCGATCACCGCGGTGGTGGTGATCTCGCCGGCGATGACGCACAGGCCGGTGGTCAGCAGCGTTTCGCAAGCGACGCGCGCGCGTTTGTCCTGGGTTAGAATCGCGTCGAGCACCGCATCCGACACTTGATCCGCCATTTTGTCGGGGTGCCCTTCGGACACCGACTCAGACGTGAAAATGAAATCC
>Ga0315268_10000966_pt1 | contig 33498 bp, 33 predicted proteins | sample C1_top_MG_FD_204535 | JGI IMG/M metagenome (GOLD analysis project Ga0315268, IMG submission 204535) | Sediment microbial communities from Yellowstone Lake, YNP, Wyoming, USA - C1_top | ecosystem: Environmental > Aquatic > Freshwater > Lake > Sediment | place: USA: Wyoming | collected 2017-08-01
CATGCACCGCGATACTATCATCGCCCCTGCTGAACCGTTCGATGAATTGCACCAAAAACTTCGGTAGCGCCTTATCGCCCAGCTTATCCGCAAGCATGTGCAGTTTATTCGCCGATCCCGACTTTGAGTTCGCGATGGCATCCAATTCAGCTGAGAACTTAAACTTGCCAAAACTCATCTCGCCACGATCAAACACAACGCTAGAGCGGTCGATGCTTGGGGAAGAAACCGCGGCGATCCGCGAATCTTCGAGCCAGACCGGCGAGGGATTACCAGCTCGGCGCGTATTCAGCGCCAGCTTATGGAAGATAAAACACCGGTGCCAATCAAGATACAGATACTCCGGGATCGTTAGCTCGAAGTATTGCAGGTACAGCCCACGCGATCCAAACATCCTCGCACGCTGGATGTAAGTATCCTGCTGGATCTTATGCTTAACATCCCGGGTAAAGAACATCGACAGCAAATTGTTAAAGGTGACTCCACGGGAGACAATGTTCCCGCCAATCGCGATTGTAAACAAGGTCGACGGCGAAGTAGCGCTCGAGAACTCAGTCGTGGGCTTACTCGGATCGCTGTTCATCACGACGATCGTGTGCCGCTTCACGTTGTCCATGATGTACTGCGTCACCGCGCGCTCACTACCCGGATAACGCCCTTTCGCGATGGCGAAAATACGCTCGTAGTGCTTATCGTACTTTGAATCCGCGGTATTCTTCAGTATGTTGAACTCTTTTACAATCTCCCTATAATCATCCGAATGATCCGCGCGAATGCCACTCGTATGGACCAACATTGAGTAGTTCGCCTCGCCCTTCGTGTTAATCTTGGTATTAAGATACGCAACATTCACCAAGAAGCCGAAAAGCGCTTCCCGCAAGTACTTCGGGTCATCGCCATGATCAGGCAATAATGTCAACCGGAATTTCGCAGCGGCATCCGAATCCGCGGGGAAGAAAACATCCGGCCCCTTATAGTCCGGATGCGGTTCGAAATCGATCCACCGATCACCTTCATTCTCAAAGGTGTTATTCAGATCAAGCCGTGCCGGAGTAGCGGTTACGCCAATGTAAGTCCCATCTTTACCGAGCAAGTCATTAATGAGAGCGTTAATTCGCGTGCGTTCTTGCTTATTGATCTTAGAATTCGGTGACGCGTAATCGGCCTCATCGTCAATAACGACGACTTTGCTCTTCCCTAGTTTTGCAATCAACTTCGGAAGATCGCTGTGGTTCTTCTTGCAGAAGATCACAAATTCCGAACTCTTAATGTCGACCACAGGATCAAGGATTTCCAGGAAGTTCCTGGGCGCCGGATCCAGGCCCGAAAGAGCAAATCGCTCCAAGTTCTGCGTTAGCAATTGCACATTGTCGTTCAACAAAACAACGACGATGCGATGCCCTTCGTCGAGCAGACGGGCAGTCAACGCGATCATCAACTCAGTCTTACCGCTCTGCGGCTCACCATAGATCACGAAAGAGTGGCTTCCACCATTCAAGTTCTCAACCGCGCCGGCCACGACCTTCTCAATGTTTGCGACGTAGCGCCCGATCGCCTTAAGTGCGGCAATGCGTCGCGGATACCGGTTTGCCGCGTTTCCAGTCGTGTCGAAATCTTTGATGTTAAAGGTCATTTTGCACCTATGCGATCCGGAAGTATCCCACCAAGGCGCAGTGCAGCGGCCGCGCGAAGTGGCTGGCCTTGGTCAGCCCGTCGCCGGTCGGCGTGCCGATGGACATCGTCGCGTAGCCCTCGCCCAGCCCCAGGCCGTACAACGTGGGCGCGTTCTTGACGTAGATCGAGCACTGCATCGCGCGGCCCATCTTGGTGAGGTTGCCGACGTGGGTCGAGTGCATGGCCGCGGTGTGGCGGTGGCCGCCCTCCGCCAGAACCGCCAACTCGATGGCCGCGTCCACGTCGCGCGCGACGGTCACCGGCAGGAACGGCATCAACTGCTCGGTCCAGACGAGCGGATGTTCGTTGCCGACGACGCCCCACAGCAGGCGTGCGCCCTCGGGAAGCGTCAGCCCGATGCCCTTGGCGATCACGGACGCGTCCTTGCCCACGTAGTCGCGGTTGAGGACGGGGTCCTTGCAGCCCTTGCCGCCCTCCTTGATGACCAGCTTCGTCAGCTGGTCCATCTGCGCGGCGTTGAGCTCGAAGGCGCGCGGGTCCTTGCGCATCGCGTCCAGGAATCGGTCCTTCGCGGCCTCCGTCACGATGACTTCCTTCTCGGCCGTGCACAGCACGTTGTTGTCGAACGACGCGCCGAAGATCACGTCCTGCGCGCAGCGCGGGAAATTCGCGGTCTCGTCCACCACCACCGGCGGGTTGCCGGGCCCGGCGGCGATCGTCTTGCAGGTCTTGCCCACCGTCATCGCGACCTTGACGATCGCGGGGCCGCCCGTGACCATGTTCACGCGCGTGTCCGGGTGCGCGAGAAGTTCCTTCGTACGTTCCTGGGAGGGCTTGTCGAACGTGGCGATCAGACCGCGCGGAGCGCCCGCGCCCATCGCGGCCTCGCACAGCAGGCTCATCGTCTCCACGCAGGTCTTGAACGAGGCCGGGTGCGGCGCGAAGACCACCGCGTTGCCGGCCGCCAGGATCGAGATCGCGTTGTTGATGATCGTCGCGGCCGGGTTCGTGGACGGCGTGATCGCGGAGACGACGCCGTAGGGAGCGTACTCGACGAGAGTCAGGCCTTTATCGCCGGTGTACGCGCGCGAGACCAGGTCCTCGACTCCGGGCGTGCGGATCGCGCAGACCAGGTTCTTCTGGACCTTGTCCTCCCAGCGCCCCAGCCCGGTTTCCGAGACCGCCATCTTCGCCAAGCGCTCCGCGTTGGCGATCGCCGCCTTGCGCATCGCGCGGATCACCTCGCGCCGCAGCTCGAGGCCCTGGTCCTGGAACGCGGCCTGGGCCTTGCGCGCCGACTGCACCGCCGCGTCCACCGTCGGGTGCACGACCCCGCCGCAGCCCGAAGGCTGGGGAACGGCGGACGCCGGGGCCGTCAGGACTGTCCCGAGCTCTTCCTTTTCGAGGCGCTGGAGCACCTCGGCGACGACGCGCGCGATCTCTTCGCTTTGCATGGGGCGGTTACCTGTTCGCGTTCGCGTCGGACGACTTCTTGAACGCGGTCTTGCCGGACTGCTCGACGGTGTCCACGATCGCGAAGATCACGGCGTCCACCGGGCGGCCTTCGGTGCGGCTGGTCTGCCGGGCGCTCGACCCCTGCACCAGCAGGACGAGCTCCCCCTCGCCGGCGCCGACGGAGTCGACGGCGACGAGGGGGCTGCCCTTCGCGGAGCCGGCCAGGTCCACGGGCTGCACCAGCAGCAGCTTGGACCCGATCAACTTCTCGTCCTTCAGGGTGCAGACGACGGTACCCGTGACGCGGGCGAAAATCATAATGCGCCTCCGCTGACGGCTTACTTCTTGCGGGACAAGTGCTCGGGGAGCGAGATCGGCATCTTCCCCTCGAGGTCCGGATGCGGCTGCGGGATCACGTGCACGGCGATCAGTTCGCCGACCTTCTGCGCGGCGCTGGCGCCGGAGTCGCAGGCGGCCTTGCACGCGGCCACTTCGCCGCGGAACAGGACCGTCACCAGGCCGGTTCCGACCTTCTCGTAGCCGACGATGCGGACGTCGGCGGCCTTCACGGCGGCGTCGGCGGCTTCCACGCAGGCGACGAGGCCGCGGGTCTCGATCATTCCGAGTGCGTTCATGTTCTGGTTCTCCTTACGCGATGTGCACGATGTCGCCGGTCTTGATCCCGGCGGCGTTGGCCTCGTCGGTGTCCACGTGGAACTCGAGGCTGTACTTGTCCGACACGCGGACGACCACGTCTTCGAAAACGGCGGAGCGGCCCGAGCCCGTCCCGGCGCGCACGCGCACGACCTCGCCGGACGCGACACCCAGCGCCTTCGCCTCCGACGGCGAGAAGTGCAGGTGACGCTGGGCCACGATCACGCCCTCTTTTATATCAACTTTCCCCGCCGGGCCGATCAGCGTCGCGCCCGCCGAGCCCTTCACGTCCCCGGACTCCCGCACCGGAGGCTTCAGTCCCAGCGCGAGCGCGTCGGTGACGGCGATCTCGATCTGCGTGCGGTCGCGGTACGGGGCGACCAGGCGGATCTTGTGGAGGACTCCCTTCGGCCCCTGGACCGAGATCATCTCCTCGGCCGCGTAGAAGCCCGGTTGCTTGATGTCCTTGACCCGCTTCGGCTCGGCGGCGGCGCCGAACAGGAGCTTGAAGTGCTCGCGCGTCAGGTGGCAGTGCCGGTTGGAGACGCCGACGGGGATGTCGAGCTTCGAGCGCTTGAGGCGCTTCTCGATCTCCCCCGCCAGACCGGCGACCTGAGCGGGCGTGATCACGCGGCCTTGAACCCCATGATGCGCAAAAACGAGTCCTTCTTGAGGCTGGCGCCGCCGACGAGGGCGCCGTCCACGTCGGGCTGAGACAGCAAAATATCCACGTTGTCGGCCGTGACCGAGCCGCCGTACAGGACGCGCGTCCCCGCCGCGAAGGCCTTGCCGTACAGCTTCTCGAGCTGGGCGCGCACGAAGAGATGCGCCTCCTGCGCCTGGGCCGGGGACGCGGTCTTGCCGGTGCCGATCGCCCAGACCGGCTCGTAGGCGATGACGGCCTTGGAGAGATCCGCGGGCGCGAAGCCCTTCAGTCCCCCCGCGAGCTGGGTTTCCAGCACGCGCCAGGTCTTCTGCGTCTCGCGCTCTTCCAAGGTCTCGCCGATGCAGACGATCGGCGTCAGCCCGCCCTTCAACGCCGCGGAGAGCTTCTTGTTGACCCACTCGTCGGTGTCGCCGAACAGCTTGCGGCGCTCGGAATGGCCGATGATCGCCATCTGGCAGCCGGCGTCCGTCAGCATGCCGGCGGAAATCTCGCCGGTGAAGGCGCCCTGCGCTTCCCAGTAGACGTCCTGAGAGCCGAGGCGGACCGGCGAGCCCCTCAGGATCTCGGCCACGACCGTGATCGCGGTGAACGGCACGCAGACGGCGACCTCGCCGGACGCGGCGGCGGCCCCTTCCTTCACGGCGCGGGCCAGGTCCACGGACTGGGCCAGCGTCAGGTTCATTTTCCAGTTGCCGGCGATCAGCGGACGGCGCAGCGGGCTGCTCATTAATCCCTCACTCCCGGGGCCTTTGTGGACTATTTGTCCACAGACGCCCGGCCTAGCCGGGTCTGGGCGTATTGTAGGACGCGGAGGGGACCGAAGTCAACGGTTAAACGCCGCGCCGGGCCGCCGTTAGAACTCGGACAGCGGCAGGACGAACTCGCCCATCTGGCCGGGGTTGTACTCGCCGGTCGAGACCGCCTTCTTGTCGCGCTTGACGCGGACCGCGTACACCCCGGCCTTCTTGGCCTCGAGCAGCTCCCGGTCCCCGTTCCCGAAGAACAGCACGTAGCGGCCGTCCTGCAGGTGCAGGTGCAGATCCTCCGGGTCGGAGACGTACACGAAGCCGCGCGGCGCCAGGCGCCGCCACTCCTTCTTCAGGGCGTCGCCGCCGGTCCCGCCGCGCTCGGCCAGGATCAGGATGCGGAAGCCGAACGCGCGCAGGGCGCAGGCCAGGCCGTACGGAAGAATCTTGGGGGTTTCCAAGTCGTAGGCGTTGTTGACGATCTTCCAGTACTCGGGGCTGCGCAGGAGCTGGACGCGGCCCGCGGCCTTGTCGAAGGCGGCGCCGGAGTGGACGAGCGTGTCGTCGTAGGTGAACGCGGCGCCCAGGCGCGCGATCGTGACCAGGCTGAAGATCAGCCCCCACACGCTCATCATCGCCAGGAGCTTCTTCGTCGTGGTCCAGGTCTGCTCGACTTTCGCGCGGACGTCCTTGAGCACCATGTCAGTTCTCCATCGCCTTGAGCCGTCCGGGGACGGGCGGCGCGATCGTTTTCTGCTTCTCGGCGCAGGCGCGCAGGACGTCGCGGGCGAGCTCTCCCGTCGGCTCCTTCGTCGCGGCCTTCCCGAACTCGTAGCCGTCGCCGCCCTCGACGAGGAAGTCGAGCGTCGCCACCGAGTAGGTCTTCGCGTCGTCGAGAGGAGCGCCGCCGACCGTCACGGCGCCCAGGCGCTCGCCGCGGGGCTTCTTGCGGCGGAACTCGGCCGTCAGGCCGCCGACCTGGACCAGGCGCGGCGAGCCGACGCCGTGGTCCAGCGCCGCGCGCAGCTGCGCGCCCGTCATCGTCAGCTTCACGATCGAATTGTCGAACGGCATCACGCTGAACAGGTGGCGCAAGGTCACCGGCCCCGCCGGGATGTCCGCGCGCATGCCCCCGCCGTTCTGGAACGCGGCGTCCGTCGCGGCCCAGTCCTTGTAGCAGTCGGCCATCCACGAGCCCAGGCCCGACTCCTTGTCGGCGGCGCCGCGGTTCAAGTCGGCGGCGGCCGTCGCGACGACGGTCTTGAAGACCTCTCCGACCTCGGCCTGGCGCGCGGCGACGATCGCCTTCACCGCCGGATCCTCGCCGACGCGGTCGGGCCACAGGTCGAGCAGCTCGTCGGAGGACGCGGTCACGCGGCGCGTCTTCGGGTCGATGGTCAAGGTCGTCCGCCCGGCCTTCATCAGGTAGGACCCGGCCTGGACGACGAGCGTCCCGTGCTCCGGGTCGCGCCAGGCGTGCTTCAGCGGCGTGTGCGAGTGGCCGCCGACGATCAGATCGATGCCCGCCACCTCGCGCGCCAAGGTCTGGTCGCCCTCGAACTTGGGCTTGTCCGCCTCTTCGTAGCCGACGTGCGTGACGGCGATGATCACGTCGGCGCCCTCCTTCTTGAGCGCCCGGACCTGGTCGCGCGCCTCGTCGATCTCGCGGCGGAAGGTCAGGCCCGCGATGTTCTTCGGGAAGGCGAGACGGTCCATGTGGGACGTCAGCAGGCCGAAAATCCCGAACTTGACCCCATCCACCTCCTTGATGATCCGCTGCTTCGTCCACGCCACGTGCTTGCCGTCGGGGCCGTAGATGTTCGCCGCGAGAACGGGCATGTTCAGCTTGGGAATCAGCGCCTGAAGCGACGCCGCGCCCGCGTCGAACTCGTGGTTGCCGACCTCGGTCGCGTCGTAGCCGATCGCGTTGAAGACTCCGACGATCGCGTCGCCCTTGCTGAGCGTGCCCTCGGGCGTGCCCTGCCACCAGTCGCCCGCGTCGAGCACCAGCTTCGGCCCGGTTTCCTTATTGATCAGGGCCTTCAGCGCCGCCGCGCCGCCGTACGGGCGGTTCGCCTCGAACTTGTCGGGACGGGCCATGATCCAACCGTGCACGTCGTTGGTGTGATAGACGCGGACGGTCAGCGCGGCCGGAGAGTCCGCCGCGCGCGCGCCGGCGGACAGCGCCGCCAGAGCGGCGGCAAGGGCGATTCGAAGGATCATCATTCGGCCAGGCTCCCCGCGAGAGCGTCGCAGGCCTGCTGCAGGGCCTCCGCGGCCGACGACAGCCGCGCCGCGATCTCGCTGCGTTTGACGGATTCGATGAAAAAAGCGGATTCGCGCGCGGCCCGAAACTCCTCGCGGCGCCGGCGCTCCACGACGGCGGCCCAGCGCTTCGACTCGACGATCCAGGCCGCGCGCTTCTCGCCCGAGGCCCCGGCCGCGCGGACCAGCGCCTTGGCGCCGTCGCGCAGGGCTTCGGCCGTCGCGGCGAACGGCGCGTCGGCCCCGACGCCCCACTCCGCCGCGTCCGAGACCGCCGCGACCGCGCACTCGACGGCCTCGCGCAGGGCGAAGGACATGTCCGCCGCGTCGGCCTTCGCGGGGCCGCGCCCGGCCCGCAGCGCCGCGACCGCGTCCTCCCGCCAGCCGCGCGCGCGCAGGCGCGCGGTGCGCGCCGCCGACAGCGCGGCCGCGTCCGGGCGCCGGAACCAGTCGGCCGCGGCCGAGGCCGCGTCGGCCAGCGTCCGCGCTTGACCGCGCAGGGCTTCGGGCGTCTGTCGTGGCATGGCGCGAAGTCTACGAAATATCGGGCCCGGCCGTCAGCGCCGCGGCGCGATCAGGCGCTCGGCGTCGCGGAAGGCGTCGCGATGGGAAAAGACCAGATAGGACGGCTTCTCGACGGCCGCCTCGCGGATTGTGGACAAATCATCCACACCGAATCCCCCCACGCGCGGCCCTTGGGGGCGCAGATAGCGAAAGGCGCCGCGCGCGGGCGCGCGCTCCTTCAACGGATCGAAGGCGCGCACCAGCCCCAGGTCGCCGCACACCTTGTCCAGCAGGCGCGGCTGCCAGGCCGCGCCCCGGGGCTGCCAGACGCAGGCGAACCGCCCCCGAGGCAGCTTATTGAAAAAACGGTAGAAGTCGCGCAGCCGGTCCGGGCCGGGCTGAAAGGACGCCGGGGTCTCGAACACGATCAGCTTCGCGCCCAAGGCCTCCGCGGCGGCCTTCGTGGACATCCAGGCCTCATGCACTTCCAGGCTGTCGCGGAAGCCCCCGCACTGGAGCTGGCGGGACGGGCTCAGTTTGCGGCCCGCGGGCGGAAAGCCGCGGTCCTCGCGGCCGTGGGTGATCAAGCGGTAGGCCTGAACGGAGAATTCGACCTCCGCCGGGGAGCCCGAGCGCCACTCGGCCAAGGTGGCCGGGCGCGGCATGATCTCGCCCGTTTTCGCCTCGACGAAAGACAGCGTCCGCCAGTAGCGGTCCCGGCCGATGGGAAAGCCGGCGCAGCCGACCTTGAGCATGGCTAGTCGAACAGCGAGAACTCGGGCTCGCGTCGCGTCCGCTCGACGGTCTCGGGCAGGCGGCTCCCCCAGCGCAGGCAATACCAGGCCAGACCGACGCAGGCCAGACCATAGACCAGTTCGAAGCCCGACCAGCGCAGCCACTGGGCCTCGGTCACGAAGGCCCACTTCTGCGGGGCGTAGAGGTTGGCCTCGGGCTCGCCGACGAACAGGTCCCAGAGCCCCTTAAAAGCGACCAGCCCGCCCCACCCGGCGAAAATCGCCGCGGCGAGACGGGCCAGTCCACGAATCTTGATCGTCTCCATGGGGAGACGTTCGGCTCAGCGCTTCGAGTACTGGAAGCGCTTGCGGGCCTTGGGCTGACCGGCCTTTTTGCGCTCGACCATGCGGGGGTCGCGCGTCAGGAAGCCGGCGGCCTTCAGGGCCTTCTTGTTCTTGTCGTCGACCTTGACCAGCGCGCGGGAGATCGCGTGGCGCGCCGCTCCGGCCTGGCCGGAGATGCCGCCGCCGATGACCTTCACGATGTAGTCGTGGGTCTTGGAGCCCTCGATGAGCTCGATCGGGGACTTGACGTCCCGGACCTGGTGCGGAAGACCGTTGAAGTACTGCTCGACGGGCTTCTTGTTGACGGTGACCTTGCCCTCGCCCTTGGCGATGACGCGGACCTGGGCGATCGCGTTCTTGCGGCGACCGGTGGCCCGGATTTCTTCGTTCTTACCCATGGTTACTTGGCCTTCGCTTCGAGGATGGAGTGCGGGTGCTTGTCGCCGACGTAAACCTTCAGGCGCACCAACTGCTTGCGCGCGAGCCGGTTCTTCGGCAGCATCCGCCGCACGGCGAGCATCATGACTCGGCGCGGATCGCGCTCCATCTGACGCTTCATCGGCATGACCTTCGCGCCGCCGGCGTAGCCGGAGTGCGAGAAGTAGAACTTCTGCTCAAGCTTGTTGCCGGTGAGCTTGACCTGCTTCGCGTTGGTCACGACGACGAAGTCGCCGCAGTCCACGAAATCGGTGTAGGTCGGCTTGTGCTTTCCGCGCAGGAGCGTGGCGGCCTTGGTCGCGATGCGGCCGAGGACCAGCCCCTTGGCATCGATGTGGTGCCAGCGGCGCTCGGAGGCCGCTTGACGAGGGGGATGAATATAGGTCTTCTGGGACATAGTGGTTAATGGTAGCAAATGCCCGACGGGGGCTCAAGGAGTTTTCGACGGGGGCCGGCGCGTGCCGTAGGCCGTGCCGTCCGGGCCCTTCCAGAACACCTCCAAGTTGAGCCGGGCGCGGTCGTAGACGCGCACGCCCTCGTCGGTGATGCGCCCGCCGCCGTCGAACAGGGGCTTGTCGTCCCAGTCCCGCAGCTTGAACACCCACTTCGCGTCGGCGCCCTTGGACTCGAAGAATTCGAGCGCGTCCTGGCTCAGGAGAAACAGATATTTCTCGTAGCCTTCCTTGGTGAGCTTCGCCTCGCTCCAGGAGCCGCCGGACCGCGAACGCGCCGTCCACGGCCGCGTCCCGCCCGGCCGGCGCTTCAAGAACGCGATCGCGGCCTTCTCGGCGCGGCGGATTTTCCGCAGAAGCTCCAGGTCCTGCGGCGCCCAGGAGCTCTGATCCGGCGGCAGCAGGCGGCGCTGCCACAGCTCCTCCAGGGTCGCCTTGCGCGGGTCGAACGGCGCCGCCTGATCGAGCGCCGTCTTCGGGTCCGCGTGGCCGCCCAGGCCGCCCGCGGCCGCCGGCAGCGGCAGCGCCAGCGCCAGAATCAGAAGAGCCGCGCTCACTTCTCGGCGAGAATGCGGGGCAGGACCACGCCGACCTGGTCCATGTACTTGCCCTTGCGGTCCGAGTAGGACGTCTCGCAGATCTGGTCGCCGCCGAAGAACAACAGCTGGGCGATGCCCTCGTTCGAGTAGATCTTCGCCGGGAGCGGCGTCGTGTTCGAGATCTCGATGGTCAGGTAGCCCTCCCAGCCGGGCTCCAGCGGCGTCACGTTGATGATGATGCCGCAGCGCGCGTAGGTGGACTTGCCCAGGCAGATGGCCAGCACCTCGCGGGGGATCTTGAACTTCTCGAGCGAGCGCGCCAGCGCGAACGAGTTCGGCGGCACCACGCACTGCGGCGCCTTGATGTCGACGAACGCCTTCGCGTCGAACTTCTTGGGGTCGACGACCGTCCCGTGGACGTTCGTGAACACCTTGTACTCGTCGGCGACGCGGATGTCGTAGCCGTAGGAGGACAGCCCGTACGAGATCTTGCCCTTGCCGTCGAGATGCTCGACGAACGGGTCGATCATCTTGTGCTTCTTGGACATCTCGCGGATCCACTTGTCGGACTTGATCATCTCGGGCTCCTTCGTCGGGTTGTCGGACGATTATATCTATTCGAGGTTGCGGACGCCGAGCGCTCGACGTCGCCGCGCGGGAAAGTTATCCACGCTGTTCACAGTTCAGCGCCCCGCGACTGTTGGCGCCAACAGTTGTACCGGTCCCGGGACATCGCGCACTCAAGAGAGAATGCGCTCGGCGGCGGCGTAGCCGGAGACGCAGGCGCTTTCGATGGTTGCCGGGAAGCCGGTGCGGGTCCAGTCGCCGGCGAAGGAGAAGCCGGGCATTCCGCTTCCCGGGAGAGGGCGCTTGGCTTCCGCGCCGGGGATAGGGGAGAGGGTCGCGAACGGCTCTTTCACCACTTTAGATCCGAGGATCTTGGCTTGGGCGAACTCGGGGAGGCACGACGTCAGGTCGCGCACCGCCGTTTGAACGATTTTCTCCGGCGAATCGCCGATCTCGCGGTGAGCGCCGGAAATCACGACGGCGACCAGCTGTCCAGCGCCGTTCAAGCCGTGAATTCTCGTCTTGTTGAAAACCCAATGGGCGTCCGTGTTCAGCAAGCCGATGAACCGTTCGGTCATGAACGGCCGGTCCAGCTTCAGCGTCACGCTCACGATGGGCGCCGGCGCCAAGGTTTCCCAAGGCCCGCGCAGAGCTCCGGGCAGCGCCAATTTTTTCAAATCCCACGGCGGCAAAGTGGACACGACGTGGCCCGCGGTAAATCGGGAATCCATATCGGTGATTATGCCGCGCACGCGGCCGCCTTCCTCAATCAGCCCGGCGGCCTTCGCCGTCGAGATCACGCGGCCGCCGCGGGCTTCGATGAAGGATTGCGCGGCGTCCGTATAGAGCTCGGACAGTCCGGTCTTCGCCAAGGCGAAACGCGACGACTCTCGGCCGGTGAAGAACATGGCGCGCAGGGCCTGGACGAAGCCCGCGGCCGAGGCGACCTCGGGCCTGTCGTTGAGTATGCCGATGGCGGCCGGATCGAAGAAGCGCGTCTGGAAGGTCCGGGAAATCCCCAGAGAGGTCAGCCACTGGCGCACCGTCAACCTCTCCACGCCGTCGGGAATATCCCCTGTCTTCATCGCCTTGAGGGCGACGTCGAAAGCCAATAACGACGTTTTGTCCCGCAGCGGCACGCCGTTCAATCCCAGCAATCCGGCGGCCAGATGCAGAGGGGCGGGCAGCCACGAGGGGCACGACAATCGATCTCGCTTGCCGCCGGGCTCGGCGTAGTCGACGACGATGTCGTGATAAATCTCGAGCTTGCCCTCCGTGCCGATCGTCTCCAGAAAGCGGCGGGTCGCGCGGTAGCAGCCCATGAACAGGTGCTGGCCGTTGTCCACGGAGCCCACGGCCGGATCGTCGAAGGAATAGGCGCGTCCGCCCAGGTGCGGCTTCTTGTCCAGCACCAGGACCTTGCGGCCCTTCTCGGCCAGCGAGACGGCGCAGGACAGCCCCGCGAAGCCCCCGCCCAGGATCAGGACGTCGGGCTCAGCGCGCGAAGCCATGGCAGTAGAGCCAGCCGCGCAGGGCCAGGGCCAGTTTGCGGTGCGCGGGCAAGGTTGTTTTTTGATGCAGCACGCGGTACCGGCCCGCCTTGATCTCGTCGAGCAGGCCCTCGTACACGTGCGCCATCACCTCGGCCGGGGCCAGCGCCGGCCGGTCGCGCGCGTCGACCAGGCCGCGCGCCCGCGCGTAGTAGCTCTTCGCGCGCCGGTATTCCATTTCCATCAGGCGCTCGAAGGCCGGCGAGTGCTCGCGCGCGATCAGCCGCTCGACCGTGACGCCCGCCTCGCGCAGGTCGGCCAGCGGCAGGTAGACCCGGCCCAATTCCAGGTCGACGCCGACGTCGCGGATGATGTTCGTCAGCTGGAACGCGCAGCCGAACGTCCGGGCGAACTCCAGCATGCGCTCGCGCGGCGTGTGCTCCCAGCCGAAGATGTGCACGCACATGACGCCCACCGAGGACGCCACGCCGCGCATGTAGCCCTCCAGGTCGGCGATCGTCTCGTAGCGCGTTCCCTCCAGGTCCAGCGCGCAGCCCCGGATCATCTCGTCGAACGCGTCCTTCGGGATCCGGTAGTCGGCGATCGGACGGACCAGCGCCCGCGCGATCGCGTGGGTCGGGCGCCCGGCGTACAGGCGGACCAGCTCCTCGCGCCAAAAGTCGAGCTGCCGGCGGGCCTCGTCCTGCGGCAGGCCGGAGTCCACGATGTCGTCGATGAGGCGGCAGTACGCGTACACCGCCGAGAGGGCCTCGCGCTTGGCGCGCGGCAGAAGCAGGAAGCCGAGGAAGAAATTGGACTTCTTTTCGGCGCGGGGAGCCGCGGAGTTCATGCGCCGACGAGGGCGCGCGCGGCGAGCGGGATCCAGTCGCGCTTCTTCAGCGCGGGCCGCGTGCGGAGGGTGTCGAAGTCGAGGCGGCGGATCAGCTTCAGGATCTGCATGCCGCCCAGCCAGGTCAGGCGGATCTCCAGCGACAGCGGCCAGACCAGGCGCTTGATCAGCGGACGGCCCTGATCGAACAGCGCGCGGGCGCGGGAGACCTCGAACTTCATCAGATTCTTGAAGCGCTCGTTGTACACGCCCATGCGCAGGTCGGCCTCGGAGTAGCCGTGCGCCGCGAAATCCTCCTCGGGGAGGTAGATCCGGTCCTTCTTCAGGTCCACCGACACGTCCTGCCAGAAGTTCGCCAGCTGCAGCGCCGTGCAGATCGCGTCCGAGTAGCGGAACAGCTCCTCGTCGCGATAGCCGTGGATCATCAGCACGATGCGCCCCACGGGATTGGCCGAGCGCCGGCAGTAGTCCAGCACCTCGGCGAAGGTCGCGTAGCGCCTCTTCTCGGTGTCCTGCAGGAACGCGGAGAGCAGGTCGTCGAAAGGCTGCTTGGGCAGGTCCAGTTCCTTCAGCGTCGCGCCCAGCGCCAGAAAGACGGGGTGCGACGGGGGCTTGGAGCCGATCTCGTCGAGCTGGCGGCGCCAGTCGAGCAGGCGCTCGCGGCGGACGCCCTCGTACTCCGGCTCGTCGGAGAAGTCGTCGGCGATGCGGGCGAACGCGTACAGCGCGGCGACGTGGCGGCGGAATTCCTTCTTCACCAGCAGGGAGGCCACGGGGAAATTCTCGTAATGGCGGCTCGCCAGATCCTGGCAGAACTTGTACGCGCCGGCGACGTCCGCCGCGTCCAGGAGCCGCGCCTCGTATTCCTTGACCGTGTTCATTTCTTGCCGACGCCGATGCGCGTGCGCTTGTCTCCTCTCTTGATCGGGAGCTTGCGGTGCGGCGCGTCGGACCACACGAACTCGAACTCGCCGCAGCGCACGCGATCGCCGCCCTGGATGCCCGCCTTCTTCAGCGCCCGGTCCACGCCGATGCGCTTGAGCGTGTTCTGGTAGCGCTGGATCGCCTCGGGCATGCTGACGTCCAGCATGGCCGACACGCGCTCGACGTACTTGCCGCTGAGCTGGAAGTGCCCGCCGCCCATGTTCTCCACGGAGAAGCCCTGCTCCACCTTGTGCAGAGTCTCGTCGACGACCTTGTCCTCGAAGTGGACCGGGCCGTCGTGGCGGGCCAGTTCCTCGATCACGCGGTCCAGGATCGCGTCGATCCCCTCGCCGGTGGCCACGGAGGCCGCCATCACGCGGTCGCGGTACTTCTTCTTCAGCGCCTTGAACACCGCCGCGCCCTCGGGCAGGTCCATCTTGTTGACGACCAGGATCTTCGGCTCGTGCGCCAGCTTGGCGCTGAAGGTCTTCAGCTCGTTGTCGATCGTCTTGATGCCCTTGATCGGGTCCTCGCCCATGTAGCCGGCCGGGTCGACCAGGTGGATCAGCACGCGCGTGCGCTCGACGTGGCGCAGGAACTGCGTGCCCAGGCCCTTGCCCTCGGCCGCGCCCTCGATGAGGCCGGGGAGGTCGGCGACGACGAAGCTGACGTGCTTGTGGTACGCGACGCCCAGGTTCGGCGTCAGCGTCGTGAACGGGTAGTTCGCGATCTTCGGCCGCGCGCGCGACACGCGCGCCAGGAAGCTGGACTTGCCCGCGTTCGGGAAGCCCACCAGGCCCACGTCGGCCAGCAGCTTGAGCTCGAGGTCGAGCGTGCACGTCTCGCCCGGCCCGCCCTTCTCGGCCAGGCGCGGCGCCGTGTTGAACTTGGTCTTGAACGAGTTGTTGCCGCGGCCGCCGCGGCCGCCCGCGGCCGCCCGCCAGCGCTGGCCGTCCTTGTGCAGGTCGGCCACCAGCGCGCCGTCCTTGTAGACGACGGTCCCGACGGGGACGAAGATCACCACGTCGCCGCCGTCGTCGCCGGTCTTGTTGGAGCCCTTGCCGTGGCCGCCGCGCCCCGCCTCGACGTGGGGGCGGAAGTGCAGGTCCATCAAGGTGGTCAGGCGCGCGGCGGCCTCGAACCACACGTCGCCGCCCTTGCCGCCGTCGCCGCCGTTGGGGCCGCCGAACTCCAGGAACTTCAGGTGCCGGAACGACAGGGAGCCGTCGCCGCCGTTGCCGGCGGACGCGTATACGCGGACTTTGTCGATGAAGTTCATAGAAGTGAAACGGCCGCCGGGGACTCCGGCGGCCGTCGTTTCGACGCGCGCCGGGCGCGCGGCGGCTGGATTATTTCGCTTTCGCGGACGCGGCGCCGACGGGGTAGACGGACGCGCGCTTCTTGTCCTTTCTCGCCCATTCGAACGTCACGACGCCGTCGATCTTCGCGAACAGCGTGTCGTCCTTGCCGCGGCCGACGTTGAGGCCGGGCAGGATGCGCGTGCCGCGCTGGCGCATGATGACCATGCCCGACTTGACGACTTCGCCGCCGTAACGCTTGACGCCGAGGCGCTGGCCGTTGGAGTCGCGGCCGTTGGAGGAGGAACCCTGTGCTTTTGTGTGGGCCATATATTAGTTGAGGGAGATGTTCTCGATTTTAACGTAGGTGAGCCACTGACGATGGCCCTGACGCCGCTTGTAGGCCTTCTTGGTGCGCTTCTTGAAGACGATGATCTTCGGTCCGCGGTCCTGCTTGACGACCGTCGCCGTGACCTTGGCCTGCCGGCTGTACGCCGGCTCCTGGCCTTCCTTGGCGTCGCCGACGGCCCAGAGCGCCTTGAACTCCAGCTTCGCGCCGGCCTCGACTTCCAGCTTCTCGACCGTGACGGTCTCGCCGGGAACGACCCAAAGTTGTTTTCCGCCCGTCTCGATAATCGCGTACATAGGACTCCTCTTGAGGTAGGGGAACATCATATCAAAGTCCCCGACGGGAATCAACCCCGATCGGCGAAACGGCCGTCCTGTTGCCACGCTGATTGGGCCATGTTCCTGTACGAGCACGACGGCGGCGTCTACCTCAACCTGACCAACCGCTGCCCGGTGGCCTGCTCGTTCTGCGTCAAGACCGAGTGGGACCACCGGTTCCACGGCTCGGACCTGAATCTGAGGGGCCGCGAGCCGTCGGTGGAGGACGTCATCGCCGCGCTCGACGAGCGGCTGGCGCAGGCCCCCCCGCCCAAGGAGATCGTCTTCTGCGGCTTCGGCGAACCCACCTTCCGACTCGACGCCATCGAGGCCGTCGGCCGCTGGCTGCACGCGCGCCGGGAGAAGATTCCGCTGCGCCTCAACACGGTGGGTCTGGGCGACCTGATCAACGGCCGCGACATCGTGCCGGACCTGGCGCGCTGGATCGACGCGGTGTCGGTGAGCCTCAACACCGCCGACCCCGACCAATGGCTGATTTTACACCGACCCGCGCCGGCATTCCGCGCCGAGGGCTTCGCCGCGTCGCGCGACTTCGCGCGGAAATGCGTCAAGGCCGGGCTGCGCACGCGCGTGACCGCCGTCGACCGGCCGGACGCGGACCTGGAGGCGCTGCGCGCCTTCGCCGCCGGGATCGGCGCCGAATTCCTGGCGCGCCCGGTCCTGGACTAGCGCGCCGGCTCGGCGACCGTCAGCCGGCGGTCCGCCGCGACGCCGGTCAGGACCTGGCGCCGCCCCGAAGGCCAGCGAATCTCGACGCGCTCCGCGCGCGCGGATTTTCCCAGCCCGAAGTGGACCGTGAAGCTGTTCTGCGACAGGTAGCTGCCGCCCGCGGCCACCGAGCGGATCTGCGCGACGCCGCCCGCGGTCAGCACGACGCGCGCGCCCACGGCGTCGCGGTTGGCGCCCGCGCCTTGAAGGGACAGCTCCAGCCAGTGGTTGCCGTTTTTCACCGTGTTGCGCAGAAGCAAGGCCTTCCCGCCGTTGACGGAGACCGCCGCGTCCAGGCGTCCGTCCCCGTCGTAGTCGGCGACGGCCAGGCCGCGCGCGTTGAGCGGCGTCCGAAAGGCGGGCCCGGCCTGGTCGGAGACGTCGCGGAAGGTCCCGTCGCCCTCGTTATGGAACAGCTGGAGACGCTGGGGCACGAGCTTCTCCGTATTATCGCGGTCCTCGAACGTCGAGCCGTTGGCGATCATCAGGTCGAGCCGCCCGTCGTTGTCGTAGTCGAAGAAGACGATCCCCCAGCCCACGTTGTCGAGCGTGGACTCGCCCAGCCCCGCGGCGGCGTTGCCGTCGGCGAAGTGCAGGCGCCGGCCGGGCTTGTCCTTGCCGCGGCGCTCGGCGAGCAGGTTGATGTAGAGGCTTTTCTCGTGGGCGATCCACTGGCTGACGGCCAGGTCCTCGTCGCCGTCCCCGTCGAAGTCGCCCAGGGCCAGCCCCATGGAGCTCTTCACGTCGCCCAGCCAGGCCTCGTTGGTCGCGTCGGCGAAGGTCCCGTCGCCGCGGTTGCGCAGCAGCACGTCGGGCGTCACGTCGTCGGCGACGTAGAGGTCGGGGCGGCCGTCCTGGTCGAAGTCGGCGAACAGGCACTGCAGGCCCTTGCCCGACGCGTTGCGCGCCCCCGCGCGGGACGAGACGTCCTGGAAGCGGAGACCTCCCTCGTTGCGGAACAGGGAGCCGCCGACGGATGGGAACGCGTGCGGGCTCAAGGCCACCGGGATGCTGAAGCCCCCGCGCTCGGTCGCCGCGCGCAGAGGAACCCGGTCGGCCGCGAACTCCACGTAGCGCGGCACGTAGACGTCCAGCCTCCCGTCGCCGTCGTAGTCCGCGGCGCAGGCGCCCGCGCTCCAGCGCCGGTCGCTCAAGCCCGACTCCCGCGTGGCGTCGGAGAAGCGCCCGCCGCCGAGCGCGCGATGGAACCGAAGCCCCTCGTAGCCGGTCAGCAGAAGGTCGCGGCGGCCCCGGCCCTGCGTGTCGACGAACAGGCAGCCCATGCCGGTGGACGGCCCGGCCGGGACGGCCGAGGACGGCACCGCGGCGAACGTCCCGTCGCCCCGGTTCAGGTACAGCGCGTTCTGCGCCGGCCCCTCGCGCTTGGCCGGGTCCAAAGGGACCGCGTCCACGAAGAAGAGGTCGTCGCGCCCGTCGCCGTCGACGTCCACGAAGCAGACCCCCGAGCCCATGTCCTCGGGCAGGAGCGACGAGCGCCGCCCGCGGAAATGACGGAACGAAACCCCCGCCGCGTCGGACGCGTCCTCGAAAAAGCCCGCGGCCGGCGGCGCCGGGGCCCTCGGCGGCACCCGCCGCCGCGCGACGGAGAACCAAAGCGCGGCCGCGGTCAGCGCCGCGGCCAGCATGGTCGCCGCGGGCCGGTGCCGCTTCATTTCTTCTCCACCCCGACTTTCGCCTCGGAGCGGCTCAAGTCCGTGATGGGCAGGGGCGGATGGCCCTTGCCCAGAATGATGTCCGCGAACTTTTGGTTGACCTTCCGGTAGCGCAGGACCGCGGTGACGGTCAGCGGTCCGGCGCAGTCCTTGGGCAGGCGCGCCGTGTAGGGAGCCGCGTCGGAGTAGCCCGCGAAGATCGCGCGCTTGCTCTTCTGGCCGACCATGCGCCACAGGTCGTGGCGGAAGACGGGCGCGCCCTTTTCGTCGACGCCCAGCGCGCGCAGAAAGAACGCCTTCTGGTCCACCGCGCCGCCCGCGTCCAGCGCCCCGGAACGGAACACCTCGCGGCCGCGCGCGTCGCGCACCGCCACGTCCAGCCACGTCTCGACGAGATCCAGCGGACCGGTCGGGAAGTTGTGGCCGACCTTGTTGCTGGTGATCACCACCTGCCAGCTCAGCGTCCCGCCCGGCGCCGCCGAGGCCGGGGCTTCGACGCGCACCGGCACGGCCGCGCCCTCGGCCCAGCGCGCCTTGATCTCGGGGACCTCGGTGCGGCCTTGAAGCCATTCTTCCGTCAAGCGAGCCTGCTCCGTGAAGCCGCGCATGCCCGGGATCGCCTGGTTGGCCGCGATGAAGCGGTGGGAGCGGTGCTTGCCGCCGACGCCCGGCGCCGGATCGCTGAGCCCGCTCAGGCGCATGTGGCAGTCCTTGCACGCGAGCGTCTTCTCCGGGTGGCCGTCCACGTTGTAGTGGCCCTTGCGCCAGTCGTCGTACTGGTTCTGCAGCTGCACCCAGCCGAAGCCGTTGACGCGCTTGTCGATGTTCTGCTTGTGGCAGGCCCCGCACAGCTCGGGCTGGGACTGGACCGGCGCGGAGAAGTCCTGCCGGTGCGGCTCGGGCCAGGCGCGGACCAGGAAATCGTCGACACGGCCCCGCAGTCCCTGGGCGGCCGGGTCGAACAGGTAGCCCTGCGGCGGCGAGAGCACGTAGTTGCCGTTGCCCGCCACGCCGTTGTCGAGGCCCTTGACCGAGTGGCAGACCACGCAGGAGTCCCCCTCGTCGCCGGCCACCGCGGGCAAAGGAGCCGAGGGGTCCACCTGGCCGGAGAGCAGGGCCACGGGGTCGTGGCAGGAGGCGCAGTAGCGGCTGGACTCGCGCCCCACTTCCTTGACCATCAGCCCCTCCACGCCGCGGTAGAACGGATCCGTCGAGGACCAATGGTGCGCGCTCTCCTTCCACTCCTTGTAGATGTCCTGGTGGCAGCGGCCGCAGCCCTCGGAGCCCGACAGGCGCCTCACGTCCAGCGGCGCGCCCGTGGTGACGACGGCGTTGCTCGGCGCGAACGGGTTCGGCCCCAGCGGCAGGCGATAGCCCGGCGGCAGTCCATCCTTATATACCGGGGGCTTGTGGGTGAAAACCAGGACCGCCACCAGCCCGCACGCCGCGGCGAAGACTCCCGCCGTTCGCGCGGCGAGGGCGCCCGCGCCCGAGGCCTCGCGCTGGCGATACAGCTTGCGCGCCGCTCCGGCCAGATGAAGCCCCAGCAAGGCGACCGCCGCCCAGCTTGTCCAGGCATGAAGAGAACGCGCCGCGTCCGGCACGCGTTCGGCGAAGAGCGCCGCTCCCGAAGCCCACAGCCCGCTCGCGCACGAGGCCGCGACCACGGCCAGCGCCGCCAAGCCGGCCCGCACCGCCAGCCGCAGCGTCGAGTTCCGGGCCTGGCGCCAGTGGCTGCGCGCGTACGCCCCCATCGCGAAAATCAGGAGCACTCCCGCGGCGACGTGAACGATCAGGCCGTAGCCGACCCAGACGCGCGCCCCGGTGTGCGCCGGCAGGACCGCGCCGGACAGGCTCTCGAACAGGAACAGCCCCAGCGCGGCTCCCAGCCACGGGGTGCGCAGTTTTTCTTCACCAGACATGAGCGGCGGCCTCCTCGACGACGATGGTTTGTCCCGTCGAAACGTCCAATCGGTACGAGTGCGTCCCGTCGGCCCAGTCCACGCGCAGGGCGTCGAGCGGGCCGCGGCCGCCGACCCGCAGCCGCACCGGCTCGTCGAGCGCCGCGGCCCGGACCACCAGGCGTCCGGAAAACGCCGTGACCGTCGCGGCTCTGTTTTTACGGGCGCGCACCGCCCGCACCGCGATCCAGTTCGAGCCCGGCTCCGGCGCGGACGCCGGAGGCTCGACCGGCTCGTCGTAGACGCAGCGCTTCGCCGCGGGACGGCCGTCGGCCGCCGAAAATCGGCGCAGCAGCCGCGCCGATTCCGCGCGCTCGCCGCGCGCGTCGAGCAGGCGCGCCAGGCGGAACAAGGCGGGGCCGTGCTCCGGGTTCGCGGCCAGAAGCCGCCGCAGTTCGGCCTCGGCCTCGCGCGGGCGCCCCTGCGCCGCGAGCGCCTCGGCCAGCCCCAAAGCCAGTCCGGGCTCGCGCGGGTCGACGGCGGCCGCCGCGCGCAGCAGCTCGAGGGCGCGGGCGCCGTCGTCGACCGCGCGCGCGGCGCGGGCCCTCAGGTAGAGCAGGCGCGGGCTGCGCGGAAGGCGGACGAGCGCGCGGTCCAGCAGCGCCGCGGCCTGCTCCGGGCGGCGCTGGAGCAGGCGCACCGCGGCGAGATTGGCCAGCGCGGCCGTCTGGTCCGGCGCGGATTTGAGGATCTCCTCGAAGCCCGCGGCCGAGGTCTCGTACATCCCCATGCCCCAGCGCGCGACCGCCCGGTGATGGACGGACAGCAGCGCCTCCGGCAGGGCCGCCAAGCCGCGCGAGAGCTCGGCCTCCGGCGTCGGCGCGGGCGCGGCGCGAATGGCTCCGGCCAGGAACAGCCCCGCCAGCGCCGACGTCCAAACCGGAATTTTCATTTCGCCTCCGCCTCGCGCACGAGCAGGGCCCGGTCGGCCGGAACGGGGCCGACGGATTGCCGGACGCCGCTGGGCCAAAGAACCTCGACCGCGTCGGCCCGCGCCGCCTCGCCCAGCCCGAAATGAAGGACCCGGCGCAGGCTGTTCTGGAAGCCCCCGCCCTGGGGGCCCAGTTCCGCCGTTTGCGCCCGCCCGCCGGCGCGCACCGTCACGCGCGCGCCGAGGCCGTCGCGGTTGGAGCGCGACCCCTGCAGGCGCACCTCCAGCCAATGGTTCGACTTCGGGCAGTTCCCGGCGAACAGGCGCGGCGCATGAAAGCCGGTCACGACCACGTCCAGACAGCCGTCGCCGTCGAAATCCTCATAGGCGCTCACGCGCGAGTTGCCCGCGAAATCCAGGCCGCTGAGCGCGGAGACGTCGCGGAAACGCCCGGTCGCCGGGTCCCGGCGCCAGAACACCTTGGTGTCCGCGTCGTAGAAATGGCGCTGCGGCCACCAGCCGTTGACGAGGAACAGGTCCTGGCGTCCGGAGTTGGCCGCGTCGAAGAAGAAGCCGTTCCAGCCCCAGCCCGTCGGAACCGATTCCACCAGATCGCTGCGGTCCTCGAACGTGCCGTCGCCGTGGCCCCGAAACAGGCGGTTGCTCTGGGGCCTCAGGTCCATGGGCTCGGTGCGCGCGCGCGGATGGGCGGCGGGGAACAGGTAATTCGTCCGGGGGCGCGCGTCGCCGATGTAGGTGAGATAGACGTCGGGCCGCCCGTCGCCGTCGTAGTCCGCGACCGAGACGCCCATGCCGTTGCCCGACGAGGCCAGGCCCGAGGAGCTGGTGGCGTTCTCGAAGGTCCCGTCGCCGCGGTTGCGGTAGAAGACGGGGCGGCCGAAGTCGTTGCTGACCAGGAGGTCCGTCCGGCCGTCGCCGTCGGCGTCGAAGGCGGCCGCGGGCAGGCCCCAGCCGGTGTCGGCCACGCCCGCGCTCGTCGACACGTCCACAAAGCGGCCGCCGAGGTTGCGGTACAGCCGGTGGGGCAGGGCGTTCTTCGCGTCGCCCATGTCGGGCTCGCGCTCGGCGAAGGCCAGGTCCCCGTATTCCAGGACGAACAGGTCCAGGCGGCCGTCGCCGTCGTAGTCGAGCCAGAGCGCGGACGTGCTTTGGGCCGGGGCCGTGGACAGCCCGACTTCCGCGGTGACGTCGCGGAAGCGTCCGCCCTCGTTGCGCCAGAGGCCGTCGCGGCCGCCGCGGCCGTGAAGCAGCAGCAGGTCGGGGCGGCCGTCGTTGTCGTAGTCGGCCGAGGAGGCGCCGTTGCGGCAGACGGCCCCGGTCAGCCCCGCCTCGGCGGTGACGTCGGCGAAGCGAAAACCCCCGAGGTTGCGGTAGAGACGGGCCTGGTCGAAGTCGCAGAGAAACAGGTCCGGGCGCCCGTCGCCGTCGTAGTCGAGCACCGCCAGGCCGCCGGGCATCTGGTCGGTCAGGCGGTCGTCGCGCGGCGCCTCGCGCGGCGGCAGGTTCAGGCCCGAGAGCTCGGCCGGGATCTCGCGGAACAAAGCCGGCGCGGCGGCGGGCGCCGGCGGGAGCGGTCCGCCCTCCCACGGCGCCGGGCCGCGCTCCAGGGACGCCGCGGCCAGCGCCGTCGCGCGCTCGACGAGCGACTCCGCGGCCGCCGGGCTCAGCGGCGTCAGGTCGCGCGAGGTCTTCGCGGCGAGCAGGCCGCGCAGCGCCGCCCACGGCGCGCGCGAGCGGCGCACCGCCTCCTCCGTCCAGCCCGGACACGCCGCCGGCGGGCCCGAGCGCGCCCCGAAGCGGACCTCTCCGCCGTCGCGCCGCGCCGGCAGCATCCGGTCGAGCGCGGCGTCCATCGACGCCGCCGTGATCCAGACGTCCTCGGGAGCCGCCTCTTCCATGGCCTTGCGCCAGGCCGGCTCCGCGAAGCGGCGGAAGACCTCCGCCGCGCGCGCCGCCAGAGGCTTCTCGAGGCCGGCGGGCGCCGCCCAGGCCGCGCCCTCGCTCCCGCCGCGTTCCTCGGCCTGGCGGCGGAGGTACTCGAGGAAAAGATCCCAGCCCTCGGCCGCGTGCAGGCCGGGCTGGGTCGGCATGACCTCGCCGTAGCGCAATTGCGCGCGCCGGGCTTCGGGCAGGCGCGCCGCCGCCAGCGCGTCGACGGCCAGCAGCCGCAGCACGCTCGCGCAGAAGCCCTCGTTCATGCCCGCCAGGAACGCCTGGTCCGCGCCGAGCCGGCGCAGTCCCGCGCAGCCGGGACCGAGACGGCGGGACTCCGCGCGCACCTCGTTCTCGCCGATCGGCAGGCTGGTCCAGTCGCCGAGCCAGACGCGGCGCAGCCGGCCGTTCGGACCGCGCTCCTCGCCCAGCCGCTCGACGTTCGCCCACACGGCCCGCAGCGCGTCTTCCCGGGACGAGGCGCGCCCCAGCCGGCTCTCCACGGCCAGGACCCGCGCCGAAATCTCCCGGAGCAGGCCCGCCTCGCGTTCGGCGGCCCGCGCCGGGACCGGCGCCAGGAACGCCAGGGCCGCGAGGAGCTCACGCATACTCCCCCTCGGCCTCGCGCGCCAGCGCGGCCGCGTCCAGCACGCTCACGGTCCCCCATCCGGTCTTCACGATGCCTTTGCGGCGCATGTTCGCCAGCGCGCGGAAGACGGTCTCCGGCGCGGCGCCCACCCACATCGCCAGCGAGTGCCGCGTGGCGGAGATTTCATCGCCGCCGGTCTCGCGCAGGCCGAGAAGGACCTGGGCCAGGCGCTGACGGGCGCTGCGCCGGCCGCCGCCGGCCAGCCGGCGCATGCCGCGCAGGCGCCGCGCGCAGATCTCGCAGGTCGCGCGGGCCACCGCGGCCGAGCGGCGGTAGACGGAATGGAACGCCGCGTCCGGTATGCGCACGGCCGTCAGCTCGCCCTCGGCGACCGCCGTGCATAAATAGCGGTCGAAGCCGCCGCCCACCCGGCAGCAGATTCCGAACAGCTGGCCGGGGCCGAAGCGCTCGAGCTGGAACGTCCGCGCCGGAGTCAGGAAGCCCAGGACGCGAACCTGCCCCGAAGCCGCCACCCAGGCCGCCGCGGCGCGCTCCCCCTCCAAGTACACGCTCGCCCCCGCCGCGTAGCGGCGCAGGGAAGAGGCTCCGGCAAGGGCCTCCAGTTCGGAGGCCGTGGCGCTGGAAAACGGCGCGGATCGCGCCAGAATCTTGACGATCTCGCGTTTATCGCTGGGCATGGTGGGACATCGAGGCCCCAGGTCTGCCTAGCAACGCGAATGCCACCGCGTCTTTTCCGCTTTGTGCCTCCGTGTCTCCGTGGTTCATTCGTTGCGTCCAATAGTCGCCCCCCATGCCTCCAAAAATAAGACTTTGCTTGATCCTGCTGGCGTCCCTGGCCGCCTGCCGCCAAGAGCCCCCGCCCCCCGCGCCCGCGCCGACCCCGCAGGAGAAGGAGCGCGCCGAGCTGACCTTGCAGTCCCGCCGCGGCTGGAAGCCCGAGGGCGCGCCGCGCAAGCTGACGATCCAGCTCATCTCGGAGAAGACCAAGGTCCGCAAGGGCGAAGGCTTCCGCTACCGTCTTGAGCTTCAGAACGTGGGGCGCGAACCGCTCGCGTTCAAGGAATCGCCGCCTTCCTTCATAAAGGGCGGTTCGCTGTGCGGCGACCACGGTTACCGCTTCTACGCGACGAGTCCGGACGGAACCCAGTGGCACCTGCCCTGCGAGCCCGAGGCCGTCCCCGCCGCGGTCTCGACGGCCGCCCCGGCGTCCGCGATGCCCCCGGACACCGGACTCGACCAGACACTGCGGCCGGGCGATTATCTGCTCACCCGCCCGGACGGCCTGACCACCCGGTTCCGGACGCTGCGCACCAAATTCCGTTTCGACGCGCTCGGAACCTACCGTCTCCGCGTGGTCTACGCCGCCCCGAAGCTGCGCGCCGAATCCAACTCCGTGGCCCTGACCGTCGTCCGCTGAACGGCGCGGACGCGGCTCAGCGGCGCGCCCGCCGGACGGCGCCGAGCGCGCCCGCCCCGAACAGCCGCGCGTACGCCGCCGGAACTCCCAGGCACCTCGCGTCGTACGGACAGCGCCGGCACCCCGGCCGCTTCGCGCGCCCGACCCCGCCGGCCTCTCCCGAAAATTCCTCCGCGTAGCGGACGCGCTCCTGCGGAAGGGCGCGCTGAGACGCGTGGCGGGCGCGGTCGTCGAGCAGGCAGACCGGGAAGCAGCTCTCGCCGGCGGAGCGCGCGACGCTGAAGCCGGCGCGGCGGCAGCGCGCGACCGCCCGGCGCAGGTACGGCGCTATTTTTTTCAGATCGACGGCCCACGACGGCGCCTTCTGGTGCCCGGCCTCGTTGATCATCGAAAAATACACGCTGGGCCGGCGCCCCCGAGCACGCGACGAGCGCAGGCGCGCCAGCCAGCCGACCCACGCGGGAAGGCCGCGGTAGTTCTCGGCGTTGACGACGACGTTGACGGTGACGTCGCAGCCCGCGGCGTTGAGAAGCTTGGCCAGGCCGGCGGAGGCCCGTGGGAACTGCCCGCGGCTGCCGGTGATCCGGTCGTAGACGGCCGGCACGTGAGAGTGGAAGGAGACGAGATACGTCCTCACCCCCAAGCCCACCAAGGTCTCCAAGAGGCCCGGGCGCGCCAGATAGACCCCGTTGGTCTGCAGCACGAAGCGGCGAAAGCCGCGGCGCCGCGCGGCGGCGACGATCGAGGGCAGGCGCGGGTCCGAGGCCGGCTCGCCGCCGGAGATCGTCAGCGCCCCGCGCGCGCCGCAGCGCCGCGCCTGGGCGTCGAGCTCGCGCTCGATCTCCGCCATGTCGGCGCCGCGCCCCGTGAGCGGGACGAAGCAGAACGCGCAGCGCTGGTTGCAGGCGAAGGTGGTCCGCAGGAGAAGGTCGACCCCGTCGTTGCCTTCGTGGCTTTCCGCCAGCGCCGTGCCCGCGGGGCCGCCGGCCCTCGTCCCGCGCCGCGCTTCCAAGAAAGAGCCGAGCGCGGCCAGCAGATCGGACAGCCCATCGCGTTCCGTGACCCGAAGCCGGACGCCGTCGAGCAGCTTCGCTTTGAGCCGGACGGACGGCATCAGCGAGCGCGCGCCTCCCGGGGTCTCGACCGGAACTATCTCGCAGAAGTCCCGCCGCTCCGCGGCCCGACTCAGCACGAATAAAAGCGTCCCGGCATGCTGGCGGCGGCGCAGGACCCAGCCGCAGCGCCTCAGAACGGCGCCGACGGAGACGGACGCGGAGTCCGTCATAAGGGGCTCAACTCCTCGAAGCCGTAAAGCTCCGCATAGCTTCCCCAGACGCCCTCGCAGCGGGCGCGCTGGGCGCAGTCCGCGCACTGCGGACCCATGCTCTTCAGCACGTCGCGCTTAACCTGCTGCCAGACGAAGCGGTCCAGCAGGGGCCCGTTCTTCGTCGCCAAGCTCACGTCGTTGTCGGGGTCGAAGCCCGCCTCGTCCAGGTACTTGTCCGACAGGTACTCGCGCATCTTGCCGGAAAGCCCGGCCAGCGCGAGCGCGCACCGAGGCACGCCGCCGAACGTCAGGTGCTTATGCAGGCGCTTCTCGTTGATCAGCATGACGCGCACCAGTTCCGGCACGGCCTCCCGGAAGGACGGGACCCAGGCGCGGTCGCCGCGCGCGTCGCCCTGGGGCCAGATGTAGTTGAAGCGGATGTCGTCCAGCCCCAGTTCCCCGAAGAAGGCGATGTACGCCTCCATGTCCGGCAGCGTGGGCCGGCACAGCACCGGATTGAGCGCGATGCCGCCCGTCAGAAAACCGCGCCGCTTCAAACCGGTCAGATTGCGGATGCCCGCGATCTTGCGGGCCAGGTTGCCGGGAACGAGCGTGATCAGGCCGTCCTCGATCTCCGGACGGTGGCTGTGCACGGACAAGGTGACGCGCGTGAGCCCGGCCGTCACCAGATCCGAGCAGAACGCGGGGTCGGAGAGGCGGGTCCCGTTGGTGCACAGGGAGATGTTTTCGTAGCCCAGCCCCTTGGCGTAGGCGACGGAGTCCAGAATGTGCGGGTAGACGCTGGGCTCCCCGCCCAGGAAGCCCGCGTCGCGGCAGCCCTTCGCGCGGAAATGGCGCAGCTCCTCATGGACCCGCGCCAGGTCGGCCCACGGCTCCTTCTGATCGCGGTTCACGCCGCTCATGCAGAAGGCGCAGCGGTTGTTGCACAGCGTGCCCAGGTGGATCTCGACCCGGCGCGGCGCCGCGGGAACGGTCACGGCGCGCCCTCGCCCGCGTGCGCCATCAAGGACACGTCCGACACGTCCGCCCAGCGGATGCGCTCCGCTTCCCGCCGCCACTCCCCGCAGGTCATCGTCATCACCCGGTCCGCGTACGGGAATTTCGACTTCGGGACCTTGGTCAGGTCGAAGAAGGCGCTGACCGGGCGCTCGCCCAGGACGGAGCTCAGCAGCCCCAGGCATTCGCGGAACTGCGCGACGCCCAGGAAAACGAACACCGGCTCTCGGGAGCGGGTGAAGGTCTCCAGAAAGCGCTTTGTGTTCATGCCGCCCGCGTCGCCCGACAGATAGATGACGAAGCTCCCGCGCGAGTGGTCGCGGGGCCACTCCAGGCCGCTCAAGGACAGCATCGTGGACAGGATCGAAGCCCCGGCCAAGGCCGTGATCGGCGTCCCGCGCGCGCGCAGGCGCGCGACCACCCAGCCCCCCGGGTCGATGAAGCAGGGAATCCCGCCCGAGCAGATCAGGCCCACGTCCTCGGTTTTGAGCCGGGCCAGGACGTCCTTGAGGTAGGCGGGATCGGGCCGCTCGGGGATGGGCAGGAACGTCTTGTCCCGGCAATCGATCCCCAGATCGGACTCGAACTGGCGGCGCGTGAGCTCCGGCTCCTCGGCCAGGAACACGCGCAGCGTCCGGGCGGCCCGGGCCGTATTCACGGTCACGTCCAGGCGGTTGCCGATGTGCCAGGGAACGAGGAACAAGGAGCGGCGGGCGGTCGGCGCGGTCATGGACGCGGTCCCATCCAGATCGCCTGCACGTAGACTTCCCAGCGCCGGACCCCCCGCGACAGCTCCAGTCCGGCCGCCAGCAGACGCCGCGTCTCAACGAGGCTCAGGGCGCCGTCCGGAGCCAGGCCCAGAGTCCCGCGCAGGAAGTCCGCCACGTCCGGAGGAATCGCCGCCGCGTCCGCCGCCAGGCCCGCCTCGTCTCCGAGGGCGTCCCGCGCCAGAGCGCGGTTGAAATAGGCCCAGAAATCGCTGGGCGCGACCTGGATCACGACGTCGAGGTCCCGAAGGCTCTCCGCGTGGCGGCCGAGAAGACGGTACGCCTCGCCCCGCCAGCAGCGCGCCTCCAGGTCCTTCGGGTCCAGCCCGACCGCGACGTCCAGATCGGCCAGCGCCTTCGGAAAATCCCCGCGCTTCAGGTGGGCCGCCCCGCGCCAGCCGTGCACGAAGGTGCGCGCGCCGAGCGCGACGGCCTCGTCGAGCAGGGCCAGCGCCCCGTCGTAATCCCCCAGCCACAGCAGCGCCTCGCCGTGCCAGGTCAGAACCTCGCGCCGCTCACTCGGCCCGGACGCGCCGGCCAGGGCCCGCGCGAATTCCCCCAGCCCCGCCGACGTGCGGCCCTGGGCCAGGAGGGTTTCGGCCAGCCGGCAGCGAACCCACCAATGGGAGGGCGCGCGCGTCAAGACGGCGCGGCAGATCTCCACGGCGCCGTCGAGATCCCGCATGCAGAGCTTAACCAGAACGAAGGACTGGAACATCCACGAGTAACGCTTGGCGCTCAAGGCGCGCAGGCGCTTGTACTCGCCCATCGCCTCGCGATTGCGGTCGACGGCGCTCAAGAGGACGGCGCGGTAGTAGGCGAACCACTGCGGGAAGCCCCCGGACTTCGCCGCGGCGCGCAGGCGGGCCAACTCCCGGACGAGGAAGCGGTCCTCCGTCACCGCGCGCCGAATTTTACGCCACCACGGCCACAGGAGCAGGCCCGGGGACTCGAAGCGCTCGAACCGGTCGAGCACCGTCTCGCCCAGCCGGAAGGCCGCGCGATATTTCCCCTCGCACATCAGGGCGGAGAAGATCTGCGGCCACTCCAGCGCGAGCTTGCCGTCGGGCTCGGCCCGCAAGACGCAGTCCAGAAGCGCCCGCTCGAGCGCGCGGCCGTAGCGGCCGCGGCTGATTAGATTGCACAGGGCCTCCAGACGCGAGGCCTCGGCTCCCGTCGCCGAAGGACGGAACGCCGCGACGATCTCCGCCGCGGCCTCCTTCAGGCGCCCGCGCGCGATCAAGACTTCCGCCAGCAGGGTCCGCGCGCCGGGCCGCGGGGCGGCGCTCAACACGCCGCGCATCGCCGCCTCGATCCGTCCCAAGCTCGCGGCGTCGCCCTCGACGCTCTCCAGGAAGGCGCGGCGGTAGAGGCTGAATTCCATCAGCGAATAAAATCTCTCGCCCGCGCTCCCGGCGGAGGAGTCCTGAAGCGCGTCGTCGGACAGGAGGCTCAGCTCGCCGGCCGCCTGCGCGGCCGCCGCCCTCAGGATTTCCCGGGACTCCTCGGACCTTCCCGCCTTTTCGAGAAGACGTGACAGCTCCACGAGCGGGAGCGCCGAGGCCGGATTGGCCCGCATGGCCCGGCGGTAGGAATTTTCCGCCTCGCTCAATCGCCCGCGGCTTTCCTCGATGCGCCCCAGCCAGAGGAAGGTCTCCCAAGGCGCCCCTCCCGCGCGGGCGCTGATCTTAAGGGCCCCAGCCGCCTCCTTGAAGCGGCGGGCCAGGACCAGACTCTCCACCTCGGTGAAACGGCTCTTCCCGTCCAAGGGCCCGCGCTCGGTCATGAGAGCCATCGCGCGACCCCGGCGAAAACAAATTCCCGCGCGCGGAGGTAAGCGGGGGCGAGAGAGGAGACCACGTTGACGCGGCCGGAGAGGGTGAGCAAAGTGCCGAAGAAAATCCAGAACGCGAACGGGATCGTCTGATAGACCGTGTAGCCCGCCGCCTCGCGCCCCGCCATCCAGGTCTTCAGGGCCGAGGCGTCCTCCTCGGTCAGGCCGTCGACGCAGCGCCGGCCGAGCTTGCCGGCCAGCTCCTTCTCCGCCGAAATCAAAGTCCAGGTCTTGTTCGAGAGCACGACCCCGAGCTGGAGCTGATCCGCCCGCAGGTCGCGCAGGCTTTCCCATTCGATGAACCATTCGAAAACGACGCTCCCCAAAGACAGAAGCACTCCGAAGTTGAAGGCCATCTTCATCGTCGACCATAAACGTCCCGCGACGTCCCAGCGCCAGAAGAACGCGCCCGACGCCAGCCAGACGACGAGACCGGCGAGCGCCGCGGCCCCCACCGTCTTGTTGCGCAGGACGCCGACCAATCCCTTCCAGCAGACGAACACGAACAGGAACGCCCCCAAGGACCGCAGCGGCTCGCCGATGCCGCGAAAGAAGCGCATCTGCGCCGCCTGCATGCCGAAGAACAGGGCGAACAGATTGACGGCGAGGACTAGGTACTCGAAACGGTAGGGCCAAAGCTCCCGGAACCGGATGCCGATCATCTCGAGCTTGGCCTTGCGCCACGTGGGCCAGTCGAAGCCGCGCAGTCCGGCCAGCTTCGCCGCCATTTTCACGACGGTCTCCACGGCGAAGACCATTCCCGCGGGCACGAAGATGTTGATCAGCAGCAGAAGGAACAGCACCGCGGGGAAGCCCGGCACGTTGGGATCGACGATCACGATCAGCAGGGAGAGAAGCGTGAAAAGCTTGGCGTCTCCGGCGGGCCAGATCGACAGGCGCCAAAGGCCGAAGGCCGCGGCGAAGCTCAGCAAAAGATGAACCAGCACTTTCGGGTAGTACCTCCAGGGAAGATAATACTCGCCGAGATTCCACAGCCGCAGGTGCCGGTGGCCCAACAGGCTGTTCAAAAAGAAAAAACCGAGCACCGCCGCGCACGCCGCCAGCCCCGAGACGATCAGGCGGTTGCGGATTTTCTTTTCCCTCCAGTCCTGGTACGAGGCGGCGGAGCCCAGGAGAAGAAAAAGCGCGAAGCACAGGACGGAGCTCACGGCGCCGCCTTCGCTTTCGGCGCGGACGCCGCGACGGGCTTCAGCGTCGAGAAGCCCTCCGCGCGAATTCGGCGCACGCTCATGCCGTCGCAGCGCGCTTCCCGCGCGCAGCCGCGGCAGCCCGAGCCCTTCATGAAGTACCGCGACGAAATATAAAACTCGGCGAAGAGGCGGATGTCCCGTTTTTGCCCGAAGCGGAATGCCTCCGGCTTCTCTCCGCCCGGCAAACACAGCGGCCCGGAGCGGGGCTCCAGGAACCCGCCGGCCAAGGCCGCGTCGAGGTCGCGGCAGAAGTCCCGGAGGAAGCAATGCTCGCAGGACTCTCCCCGGCAGCCGGGGGCCCGGCCCCCGTTGAGGTAGCGCGCGAAAATGCGGCCGCGCCCGCGCACTTCGTCCAGGATCTTGTCGGGCGGCTGGATCAGGCTCTCGAAGCCCTCCAGGTGCTCGGGCCTCAGGCGGTTGGTCCAGATATGGAGGTCCGGCCGCCGGCTCAACTCCAGCGCGCGGTGAAGCTGGGCGAGCACCTCCGGCCGCGAGAAATCGCAGTGCAGGGTCTCGCGGTTCTTCCACGCGTCGCCGAAAGGCACCAGCGCCAGCAGGTCGAACTCCCGAACGCCCAGGCCGATGCAGAAGTCGAGATGATCGCGCAGGACGGGCAGGTTCAGCCGGTTGATGACCACGTCCACGCTCACGATGAAGCCGGGCGTGGCCAGGGCGCGCCTCAAGGCCGTCACGGCCTGGACGAACGAGCCCGGCACCTTCGTCAAGCGGTCGTGCAGCGCCGGCGTATTCCCGTGCAGCGAGAACGTGGCCTCGCCCAGGCCGGCGGCGACCGCCTGCCGGAAAAAATCGCCGTAGCAGAAGCGGCGCCCGTTGGTGATCGTCTGGACGTGACCGTAGCCCAGTTCGCGCGCCAGGCGCACGACCTCGACGAATTCGGGATGGACCGTGGGCTCGCCGCCGCTCAGGACCACGCGCCGCAGGCCCCGCTTGCGCCCCAGCGCCAGCTCCTTGCGGATGGACGCGAGCGTGAGGACGCCTCCGGTCTGCGCGTAGCGGTCGAGGCAGAACAGGCAGCGCTGATTGCAGTACCGGGTCAGCCTCACCCAGTGCCGCTTCTCGGACGCGTCCTGGGCGCCGCCGCTCATCGCGCGCGCACCCGGTTGAGGCCCTTGGTGACTTCGTTCGCCGTGCGCGACAGGAAAGCCAGCGCGCCCTGGAAGCCCAGGAACGGCTCGTCACGGAGGAAATGGGTGTCCTCCGACGGGTAGCCGAACTCCATCCAGCGGCGCCCCCGGCCCAGCTGATCGAAGGCGAACGCGCTCCCGACGACCAAATCCGCCCCGTCCTCGGAGAGGTCCCCCCACGCTTGGGCCACCTCCGCCGGCACCGGCTCGAAGATCGTCCCCGCCCGGCCTTCCAGGGCCCGCCGCTGCGGCTCCGGGAGGTGGCGGGCGCCGCCGACGACGACCGTCGCGACGATGCGCCCGCCCAAGTCCTCGATCTGCTCGGCGAAGCCCAGCGCGTAGTGCGGGTCGCCGGCGAACGCGAAGCGCCGGCCCAGGAACGCGTGCGGCACGGTCCATTCCAGCCGGGGCGCGACCTCGTCGAGCTCACGGGCGATGAAGGCCCGCGCCCGCGCCTCGCGGCCGAACTCCCGGCCCAGCTGTTCGACGAAGCGCCGCGTCGCCTCCAAGCCGAAGGGGAGCTCCGCCTCGACCAGGCGCGCGCCCAGGCGCCGCGACAGGATCCGGCCGGCCTGGCGGCCGTGGGGCAAGGAGACGATCGCTCCGGCCCGGCGCACGGCGCGCAGGTCCTCGTACGGCCGCCCCGACAGCCAGACCGTGACCGGGTTCAAGCCCAGCGCGCGCAGGATCCGGTCGAGCTCGGCCAGGTTGCCGCGATGATCGCCCTCGTTGCGGTCCATCAGGTAGCCGACCAAGGCCACCGCGTCCGGCTCGGGCTCGGCGCCGTCCAAATCCATTCCGACCGCCAGCGCCT
>Ga0315268_10000967_pt1 | contig 33459 bp, 23 predicted proteins | sample C1_top_MG_FD_204535 | JGI IMG/M metagenome (GOLD analysis project Ga0315268, IMG submission 204535) | Sediment microbial communities from Yellowstone Lake, YNP, Wyoming, USA - C1_top | ecosystem: Environmental > Aquatic > Freshwater > Lake > Sediment | place: USA: Wyoming | collected 2017-08-01
GCTGCCACCGCCGATTCGTGTGAAGGCCAAGTTTCCCCTCCGACCGAAGCGGTGATTCAGGAACTCAGCAAGTTGCCGACCCTCACGGCAAATTCGTTTGCCCCATCAAATAGCGGTCCACCTCGCGCGCAGCGGCGCGGCCTTCGTTGATGGCCCAGACCACCAGGCTTTGGCCCCGGCGCATGTCGCCGGCGGCAAACACGCCCTTCACGTTGGTCGCAAACTTCCCGTAGTCGGCCTTCGCGTTTGTGCGCGGGTCGCGTTCGACTTCGAGTTGGTCGAGAATCGTGTCTTCCGGGCCGAGGAAACCCATGGCAAGCAGGACGAGTTGCGCGGGCAGTGTCTGCTCGGTGCCGGGGACGTTAACCGGCGTAAAGCGGCCTTGCGCGTCTTTCTGCCAGTCCACGAGCACGGTACGGACGCCATTGATGCGGCCCTGTTCGTCGCCAATGAAGCGCAGCACGGTGGCACGGTAGCGGCGCGGGTCTTCGCCGAACTTCGCCGCCGCTTCTTCCTGGCCGTAGTCCACGCGAAAGGTGCGTGGCCACTGCGGCCAGGGGTTGTCCACCGGACGCGTCTCCGGCGGCTTGGGCAGCATTTCAAGCTGCGTAATGGTCCGGCAGCCGTGCCGCAGGGACGTGCCCACGCAATCCGTGCCCGTGTCACCACCGCCGATGACGATGACGTCCTTGTCCTTGGCGCTGATGTAAGCACCATTCTTGTGCCCGGAGTCGAGCAGGCTCTTCGTGTTGGCCGTGAGGAACTCCATCGCGAAGTGGATGCCCTTGAGGTTGCGGCCTTCGATCGGCAGATCACGCGGCTTGGTCGCGCCGCCGCAAAGCACCGCAGCGTCGTAATCCTCCAAAAGCTTGCCCGCGGGCAATTCCCGCCCCACTTCGCAGCCAGTGATGAATTTCACACCTTCCTTCGCCAGCAAATCCACGCGCCGTTGCACGACGCCTTTGTCGAGCTTCATGTTCGGTATGCCGTACATGAGCAAGCCGCCAATGCGATCGGCGCGCTCGTAAACGGTTACGAGATGGCCGGCGTGGTTGAGTTGCGCGGCGCACGAAAGCCCCGCGGGGCCAGAGCCGACGACGGCAACCTTTTTGCCAGTGCGTGTGGCGGGCGGTTCGGCGACGATCCAGCCGTTCTCCCAACCGCGATCCGCGATCGCGCATTCGATGCTCTTGATCGTGACGGGCGGCTGGATGATGCCAAGCACACACGCGCCTTCGCACGGCGCGGGACAGACGCGGCCGGTGAACTCGGGAAAGTTGTTCGTCTTGTGCAGGCGTTCGAGGGCCTCGTCCCACTTGCCGCGATAGACGAGGTCGTTCCACTCGGGGATGAGGTTGTTGATGGGGCAGCCGGACGCGGCGCCGGCCAAAACCTGGCCCGTGTGGCAAAACGGCGTGCCGCAGTCCATGCACCGCGCGCCTTGCGAACGCAGGCGCGGCTCGTCGAACGGGAGGTGAAACTCGTCCCAGTTGCGAACGCGCTGGAGCGGCGCCAATTCCGGCGGCAGCTCGCGCGAAAACTCCATGAATCCTGTGGGTTTGCCCATGTCAATGTGCGGAAGGTTCTTGTTGGTAGCCGGCTGCAAAACCCGAATGATAAATGACGAATGACGAATGAATGACGAAGCCCGAATGACTAAAAAGACCGGGCTCGCTTTCGGATTTTGTCATTCGGATTTCTTTCGTCATTCGACATTCGACATTCGTCATTTCCTCATCCTCCACCGACGCGCGCGGCGTCGCGGGTGTTTTCGACGAAGGCAGCCATAACTGCCTCGTCGCCGCTCAAGCCGGACTCGCGCACCCGATGCAGCGCGGCCAGCACGCGGGCGTAATCCTTTGGCAACACTTTCACGAACTTCGGCAGGTATTCCTTCCACGATACCAACACGGTCGCGGCGCGGCGGCTGCCGGTGTATTCTTCGTGGCGCTCAATCAATCGCTTCACTTCGGCAATTTCCGCTTCGTCCACCAGCGGGCCGAGCGTGACCATCTCCAGGTTGCAGCGCGTCGCGAAGTCGCCCTCCAAGTCGAGCACATAGCCGATGCCGCCGGACATTCCAGCGGCGAAATTCCGGCCCGTGAGGCCCAGCACGACGACGCGCCCGCCGGTCATGTACTCACAACCGTGGTCGCCAATGCCTTCCACCACCGCGTTCACGCCGGAGTTGCGGACGCAGAAGCGTTCGCCCGCGACGCCGCCAATGTAGGTTTCGCCACTGGTCGCGCCGTACAACGCCACGTTGCCGATGATGATGTTCTCCTCGGGAGCGAACGTGGAGCCCTTGGGCGGATATACGATGAGCTTCGCACCGGAAAGACCCTTGCCAAAGTAATCGTTGGCGTCCCCTTCGAGCGCAAACGTGATGCCCGGCGGCATAAACGCGCCGAAGCTTTGCCCCGCCGAGCCTTTGAACTGGAGACGGATGGTGTCCTCCGGCAGGCCGGCGGCACCGTGGCGCCGCGTGACTTCGCTGCCCAGCATCGTGCCGACGACGCGGTTCGAGTTATGAATCGGGAGAGTTGCCCGAACCGGTTCGCGGTTCTGGAGCGCCGGCTCGCAAAGGCGCAGGAGCATCTGGCGGTCGAGCGACTTGTCGAGTTCGTGGTCCTGCAACTCCTGGCAGAATCGCTTCACGAACGGCGAAACCTCCGGCTGGTAAAACACGCTCGAGAAGTCCAACCCGCGCGCCTTCCAGTGCTCGATGGCCGTGCGGGTTTCAAGCTTGTCGCTGCGTCCGACCAGGTTGTTCAACGTGTGGAAACCAAGCTGCGCCATAAGCTCGCGGACTTCCTGGGCGATGAACCGCATGAAGTTCACGACGTGTTCCGGCTGGCCGGTGAAATTCTTGCGGAGCTTCGGGTCCTGCGTGGCTACGCCCACGGGGCAGGTGTTCTTGTGGCAGACGCGCATCAGGATGCAGCCCATCGAAACCAGCGGCGCGGTGGCAAAGCCAAATTCCTCCGCGCCCAGCAACGCCGCAATGACGACGTCGCGTCCGGTCTTCATCTGGCCGTCGCACTCCACGGCGATGCGCCCGCGGAGGTTGTTCAGCAAAAGCGTCTGATGCGTTTCCGCCAGCCCCAGCTCCCACGGCACGCCGGCGTGCTTGATCGCGGTGAGCGGCGATGCGCCCGTGCCGCCGTCGTGCCCGCTGATGAGCACGACGTCCGCGTGCGCCTTGGCCACGCCCGCCGCAATCGTGCCGACGCCGACTTCGGCGACGAGCTTCACGCTGATGCGTGCCTCGTGGTTGGCGTTCTTCAAGTCGTGAATCAACTCCGCAAGGTCTTCGATGGAATAGATGTCGTGGTGCGGTGGCGGCGAAATCAGGCCCACACCCGGCGTTGAGTGGCGCACTTTCGCGATCCACGGATACACTTTGTGCCCCGGCAACTGGCCGCCCTCGCCAGGCTTCGCGCCCTGGGCCATCTTGATCTGGAGTTCGTGCGCCTTGACGAGAAACTGGCTCGTCACGCCAAACCGGCCGGAGGCGACCTGCTTGATGGCGCTGTTTTTCGAATCGCCGTTGGGCAACGGGTTGTAGCGCTCCGGGTCCTCGCCGCCTTCGCCGGTGTTGCTCTTGCCGCCAATGCGGTTCATGGCAATGGCGAGCGTCTCGTGCGCTTCCTTGCTGATCGAGCCATAGCTCATCGCGCCGGTCTTGAAGCGCCGCATGATGCTTTCGACCGGCTCGACTTCATCCAGCGGAATCGGCTTGGGCGCGAACTTCAGTTCAAACAGACCGCGCAGCGTGCAGTGCTGCGTCGCCTGATTGTTGACGGCTTCGGAAAACTCCTTGAACGCCGCGTAATCGCTGTTGCGCACCGCCTGCTGCAGCTTGTGAATCGTCGTCGGGTTGAACAGATGGAACTCGCCGTCGCTGCGCCACTGGTACTGGCCGCCCGGATCGAGCGCGTGCGAACCGTTGCCACGATCGGAGAACGCAGCGGCATGGCGGAGCAAAACTTCTTTCGCCACCTCTTCAATGCCGATGCCCTGGATGCGCGAGGGCGTCCAGGTGAAGTATTTCTCGATGAAGGCCGAGTTCAGCCCGATGGCCTCGAAAATCTGCGCCCCGCGATAGCTTTGGATCGTCGAGATGCCCATCTTTGACGTGACCTTGAGCACCCCTTTGACGGCGGCTTTGATGTAATTCTTAAATGCCTTCTCGCGGCCGATATTCTCCAGCAAGCCCTCGCGGATCAGATCGTCGAGCGTTTCGAACGCGACGTAAGGATTGATGGCGCTGATGCCGTAGCCGATGAGGAGCGCGAAATGATGAACCTCGCGCGGTTCACCGGACTCGAGGACGAGGCTGGCGCGCGTGCGCGTGCCGGAGCGGATCAGGTGATGATGCAGGCCGGCGACCGCCAGCAGCGCAGGTATCGGCGCGTGCTCGGCGTCCAAACCGCGATCCGACATGATGAGAATGTTCGCGCCGTCGGCGATGGCCTTGTCCGCCTTGCGGTAAAGCTCGGCCAGCGCCTTTTCCAAACCCGCACCACCATCCGCCGCCTTGAACAGAATCGGCAGCACGACGGATTTGAAGCTCGGATGCCGGAGTTTCTTGATCTGCGCGACTTCTTCGTTCGGCAAGATCGGCGTCTCAAACTTCAGAAAGCGGCAGCTTTCGGGCGTCGGTTCCAGGAGGTTGCCTTCCGCGCCGAGTGCAGTCTCGGTCGAGGTGATGATGGCTTCGCGGAGGTAGTCAATTGGTGGGTTCGTGACCTGCGCGAAGAGTTGTTTGAAATAATTGTAAAGCAGTTGCGGCTTGTTCGACAGCACCGCCAGCGGCGTGTCCGTGCCCATCGAACCAAGCGGCTCGACGCCATCCATCGCCATCGGCATGAGGATGAAACGCTCGTCCTCGAACGTGTAGCCGAAGGCACGCTGGAGTTTCACGAGCGTTGGCTTGTCGGGCTTGGGCAACGTCGGGCGCTCGGGCAGGTCGGCAACGCTGACCACATGCTTGTTCAACCAGGTGCGATAAGGTTTCTCCTTCGCAATTTTTTCCTTCAGTTCTTCGTCCGCGACGATCCGACCCTCCTCGGTGTCCACGAGTAGCATGCGGCCCGGCTGCAAGCGGCCCTTGGCCTGGATGCGATCCGCAGGAAAATCCAGCACGCCGACTTCCGACGCCAGCACCAGTGTGTCGTCCTTCGTCACATAAAAGCGCGAAGGGCGCAGACCATTGCGGTCGAGCACCGCACCGATGCGGATACCGTCGGTGAACGAGATCGAGGCCGGGCCGTCCCACGGCTCCATCAGGAAGCGGTGGAATTTGTAGAACGCCTTTTTCGCCTCGCTCATCGTCTCGTGATGCTGCCACGGTTCGGGAATCATCATCATCATCGCGTGCGGCAAACTCCGGCCGCTGAGGACGAGCATCTCGAGGCAGTTGTCGAACATCGCCGAGTCGCTGCCGTCCGGGCAGATCGTCGGAAGCACTTTCTTCAGGTCGTCGCCGAAGAGACTGGACTTGAAGAGCGCCTGCCGCGCGTGGACCCAGTTGATGTTGCCGCGCAGCGTGTTGATCTCACCGTTGTGCGCGATATAGCGGTACGGATGCGCACGATCCCAACTCGGGAACGTGTTCGTGCTGAACCGCGAGTGGACCAGCGCCAGCGCGCTTTGCATCAACGGGTCGTCCAGCTCGGGGAAATACGGCCCGAGCTGCTCCGCCATGAGCATGCCTTTATAGACCAGCGTGCGGTGCGACAGGCTTGGCACGTAAAACCATTTGCCGAATTCGTCGCCCCCGTACCGAATCGCGTTTTCCGCGCGGCGACGGATAATGTAAAGCTTCCGCTCGAAGGCAAGGTCGTCGGTGATCTTCGCGTTGCGGCCAATGAACACCTGGCGGATGACCGGCTCGCCGGCTTTGGCGGTCTCGCCCAGTCCACCGTTGTTGGTTGGGACGTTGCGCCAGCCGAGGAAAGGCTGTCCTTCCTCGCGCACGATGGTTTCAAACGCTGCCTCGCATTGCCGCCGCTGTTCGGGATCGGGCGGCAGAAAGACCAACCCGCAGCCGTATTGTTTCTCGTCCGGCAGCTTGATCTTCGCCTCATCGCAGGCCTGCTGCATGAAGCCATGCGGCATCTGCACTAAAATGCCCGCACCGTCGCCGGTATTGTTCTCGCAGCCGCACGCGCCGCGGTGGCGCAGGTTGATGAGGATCGTCACGGCATCGCGGACGATCGCGTGGGATTTCCTACCCTTTACGTTCACGACGAAGCCGACGCCGCAGGAGTCGTGCTCGAACCGCGGATCGTACAACCCTTGCGCCGGCGGCGCCGTTTGTCGGGCGCGTTCCACGTTTTCTGGCTTGGCTGCGATGCTCGTCATCTGCGTTATTCGTAATTCTGCGCTACTCTGGCTAAAAGTTATCCAGTTTTTACCCAAAGCAACCCACGGTGCAATAATTCATTTCAAAATTCTGAGCGCTTCAAGGATAAGCTGGGCTTGGCGGGCGTCATTCGTCCTCGAAATTAACGATTAATCGGGGGCGAGAACGAGAAGGAGAACAGCCTAGCGCACCGGCTCGAAGTGGAAAATCTGCGCCCCCTGCGCCGGCAAATCGAGGTAAAGTCCCTGCTCAGCCAGATCCGCGCCGAATCGTTCGTGGCGTTCCGGGCCGAGCAGGTCGCGCATGGACCAGTTATGCTCGGAAAGTTCTGGCACGGCGAGCGGCGCGTAGCATTGACCGCGATACGCCGCGAGGTTCACAACCACGAGATCGAATCCCGGTGACTGTGTCCGCCACTGCACGATGACGAAATGCTCCCCAGTTGGATTTCCCGGCCACGCTGCGCGCGGCGACAACAAATCGGCCTGTCCGCACCCCACGGCGGTGCGCTGAAGGACGGTGAGCAATTCGTCGTAGATCTTCGCGACATCCGGGTCAGCCGGTTCAACCGGTCGTCGTGCCAGTTGCACGGGAACCTTCACTCGCGCGCCGGTCAACTGGCCTTCGTGCAAAAATCGCATCCCGGGCAGGCCCAGCATCACCAGCGCTGCCGCGCGATGTTCCGCCGGTGAAAGCTGCGAGGCGATGCGCGGCTCGTCGTGGTTTTCCAGGAAGTGAGCGCTCGCGGCGATGAATTCGCGCGACGCGCCGAGCAACCGCCGTTGCGGGCCAGCCGCATTGTGCCAGAACAATTCGTCGTAAAGCCGCTTGTCGTAGGTATAATCAAAACCCAGTTCCTGCATGCGCGCCTCCAGGTCCCAATACACTTCGGCCAGAAACACGAACTCCGGATTGTGATGCTTGACCGCGGGAATCGCTTCGGCCCAAAACTCGCGCTCGCAGGTTTCCGCTGCGTAAGGAAAAGTTTCCCAAGTTCTGGCGAAAACCTCGTTGAGCAGCAGCATCGCCATGTCGCAACGCACGCCGTCGCAGCGCGCGGCCACCGATAGCAGCAACTCCTTCATCGCAGCGCGCGCGCCAGAGCGCCGGTAGTCGAGTTGCACTGTGTCATTCCACGGCAGGAAATACGGGTCTTTGCCGTGCGCCAGCCAGCGGACACCCGTGGTTGTTTCCTGCGCGAACGTGCCCGGTACTTCCACCGGACTTTGCACGAACAAATCCGGGCGCTCGCGCAGCCAGCGATGATCGAGGCCGAGATGGTTCGGCACAAAATCCAGCATGAGCTTCAGGCCGTGCGCGTGAAGTTTTTGGCGGAATTTCACCAGCCCCGACTCGCCGCCCAGCGCGCGCGGTACTTTATACTCAGCAATGGCGTAGGGTGACCCGCCCACGTCCTCGTCGCGCCAGCCAGGGAGGATTTCGTCGTAGGTCCGGACCAGATTCGGTTCGGCCAGCGACATCGCGCGGCACTTCGGACCCGTGGTCCACACGCCCATGAGCCAGAGGTGAGTGAAACCCAGCCCCTGCCAACGGGCGAACTCGTCATCAGGCACATTCGCCAACGTGACCTTGCGACCGCGTGCATCGGACAGGTCCCGGAGCCAGCAGCGTGTGTTGATTTCGTAAAGGATGGGATGGGACATCTGAATCGCGAGCGGTGAATGGGTAATTGTGTCGGCGAATGGTGACAGGCAAACCATTCACCAATCACCGTTCATGTGTTTAACACTTTCAACGCCTTTTTCGCATCGTTCACCCGTAACACCAGCAGCCCCTTCTTCGCGTCGGGCGGCGTGGCGCAGTAGGCGTATTCGATGTTGATTTTCGCGGTTGCGAGCTTATGCGCGATTTTCGACAACGAACCAGGTTTATTGTCGCCTTCGATCAGCAAGACGTCATCCTCGATGCACAACGTGCCGTGCTCCTCGAAGATGTGCTGCGCCCGGCGGTAATCGCTTACCACCATGCGAATGACGGTGTGATCCACCGTGTCGCTGGTGGAGATGGCGTAGATGTTGATTTTGTTTTCGGCGAGCGCGTCGCACACGCGGGCCAACATGCCGGGCCGGTTTTCGAGAAAGATGGCGAGTTGTTTGGTGATGTGCATAGGTCAGAGGTGGTTGAAGGTTTGGGAAAGAATCATCTCACTCACGTCCCGACCTTATCACGCGCGGTGGGAATGGCAAAACCGAAATGTAAACTTACGATATTTCGTGACTGTGTTTCCGCATCGCGACCGGTTATTCTCCCATCGTGACTTTCACCGCCAAAACCCGCCGCCGCTGGTTCGGCGCGCTGTGTCTGCTGGCGGCCCTCATCATGCTGGCCGCCGGCGAAACGACGCCCGGCAAGCGTCTGAATGGCGTGGCGTTCGTGATTTATTGGCTGGCGTGTTTCGTGTTCGCCGCGCTGGCAATGCTGGTCGGCATCCTTGACGCCCGCGCGCTCCGTCGCGAGGCCCGCGCCGAACAGCGCGCGTTGTTGAAAAACACTTTGGCAGGAACTCAGACGAAGAAAACTCCAGCCTCCAATTCTCCGCGTCCAAGGTGATCCGGCGTGGCGGCAACTGCGTCCGGAGGCCGGTGCGCGGGTGTCTGGAATGCGGAGCTTCCGGACACCGCACCGTATTTGTTCGGATTGAATCCGCGATCATTATCTGCTTCACTGTATTCATAATTCGGTATGGGTTTGTCCACCACCATCGCCGCGCCGAGCGAAGCGCGTGACCACCAGAAGGCCGCGTTGATCAGCCTGCTGGCCGATGAAGACGCGTCGGTCTATCACGCGGTGCGCGAGAAATTGCTGTCCTTGGGCGCGGTCACGCGCGACTGGCTGCACCCGCACACATTGAGCAGCGATCCATTACTACGCCGCCGGGCGCAGGAAATCATCCGTCACTTCGATCGGCAGACAGCTGACGACCGTTTCCTCATGTTCTGCCTGAAACAGCGCGAGGATTTCGATTTGGAAGAAGCTGCGTGGCTGCTGGCCCAGACGCAATATCCCGACATAAATGTGGAGGCGTATCAGGCCTTGCTTGACAGTTTCGTGGCCGAAATGCGCCAGCGCGTGTCGCTTTACAGACGCGCAAACCAGATGCTTGGCCAGATTAACGACTATCTTTTCAACGGACTGAACTTTGCTGGCAACGAGAAGAATTACTACGACCCGGACAACAGCTACATGAATCGCGTGCTCGACCGACGCATGGGAAATCCCATCAACCTCTGCCTGCTCTACCTGCTGATCGCGCGCCGGCTGCGGTTGCCCGTGGTGGGCATCGGGCTGCCGGGACATTTCCTCTGCCGCTACCAGTCCACGGCGGACGAGATTTACATTGACGCCTTCAACCACGGACGGTTGCTGACCAAGACCGACTGCATCCACTACCTCATCCGCGGCAATTACGACGTGAGTGACGATTACCTTTCCCCGGTGAGTTCACGGCGCTTGTTCCATCGCATCTGCGGCAACCTGCACCAGATTTATCTCCAGCTCGAGCACATGGAGGAGGCGACGCGCGTCCAACGTTACCTGGTGGCTTTGTCGCGGTGAGAACTCTTCAGTTGGGCAGTGCCCGCCATTGCTTTCGCGCCACGTAGGGATCAATCCGAGCCAGAAGAAAATATGCCCAACGCCGCTTGAGCCGCGCCCAGAACGTCCGCGACCGACACCACTCTGCCCATTCGATGCGGTGACAGTGCCGGAGCATATTGCCAAATATATCGCGTGCTTCTGCGGCCATTTGCGCGTTTTGAAAACGCAACATCACCTCGTAGTTGATGCTCAGGCTGCGCGGGTCGAGGTTCGCCGAGCCGACATAGACCGCGCCGTCCACGACGAACAGCTTTGCGTGCAGGATCTGCGGTGTGTATTCGTAAATTTTTGCCCCTGCCCTAAGCAACCTGCGATACAAACTCTGCCCGGCCAGTTGCGACAGCGCGATGTCTGACTTTCCGGCGAGAATCAACTGCAACGTCCCGCCGCGCCGCGCCACTCGCGTCAATTCGCGACGCAGCCGGCCCGTCGGCAAAAAATACGCCGAGATGATTTGCACGTTGCGCGCGTGGGCCAGATCTCTTTGCAAGGCCTGCCGGATGGGACTACGACCGCGTCCAGGGCCGCCGAGTAACAGCTGCACATCCGGCGCAGTCACCGTCTGCTTGGACGCCGTGCGACGCAGGCGGATAAAGCGCTTGTGACGGAATTCAGCCAATGCAAACATCTCGTCGAACGACATGGCCAACCGCGCCGCCAGAAGGCCCTGCACCTTGATTCCTAGGTCAAGCCAGCCGTGCGTCACCCCATCGCCTTCGTATTCGGGCGCGATGTTGAATCCGCCGACGAACGCGACCTTGTCATCACACGCGAGGAGCTTGCGATGGTTGCGAATCCCAAAACGGTTCAATGCGAGCGGATTGAAAATATGTGCCTCGCCGCCCACAGCTTTCAGCGATTCCCAATAGTTGTCCGGCAAGCTGTGCGAGCCGACCGCGTCGAGCAGCACGCGCACCCGCACACCGCGCCGTTGCGCGCGAACGAGCGCGTCGCGGAATTTGTCGCCGAGCGGGCTGGCCGAGTAAATGTAGGTTTCGAGACAGACGGATTTCTGGGCTGCGTCAATTGCGGCCAGCATGGCGGGAAAAGCCTCCGCGCCGTTGTGCAACCAAGTCCAGCGTATGCCCTCGGGCGATGACATGGGGCAAATCTATGAAACCGCAGTGTTATTGGCAAACATCCCGCGCGACCAATACGCCGGCGAATTGTCGAAAAAGATTCAAACTTTTGCTCTCCTCTGGCATCTATATCTACGTGCAACGAACATTGACTGCGCTCATCGCGGGTTTGATCTGGTTGTCTGGGTTCACCTCCGACGCCGCGCACACACACGCCACGTTGGTCTTGTCTGCCGCCGTTGCCAAACCGGGAGAGACGATTACCGCGGGCGTTCATCTCCAAATGGATCCGGACTGGCACACCTACTGGAAGAATCCGGGCGGGTCCGGCAAGGCCACGGAAATCAAATGGCAACTCCCACCCGGCATCACGGCCGGCGAAATCCAATGGCCCCTGCCGGAGAAACTCCTCGACGAAGACCTCACGACCTACGTTCACCGCGATGAAGTTGTCTTGCTCGTACCGCTCAAGCTCGCGCCTGATTTGAAACCCGGTCCGCTCGACCTGAAGGCCAAAGTCTCGTGGCTCGAATGTAAAACCCAATGTCTGCCCGGCAGCACCAACGTCGCGGCCAAGCTCGAAATCGGCGACGTGACCCAGGATTCAGCCGACGCTTCACTGATTGAAACGTGGGAAAAGAAATTGCCGCGACCCGCAGAGGGTTTGAACGTTCGCGCGTCGTGGGAAAAGTCCGCCAGCGGAACCGAGCGCCCGGTGATTCTGGAATGGATTGCACCTCCTTCGATCAAGGATGTGGATTTCTTTCCCTATGCCAGTGACAACTTTGAAGTCCAACCCGCCATCGAGAATCGTTCCGAAGCACCGGGCCAAATTCGCCTGCGCAAGCTCGTGAAGAAGATTGAAGGCGACTGGCCTGATAGAATTTCCGGCGTATTGATTCAGAAGTTTGACGGTGAATCGCAAGGTTTTATCGTGGATTTGGCGGTGAATTCCACCGACGGGACAACAGCTCCCGCTTCATCATCACTGCCTGTCGTTATGACGACTGCCGCGCAGTCGCTCTGGCGAATGCTGCTCTACGCATTCATCGGCGGGTTGATTTTGAACATCATGCCCTGCGTGTTGCCGGTCATCGCGCTAAAAATCCTCGGCTTTGTCGGTCAGGCCAGAGAAGCGCCGGGCAGCGTGCGCAAGCTCGGTTTGCTTTACACCACCGGCGTGTTCGTGTCGTTCCTTGCACTCGCGGCGCTCGTCATCGCGGTGAAAGCCGCCGGGCAACGGGCAGGGTGGGGGATGCAGTTCAGTAATCCGCAATTCATCGTCGGTTTGACCGTGCTTGTCATGCTCGTGGCCCTGAATCTGTTTGGCGTATTTGAAGTGACGTTGAGCAGGCGCGTGATGGGCGCGGCGGGCAACCTCGCGTCGCAACACGGGGCGGCGGGCGCATTTTTCAACGGCGTGCTGGCAACGGTTCTCGCGACGCCATGCACCGCACCATTTCTTGGAGCGGCGCTGGGATTCGCCTTCATTCAACCGGCGGCGATCATCGTCTTGATGTTTCTGACCATCGGTGCGGGATTGGCCGCGCCGTACGTGGTGCTGAGCTGGCATCCGGCGTGGCTTAAATGGTTGCCGAAACCGGGCGCGTGGATGGAGAAATTCAAAATCGTCATGGGTTTTCCCATGCTTGCTACGGCCGTGTGGCTCTTCAGCCTCACCACCACTTTTTACGGCGAGCGGTCGTGGTGGCTCGGCATCTTTCTGGTCTTCGTCGGGGCAGCGGCGTGGGTGTTTGGCGCGTTCTGGCAACGCGGTAGCACAAGACGCGGGCTGGCCGTTGTGATCCTGTTGCTCCTCCTTGCCACAGGTTACCTCTGGACGTTGGAGGGAAAACTACACTGGCGCACGCCCATGAGGGCCGCCGCCGGCGCCCTGCAACACGCACCCGACGGCTACCCTTGGCAACGTTGGAGCGTGGAGGCCGTGAACAAAGCCCGGGCCAAGGGTCGGCCTGTGATCGTGGATTTCACCGCCAAGTGGTGTTTGACCTGCAACATCACCGTCAAGCCGGCGCTCGAACGCAAAGGCGTGGTGGAAAAACTCAAACAACTTGACGCTGTGGCGCTCGTGGCCGATTACACGCTGGAGCCGCCAGAAATCGGAGACGAACTGGCACGTTTCGGACGAGCGGGCGTTCCGTTGGTGCTGGTTTATCCGCGAGATCCTGGCCAGCCGCCGCTGGTGTTGCCCGAACCATTGTCACCCAGCCCGGCGCATTATAGCGGCGTCATACTGGACGCGCTGACCAAGGCAGCGCCGTGAAATCTTGAAACGTTGACCACGCGGTCGCCATTCGCACAATATCGGCATGGCCGCACTGCCGAACCTGCTTAGTTTCATTCGACTGCTGTTGATTCCCCTGCTTTTAGCGCTGGCTTGGAATGGATATTCGCGGCCTTTTCTATATTGCCTGATCGCGTCGCTGCTCACGGATGGCACGGATGGATTTCTTGCGCGCCGATTTAACGCAGCGTCCAAACTTGGCGCGAAGCTCGATAGCTGGGCGGACTTCGCCACCTACCTCGCGCTGCCATTTTGTGGGTGGTGGCTGCGACCAGACGTGCTGCGCGCCGAAGCTCCGTTCCTCGTCACCGCCATCCTTTTCTATCTCGCGGCTGTCGTATTTGGCTTTTTGAAATACCACCGGCTGACGAGCTATCACACGTGGAGTTCGAAAGTCCTTGCGATATTGGCAAGCATCGTCGTCCTGTCGTTTTTCCTCGGCGGACCGGGTTGGCCGTTTCGTGTTCTCGCCCCCTTGGCGGTCTTGTCGTTGCTGGAAGAAATCGCCATCACCGCTCTGCTGCCCCAGTGGCACGCCAATGTGTCCTCACTGTGGCACGCACGGCGAATCGAGTCTCGCGCAGGCGACAGGAAGTAGCTGATGGCCGCGCGCCCCGGACCAATTGCAAAAAAAGAGCATCCAGTGAACCGGATGCTCTGTGGGAAAAGACTTTTTGGCTTCGCTTAAATCGCCAACGGATTCTCCGCCACGGCGGGTTCCGGCTCGGGTTCTTCCTCCGGGATTTCGACCAGTGGCTTGAGATGCACATTGCGGTGGTAGTCGAAGCCGGTGCCAGCCGGAATGATGTGACCCATGATCACGTTTTCCTTGAAGCCGCGCAAGTAGTCCACGCGCGACCGCGTGGCCGCCTCGGTGAGCACGCGGGTCGTATCCTGGAAGGACGCCGCGCTGAGGAAGCTTTCGGTCTCCAACGAAGCCTTGGTGATGCCGAGCAATACCGGCGAAGCTTCCGCCGGCTTGCCGCCCTTTTTGTCCACACGCTCGTTTTCGCCCTCGAACTCCAGCTTGTCCACCTGCTCACCCCAGAGGAATGCGGTATCGCCGGGTTCGGTGATGCGCACTTTGCGGAGCATCTGTCGGACGATGATTTCGATGTGCTTATCGTTGATGGTCACGCCTTGCAGGCGATAAACTTCCTGCACTTCGTTGACGAGGTGCTCCTGTAATTCCTGCGGGCCGCAAATGTCGAGGATTTCGTGCGGATCAATTGGGCCTTCGGTGAGTTGCTGGCCCTTCTTCACGAAGTCGCCCTTGAAGACGATGACGTGTTTGCCGATGGCGATGAGGTGTTCCTCCTCCACGCCGGTCTGGGCGTCCTTGATCAGGATGCAGCGTTTGCCGCGCACGCTCGTTCCGAAATCCACGATGCCGTCAATCTTCGAAATCTCCGAACCGTCCTTGGGTCGGCGCGCCTCGAACAACTCCGCCACGCGCGGCAGACCGCCGGTAATGTCCTTGGTCTTGGCCGTTTTGCGCGGGGTCTTGGCCATGAGCGTCCCGGCGACGATCTTGTCGCCCTGATGGACGACGATGTGAGCGGCGGACGGAATCGGGTAGTTGGCCACAACTTCGCCGGCATCGTCGGAAATGATGATTTGCGGGTGCAAATCTTCCTTGTGCTCGATGACGACCATGGCTTCCTGGCCGGTCGTCTCGTCGAGTTCCTGCTTCATCGTCACGCCTTCGATGATGTCGTGGAACTTCACTTTGCCGGCTTTTTCGGAAAGAATCGGCACGTTGTACGGGTCCCACTGCACGAAGGTTTCACCCTTCTTGACCTTGCCGCTGTCCTTCACGGAAATAACCGCGCCGATCACGACGACGTGATTTTCCAGTTCGCGTCCGTCCTCGGCGAGGATGGAGACGGAGCCGTTTTTGTTCAGCACGATGTTGTTGCCGTCTTCGAGTTGAACGAGGCGCAGTTCGTTGTAACGGATGGTGCCGTCATGCTTGGCCTTGATCTGCGGAATCTTGAACACTTGCGCCGCCGTGCCACCGATGTGGAACGTGCGCATGGTAAGCTGTGTGCCCGGCTCGCCGATGGATTGCGCGGCGATGATGCCGACGGCTTCGCCGAGTTTGACCAGCGCGCCGGTGGCCAGGTTGCGGCCGTAGCAGTGCTTGCAGATGCCGTGCTTGCTTTCACAGGTGAGCACGGAGCGAATCTTGACATTCTCGACGCCCGCGTTCTCGATGGCCTTGCCCTTGAGTTCGTCAATTTCCTCGTTGGCGCGGACGAGCACGTCCTTCGGGTTGTTAGGATTGGCAATTTCGTCGCACGAATGACGGCCAACGAGGCGCTCGCTGAGCTTGACCACCTCGTCTTCGCCTTCGTAGATGGACTGCACCCAGATGCCGTTAGTCGTGCCGCAGTCGGCTTCGCGGATGATCACGTCTTGGGAAACGTCCACGAGCTTGCGCGTCATATACCCGGAATCGGCGGTCTTGAGCGCGGTGTCGGCCAGACCTTTGCGGGCGCCGTGCGTGGAGATGAAGTATTCGAGCACCGTGAGACCCTCGCGGAAGTTTGAGAGAATCGGTTTCTCGATGATGTCGCCGGATGGTTTGGCCATGAGGCCGCGCACACCGGCGAGCTGGCGCACCTGCTGGCGGTTGCCGCGCGCGCCGGAGTCCACCATGAGATAGACCGGATTGAATTCTTTCTTGCCCTGGTTCTGTTCGAGCGTCTTGAACATGACGCTCGCGATCTGGTCGGTGCAGTGCGTCCAGATGTCCACGATCTTGTTGTAGCGTTCGCCGGAGGTGATGACACCCTTGCGATGCTGCTTCTCAACTTCCTTGATCTGCTTGTGGGCGGCTTCAATTTCCTGGTCCTTCTCCTTCGGGATGATCATGTCGTCAATGCCGATGGAGACGCCGGCCTTGGTGGCCTCGCGGAAGCCGAGTTCCTTGAGCCTGTCGAGCATCGTGACCGTTTTTTCGTGGCCGGAAATCTTGTAACACTTCCAGATGAGATCGCCGAGCTGGCTCTTGCCGGCGGCCTTGTTATAGAAACCCAGCTCCTCGGGCCAAATCTCGCTGAACAAAACGCGGCCAACGGTGGTTTCGATGACCTTCTTGTTCTGGTCGCCGTATTCGGTTTTTTTGCCGAAGTCCGGGTTCGCCAGGCGGATGCGATCGTGAGTCTTGAGCGCGCCGTCGTCGTAGGCAAACTGCACCTCGGTCTTGGAGCCAAACAACTTGAGCGTCCTCGTGTCCGCCGGCATGGGCGTGCGCGGCTCGGCGGTCAGGTAATAACAGCCCAACGTGATGTCCTGCGTGGGCGTGATGATGGGCCGACCGCTGGATGGGCTGAAAATGTTGTTGGTTGCCATCATCAGCAGGCGCGCTTCCAACTGCGCCTCGACGGAGAGCGGAACGTGAACCGCCATCTGGTCACCGTCGAAGTCCGCGTTGTAGGCCGTGCATACCAGCGGATGGATGCGGATGGCTTCGCCTTCGATGAGCATCGGTTCGAATGCTTGCACGGACAATCGGTGCAGCGTCGGTGCGCGATTAAGCAGCACCGGGTGGCCGCGCGTGACTTCTTCGAGGATGTCCCAGACTTCCTTCGTCTGGCGCTCGATCATTTTCTTGGCCGAGCGCACGGTGTGGACGTAGCCCTGTTCCTTGAGCCGGCGGATGATGAACGGCTCGAACAAAACGAGGGCCATCTTCTTGGGCAGACCACATTGGTGCAGCTTGAGTTCCGGCCCGATGACGATTACCGAACGGCCCGAATAATCCACGCGCTTGCCGAGCAAATTCTGCCGGAAGCGGCCGGACTTGCCCTTGAGCATGTCGGAGAGGGATTTCAACGCGCGATTGCCCGCGCCAGTGACGGCGCGACCGTGGCGGCCGTTGTCGAACAATGCGTCCACGGCTTCCTGCAACATGCGTTTCTCGTTGCGGATGATGACTTCGGGCGTCTTGAGCGAGAGCAGGTTCTTCAACCGGTTGTTGCGGTTGATGACGCGGCGATACAAATCGTTTAGGTCGGAAGTGGCGAACCGTCCGCCTTCGAGCGGCACGAGCGGGCGCAAGTCGGGCGGGATCACCGGCAACACCGTGAGGATCATCCATTCCGGCCGGCTCTTGGACGACATCAGGCCTTGGAGCAGCTTGATCCGCTTTGCGAGTTTCTTGCGAATTTGTTTGCTCTTGGTTTCCGTCATCCCCTCCTGCAACTGATCCACGGATTTGGCCAAGTCCACCTTGGTCAGTGCCTCGCGCACCGCCTCAGCGCCGATCTTCGCGACGAACGCGTCGCCACCGTAGGTTTCGCGCGCCTCGCGATATTCGTGCTCGCTCAACAATTGGTTCTGCTTGAGCGGCGTATCCTTGGGGTCAATGACCATGTAGTCTTCGTAATAAATCACGCGTTCCAAGTGGCGCGCGGTCATGTCAAGCGCCAGACCGATGCGGCTGGGCATGCATTTGAAGAACCAGATGTGGCAGGTGGGCACGGCCAATTCGATGTGCCCCATGCGTTCGCGGCGCACGCGGGCCAGCGTCACTTCCACGCCGCAGCGGTCGCAAACAACGCCGCGATGCTTGATGCGCTTGTACTTTCCGCAGGAGCACTCCCAGTCCTTGACCGGACCGAAAATGCGTTCGCAGAACAAGCCGCCTTTTTCGGGCTTGAACGTGCGGTAGTTGATGGTCTCCGGGTTTTTGACTTCACCCTTGGACCAGGATCGGATGGCGTCGGGCGACGCGACGGTGATGCCGACGTAATCCACCTGGTTGACCTTCTCCAGACCGAGTAACTCGCGGGCGTTCTCTTTGCTGCTAATCATAGAATTTTGGTTTTGGGCGAATCATTTCGCAAAAAATATTCCAAAGGCTAAACACCGCTTAAGACCACGCCGGGTTCGGCGGGTTGATCAACCGGGTTGGTGTAACCCACCTTCACGTCCAGGCAGAGGGATTGCATTTCCTTCACGAGCACGTTGAACGACTCGGGAATACCGGCTTCGAGGCTGTTGTCACCTTTGACGATGCTCTCGTAAATGTGTGTGCGGCCCTGCACGTCGTCGGACTTCACGGTCAGGAGTTCCTGCAACGTGTATGCCGCGCCGTAGGCTTCCATGGCCCACACTTCCATTTCGCCGAAGCGCTGGCCGCCGTATTGCGCCTTGCCGCCCAGCGGTTGCTGCGTGACGAGCGAATACGGTCCGACCGCGCGGGCGTGAATCTTGTCTGCGACTAGGTGGCCCAGCTTCATCATGTAGATGTAGCCAACCACGACTTCCTGATCGAACGTTTCACCGGTCCGGCCATCAATCAGGATGGTCTTGCCGTTCTCGCCGACGAGTTGCACGTCACCGGCTTTTTTCTGCGCGTCGCCAGCTTCATTCAGATACTTGCGGATCTGTTTTTCCTTGATGCCGTCGAAAACCGGCGTGGCAAACTTCAGGCCGAGAATCTTCGCCGCCCAGCCCAGATGCGTTTCCAGCACCTGACCCACGTTCATGCGCGAAGGAACGCCCAGAGGGTTCAGCACGATGTCCACCGGGGTACCATCCGCGAGGAACGGCATGTCCGCCTCGGCCACGATTTTGGCCACGACGCCCTTGTTGCCGTGGCGACCGGCCATCTTGTCACCGACCGAGAGCTTGCGCTTCGAAGCGATGTAAACCCGCACGGACTTGACGACGCCGCTATCCACGCCTTCGCCGGATTCGGCGCGTTCGACTTCCTCGTCGTACTGCATCTGTAAATCGTCGAAACGCTTTTTGAACGAGCCAATGATTTCGTTGATCTTGTTGCGAATGGGCGAAGGATCAATCTCGATACGGTCGTAAAGTTCCGCTAGTTTGCGCAACAGTGTCTTGGTGATCTTGCGGTTGGCCGGGATGATAATTTCGCCGGTTTCGCTGTTGACCACGTCGAGTGGAATTTTTTCGCCGAGCAAAATGTTGCTCAACGCTTCCGTGAGCTGGTCGCGCAATTCTTCGACCTTCTTCCGGTGTTCCTCCTCGATTTGCTTGAGATGCCGTTTCCCCTCGGTCTGCGTGGTCTTACCCAGCTCGCCGTCCTTTTTGGCCGACACCTTCACGTCCATCACGATGCCGTAGGTGCCGGAGGGAACTTTAAGCGAGGTGTCCTTCACGTCGGCGGCTTTCTCGCCGAAGATGGCGCGTAAGAGGCGCTCTTCGGGCGCAAGTTCCGTTTCCGATTTGGGCGTGATCTTGCCCACGAGGATGTCGCCTGGCTTTACTTCCGCGCCAATGCGGATCACGCCGTCGGGGCCGAGGTTCTTGAGCGCCTCGTCGCCGAGATTCGGGATGTCGCGCGTGATTTCTTCCGGGCCGAGCTTCGTGTCGCGGGCGGCGACCTCGAATTCGTCAATGTGAATCGAGGTGAACACGTCGTCCTTCACGATGCGCTCACTGATGAGGATGGCGTCCTCAAAGTTGTAACCGTTCCACGGCATGAAGGCCACGAGCACGTTACAGCCCAGGGCCAGTTCGCCATCGCGCGTGCAGGGGCCATCGGCGATGACCTGGTCCTTCTTCACGTGCTCGCCTTTGTGGACGAGAATTTTCTGGTTGATGCACGTGGCCGCGTTTGACCGCATGAATTTGCGGACGGGATAAACGTAAATGCCGTTGGCCGGATCGTGCTTAATTTTCTTTTTGCCCTCGGGCAGTTTCCCGTCTTCGGTGATGATGATCTGGTCGCCGGTGACGGAAGCGACCTTGCCCGCTTCCTCCGCGACCAAGACGGCGCGGGAATCGCGGGCCACACGCTCTTCGAGGCCGGTCGCCACAAGCGGCGAATCGGTGATGAGCAGCGGCACGGCCTGGCGTTGCATGTTCGAACCCATCAACGCGCGGTTGGCGTCATCGTGTTCGAGGAACGGAATCAAACTCGCGGCCACCGAGACGAGTTGCTTGGGCGACACGTCCATGTAATCCACGTGCGCCGGCTCCATGTCAATGAAGTCACCTTTGCCGCGGCACACGACGCGGTCGGTGCTGAAATGGCCCTTGTCGTCGATCGGCGAGTTAGCTTGGGCGATGACATAGGTTTCCTCGCGGTCGGCGGTCAGGTAATCAATGTGATTGGTCACGCGGCCACCGTCGGTCTTGCGGTACGGCGTTTCGAGAAAACCAAAATCGTTGATGCGCGCAAACGTGGCGAGCGACGCGATGAGCCCGATGTTCGGACCTTCCGGCGTCTCGACCGGGCAGATGCGGCCGTAGTGCGAGGGATGCACGTCGCGCACTTCAAAGCCCGCGCGGTCGCGGGACAACCCGCCCGGTCCGAGCGCGGAGAGGCGACGCTTGTGCGTCAACTCAGCCAGCGGATTAATTTGATCCATGAACTGGCTGAGTTGCGAGCGGCCAAAGAAATCACGGATGACCGCGCTGAGCGCCTTCGGGTTGATGAGCTTCTGCGGCGTCATGGCCTCGGCGCCCTGATCAAAGAGCGTCATGCGTTCCTTGACGAGGCGTTCGGTACGGGCGAGACCCACGCGACATTGGTTGGCGAGCAGTTCGCCCACTGTGCGGATGCGACGGCTGCCTAGATGGTCAATGTCGTCCAGCGAGCCTTCACCTTTTTTCAGGCGGAGCAAATACTTTGTCGCGGCGACTAGGTCTTCCTTGGTTAGAATGCGCGAGTCATTCTTGTCCTTGACGCCCAGCTTCTGGTGGATCTTGTAACGGCCCACGCGGCCGAGGTCGTACCGCTTCGGATCGAAGAACAACCGCTTGAGGAGAGCGCGCGCGTTGGCTGCGGTCGGCGGATCACCGGGGCGGAGGCGGCGGTAAATGTCCTTGAGCGCCTCTTCCTCATTCTTGGCGGGATCCTTCTTCATGCACTTGATGGTGATCCCCTCGTCCACCGTCGTGTCCACGACCTTGATCTTGTTCACGCCCAGTTCGGCGATTTGCTTCACGACGGCTTTGGATAACGGCTCGAAGGCGCGCGCGACGACGAGTCCTTTTTCCTCGTCCACGGCATCCTGGATCAGAACCTTGTTCGGCAGGTCTTCCAGCTTCTCAGCTTCTTTGACGGACAGATCTTCGATTTCGTAGAAGAGCTTGAGGATTTCCTCGTCGGTGCCGCGCAACTTGTCGGCATCCTTGTTCTTGCCCTTACCCTTGGCTTCACCTTCGCCTTCGGCGTCCAAAAAGCTTAACGCGCGAAACAGCGTGGTCGTCAGGAATTTTCGGCGGCGTTTCTTCCGGTCGAGATAGACGTAGAGCAAGTCGTTCGTGTCGAATTGCGCCTCGTACCATGAGCCGCGGTCGGGGATGATGCGGAAGGAGAAAAGTTCCTTGCCGTTCGGATGGATCGCCTTCTCGAACGCCAGGCCGGGCGAGCGATGCAACTGGCTGACGATGACGCGCTCAGCGCCGTTGATGACGAATGTGCCTTGCGGTGTCATGAGCGGCAGTTCGCCCATGAAAACCTTTTCCTCCTTGCTGCCCTTCTCGTCCTTGAGCAGGAAGGTGACATAAAGCGGCGCGCCATAGGTCAAGCCCTCGCGCAGACATTCCAACCAGTCGAGCTTCGGCGCACCGATTTCGTAGGAGTGGAAATCCAGCTTGCATTTCCCGTCGTAGCTTTCGATGGGAAAGACCTCGGTGAACACTGCTTGCAACCCCAGGTTCTTGCGTTTGGACGGGGACGCGTCCGCCTGGAGAAATTCCTTATACGATTGGGTCTGTAATTCGATCAAATTCGGCGGGTCAATGATTTCTTTGATCTTGCCGAAATTAATCCGTTCTTGAGTTGCTCGCGATGGCATAGTGACTTTTTTTGCGCGGCCGACCTTAGGGTCGAACCGCCGGTTTTCCACAAACGACACGAGGCAGGCACACGGCGTTCAACCGCAAACCTGCCGACTTCCAAACCCCGAAAACTTTCGGAGCTTTGCTGTATATCTGCTGTTTAATCTGAAATTCTACTGGGCGAAAACGGGGCGGCGCCGACCGGCGCCGCCCCAAAGTTCCACCGGGTTACTTGACTTCGACCTTGCCGCCCGCATCTTCCAGCTTTTTCTTGGCGGCGTCGGCGTCGGCCTTCGGAGCGCCTTCGAGCACGGGCTTGGGCGCGCCCTCGACCAGCGCCTTGGCTTCGGCCAGACCCAAGCCGGCTTTGACTTCGCGCACGGCCTTGATGACGGCGATTTTCTTGTCCGCCGGGGCCGAGACGAGAATCACGTCGAACGTGGTCTTCACTTCCGCAGCCGGCGCAGCGGCACCGCCAGCGGCACCACCAGCAGCCGCAACCGCGACCGGCGCGGCGGCAGTGACGCCCCATTTGGTTTCCAATTGTTTGACCAAATCAGCGGTTTCCAGGACCGTGAGCTTGCTCAGTTCTTCCACGAGATTTCCAATGTCTGCCATACGATTACCTGCTTGCCTTTCTGTTCGTCTCGTCGTCACCCGCGGCCACAGGTGATTTCAGTTCACGGCCTGCGAACCGACGATTTACGTTGTTGTTTGTTTGCTCCGGCCTGCATTCGACAGGCCGAAATTATTTTTGTTCATCCGGTGAAGCAGGCTGAAGCCCGCGTTCCGGAGCGCGACGATTACGCCGCTTCGACTTTCGGTTCTTTGTCAACCTTGGCCTGAAGTACGCGGGCGAGTTGTGTCGCCGGCGTGTTGAGCAGCACGACCAGTTTCGTGGCCGGCGCGTTAAGGAGGCCAAGGAATTTGCTGCGCAGCACTTCGAGGCTCGGTAAATCCGCCAGCGTCATGATGTCCGCTTCGGCCATCCGCTGGTTGTTCAGGAAGCCAAACTTGACTTTCAGTCGGTCGAACTCCTTGCCAAAGGTTTTCACGACTTTGGCGGCCACGGAAATATCTTTCTGCCCGGTCACGACCGCGATTTGACCGGCCAGCGAGCCATTCAAATCGCCGATGCCGGCTTCCTGGGCGGCGATGCGGAAAATGGAGTTCTTGACGATGAGGATCTGGGCGCCGGCCTTTTTGAGGCGTTTGCGCAGCTCTGTCAGGTGGCCCACCTTCAGGCCTTTGTAGTTCACCACGATGAAGAACGGCGAGGCGTTCAGCCGGGCGAAATATTCTTTGGTCAGCGTTTTCTTTTCAGCGCGCATGGTTCGTAAAAATTTGTCGGTTAATGAGCCACGAACTCCTTCACGTCCACCCGCACTGGTGGGCTCATCGTGGCCGAGAGTGTGCAGGAACAAATATAAGTGCCCTTGGCGCTATGCGGTTTGGCCTTGGCGACAGCTTCGATTACGGCACGGGCGTTTTCTTCAATCTGTGTGGCGGTGAACGAGATTTTGCCAACCATCACATGGACGTTACCGGCTTTGTCCACTTTGAACTCAACGCGACCGGCTTTGACTTCCTTCACGGCTTTGGCGGTGTCGTCGGTCACGGTGCCGGTCTTCGGATTGGGCATGAGGCCGCGCGGGCCGAGGACCTTGCCCAGCTTGCGCACCTCGGCCATCGCTTCTGGCGTGGCCACGGCCACATCGAAATCGGACCAGCCTTCCTGGCATTTTTTGATCATGTCCTCGTAGCCAACGTACTCCGCACCCGCAGCCTTGGCCGCGTCTGCCGCCGCGCCGCTCTTGGCGAACACGAGCACACGCACGGTCTTGCCGCTGCCGTGCGGCAAGGGGACGGTGCCGCGCACCATCTGGTCGGACTGCTTCGGGTCCACGCCGAGGCGGAACGCGAGGTCAATGGTCTCGTTGAATTTCGCTTTCGGGAACTTTGCGAGAACGCCCACGGCGTCCTTGAGTGGATAGGTTTTTTTACCGTCCACGACTTCGAGCGCTTTTTTGTATCGTTTGCTTGGCATTGTTATGAGCGGTGCAAGCGAGTCCGTTTCGCGGACTCTCCCGCGTTGTTGTTATTCGACGACTTCAATTCCCATGCTGCGGGCCGTGCCGGAGACGATGCGGAACGCCGCTTCGTCGGAGCTCGCGTTCAAATCCTTCGATTTTAGTTTCACGATGTCCATGATCTGTTTGCGATTGACCTTGCCGACCTTGTCTTTGTTGGGCGTGGCCGAGCCGGCGGTGATGCCCGCCGCTTTTTTCAACAGGATCGAGGCCGGCGGCGACTTGGTGATGAACGTGAACGACTTGTCCTGATAAACCGTGATGACAACGGGTATCACGAGGCCTGCGTCGCCCTTGGTGACGGCGTTAAATTCCTTGCAGAAGCCCATGATGTTGACGCCGTGCTGGCCCAACGCGGGGCCGACGGGCGGGGCGGGGTTTGCCTGCCCGGCGGGAATCTGCAATTTAATCAGTCCAACAATTTTCTTCGCCATAAAAAACTTGCGTGTTACGTGTTGCGTCAACACATCTGCGCGGGCGTCGAGTTAACCTTGACTCAACACGCCAAGCGCAACCGCGTTTCAGCCTTTCTCCACCTGCCAGTATTCGAGTTCCACCGGCGTATTGCGGCCGAAAATATTCACAGTCACCTTGAGCTTGCCGCGCTCGGGATCCACTTCTTCGATCACGCCGCTGAAATTCAGGAACGGACCATTGTTGATCTTCACGGTTTCGCCCACGTCAAAGCTGACCTTGGGCCGTTCCGTTTCCTCGGAGGCGGAAATTTGCGCCTTGATCACCGCCACTTCCTCTTCGGAAGCGGTGTTGGGCTTGTCGCCCCCAATAAATCCGATGGCCCCTTGAGTTTCCTTTACAAAATAAAACGGCTTGGGGACGACCTCATTGTTTTCATCCAGCAACGACATGTTAATATAGACATAGCCCGGATGAAGTTTGCGGTTGGTCACGGTTTTTTTCCCACTGCGCACGTCCACAACCTTTTCCATCGGCACGAGAACCTCATGGATATACTCCTGCATCTCTTCGGCTTTGATGCGTTTTTCGATGCTCTCTTTGACCTTTTGCTCCTGGCCCGAGAGAGTATGAATGACAAACCATTGGCTTCGCATGAGGCTACAATTTAAAGAACAACAAGAACAGTAACTGGTCGGCCAAAACGGTAAAACCGCCCAGCAGCACGATTGAAATCGAAACCACGACGGTCGAACCTTTCAACTCGTCCCAAGTCGGCCAGGTGCATTTCTTCAGCTCCTCGCGCGTTTGCTGCACGTACGTGGCGATGCGCACGAGGTGTCCCTGCCACCAGAGGAAGGCAAAGACCGCCCCGACGACCACCACCCAGACCGCTATTTTTGTCAAGTCGTTCACAATATTCCTGGCGGAGAGGGAGGGATTCGAACCCCCGTTCCGCTCACGCGGAAAGCGGTTTTCAAGACCGCCGCAATAGACCGCTCTGCCACCTCTCCGAAACTTTTTGGCAGGGCGTGAGGGAGTCGAACCCCCAACCAACGGTTTTGGAGACCGCTACTCTACCAATTGAGCTAACGCCCTCGCCGTCGCGTGATATTCATTTTGAACCAGACGAAAAAAGGAGCGGGGATATTCTGCCCGCGCTCCCATGCTCTAAATTCGGTTAAGCCATGACTTCGCTGACACGGCCCGCGCCGATGGTGCGGCCGCCTTCGCGAATCGCGAATCGCTGGCCTTTTTCCATCGCGACCGGCGCGATCACGTTTACTTCCACGGATACATTATCGCCGGGCATCACCATTTCAACGCCCTTGGCGAGCGTCACGGTGCCAGTCACGTCCGTCGTGCGGAAATAGAATTGTGGGCGATAGTTCGTGAAGAACGGCGTATGGCGGCCTCCTTCTTCCTTTGACAACACATAGACTTCCGCTTTGAACTTGGTGTGCGGAGTAATGGAGCCGGGTTTTGCGAGCACCATACCGCGCTCAACTTCGTCCTTCTTGGTGCCGCGCAGGAGCACACCGACATTGTCGCCAGCGTTGGCCTTGTCCAGCAGCTTGCGGAACATTTCAATGTCCGTCGCCACCGTCTTGCGCGTGTCCTTGAGGCCGACGATTTCGACATCGGACATGCGCTCCAACACACCGCGTTCCACGCGTCCGGTCACCACTGTGCCGCGACCTTCAATGTTGAACACGTCTTCGATGCACATCAGAAACGGCTTGTCCACTTCGCGCGTCGGCAGCGGGATGAACGAGTCAATCGCGTCCATCAGTTCCTGAATGGACTTCGCGCCTTCCGGATCGTTCGCCAACGCCTTCTTCGCGCTGCCGCGGATGACCGGCGTCTTGTCGCCGGGGAATTCATACTTGGTCAGGAGATCGCGGATTTCCATTTCCACCAGCTCCAGCAACTCTTTGTCATCCACAAGGTCAACCTTGTTCAGGTAAACCACAATGGCCGGCACTCCGACTTGGCGGGCCAGCAGCACGTGCTCTTTGGTTTGAGGCATCGGGCCTTCGGAGGCATCTACCACTAGGATGGCGCCGTCCATCTGCGCCGCGCCGGTGATCATGTTTTTAATGAAGTCAGCGTGGCCGGGGCAGTCAATGTGTGCGTAGTGACGCTTGTCACTCTGATATTCGACGTGCGATACGGCGATGGTCACCGTCTTGGTTTCATCGCGCACCGTGCCGCCCTTGGTGATGTCGGCGTAGGAAATGGGCGTTGCCAAACCTTTCTTCGCCTGCACTTCGACGATGGCGGCAGTCAGGGTGGACTTGCCGTGGTCAATGTGACCGATGGTGCCGACGTTCACGTGAGGTTTCGTCCGTTGAAATTGCTCTTTAGCCATTTTTTTCTCCTGCGTTGATCTGTTTAGTTATTTTGTGCTGCGAACAAAACTGCTGCCATTATGGAGCCCATGATCAGGGTTGAACTGATGACCTCGTCCTTACCAAGGACGCGCTCTGCCAACTGAGCTACATGGGCAAATACAACTGCTCTTTCAACCCGATTGCCACAAACGACAAAAAACCATTCCCGTCATCTCTTCCCATTGAAAAGGTTGAAGGGCTGGTCGCTTTCGTCTTTGTACTGCCCAGAACGGCGATGAAAATAGGAAACCCCCGCGATGGTGTCAACGGGCTTTTTAACTTTTTTTGCCCTCGCCCTTGCTTGCGGAAACGCCCCGTTTCCACTCTTTTTTCGGCGGTTCTGGCAAGTCACGCGCGCGGAACGAAGTGCGGAAGTGCATTTTTGCTACCTTTGCCAGCGTCTCCGATCCGTGCTCGGACACAAATTCCTTTGCGGCTGCGTCCACTGCGCTGCCCGCGCCCTTTGGAAATTCCACCGCGTAAGTCTTGCCCAACGCGCCCAATCGTTTCACAAATTCATCCCGCGCCAGAATCGAAGCCGCCGCCACCGCGAGATCTTCTTCCGCCTTGTGCCGCTGCACCAATTCCAATTCCTTGCCCATGGACATCAGCGCCTTTTCGATAACGCTCTTGCTCGTCGCAAACTGATCGCTGATCGCGCGCACGGGCGGCGGATTCATTCGATGCCGCTGTCCCATCAAATTTTCGATGACGCGCGCGTGTCCCCACGCCAGCACCGTGTTCACGCTTTTCATTTTCGCGTAAAGCCGATTGTAAGCCTCGTTGCCGATCGGCACCACGCTCGTCACGCAACCCGGCGTCTCGCGGATCAACTTGGCGAGGTCTGAAATCCTCTTGTCGCTCGAAATATTCTTCGAATCACGCACTCCGGCGTCCTTCCACGCATTGATGACCGACTCATTCACATAAACACCCGCGACGCACATCGGCCCGAAGAAATCACCCTTGCCACTTTCGTCCACTCCGATGCGCGGCAGCAGCAAATCCGGATTCAACACCGCCTCGTATCCAAGCCGTGCCTGCTGCAACACCTCCGGTTCGAGCACGAATTCGACGAACTCCTGCGTTCCTTTCCCTTGCACGACGAGCTTGCCGCTATCGTAGAAAACCACGTTCGTCTTTTCCTTTTCACCCGCGAACCGCGCATACGGCACTTCGCGAAATTCATAATGGCGCGCCTCGAGGCACGACTTCAACGTCGCCGCCTGTTCGTCGGTCAGCTTGCAGGTGTAAATCATCAACGGTTTCACGTGCCGGATTTAATAGCCGCAAAGCGCCGTAAAAGACACAAAAGTTTTTCTTCCGTTACGGGCGACATTCGGAATCATTCACATCAACCGATGTCCGTTCACGCAACACGCAAGACAAAACACGCAGCGCGCAAACTCGTGCCACCGTTACTTTCCTGGTTTTCCAGCAACGCCCGCGACCTCCCCTGGCGACGCACGCGCGATCCTTATGCCATTTGGGTATCCGAAATTATGCTCCAGCAGACGCAGGTGAAAACCGTCATCCCCTATTGGATTCGTTGGATGTGCGAACTGCCAACGATCCAAGCTGCCGCCAAAGCGTCATCTGCCAAACTCCACAAACTCTGGGAAGGCCTCGGCTACTACACCCGCGTTCGCAACCTGCAAAAAGCCGCGCAACGGATCGTCGCACGGCACAACAGCAAGTTCCCGGAAGACTTCGACGACATCCTCGCTATACCCGGCGTTGGTCGGTACACGGCTGGCGCGATTGCCAGCATTGCATTCGATCAGCCCCGCCCAATTCTCGATGGCAACGTCATCCGCGTCCTAACTCGAGTCTTCGGCATCACCACCGATCCACGCGAGAAGAGAACGAACGCCCAGCTCTGGCAACTGGCGGAAGAATTGGTTAATCACGCATTGCGCATCACGCAACCCGGCCCCGCCTGCGCCCATCTCAACCAATCCCTCATGGAACTCGGCGCGCTCATTTGCACGCCGCGCTCGCCGCAATGCGGTGACTGCCCCGTGAACAAGCTCTGCGTTGCGCGAAAACGGAATTTGCAGGAAAAACTCCCCAACCTCCGCAAGCGAACTGAATCAACCACCCTTCGTTTCATTGCCTTTATCGTCGAGCGCGAAGGCAAGTTTCTCGTCCGCCAACGACCCGACGGAGTGGTGAACGCGCACTTGTGGGAATTCCCAAATGTCGAGGTCGCCGCTGTTGAGGGTAGGGCGCGGCACTCCGTGCGCGCCGCGGCTCAACCTCTGGAAAACGGCGCGCAGCGGAGTGACGCGCCCTACCAAGCCGCGAATTTCCACATCACCAGCCACAAACCGCTCTGCACCATCAAACACTCCATCACCCGTTACCGCATTACACTCGAAGCGTTCCGCGCTGAACTCGTGAACGCGCGCACCAAGCCCGGCGGCCAATGGCTCGCGCTACCGCAACTTCACAAGCTCGCCTTCGCCAGCGCCCATAGAAAAATCCTCCACGCCGTAGCCGCGGACGTCAGTCTGCGCAAATCCAACTCGCGGGAATTCGGCGCCGACTGACGTGGCCCGCTACGGATTTTCGCTTGAACTTTATTCGCTGCTCTCCTCATTCGTGTCCATTCGTGTGGTTCGCCAAAATTTCTCGCCAGCCACGCTTCCTTTCGTATGCTGAGAACGATGCTTTACTTTGACCACAACGCCACTGCGCCCGTCATGCGCGAGGCCCGCGAAGCCTGGTTGGAAGCCACGGAGAAAATCGTGGGCAATCCCTCCAGCCCGCACCAGTTCGGGCTCGCGGCGAACAAGGCCATGTCCGAAGCCCGTGAAAAGCTCGCGCACTATCTCGGCTGCCATCCGCTCGAAATCATCTGGACCAGCGGCGCGACCGAAGCCAATAACATGCTCATGCACCACTTCGCGCAATGCCTCGACGCGAAGAGCGAAGTCTGGATCAGCGCCATCGAACATCCCTGCGTTCACGATTCGACGAAGCATTACTTCGGCAAACGTGCGAAACTGATTCCCGTCACTCACGAGGGCGTGGTGGACATGGAATGGTTCGCCACCGAAATGGCCGACACGCGCCCCGGCCTCGTCGCCGTCATGGCCGCGAACAATGAGACTGGCGTCATCCAACCTTGGCGGGAACTGCACGCCATCTGCCAGACCTACGAAGTCCCGTTCTTCAGCGACGCCGTCCAATGGCTCGGCAAGATGCCCGCCAAGGGCCTCGGCGATTGCGATTGCGTCAGCGGCGCCGCGCACAAATTCGGCGGGCCACGTGGCGTGGGCTTCCTCAAAGCGCCGCACAAGAGCAAAGTCAATTCACTCTTGTTCGGTGGCAAACAGGAACGCGGTCAGCGCGCCGGAACCGAGAACGTCCCCATCATCCTCGCCATGCTGGCCGCGCTTGAAGTTCGCGAAAAGCAACTTGCCGAAGGTCATCATCAGACCCGTGCCGTGTGGAAGGAGAAGTTCGAAAAGCTGCTGCTGCGACAAGTCCCCGGTTCGACTGTCGTGGGAGCGAACGTGCCGCGCTTGTGGAACACCGTCTCCGCGCTCATGCCTGAGGGCGGCCAGCAACGCTGGGTCACGCGCCTCGACAAAGCGGGATTTGCCGTGAGCACTGGCTCCGCCTGCACGACCGGCAAGGAAGAACCTTCGCACGTCCTCACCGCGATGGGCTTCAAGGCGAATGAAGTCGCGCACGTCCTCCGGTTCAGCAGCGGCTGGGAAACCACCGCCGCCGATTGGGAGGCGTTGGAGAAAGGTTTGGCGAAAGTCTATTCCGAGGTGCATCATGGGAAATAGGTTTGAAAATCCTCCACGCAAAAATCCTATGGCTGGAAAACGAAAAGCGAAATTTCTTCACCCACAATTTGTCAGTTTCTTGATTGCTCGCGAGCATCTTGAAAAGAATGGCCTGTGGAATCCGCGCGACAAAGGCCCTCCGCTCAAAGGCGGTTTTCAGATAAACGTCATGGGAACGCGAGACCATTATCTGCAACTCGCCGATTTCCTCCGACAGTTTGCAAAGAGGAATACATCTCGCGATGGTGACTATCACGAGCACTTTGAAGGAATGATGAGCGCCAACGGCAAAGTTCGACTCCACATCATTCTTCGGAAAGATGATGTTGGTGACTGCACTTGGAAGGTCTGGTTTCCAAGATCGAGGAACGCTCGCGCTACCAAATCGACATCTCGCAGTGCCGCCCATTGAATCGCCCCGAAGCAAGCTTTCACCACGTACTCCCACGGCACAATCAATCGGCGCGTGTGAACGGTTGCATCGCACCGCCTGTCGAAGCTAGAGTTCCGCTAAACCCAAACGAAAGACCGATTATGATGACTCGACGCCAAGCTATTAAAACCACCGCCCTCGTTGCCACGGCCTCAGCCGTTGTGCCCGCCGTGCTTGCCCAACCCGTGCCCGCAGCAGCCACCGCAGCGGGCGGTCCGTTCACGCTGCCGCCGCTGCCTTACGCCTACGACGCGCTCGAACCGCACATTGACGCGCGAACGATGGAGATTCACCACGACAAGCATCACGCGGCTTACGTCGCGAATTTGAATAGGACATTGGCTGATTTTCCCGATTTGGGCAAGAGTCCCATAGAGGATTTGCTAAAAAGAAATTTTATTGTTCTTAAAGGGTTAATTGCCGATCCAGAAAAGCTCCTCGCGGCCGTCCGCAACCACGGCGGCGGACATTACAACCACTCGTTGTTCTGGCAGATGATGAAGAAGGACGGCGGTGGCGAGCCGAAAGCGGAATTGGCCGTAGCCATCGAAAAAGACTTCGGCAATTTCACTGATTTCAAAACCAAGTTCACGGAAGCCGCGACGAAAGTCTTCGGCAGCGGTTGGGCGTGGCTGGTGTCGCAGGAAGGCAAACTGGCCATTGAATCGTCGCCGAACCAGGATTCGCCATTGAGTTCCGGCAAGCAGCCGCTGCTTGGCCTCGATGTCTGGGAGCACGCCTACTATCTCAAATACCAGAACAAACGCGCCGATTACATCGCTGCGTGGTGGAACGTGGTGAACTGGGATTTCGTGGCCGAACGCTACGCGAAGCTGAAAGGGTAGCGCAGGTTTCCGAACCTGCTGTATCGCCGATTTCTAAATCGGCGGGTGAAGCGAGCGCGAGCGGTTTGCGAGTTTGCAAACCCGTGACACAGCAGACTTGTAAGTCTGCGCTACGCGAAAAAATCCATGTCCATCCGTGCCCGTCCGTGGTAAGAACATGGCCATGAGAACTTTCATTTCTCGTCGCTCCGCGCTCACCAAGATTGCCAGAACGTCGGCTGTTGCTGTGACCGCCGCGCACTTGTCCCATCGTCTCGGTGCGGCTGACGCAGCCACATCTACAAAGCTCAAAGGCCGCGTCAATCATTCCGTCTGCAAATGGTGTTATGGTAAGATCCCGCTCGAAGAATTCTGCGCCGCCGCCAAGGACATTGGACTACAGTCCGTCGAGCTGCTCGAAGTGAAGGACTTTCCCACGCTCAAGAAATATGGCCTGACCTGCGCCGTCGTTTCCGGCGTGCCGGGCATGATTGGCAGCGGACTGAACCGTTTGGAGAATCACGACAAGATCGTCGAATTCATGGAGCAAACCATTCCCGCGTCGGCGGAGTTCGGCGCGCCGAACGTGATTTGCTTCTCCGGTAACCGCAATGGACTGGACGATGAAAAAGGTCTGGAAAACTGCGCGATTGGTTTGAAGCGCATCACACCCATTGCCGAGAAGCACAAGGTCACGGTGATCATGGAACTGCTCAATAGCAAGCGGAGCCACAAGGATTATCAGTGCGATTACACGAAATGGGGCGTTGAGCTGGTGAAGCGCGTGAGTTCGGAGCGGTTCAAACTGCTCTACGACATCTTCCACATGCAGATCATGGAGGGCGACGTTTGCGACACGATCAAGGAGAACCATCAGTATATCGCGCACTACCACACTGGCGGTGTGCCGGGCCGCAACGAGATTGATGACACGCAGGAGTTGAACTACCCGCGCATCATGAAGGCCATTCTCGACACTGGCTTCAAGGGTTTCGTGGCGCAGGAATTCATTCCCAAACGTCCGGACGCCATCGCTTCCCTCCGCCAAGGCGTGCAGATTTGCGACGTGTGATCAGGCAGACAACGTTAACCGGAGCCCGGCTGAATCCGCAAGGAACGATGTCCAACGACACGAAAAATATCCGTGCCATCCGCGCCATCCGTGGTTTAATTTCTGCCAGCACATGAAAAATGCTTCAATCCCGTTGGATTTGAAACGGCTCAAGGTGCGGCCATTGGCCGAACGTCAAAGCCTCACCACTCTGGAAGAAATCCTGGTGGATCCCGCCCAGCCGCCGCCGGCCTGTTCCCGTGAGATGCTCGCCACCATCCGCGATTGCGCCGCGCAAATTTCCGCTGCG
>Ga0315268_10000968_pt1 | contig 33440 bp, 38 predicted proteins | sample C1_top_MG_FD_204535 | JGI IMG/M metagenome (GOLD analysis project Ga0315268, IMG submission 204535) | Sediment microbial communities from Yellowstone Lake, YNP, Wyoming, USA - C1_top | ecosystem: Environmental > Aquatic > Freshwater > Lake > Sediment | place: USA: Wyoming | collected 2017-08-01
ACAAGGTCTACCTGTTCAGCCAGGAACTCTCAAACAACAGCTCGGGAAGCGCTTCGCCTAGCTTTCCATGGTTAATCGCGATTGGGGCCATTGTAGCGATATCGATAATCGCGGTAATCGCCCTCCTGGTAAAACGGAGAGGTGGTAGAGAAGAGTTGCGGCCAGAAGAAGGAAAAGAAAAACCCAAGGTCAACGTGAAAATGAATTTGCGGGTGGGGCTGATAGCTGGTCTCATCGCTGTCGTAGTCATTGTGGTCGTATTTTGGAGCCAAGGAAAGGGTGGCGGAGGCGGCGGACCATTCGCCGGCGAGTGGAGGTCGCCATATGCATGCACATATTATGCGCTTGACTCCAGCGGGGAATCGTGGACCGAGTACACGGCGAATTTTTACCTGAAATTGCAGCAGAGCGGTGACGAGGTGTGGGCGGAGGAGGGATGGGTGGAAATCGTCAGTTACCGCACGGTGCCTAGTTACAGCCTTGGTTCTGATTTTCCCCCTCTGGCGCCCGTGCCCCATCCCTCTCAGCCCGGTGTTTACTCCGGCCCGATCCCATTTTCAGGGGGGACCTTTAGAAATTACGAATATCCGGGCGGGTATTTCAGGGTAACGGCTAGCGGAGACACGCTCACCTTTAAAGAAGGTGGAATGATTGGACCAACTTTAAACCCTGTGACTGTCTTCACCCTCACGCAGGGCGACCCAAAATTTAATTCAAGGGACACCCTTCGCGTCACTCAGATGACCGGCGAGGACACTGCCGAGCCAAACGCCATCGTGCTTGTGAAACAATAGCTTATAGAACTTGAGTTTTTTCAAGACAGCGGGGGCGAAAGAGAACCTTATTTTAAAAAATGAATTTTGACAATCAAAACTCCCTGAAAAAATGCGCCAGCCACTTTTGAGGTATGGTGGACCGGGCGGGATTTGAACCCGACCTTTTCGCGCGCCGCCAGAGGGAGGCTGGAACGTTTGGGGGTTGAGGGGGTTAAAATTTAAATCTGTCAATCAAGAATGGAGAGAGACTCTCATGAAAGATTCAGAAAAAATACTCAAATACGACATTTTAAAAAACCCAGAAAAATATGCTGAATATATCAGTATAAAAAAGATAGTAGCGGATTCAAAAGTATACTCTGAGGGTGTAAAAAAATACGAAAATAGAATAAGAAACGGAGACGATATAGGTACGATAATAGTCATAAAACATCCAAAAAAAGAGCTTTATGCTGTTCTTGATGGGCACCACAGATATTGGGCACAAAAAGAGATGGGGATTAAGGAAATAAAATGTGCAGTCATTCAAGATTATTTTGGTTTGCTATTCTCAGTAACAAAAGAGGGTCTACTACAACCAACAAAGGAATTCACAAAATACCTACGTGTTCCCTTTAAAAAAATTGAAAACTATCTATACGAATTTCTGCATAGCACTTGAGGTTTGCAGGGCTTCTTTTATTCCACTGGAAAAGACGAGCTAGAAAAAAAGCCGGAAGTAAAGTTAGTCGAAATAAAAAGCCCTTTGCGCGCCGCCAAGGGAAAATGCGCGCAAAAAGGGGGCCATGAACCAATGAAAGATTACTTTCGGAGGCGCGTCAATCCAAAAAGTTTTATTATTGTAAATCAAAAGAATAATCAGTGAAAACATGTATAAGAAAACATTGTTGATAACGATGATCTTTGCGCTTGCCATAGCTGGCATCGGAATGGGCTCCGCAAAAGGTTTGCCCAACAGAGAAACTGTGCCAGATGTCTCGATCTCTCAGAGTGTTAGCTTGGCAGCCACGGTGTCGGTTTCAGTTGAGCGGGCCTTGCTTCCAATAACTGACTCGATAACATCAGAGATAATCCAAGAATTACAGAATGCTACTGAAGATTTCTATAGTAAAATAACAACGTATGACGACAACTCCCTTGTAAACCCGGAGTGGTCGTGGGCCTCTGTAGGAATTAGTTTAGCGATTCTCGCTGTCCCCATTGGGCTGATTTATCGTAAAAAAATCTTGTGCTTGTCCCAATTGCCCCAGCCCTTCCACTTGAGGACATACAAACTCGCCTAATCCAGGTTCGAAGCCCTTTGCGCGGCGCGCCATCACCTTGAGCCACCAAAACATTACCAACGGACAAGAGTATGCCCCCGGCTCCAAATTTTATCCAATGCAATATTTGAGTCGAGTCAAGATTTTTAACCGTCGGAGATTATTGAAAAGGGATGAACGAGTTAAACTTCCAGATCGCATACGGCGCCTTTTGCGCGGCGCTGATCGCTGTGCTATTGTTGGTTCTAGCGCGCGCCCTCCGCGGAACCGGCCACTGGCGCTCCGTCTTCGTTGGGTTCGCTCTGGGCACTTTCTTCGTCTGGGGTTTTGGACTCGCGGCTGAGATCTCGGCTTTGGTGTCCGGAATCTTGACTGGTTACCTCTTCGCGCGGATGGCGTCTGACTGGAAGAGGCAGATGTACGCGGGCGCCCTAGTGTCTTCCTTGCTGATGATTGACTTGGTGTTCGCCGCGACATACTATGGGTTCAAGGTGCTCGCGATAACAGCAGGTTATTCGCTCACGGATTACAGCGGAGGGTTTTTCGCCGAGATGGTCGTCAACACTTTGATAACGGCTTTTGCTTTCGTCGCATTCGCCGGATTGGGTGCGATTTTGGGCGGATGGCTGCGCAAGGCATTAAAGCCCCCAGAGCCAAAAGTTACTTCTGGAAGCGGGGTAGGGCAGCCAGGAGTGCCCGCCGGGCTCATAACCCGGAGGTCCCAGGTTCAAAGCGGGATGGTTGTAACATCCCGGGAAAATCCTGGCCCCGCTACCATTTCACTTAATCAAACCGATTTTGTAGAGGTACTCAGCGGCAAGCACAGCGCCCTTCGCAGCGCCTAGCTCCGTGTTGTGAGAAAGCACCGTGTATTGGAAGCCGTTGTCGAAGGCGTTTGCCTCTATTCCACCGATTACAGCGACCATGCCGCCCTCCATTTCCGCGTCAAACCTCGGCTGTGGTCTATCGATGGCGTCCACTACCACTATCGGCTGCTTCGGAGCATTCGGCAGCTTCAACCTCTGTGGCTCACCCTTGTAGTTCTTCCAAGCCTCTTTCAACTCGTCGACATCGCACTTTTTCTTGGTTTCGATGAAGACGGACTCCATGTGGCCATCTAGGACTGGCACGCGGTTGCACTTGCACGCGATTTTGAACCCCGCAGGTTTGATCTTTCCGGAGCTAAATTTTCCGAGTAGCTTCACCGTCTCTTTTTTGACCTTCTCTTCCTCCCCTTTTATGTAAGGGATGACGTTGCCCTCAAAAACGCCTGGAGCGAATCCTTCTAACCCCTCGGGAAGATTGCCCCCCTGCGCCCTGCGCTGCTCCGCCCAAGCCCTGACCGCCCCGTAGCCTGCACCGGACACGGCCTGCATCGAAGCCATCGTCATGCTCTCGAGCCCAAATTTATCGTACACGGGTTTCAGCGACATCACAAGGCCGATGGTCGTGCAGTTGGGCTGAGGGACGACGAAGCCCTTCCAACCCCTGCTCTTTCGCTGGATTTCGATGATCTTTGCATGGGACTCGTTGACGCTCGGCAGGTATGTGAAGCTGTCGTCGAAGTAGCGGTAGGCAGAAGCGGTGCTGACAACTGGCCTCTCTTTGGCTATTTTTCCCTCCGCTTCGAGCGCCGTTTCGGATGGCAGTGCAGAAAAGAATAGGTCAGCTTCTTTTGTATGTACGTTGCGGACATCCAAAACTGTCATGTTGAGAATTTTCTTGTCGGGCACCTCCTTCACGAACCACCTGGAACCTTTCCCGCCGTAGTCCAGCGCATCGGCGTACGTCTTGCCGGCGGACCTCTCGGACGCGTACAGCGCCGCTATCTCGAACCATGGGTGCTTCTGCAGGTTGACCACGAACTTCTGCCCGACCTCGCCCGTGGCGCCCAAGATTGCGACAGGAATTTTTGCCATTTTATCGCCTTGCTATTGTTATGCGTTTCAAGGCTTTATAATTGTTTTAATTTGGATCGCACATACTAGTTTTCGGTGTATCGATTGCCTCGCCGAAAATACGGACACATGGTTGGACCACTCCCTGTTCCGCCGCCGCCTGAGAAGTGCCGCTTTTGCAAGCACGGGCGGCCGTGCCCCATTCACAAAAAAGTTTCCAAAAATGAATAGGCGCCCCACCCGTTCTTGATTTCAAAAAGCGGATGGCATTCGATTTTTTGACTGAAAGTAAATCTTTGTGTCGAGAAGGTGTGCGCTTCTTTGTTCCATCGCGTAACAAGTCGAATTCATATCTCAGTTCACTTTGGGTTATTGGAATTTTTTCTACAATTTTCGTGTACCCGATTTTTTCTTTGTTAAAATTGTATTCGCGTCTTTTCGATTCTTTCCAAATTTCAACCAAGTAATTTGCTATGGCGTATTGGGAGTGTGGGTGAGCCTTGGATTTTTTCAACCGGGGATGATTTTCATGGCTTTTAGTTTCACCCTTCAAAACTTTTTGCGCCAGCAACGATTCTCGCTATAGGGCCACCAGGCCAATAGAATCAAGATATTCAGGATGTATACTCCACAGCCTCATGTGTTTGCCTCGGGGTACAATTTTGATTTGTATATTTAGCCGACTCGCCCCTGCTGACTTCGGCCGTGCACAATTTTCATCTCGTTTGGCAAACGCCTACATAACGGATGCACGGCCGTGCACACCTCAGCAGCGTAATACCAAGTTGAACCTAAACAACTAAACACATACTTAAGAACCAACAGATAACATTCAAAAATGGTAAAACTTGATGAGGTGATGAATTTGCCCTGCATGATTGTCGCAGGTGGACAATTTCGGTGATGAGGGAAAAGGAAAGATAGTGGCATACCTAGCGCTCAACGACAAACCGAAGATCGTCGCGCGCGCTGGCGTCGGGCCGAACGCCGGTCACACGGTGCATTTCCGCGGGAAGAAATTTGGGCTTAGGCAGGTGCCATGTGGTTTCGTCTACGAGGGTGCGCGGATGTTGATAGGGTCCGGCGTCCTCGTGAATCCAGAAGTATTGTTGAAGGAAGTCGCAGAAACTGGTGTCGGTGAAAGGCTCGGCGTAGACATGCGTTGCGCGATAATTGAGCCCGGGCATATCGAGCAGGATCGAACTTCGGCTCACCTTAAAGAGAAAATAGGCACGACTGGCACAGGCTGCGGCCCAGCGAACGTCGCGAGGGTGAGTCGCATGGCAAGGCTCGCCGAAGAGGTGCAGGATCTTCGGCAATTCATCACGGATGTGCCTCGTGAAGTCGACGATGCTTTGCGTCGGGGGGAGAAGGTAATACTCGAAGGTTCGCAGGGATTCGGACTCTCGCTTTTCCATGGCACCTATCCTTACGTCACGAGCAAAGATACAAGCGCGAGTGCCATCGCATCTGATGTCGGCGTGGGCCCGACGAAGATCGACGATGTCATGCTTGTGCTCAAGGCCTACGTGAGCAGGGTTGGCGCCGGGCCTTTCGCCACGGAGATACCGCAGGAGAAGGCGGAGGAGTTCGGCATCGTGGAGTTCGGCACCGTCACCGGCAGGCGGAGGCGCATCGGCACCTTCGATTTCGAGCTGGCGAAGCGGGCGGCGATGATAAACGGTGCGACCCAAATCACAATAACATGCCTGGACAGGCTCTTCAAGGAGTGTGTTGGGGCGAAGAAGTTTGAAGAACTTTCGGCGGAGGCGAAGGACTTCATCGCGAAGGTGGAGAGCGAGCTGGGGGTGCCCGTGACGATTGTCTCGGTCGGCCAGGGCGTAGATGACGTAATAGACATGCGCTCCGAGAAACTTTAGTTGATTTTATGAGGCTCGTCGTGGCGGTCAGCGGAACTCCGGGCACTGGGAAATCCGTCTTTGCTCGCACTTTGGCCAAAAAACTCGACGCTCAGCTCGTTGACATCAATGCGCTGATCAAGAAAAGAAAAATTTACAAGAAAGATGCTGATGGCACGCTTGTGGTTGACCCGATGAAGGTGCGAGCGGCATTTGCACGTTTGATCGAAGGTTTGCGCGGTCCGGTGGTGGTTGAGGGACTTCTTGCACATTTCCTTCAACCAAAGTATACTTCACATGTCGTCGTCCTTCGCACGAAGCCGAGCGTGCTCGAGAAGCGCCTTCGCAAGCGGGGATACTCCCTGAAAAAAATCAAAGACAACGTCGAGTCCGAGGCTCTGAGCATAATTTTGTGGGAGGCGGTAAAAATTCATGGAGTGAAAAAAGTTTACGAGATTGACATGACAAAGTTGAAAGCACAGTCAGCGGTGAAATTGTTTTTGGATGCGCTTGTAGGGAAGATTTCACTGATGCCCGGTAAAATTGATTGGCTCGAAGAATATTTTAAACTTGGTTAATTCAGACGTAATGTTAAAATCCTATGAAAAGGAATTTGGGATGGAACTTGGAATGAGGAAAAAGGGTCTTGAGCAATTCAACTACCCGTATGAAAAAGTGTTTGGCGAAGCTGAAAATGCTCTCAAAGATGCCGGATTTAAAGTAAAAAATACAGATAAAGGCAAAGGCGTGATTGAGGCTTCCGCGGGTATGTCTTGGAAATCTTGGGGCGAGAAAATAATAGTGACGATAAGAAAATCCGGGGGCAGAGAAGGGGCAGAGGTGGAGATAGAATCCAAAGAAAAAGCCCAATTGATAGATTACGGCAAGGGCAGCGAAAACATCAGGAAGTTCTTCGAGGCGTTGAAAAAGCGATTGCCCTAATGTTGGCTTGAGGAAGTCTTTTAAGCGTGATTGTATTTACATAGAGATGATAAAATGGGAGCAGCTTTTCGGACTACTATGCTTTTGGGCATGATGACGGGGCTACTCTTAGCGATAAGCTTGGCTATAGGGTACGTCCTAAATGTGTCTATGGTATTGGTGCTCACGGTTGCTTTCGCGATCGCCATGTCCCTCAACTTTTTCGTGTACTTTTATGCCGACAAGTGGGTGTTGAAGCTCTACAAGGCCAAGTTGGTCAGCGAGTCTCAGGAGCCGGAGCTTCACGAAATGGTCGGGCGATTGTCGAAGAATGCCGGATTGCCAAAGCCGAAGGTCGCCATCGTCGAGATGGACGCGCCGAACGCCTTCGCTACCGGACGAAATCAATCCCACGCGGTCGTCGCCGTCACCACCGGAGCTAAAAAAATTTTGGACAAGGAGGAGCTCGAGGGAGTCTTGGGCCACGAGATGGCCCACATAAAAAACCACGACATGCTCATCGGCACGATCGCGGCCATGGTGGCGGGTGTCATCGCGTACGTGGCAATCGCCGGCAGGTTCGCGGCCTTCTCTGGCGACAGACGGGATAGCGGAGCAACGGCGGTCGCATTGCTTGCAGTATTTCTTGTACCATTTGCGGCAACTTTGATAAGGCTTGGAGTTTCGAGGACTAGGGAATATGGTGCGGATGCAGAGGGCTCCAAGATATCCCACAAGCCCAAGGCACTGGCGAGCGCGCTGAGCACGCTCGAAGAGCACGCGAAGAATCGCCCGCTCAAGGGTGGCAACCCAGCTACCTCCAACCTGTTCATCGTCAACCCGTTCCGCGGAGCGAGCGTTCTGGAGGCATTCTCCACCCATCCGTTGACTGCGAAGAGGATCCAGAAACTAGATGAAAGTGCGGCGAGCGGAAATTTCTAAAATCCGAAGAGAGCTTGGCCGAGGCCCATCCGCAGGATCGCTTCGAAGACTATCAAGCCTATAGCAATGCCGAGCACTAACTTTGGAGATATCTTGTAGCCGTGGGCTTCTTCCTTGAAATAGCGTATCAAGCCCGCCCCGGTCGCCGGCATCTCCCCTTCACGCCTGCGCACGTTAACACCATCTTTTGTTGCACATAGCACGGTTTAAACATTTTCCTTGGTTTTTATCTCAAATGTATGTCAACTCAGATCAGATCTGGTTCTTTAAAATACTCCAGCAGCTTTTCAAGCTCATGTGAATGCCTTCTCTCAATTATACTTAGCCGCCAATCTTGCGTCAACTTTTCGGCGGGAGCCCAAGAAAAAACACGCTCGAGCCGAGTGTAAAATCATCTCCTTTGTTTACTTTTCTTGCGGAGCTCCCAAGTGAATAGAACCCAGTTCATTAAATTTCCTGTGCACACGTGTGCACTTCACCACGGTTTTGGGCGATGGTCCTTTTAAATAAAGAACAAGCGACTATGCACACGTGTGAAGCCCATGTCAAAACTCATGGCATGAATTGGCGCTGTGCCACGACAACTTCCGCGCTGTCCTTTGCAGCCGCATAGGCTTCGAGTGGCTCTCTGTTTAGTTCGAAGAAAGTTGGCCCCCATTTGAACCCGGCGAGAATTTCTTTCGCCCGCTCACGATCGCCGAGGATGAAGAGAGCGGCGGCGAGCGCCTCGGCCGTGCTCAGTATCGTCGGCTTACCGTAGTGCGTGGGGTTCGAGGCCACTAGATATGGTAAACTCCTCGATTCCATCTTCCTTCTAACGCTTTCGATTTTCCTGATCTTGTTCCAAGAGACATCGAGCGCCACCAGTCCACGTTTTTCTGCAGCTGTTGCGTCAGCGTGGGAGATGGCTTTCTGCGCGAATGGGTCGAGCAGGATAGCTTTCGACGGCAGCTCCCTCAGCTTGTAGGTCATCTGAATCTTTCCCGCTCGATGCAGGCGTACCGCGGTGCAGCGCTTCGGGTCGCACTCGCGGGCGTTGTAGACCATGAGTTTCATGTTCTCAATTAATATTGGGGGGATGTTTTAAGCTATAACAGGTGGGCAAGTGGCGCGACAGGTGTTATACAATGCGACGCTGTTGGGGGGCGAAGATCTTGACATCACGCATGGCTACCTCGTGATCGAAGATGGCAAAATAGAAAAGATTGGTGAGGGGATGCCGCACGCTCGGGGCATCGACATCAAGCGTGGCTTCGTGCTGCCTCCGTTCGTCAACGCCCATACCCATCTAGCGGACGCAGTCGCAAAGGAACTCTACCTTGGAAAATCACAACCTCAGGTCGTGGGGCCGCGTGGCGCCAAGTTTCGTGAGCTCGAGGAAGCAGGTCGAAAACTTGTTGGCACGATTCGTACGATCATTCACGATATGTTGAGAAGCGGCACGCTGGCCCACTGCGACTTTCGAGAAGGAGGGTTGGCAGGGGTGAGGATTCTCCAAAAGGCTTCCACCACACCCGTTCGAAGCATAATCCTCGGGCGCCCATCAAAATTGTCGGAGTTGAATGACTTGCTTCGCGCATGCGATGGTATGGGCCTACCATCCCTGGATGCTTTTGAATCTCCAGCGATCAAAGAAATCGCGCGCAACGTTCGCAAGGCTGGCAAGATCCTCAGCGTCCATGTTGCGGAGACCGAGGAGGACCAAAAACTTTCTTTCGAAAAAACTGGGAAGGGCGAAGTCGAGCGGGCTTTGGAGTTGCGACCCTCTTTCATCGTACATTCCACATGGGCAAGCGATGAAGATTTGCTCATGCTCAAGAAGGCGCGCGTCCCCGTCGTCTTCTGCGGTAGGGCAAACAGCTTGCTTGGCGTCGGCATACCACCAATTTTGAGAGCAATGAGATCGGGGGTCAAGTTTTGCATAGGCACGGATAATGCCGCAGTCTGCCAGCCAGACATGTTCGGCGAGCTCTCGTTCAATTGGGCGTGCATGCGCCGAGAGGACAGCGGAGTCAGTGATGAGGAGGCACGAGAACTCCTGCGTGCTGCGATGATCGAGCCGCTCGGCATTTTCGATTTGCCGTGGAAGCCCTTGCAGGAGGGTGCCCCAGCGACTTTTCTTGTCCTATCGAGGGGGCATAATTTAGTCGGGTTGAAAAATGTGCATGCGGGGCTGGTGAATCGAGCGAGGGCCGATAATGCAAGTGCAATTTTTATGAATGGTAAAAGATTTAAGCTTGGCAGTTGAAGATTTTTCAAGATTTTGTGCAGTTACTCAGAGGAGGATATCGGAGGGTAAAAATGAAAGTCAAGGATGTCATGACGGCTGAAGTAAAATACGTCGAAGTACCTGGGACGAGGGCCGAGGCGCTGGAGCTATTGAGGAAGCTCGGCGTGAGCGCGGTCCCGGTGGTGAAGGAGGGCACCGAAGAGCTTGTCGGGATGGTGACGCTCAGGGGCCTCTTCGATCATTCCGATGAGGAGCAGCTGGGGATGTTGGTCGATCGCGATACCCAGACGGTTTCTCCCGAGGATTCGATCGAAGATGCAGCGCGTTTGATGGTCAAGAGCGGTGGGCGGAGGTTGCCCGTCGTCAAAGAAAAGAAACTCGTCGGCATAGTCACGGTCAGAGATATAGTTTACCGGGCGGTCGCAGGGATGGGGTTGGACAAACCGGCCTCCGATTACATGCGGCCCAGGCTCGCGGTGATATGGGAGGGGACGCCAATCCGAGCGGCTGTGGAGATAATGGCGCTGGCTGGACTCCGCGCGTTGCCAGTGATCGATGCAGGAGGTAAACTCATCGGTATAGTTGACGATGCTGATATAATTGGGTTGAGCGAGGTCGAGACGGAGTCCAAGATGGGCCAAATGGCTGGGCGAAGCGAGGGGGATAGCTGGACCTGGGACAGCGAAGATAGGATTTACATCACCAAGAAAAAGATCAAGCTCCCAGATAAATCTGTCAAGGACGTCATGTCGAAAGATTTGGTCACAGTGACCAAGCGCACCTCCGTGAGCAAATGTGCAGAAGTGATGAAGCAGCACAAGATCGAGCAGACCCCAGTGATGTCAGCGGATGGCGAGCTCGTTGGGATGATCAGAGATATAGATTTGCTGCGCGCGATGATAGAGTAATCTACAAGTAGCTTTTTAGGTTTGTAAACGTTTTTGAACTCGGTGAGCTGGTGCCATCGAAGAAGAGCGAGAAGGTGATGGATCTCGCCAAGAGGCGCGGATTCATCTGGCCGTCGTTCGAGATATATGGGGGAGTTGGTGGTTTCTACGATTTTGGGCCGCTCGGCTCGCTTCTAAAAAATAAAATAATCCAGAAGTGGCGCGAGTTTTATGTGCTTAACGAAGGATTCTTTGAGATAGATTCCCCGAGCGTGATGCCTGAAGAGGTGCTGAAGGCCAGTGGGCACGTCGATCATTTCGTAGACGCGATGGTCGAATGTCAGAAGTGCGGTGCGGCGTTCAGGGTGACGGACGTGGTTCGCGAGGCCACGGGCAAAGACATCGAGGGCATGCCGAAGGAGGAGATGGAGCAGTTCATGAAGAAGCACAAGGTGCGTTGTCCAGACTGCGGTGGGGAATTCGGTAAAATTTTCGATTTCAATGCAATGTTTAGGACCACGATTGGACCTGGCAGCCAAAGGGTCGGGTATTTGAGGCCCGAGACGGCTCAAGGGATTTTTGTGGACTTCAACAGGCTTCAGCGTCACGCGCGCGGGCAGTTGCCCTTTGGAGTGGTGCAGATAGGTCGCGGCTACCGCAACGAGATCTCACCCAGGCAGGGGGTAATCAGGTTGAGGGAGTTCACGATGGCTGAGGCGGAGGTCTTTTTCGATCCCGATGACCCACGCCACCCGAGGTTCAAGGATGTGGCGAACGAGGAGCTCGCGCTCTGGTTGGTGGGCGATCAGGAAAAAGGAAAAGAGCATCTCACAGAGGTCACGGCCGAACAGGCGGTGAAGAAAAAAATCGTGTGTAATGAGTTGATGGCCTACTACCTAGCTATCACCAAACGTTTCTTGTTGAGCATAGGTATCACCGCGGGTGCGATCAGGTTCAGGGAGCAGACAAAGGGGCAGAGGGCGCATTACTCCTCCGAGACCTGGGATGCCGAGGTATCCACAGAGCGGTTCGGTTGGGTGGAAGTGGCTGGGCTTGCCTACCGCACGGATTACGATCTTTCTAGTCATGCCAAGTCAAGTGGCCAAGACCTCACAATTTTTTCTGCAGACAAAAAAAAGGTGCTTTGTCATGTCGTCGAGCCATCATACGGCGTAGATCGTTCGCTGTACTGTGTGCTCGAGCATGCTTACGTTGAAGAAAAAAATCGCGTGTACCTTCGATTGAAAAAAGATCTTGCTCCAGTGGAGGTTGGGGTCTTCCCACTGCTGAACCGAGATGGTCTGCCGGAGAAAGCTCGGAAAATTTACGAAAAATTAAAATGCTGTGGAATCATGACTGTTTATGATGACTCTGGTTCCATAGGTCGGAGATACGCACGTGCCGATGAAGTTGGGACGCCTTATTGCGTGACGATTGATCACAAGACAATGGAGGACGGCACGGTAACTATCAGGGATAGGGACACGACCTCGCAGATAAGAGTCATGCTGGACAAGCTTCCAGAAATTTTGCTTTCACTTCTTCGTGGCGAGAAAGAATTTGAAGAAAGTTCAGTCAATTAAAATCCAAGGATATACATCATAAGCGGAAGCGCAACAAATAACGACACGATTGTAAGGTATAACACGATCGTTCCGTAAAGTTTGAGATCCTGCTTGAACTCATGCGCGAGGACTATGTTGAAAACTGCCGGTGGCATGGCAACCATAATTAGCGCAGGTTTGGCGGTGAGTCCGGTTAACTCGAGCCCAAATGCAAGTATCCCCAGATAAGTTACCAATGGGCAAACAGCAAAGCGAAAGATACCGACGACGGTAAGTGGCCCCAAATACTTTCGTGGGTTAATCAGCGGCAACTTGTATCCGACATACAGCAACATTAGGACGAAAGATGGCTTGGACAAGTAGTCAAACGCGGGTTTTAGGCTGTACGGTGGCGGCCCCAAAAATGCAAAAAGCAGCGCAACGATTAATACAAATGCTGCGGGGAAAGTTAGAACTCCGAGAACTATTTTGCGCAGACTTGTTTTTTTCTTCGCGGCGGAGTTTAGCAGTACCAAGCCAAATGTTAGGTGCATAATCCCTATTGCCATCGCGTAAAGGCTTGCAGGCCCCATATCTCCGCCTAAAATATAAACGAGGGGGAGACCAAGATAAGTGACGTTCATAAACGCGGAGTTGAGTATAATTGCAGTGCTTTCCTTTTTGTCGAAACGCATCGATCCCGCTACGAAGAGTAGAGGGACTAGACATACTCCAAGCCCGATGAACGCGAGCGGAATAGCTGCACCCAATATTTTTGTTGGGGTTTGCCAGGCTATCGATCCAAACACTACGGCGGGCAGCAATACCAAGATCACCAGCTTGTCAACAAAGCGGAAAAATGGCCTTGCCACTTTCACCCGTTGCAACGCCATACCGGTACCAAGCAACGCCAGTGTAATGACAATGGTGCGCAAGTACTCTTCTAACGTTTGTTTCACCCACGCTGAGTGATCACTTTGTAGAGCCAATTATCTAACATTTTTTCAACCGGAGCTTTTTTCCACTTTTTTCAGCGTGTTTTCAAATATCTCTAGCCCCACATCCGCATGCTCTTGCGTCAAGATGAGCGGCGGGGCGAGCCTCAGCGACGAAGCCCCAGCACCCAGCAGGACTAACCCTTGTTTGAATGCTTCATCCAAAATTTGGTCGCGTTCCTTTTTTGCGGGTTCCTTGGTAGTTCTGCTTTTAACGAACTCTATGCCGATCATGAGCCCTTTGCCCCTCACGTCGCCGATGAGTTCATATTCCTCGGCCATCTCTTTGAATCGCTTGAGCAGGTATTCGCCAACCTTCGCGGCGTTGTCCGCCAGTTTTTCTGACTTCAAGACATCGAGCACGGCGAGTGCAGCTGCGCACACGACCGGATTGCCGCCCAACGTGTTTTCATGCGCGCCTGGGCCCCACTCCATGAGTTCGGATCTGCATATCGTAGCGCCGCACGGCATGCCCGCGGCGATGGCCTTCGACATCGTCATGATATCTGGCACAACGCCGGAGTGCTCGCACGCCCACCACTTCCCCGTGCGGCAGAATCCCGTCTGCACCTCGTCCATCACCAAGAGGATGTTGTTTCGCTTGCAGATGTCGGCGAGTGCGGGAAGGTATTCTTTCGGTGGAACTATGTAGCCGCCAGCGCCTTGTATCGGCTCGACTACCATGCACGCGAGGTCATCTGGCGGTACGACTTTCTTGAGCAAGATCTCCTCGATGTACTTCGCGCACCAAAGACCGCAAGATGGATACTCCTGTTTGAACGCACATCGATAGCAGTAGGCGTACGGCACATGGAAGGCGCCTTGCATCATCCCCTTGAAGTGCCTGCGCGCGGCGACGCTCGTCGTCGTCAGCTGGAGCGAGCCCATCGTGCGCCCGTGGAAGCCGCCTATGAAACCTATCACGTAGAAATTGCGGGTATGCCACTGCGCTATCTTCAACGCCGCCTCGACGGCTTCCGTACCTGAGTTGCAGAAGAACGCCCGCTTCTTGAAATTGCCGGGCGTCACCTCGAACAGGCGCTCCGCCAGCTCGACCTGCGGGAGCGTGTAGAAATCGCAGCTGTTTATGAACATCAACTTGTCCAACTGGTGCTTCATCGCCTCCACAACTCGTGGGTGCCGATGTCCAACGTTGGTCACGGCGATCCCAGAGCTAAAATCTAGAAAAACGTTTCCATCTATATCCTTCACCCACACGCCTTCCTCCTCAACACCAACGAGCGGAGCGGTCCTTGTCAGTGATTTCGAGGTCACCGCATTATCCCTCTCAATAAATTTTCGCGCCTTTGGGCCCGGAGGCGTGGTCACGATCTTTGGTTTCTTCGTCTCTTTCATCCTATCACCTCTTTCGGTCGCGCTTTTTGCATCGATTTTCGACCTGATAAATTTTTTGCCTCGAGCTCAGCCATCCTTTTCTCAGACAACTGGGGGAATATAAATCGAAGAGCGAGTTTAAACCAGAATTTTACATATCATAAAAAGAATTCTTTAGATAATATATTTACTTTATTGAATACTTAAAACAATACATTTATAAGGAGGGAGATCCAACATATGGTCGGTGGTGGACACGAAGGAAGGTATAGAGGAGTTCTTTTTTCAAGAAAAGCCAGTAAAAGCTATTTTAGCGTTAAAAAGGGCAAATAAACCATTATATGCAGCAATAATCTCAAAAGAGATAGATAGTACGTATGCGCACACGTTAGAAGTTCTTTCCATGCTAAAAGAGCTAAAATTAGTCAGCTTTCATGAAGAGGGGCGAATAAAACTGGTATTTTTGACAGAAGTCGGCCTAGAAGCCGCCAACGTAATCGAGAACTTATTGGAGCTATTTAAACTGTCTGAATTGGAATATAAATTGGATTTACTGTATGAAAAAGATATTAAGGGAAAATTGAGGGAAGATATCGATAAAAAACATGTATTAGGTCGTTTAGATAATTACAAAGCAGAATTAGAGCGCATAATTAAAGAAAATCCACAAAATATCTCCCAATTGGCAGAAAAGCTTTTTAAAAAGGCGGATTGGATCTCCAGAGAGGTCACCGGACTAGTAGTTGGGTAGAATTTTGGCATAATACCAAAGCCGCGAAAGTAAAAGGAGCCCTAGTGCAGCTTTTTTTTCAAAATAGATGGCATTTGGGGGGGATCGAGTCGCGTATATAGTCTATATACCCAAAATTACGGGAGGGGCAAGTCGGTACCCATTGAGACGATTTAGGTTTAATAGCCAAATTTTTTGGGCGTAAAGTATATATTGTGGTATCTATAAGCAAATACTTGGTCATCATGCCCGAAGAGATTGATACCGGCCTAAAAAGACTGCTCGATTTCAGCTATGGTAATCATCCGAAGCGACAGTTGTTGAAAGCGAAGGGTGCGGTCGTGGTAAAATTTTTGCGTGAGAGTCCAAAAACTTTGAGCGAGTTGGCGGGGAGACTTGGGCTGGATCTGAAGAAGCCGGCGGAGCTTTCCCAATTTTATGCGGCGCTCAGGCCGTTGCGCGAGACCGGGATGATCTCGACCCACCGATCGCAGGGCAAGACTTTCTATGCGCTGTCGTATGCGTCGTTCAGGTTCGCGCTCGAGCAGTTGAGGAAAGACGCGGAGTACTGGCTGAAGGAGGAAGGGACGTAAAATCATGTGGGTGATGAGAGTATTTAAAGTTGAAACCTTATGAGGAAATGTATGACTCGAAAAACTGGAGCAAAAGCTGTTAAGGCGAGGCAGCTCACGCGGGCAGCGAAAGTTCATAGGTACAAGCAGAAGCTCAAGGATGCAGGGGAGAGCTTGAGCCTGCCGAAGCCGTCGAAGGAGGTGCAGAGGCAGAAGGACGCGGAGCTGAAGAAACTGTACATGGAGCTCATCTCGAAGAAGGAACAGCCTAAGGAAGGCGAACAAGCGGAACAGCAGGTGGAAAAGAAGGGGCAACCGCGGGAAAAGACCGAAGAACAAAAACAAGCCGAGCAGCCAGAGGAAGAATAGACGACCGAAAAAACGCCTCCGGGTCTCGCGTCGAGAATGGTAGTTTTCATTGTAGTCGGTGTCGCATGGCTGGTATTCCTAGTGATCTTTTTTGCATTCTACGCCGACCGCTTTAGCGTTTACCAGAACCTAGCGATTTTCATTGCGTCAGTTCTCGTCGTGGGTGCGATAATGATTCCGATGTGGATGTATTGGGGGATCAAAGTAGTCCCTAGATACACCGAGAGATGGGAGCGCGGGCCGGCTAGTAGAAGGAAGCGCAAGAGATAGTTAGCGCTTGGCCGAGCCAACGATGAACATCAGCGGGTAGTCAAGCTCCCGCACATAGCGCATGCCGACACGAACGCGGGTTTTGCCGTATTTCGCGACGAGCGCGATTTTTAGCATTTCAGCCGAGAGTTCGGGGTAAACGTATGGGTGTTTCCTTTTCCTCTTGGAGCACTTGATTCTAACAACAGCTTTCTCGATGAACGGCTGCGCGATCGCCGCCTGCTCCATCGCTCGCTCGAGCGCTTTTGCATCGTGGATGGCTGCGCCTATAAATTGATGGTAGAGGGCGCCGAGCGTTATCGCGCCTTCAAAAATAGCCCTCTCCCTGTCGGTGACTTTTGAGCTGAAGTATTTTCTGGCCGGGTCTTTCAAGGCAACCCCTCCCTTCGCACGTTAGGTATTTCCTCCCCTATGGATGTTAGGTTAGCGACGTTCGCGCCGAGTTCGCCTGCCAGCCACGAGAGCAACTCTTCACATATTTCAAGCTTTATGAGCTTGCGCTTGCGATCCTTGTCCCCAGAGTATCTACCGATTTTTGTCCCGAGGTCCATCCCGGCGAGGTATATCTTACTTGCCCCGAGCTCGTGCGCCATGAATGCAGCCCGGTCCCCGTCGGTGAAACCCCCAAAGTTGTACAGCCTGCCGAATGGTTCCACTTGGGTCGTACCGATGATGCGCTCCTTGAGCTTGCGGACCATCTTACGCACCTGTACAATATTGTCGCCGTGAGCGTGGACGACCATCCAAGACCCTCGTTGCCAGGCCTCGAGTTGATCCTTCACAACGCCATCTAGGTCGGTGACGATGATTTCAGGGTTGCGGTACCCAAGTACGGCGGAGGTCGCGCCGTCTGCAGCTATCAATGTTTTGTTCAGGAAGCCAGCTCGTTCGAGTTTCTCGAGGTCGTCGTCGAGCGACGGACCAGCGCCGAGCACGATGCACTCTTTTCCTTTGATCAAGTTCCTCGGCTTTTTAATATCAGGTTTTGGCAATAGGTCGTTCAGCATTTTAGCAGCGGCTTCATCGGTCTTTTTATTTAAACTTAGTTTATGCACAATTTTTTCATACCACGGACGCCAGAGTTCCCAGCGCATGTGTTCAACCCACTACTTCCAACGAGATTTCTTCCCCTCTATGATTGTAAGCTTTCCACGAATGCTCGTTGTATGGGGCGGCGGTGATGATGTGCACTCGCCCATGCTTTGCGAAAAGCGCGAGGTCTTCACCCGAGGGCGAGGCGTTGGGTGAGGGATGGCTGTGCACTGTGCCGCAGGCGGTTGGATCGATGGGCATCATGTGGAGTTTGAGCACAGCTGATCGGCCTGAGGAAATTGTACCGGGCAGCAGGAGCACTTCTTTGACCGTGTCTCCGGTGGCGCGTAGCACCCCCGCGAATTCTTTGGGATGGCTTGAGCGAGAGGCACCTAGAATAAACTCCAGAGCTTCCTTGTCGATGCGAGAAATTTGTTTCATAGCTCAGCATTCACCTATGTCATGCTCAAATGAGTTCCCCATACGTGGTTTCATAGGAGGAGAGAACTTCCTGCCATGTTTCCTCGACGCTCGAGTAAAGGTAGTTGTCGTGTGTGGGTGTCCTGAAAGAAGGCCAAGTTGGATCGGCGAAAACCCAACCTTCAGGCGGGAGGTATACCTCAGTCCAAGCGTGCCCAACTATGTATCTGCCATCTGGCGTTATCCCTGCGATTTCGATGAACGGCGGAGACACTTGCTCAAAAATCAAGAATCCGCTCACGCGCTTGGCAGGTATCCCAGCTGTCCTAGCGAGGGCGAGGTAGAGATTGGCTTTATCGAGGCACTTCCCTTGCCTTGTATCAAGAACCTCCTCGGACGTGAACCAGCCGAGGGGAGGCGGTATAGGATACGTGATGTTTTCATAGACCCATCTGCAGAGGTTTTCGGCGAGCTTGTTGTCACCCACCATCTGGCGCATATCCGACACGATTTGGTTCACCCTAGGAGTATCGGTGATGACGTACTGGGTGCCGAGCAAGAAGTACGCGTGGTTCGCTGGAATCTCAGCGCCGTCCCGAATCAAGTTGCCCGCAGGCGCCGGGGCAAACACTAAATCATCTGGCAATTCCCCGTGTTCGTTATAAAATGAGATGATCCTGAGAAACGTGAATAGAGCATCTCTGGACCTAAGGTTTCCGATGGCGCTGCTTATGGTGCCAGGTGCCTTTCCTGACGATTCTATTTGATCTCTGACCGCCCTAGCCAAAGCCACGTAGTTGTCCCTCATCAGCGTCTTCAGAAAAGCATCCCATTCGCCGCTCTCGTTGTCAGGAGGAAGGACCGGGATCGGTTGGGCGCCTGAGAGGAGAGGAGCACCGCTGTTTTCGGCAAAAATCACGACTTCTTTGGCGGAGTAGTACAAAAATTGGTAGGGCGTGATGTTGAACTCCGACCCATCGAAGGATATTAAATATTGATTCCTCTCCCGACCGAATTTCATGTCGATGGCCGCCCAGCTTGCGGAGCCCCCGAACCCGTAGACGAGTGGTATTCCGGCGTAGTCCATCGGATAAAATTGAGAGAGTTCCAAGAGCTCATCCGGTGTGATCGTTATCAACTGTTGCGTGATCGTGGATTGGTCCTCCATCACTATCGCTGGCCTTCCATCTATCTCTTGGGAGTAGATCGTTGTGGTTCCCGTGGTTCCCCCGCCGTAATCGATGCTTTGCGTGCCGATGCTCGACAATTCATCTTCGTTTGTGATGTTCGCCCCCCTTGGCATGATGAACGATGTTCTTGCGGTGAGGTTGAGCTGGTAGTTCTGGGAGGCCATCTTGGAGAGCACGGATAGGGTGCTTTGGAGGTCTTTCACGTCGTTTATGGATTCCCGCGCATAGCTCTCGTTGTCCACGGGCTGGAACAGGATCCTCCACTTGTTTTCGTACCTACCTGCAAAGTATGGAGTTCTCCAGCTCGTAATTATTTTGAACGTTTCGCCGGCGCTGAGCCCGGTGATATCGCAACTGATATTTTCCATCTCCAAACCATATTTAGCATAAGAACTCTGCACGGCTGCTGAATACATCAGCTTTGCATTTTCTACCCCGATCCCATGAACTGGAAAGCTGTCGAGCATTCCACCCGTAATCGATATCCTCGTTTGATCCGCTAGATAGGACGGAGGGATTTCGTAGACCCACTCCCCCGCAGCGTTTCCATTTTCATCTATGTAAAAAGTCGTGTATTGATTAATTTGAAAACTCGGCTGTCGTGGCTCTGCTTGGATGACCAAATAGAGATAGACGCCGCCGATCGATATCGCAAGCACCAGCGCAATTAAGACGATAGCTTTGTTCTTCATTTGCCACACATCTTTGCTCGTCGATCGATCATTTCAGGCTTGCTCTCATCTCTTTGGTAGCTTTGACGAGCACCTTGAGTTTGGCTATTGCTTCTTCTGTCGTGCGCGTCTTGAGCCCGCAGTCGGGGTCGATCCAGATCTGCTCCGGTTTAAGAACCTCGAGCGCGCGCTTGATGCGTTTCTTCACAGTTTCGACATCCTCGATCACGTGGGAATGAACGTCGACCACGCCGAATGAGATATCCTTTGTGAACGAGTGGCGCTTGAAAATTTCAACCAAGTCGAGTTCGCTGTTCGACATCTCGAGGTCGAAGTTGTCAACGGGTAGCTTCAGCATGTCCGGATAGATGAACTCGAACGCGCCGTAGCACGAGTGCGTGATGAAATAAGCGTCGACGCCCTTGGCGACGATGTTCATGGCCTCGATGATGAAGTCGCTCAGCTCCTCTGGCCTCGCTGAGAGAGCTGGTTCGTCCACCTGAATTATCTTGGCCCCGGCGTCGGCGAGCGCCTTCACCTCCTCGTGCAGGGCACGGGCCATGTCCAAGCAAGCCCCGCGGCGGTTCGGGTAATGCTCGTTGAACGACCAGTCCATCATCGTGTACGGCCCCGTGATCATTCCTTTGACGGGCTTCTTCGTCAGGCTCTGGGCGAACTTCCACATGTCGACGGTGATAGGGCCGCGCCACTTGATCTTGCCGGTGATGATCGGCTTGCGATAGTAGCGGTTGCCGTAGCTGCGCACGAGCCCGCTTATCTTGAAGCCATCGAGGTTTTCGGCGAAGTACGTGGCCATATCGCCGCGATACATCTCTCCGTCCACGAGCACATCGATCCCGATCTCCTCCTGCATCTTTATCCAGAAGCGCGTCGCCTGCTCCTCGAGCGGCCGCAGGTCCTTCTTCGTCAGCTTGCCAGCTAAGAGTTTCTGTCGGGCCTCCATCACTTCCTTCGGTTTCGGGAAGCTGCCCACGGTCGTCGTCGGAAGCAGGGGCAGGTTCAAACCGAGCGACCCAAGTTTCTTCCTCATCTCATCTCCACCCTCACCTGCTTTGCTATGGCGACTAGATTTTTCATTTTTTCAAATGCAACCTCTCGCGGTAGGTATTCGTCGAGCCCGCATGATGGGTTCAGGTAAACACGATCAACATCTATTTTTTTCAAAATTTTTGCAGCGACATTTGCAGTCTCTTTTACATTTTCTATTTTTGTGTTTCTCCCGTCGATGAGCCCGAGCCCGAGTTCCTTCTCGGAGCCCGAGCTTTCGATGACGTTTGGCAATTTTTGGCTATAGGTGAAGTCCAACCCAATTATGTCGATGGGAAGGCTTTGCAACTTGTCGTACAGCTTTGCAGCGTCACCAAAATACGTGTAGAGCGCCAAGCGCGCTTTCCCCTTGTTTTTGCTGATCTCTCCGACCGCACTCTCAAAGATTTTGAAGTCTTGAGGATTTTTCAGGATGGAAGGCTCGTCCAACTGAATTATTTCGGCTCCGGCCTTCGCCAACGCATTCACCTCTTTACCGATCGCGACCGCAAAGTCAGCGACGAGTGATGAAAAATTGCGATAGTGTTTATCGATCGAGTGTTTAGCAAGCGTGTAAGGCCCGGTCACGACGGGCTTGATGAGTATGGATGAAACTTTTTTTGCAAACGTAAATTCATCGACAACTATCGTGGCGGTCCACTGAACCTTGCCATTTATCACCGGTCGACGAAAGTAAAAGTTGGTGTCGAAGAGCCTGAGCAGGCCGTCGATTTCGCAGCCGGAGAGCTTTCGCGCGAAGTGCGAAATTTGATCGTACCAGCGCACTTGCCCGTCCGTCGCCAGCTCGATCCCCGCGCGCCTCTGCTCCTCGATGACTTCCTTGGTCACCTCATCTTGCACTCTTGCGAAGTCCTCCTTTGAAATCTCACCCTTCTCTAAGCGCGCGTACTCAGCCCTGAGCCGTTGTTTCTCAGGCGCCGTGCCTATGCGCGGATAGCTACCCGCGCTCGCGGTTATCAACTCCATTTCAATCCTGAAAAAATAAGGTGCGCAGAGTTAAATAGTTTTAAAGAGCGGTACGTGTTTAGTTGTTTAGATTCAGCTGCCACAGTATCCCATCGCCGAGGTGTGCACGGCCGTGAAGTCGGCAGGGATGGATCAGCTAAATGAATACAAAGAGCGTTTGGTTTAAAACCTTCGACAGTAATCAATAAGGCGAGAAATGGAGGGAGATGATGGGGAAGGGTGAAGGATTTGGCAAAGTTATACTCTTCAACGAACACTTTGTCATTTATGGCATCCCCTCAATCGTTTCCGCAATCGACAAAGCGACAACGGCCATCGTCGAGCGTTCGGAAGGATCTGGCTGGACATTGGACGACGGCAGGCTGGCGACTCCTAGGTACAAAGAGGAGAAGCTCGATCAGCAGAAGGAATCGATAGAAAGAATTTTGAAAGCTGTTGGAGTTGACGCGAAGAAAAATCTGATCAAGATAACACTTGGGGGGGACCTGGTCGCGGCGAGCGGGATTGGCGCGAGCGCAGCATCATGCGTGGCGATCGCGAGGGCGCTGTCGGAAGAATTCAACTTGGGGCTCTCCAACGAGCGGATAAACGAGATAGCCTACGAGGGCGAGCGCGCTTACCACGGGGCACCGTCGGGGGTAGACAACACTGCGGCGACGTACGGTGGGCTGATTTGGTTCGTGAAGGGGCGACCAATCGAGCTGATCAAGGTAAAAAAACCAGTCGAGATCGTTATGGGGAACACCGGTGTCGTCACCGACACGAAGGCGGCGGTTGCCGGGGTTCGCGAGAGGAAGGAAAAATATCCGGAGAAATACGCAAAAATATTCAAAGAGGCGGAGGATTTAGCATACAAGGCTCGAAAGGCGCTCGAAAGCTACGATTTGAAAGCGGTTGGAAAATACATGGACGAAAATCACAAGCAGCTGCAGGAGATAGAGCTCTCGTGCAAGGAGCTCGACTTCTTGGTCGGCATCGCGCGAAAGCATGGGGCCCTCGGGGCGAAGCTGACGGGAGGAGGCCTCGGGGGGAACATGGTCGCGCTTACTCCCGGGAGAGAGCTGCAAGAAAAGGTCGCGAGGGCAATCGAAAAAGAAGGATTTGAGGTCTTAAGAACAAAGATAGGGTGATGGTATGAACATGCGAGAATTCGTGGATCTGTTGAATAAAAAGGGGCTTTTAGTAAAAATAAAGCGACCAGTGGACGTCAAGTACGAGGCGTCGACGATAATGAGGATGCTCGACGGCAAGCCGATATTTTTTGAGAAGGTCAAGGGTTTCTCGATGCCGGTGGTGGCGAACATCTCCTCCTCGCGCGAGCTCATCGCGATGGGGTTGGGGATAAAGCCGAACGAGATCATCGGCAAGCTCGCTGATGCGATCGACCACCCCAAGGAGCCAAAAATCGTCGGAGCAAAAGGTTACGAAGAGGTAGGCGTCGACTTGACTAAAATCCCGATCCTGACGCACTACCCGATGGACGGTGGCCCATACATTTCCTCTGGCGTCGTCATAGCGCGCGATAAGGAGCTTGGCATCAACGCTTCGTTCCACCGCATGATGGTGATGGGCAATGACAAGATCGTGATGAGGATACTCCAGAGACACTTCGATGAATTCTTAAAGCGGGGAAACAAGGAGTTCGCGATCTGTATAGGAAACTCAATGCCCGTCTTGGTGGCGTCTGCGGTTTCGGCGGAGCTTGGGAAGAGCGAGCTGAGTATAGCAAATGCCCTAGCAGAAACTAACTTGATAGAGCTAGCGGGCCACAAGGTCCCTGAATCTGAAATAACCATGATCGCGGAGATGACGGGCGAGGAGCACGACGAGGGGCCGTTCCTCGACCTCACCGAGACGCCCGATATAGTCCGAAAGCAGAGGGTGGCGAGGATTAAGAAAATTTTCGTGAAGAAGAGCCCGATCTATCATGCATTGCTCCCAGGCGGGTTGGAACACAAGCTGCTAATGGGGATGCCACGAGAGCCGACGATTTTCAGAGAGGTCAGCAAGATCTGTGAGTGCAGGGATGTATCGATAACCCCCGGTGGTTGCTCTTGGCTGCACGCAATCGTGAGCATAAAGAAAAAGGGCCCAGAGGACGGCAAGAAGGCGATAGAGGCAGCGTTCAAGGGGCACGCGTCGCTGAAACACGTGTGGGTAGTAGACGAGGACATAGACATCCACAACCCGCACGAGGTCGAATGGGCGATGGCGACGAGATTTCAGGGCGACAAGAACATGATCGTGAAAAGGGAGAAGGGCTCATCGCTCGACCCATCGTCGGACCTCGAGACTAGGGTGACTGCGAAGGTCGGGTTCGATTTGACGATACCATGGGGGCGCGGCCCGAAGGACTTTAAGAAGTTGGAGCTCCCGATGAAATTAAATGTAAAGGATTACTTGGTGTAAAAAATCAAAACGAAAAAATTTTAAGCTCAATCATTTTTACTTTTTAAAAGGGTGGTGACGCGATGGAAGAAATTTCAGAAGCTCCGCAGACGTTGAGGGAATGGGAGCGGGTTGCGGCCCACTCACACATCACGGGGCTTGGTTTAGAGGACTTGAAGGCTAAGCCAATCGCCGCTGGTATGGTCGGCCAAGCCGAAGCTAGGGAGGCAGCTGGCATCATCGTAGATATGATAAAGAAGGGGAAGTTCGCCGGACGGTCGATTTTGCTTGCCGGTCCCCCAGGCACGGGTAAGACGGCAATTGCCATCGCTATCGCGAAAGAGCTGGGGCGTGATGTACCTTTCATGCCTTTTGCAGGGTCTGAGATCTACTCAGCCGAGATAAAGAAGACAGAGTTTCTAACTCAAACACTACGAAAGGCGATAGGGCTGAGAGTTCACGAGATGCGCAGGATCTACGAGGGGGAGGTGAAGGAACTCCGCATCGATCAAGAGCCGCATCCTTACAACCCGTACACCAAGGTCCCTGTGGGTGGCACGATCAAGCTCGCTACAAAAGATGCGACCAAACAGTTGAAGATGGATCAAGCGTTCGCGATATCTTTGATCAAGCAGGGGGTCGAGACAGGCGACATTGTGCAGATAGATGCTGATTCTGGCAGGGTGGCAAAGGTGGGCAGGTCCCGCGAAGTCGCGGAAAAAGAGAAGGCGGACCTCACCACAGTCCAGCCCGTTGACGTGCCCAGCGGCCCCGTGCTAAAAAACAAGGAGTTCATCTACCCAATGACTCTCCACGAGCTCGACGTAGCTCAGTCACGGGCAGGGGTGAGCATGTTTAGCCTCTTCTTTGGCGGGGAGGAGCGCAAGGAAATTTCAAGTGAAGTTAGGGCAGGGGTTGATGAGATGGTAAGGAAATGGGTTGAGGAGGGGCGAGCAGAGTTCTTGCCAGGAGTGGTGTTCATCGACGAGTGTTCCATGCTCGACATAGAGACGTTTTCATTTTTGGGTAGGGGGATGGAGCAAGAGCTGGCCCCAATCGTAATCTTCGCAACGAACCGCGGCTTGACATCGGTCAGGGGTACCGACCTCAAGGCCCCCCACGGGATGCCACTAGACCTGCTAGATAGACTTCTCATCATAGCCACGAAACCCTACACGCGCGAGGAGATCTTGGAGATTCTGAGGATAAGGGCAAAAGCAGAAAAAATAACGCTGGCTCCGGAGGCGTTGGAGTATCTCGCAGACATCGGCAGCCAAGCCTCGCTCAGGTATGCGGTCCAGCTCTTGGCCCCGGCCTCCGAGGTGGCGGCAGCCGAGAAATCAAAGAAGGTCACCAAGGCGCACATCGAAAGGGCGAAGGAGCTTTTCATAGACGTCAGGCGGTCCGTGGACTATTTGCGCGAGTTCGAGGAAAAGATGCTCAAGTAACCTTGTTGGCTTCAAACAACTTTTTATGAGCTGTTACATCATTAATCTCGAGGCATCTCATGTATCTGACCAAAGAGCAGGAGCAGATGCTCTCTGGTGAGCATGGCAAAGTTGTAGAGCGAAACTTCAGATTGCTCGTCAGGCTCGGCGAGATTTACGGTGCCGACCGCATGATTCCTGTAGGCTCTGTTCAAGTCGCTGGTGTTTCCTACAAGTCGATAGGCGACCCAGGGCTCGAATTCTTGGAAGATTTGGCGAGTAAGAAGGCAAGGGTCAAAGTGCCGACGACCTTGAATCCACCAGGCATGGACATCGAGGATTGGAGGGAGTTGGGTTTTCCAGAGGACTTCGCCATGAAGCAGCTCAGGATAATGGAAGCCTTCTGCAGCATGGGAGTCATGATGACTGCCACCTGCACTCCGTACCTCGTGGGCAACTTGCCGCGCTTCGGTGAGCACATCGCTTGGTCCGAATCATCGGCGGTTTCGTTTGCTAACTCGGTGATCGGGGCGCGAACGAACCGCGAGGGAGGACCATCAGCGCTTGCGGCAGCGCTATGCGGGGTGACGCCAAACTACGGGCTGCATCTGGACGAAAATCGAAAACCGAGCTTCCTCGTAAGGGTCAATGTTGAATTGAAAAGCAACTCGGATTTTGGTGCCTTGGGCTACCACGTTGGGAAGATCGTCAAGGACAAGATCCCATACTTTAGAGGGATAAAAGATGCGGACGTCGACAAGCTGAAGGCGCTCGGGGCGGCGATGGCAGCATCAGGCGCGGTTGCACTGTACCATGTTGAAGGGATAACGCCTGAAGCTCGCCTTATGAGCCCAAACGGATCTGAGGTGATAGAGTTTGGTGAAAAAGAACTGAAGGAGGCCTACGCGAAGTTGAACACGGGCGAATCTCCAGACATCGTCATCCTCGGATGTCCGCATGCATCGCTCAAGGAGATCGCGGAGCTCGCGAGCAAGTTGGAGGGCAAAAGTTTGAAGAAGCCGGTGTGGATTTGCACGGCGAGGGCGACGAAGGAGGCAGCGAGCAGGATGGGCCTAGTGGAAAAGATAGAGGGCGCGGGAGGCAAGGTGGTAGCTGACACATGCACGGTTGTCTCGCCGATAGAGCGCATGGGCTTCAAGTGCACGGCCGTGAACTCTGGAAAAGCCGCTAACTACTTGCCAAGCTTCTGCAAGCAGGCGGTCGTGTTCAACAACGTCGATGAACTGTTGAAGAAGGTGCTGGCATGAGGGGTCGAATGATCAGCCCTGGGAAGGCAGAAGGTGAGGCGATCGTCTCGAAGGAGCCCATAGGGTTCTATGGCGGGATAGACGCGAAGACTGGCGTGGTCATAGAGAAGGGGCACGAGCTTGAGGGCCAATCGGTGAAGGGCAAGATTTTGGTGTTTCCTCAGGGGAAGGGCTCAACTGTCGGCTCCTACGTGATATATGGGTTGAAAAAGAATGGTGTGGCACCGTCTGCGATCGTTAATCAAGAAACGGAGACCATCGTGGCGACTGGTGTCATCTTGGCTGGAATTCCATGCGTCGACAAGATAGACATCAACAAGATCAAGACTGGCGATAGATTGAAACTTGACGCGGATGAGGCGACTGTCGAGTTGGTGAAATGACGGGTCCAGCCGAGAGTAAAATTGAAATCGAGGCAAAGGTCTACATCCACAAGCGCGACCCCGCGACGAGATCAAAAATTCCCCACATCGACATCGAGTCGCCAGTGCTCAACGAGATCATAAAGCCGAACGAGGCAACATTCGTCAGCGGCAAGCCCGGTGGCGTCTTTATAGGGCTGAAGAGAGAGATGCTTGCGCGGCTCGAGCGCGTGCTGGAAAAGCTTGAAAAATAGCGACCTGTGGTCCCATGAAAAAAATAACATTCTTGGCTGTGACGGTGGTTCTCGCTCTAGTCGTCGGAGGCATTTTGCTATTCAGGTTAATGAAAATTTCCCGTGAAACCTTTCCTGAAAACGCTCCTGAAAATTATAATTTCACCAACGACTGGCTGGACAAACGCAACATTTACGTCTTCGGAAATCCCCCGCTCGATTATTTGAGAGCGGTAAATGCTACTGGAGTCACATGGTCCGTGTATTTTAGCGGAGTAAACGACGCAGATGCAGAATATGTGGGCAGCCTCCATCAAAACGGCTTTAAAGTTTGCTCCAATTTTCCAACGATTCAGGGAAACAGCACCGACAACCTGACTCTGCGGGAGAGCGCTCACTGCGTGGGCTTAAATGGAGACCCCGCGGGCTTCTTCGGCGGCCAGTACGCCATGTGCCATAACAATCCGGTGTGGCAAGAATTCCTGAAAAGCAGGATTAGGGAGCACATAGACGGCGGGGCGGACGCGATTCACATCGACGAAATCGGCTCCATTGGGCTATTCTCGGGCGGAGGCTTTTGTGACTATTGTTTGTCGACGTTCAACTCTTACCTCTCGAGTCGCTATTCGACCGAGCAGCTGCGCGACCTTTTCGGGATAGACAATATCGCATCGTTTAACTACCGCACCTACCTCATTTCCAAGGGTGCCACTAGCGTTTGGGAAGACCCGAACCAAAGGTTGATAAACGAATATCGGAAATCCCAGTTCCTGAGCAACGTTTCGGCAATGCGTGACCTGATTCAGTATGCACGCGATTATGCAGGAAGAGACCTGCTCATCAGTGCCAACACCTATGACTTTGAGCCCGACGAGCTGATCTATTTTCCATATCTCGACTTCGCCGTCGCCGAGCTGTCGATTGGAGATTTGCCAAGAGGAAAGCTCTTCATCAATTATCTCTTGGGGGAGGCCACGGACCCCTCCAAGCCGTTGGTTGGATTTCCGGATATCTTCGACCTGGCCCGCCTTTCCCAGGACGATTGGTGGCTGTGGCGGCACTGGCTCGCGGAATCCTTTGCCTGCGGCGCCTCCTTCCTTCTCCCTTACAACGCCTACACTTACGGCGGAGGCCAGTACAACATCCCGGTGGACAAAGTAACTGCATACACCAGTTTCATTTCGGCCCATCCGGGTTACTACGAGAACACCTCCCGGCTGGCAAAGGTGGCAGCCCTCTTCGACCTTGACTCGACACTGTTGAACGAGTTCCCCTGGATGGCATTTTTGTCGTGGGAGAATTTCGAGAACACGGGGCTAGCGTTGCAAGAAGCGCACATTCCGTTTGAGGTAGTTTTCGTAGGCGACGGAGAGTTCATAAACAAGCCAATCACATTAAGCGATCTGGAAAAATACTCGATCGTGATAGTTCCAAGTTACTACAATCTCGACGCTGCGACTAACAATTTGCTCGACCAATACACTCAAAGAGGTGGTCACGTCGTGCGGTCCGATGACATTCCAGATGGCTCAAATTTGATTGCGGAGGTAAGAGGCACAGGCGTAGACTTGGGGTTGGAGACAAATGCATCCAACGATCTAAGTATCATGGCGTACAAAAAGGACAATTCACTTCTTCTGCACCTCATTAATTACGACTACGATTACAGCACACACGACTTCACACCCCAAACCCAGATAGAGATCACCCTCACTATTCCGGGCAACGTCGACCTGACAGGAAAAACGCTCAGATTGATGAGTCCAGATGCCGGACAAGAGACAACCTTGGAGTACACGATTCGGGAAAACAGGGTGACGTTCGTTGTACCGAGCATTCACGAATACTCGATTGCGTCTTTCGAGTGAATCGGGAGATAGGTTTTCTAGCCATCGCTTTCGCGGGAAGAGTTTAATATCACGCGTCGAAAATTTACTTGGGCCCGTGGTCCAGTGGTTAAGACACTACCCTCACACGGTAGTTACCGGGGTTCGAATCCCCGCGGGCCCACCACCAAATTTTTATCGTTGTTTGCGAAAAACGAAAGTGGTTAGATGAAGCGAAAGTACCTACTCCCGATTTTACTGGTCGTGGCAATCGTTGCAGTAGCATTGTTATGGCTGGTTATCCAAAAACCGGGGCGCGAGCCAAGCCCAAGCACAGGGGGAAACGTTTCTGTCGAAGAGAATTTATTCGCGACGTACCAGCCAGTAACGGTTGATTTTCGGCACCCCGATGATCTCGGGCCAGACGTTTTGCCACCCACTCCTGACAACATTCCGATTTACGACATCAGAGTGAAATCGTACGACTTCGACGAGAACAAGACCGGGCTGATGTACGAGACGGCGGCGAACGATAACGCGTGGTGTAGGATAAAGCCGCTTACTTCAATCCTGTGGGTCTATTACTTTGATGATTATCACCAAGAACTCAGCTGGGACAACGGCCAGAGGTGGAACCCCGACTTTAATGATGTGGTGGCCCTCGTGTGGGAAATCGAAAACAACGTGAGGATAAAGGTGATTGGCTCACCATCGACTTTCAGGAATGAGATGTGGGTAGGCGGACAGCGGAAGTTTGAGAACATCGCCGCGCATTTGAACGAGGTTTTCGAGGTACCGGCGCCCTCAAGGTTGAGATAGTTACCTCTCAGCAGACAGATTTTTTATCTCGAGGCGCAGTTCCTCAAAACGTTTGATCGCCGGGTGCTTCTCGCCCAGCTCTGACCTAAACCACTTCACGGCTTGTTCGTACGATGTCTCGCGGTTGCCCATCACCAGCTTGTCCGCATAGGCGACAACTTTCTCCTCGAGCGTGCACGGCGTGAAATCCCGCTCCGGGAGCCCGAGCGCTTTGGCCTCGTTGGCAAGTATGCCTGCGCCGAGGTGGTTCTCAGCAAATCCGGCAAATTCACTCAGACCCATCTGGTGTAGGGTCTCTCCTCCAATTACACCGTGTCGGATGCCGTGCGTCTTCGCCCTCCCGATGTCGTGCAGAATCGCGCCCACGCTCACCAGGCCCAAGTCAATCTCGTGACCGTTTTCATCGATTTTTCGGGCGATTTTCAAAGCCACGCGTTCGACGGTCAGGCAGTGCTGGATGACTTGGTCGGAACAACCTGCGTCGCGAAGAGCGCGCAACGCCAGCTCTCTGCCGAACAACTAACCCACCGCGAGGTGCTGCTTGAGCGACTCGACCTGATGCTCGAGGGCAGTTATGACGTTGCTGTTGTCGTATCTGTGCATCTTGGAGCCGCACTTCTGGCACTTGAAGTCGTTCTCTACGGCGACGTCGAAGGTCACCTTCGGGCAGCTGTTATCGCAGGTGAAATACATTGTGTTGCGCTCCTCCTCGAGCCTCTCCTGGAGCTTTTGCAGGAGAAGGCGCTTGTTGGTTTGGAAAAATTCCTTGGCACGCTCCGGCTCGATCCGCCAGTAATATGTGTACCAGCCGCTGCTCTCGTCGCGGACCCTCCTGTAGCCCACGACCCTGCTGTCATACAGGTCGTACAAAATCTTTCGAACTAGGTTGACGCGCATGCCTGTCTTCTTGGCGACCTCATCGTCGGTCAGCTCCTTATCGATCAAAGTGGCGGCTACCTCATACCCATGCTCGCCAGCTATCCTGGTCAGTATCTCCCGAAAAACTGGATCCTTTTTGAATTTTTCTGCGCCCATTCGAAAACTCCTCCTAGGTCATCCTTTAATTTTGTTAAACTTTGTATTAAAATTTTGGCTCAAGGCGATGCTGAATATTAAACATTAGCGTACTTTTTGGACATTTTTCCGTTTATCGCTCGGTATTATCCTGAATTTGCCATTTAAATGCTCCTTTTTCAATTTGGAACCATAAAATATCCTATCTGGCATAACCGCCAGGGCGCCGACCTCCGGGTGAGGCTGGTTGGTCACCGCCACGTTGAAGTTGGCTAAAAGAACCCGAGAATATCTCTCGTTAAGGGGTCACGCATGTTCTTCTGTCGAATCACGGGTATTAAGAATTACTTGATACGAAAGCTTGTCTGGAGATATGTGAAACCTCTCGAAAAAGACGTTTCTGATACTAACCGGTTCTAACAATTACCTTCCCCTTCTCCTGTGGCACTACTTTGAGTCGACCATTTGAAAACGCCTTATTCAGTTCCTTGCCATCAAAAAGCATGTGGAGAAATATCGCCAGCGCAGCAACTTCACTATGCGGCTGTTGAGTCACGCTGATATTGCAATCCGATAGATCAAATATCTCACGAGGGACTTTTCCGGCGCCAACCACAATCAATTTATTCCTTCTAGATTTTTTAATGTCGTTGATTTTATCTTGTACGGGAACTCCATATACTGTCAAGTGGATCACTTCCCCCTCGTTTTTTTTCCATTCCCTAACTACTTGCCAAGGCTCCCCAGATCGGATGAAAAATGGCCCACCCCAGAGTTCGGTCACCTTGTTTACGCTGCGCTCGACACCGGCGTCCTTGGTCGTAAGAATTATTCCATCTGCTCCAAAAGCCCTGGCCACCAGCGCGACGTGCGTGGTCACCCTCTTGTCTCGCTGCGGTCTGTGGCCGAGCCTGAGAACCACGATTTTAGGCGCTCAATCACCCCTCCAGACGTTGGTCCTGATCGCTTCTATCAACTGTGGGATATTTTCGCCACGCATCGCTGAAATGGGCACAATCTCCCCGGGCATCGTTTGGAGCATCCCAACCCTTCGCTCGATCTCGGTAGGAGATAGTTTGTCTATTTTGTTGATAGCCGTGATGATTTTGACTGGATACTCTTTGAGGATTTCCCGGGAGGCGCGGAGTTTCCTGAGCATTTCATCTACTGGTTCGGCGACATCCAAGATCAACACCACCAAATCAGCCAGATAGATCTCCTCGAGCGTAGCCTTGAAGGATTCCACCATCCATGGGGGGAGGCCGTCGATGAAGCCAACGGTGTCGGTGAGCAAAATTTTGCGCGATGCCTTGGCCGCCCTGGTCCTGGGCGTCAGGGTGGTGAAGAGCATGTCATCTACCTCAGCGTTTGCGGATGTGAGGGTGTTTAGGAGGGTGCTCTTGCCCGCGTTTGTATAGCCGGCGAGCGCGACGAGCTTGAAGCCGCGGCGTCGCCTGAGCTTCCTCCTCTGCTCGCGCGCCTTCGCCACGGACGCCAGCTTGCGCCTGAGGTGGGCCATCCTCCTCTTTATCATGTCGTAGTAAACATTGACCTCGTACTCACCTCCACCTCTGAAACCTGGTTGCTCGACCGATAGAAGCGCACGCACGCGTTCCCTCACGCGGGGCAGCTCATAGCTCAGCTTCGCGTACTCAACCTGGAGCTTCGCCTCCGGCGAGCTAGCGCGCATCGCAAATATCTCCAAGATGAGCTGGAAGCGGTCGATGACTTCCACCCCCGCCAACGTCGAGAGTTTGAACGCTTGGGAGGGGGTGAGTTGATTGGAGAAAACAACGCGCTCGGCATTGGAAGCTTTCACGAGTTGAGCGAGCTCATCGGCCTTCCCCCTGCCGATGTGGTAGGCTGGGTCTGGCTCACCGATCTGCTCGATCGTCCCGACTACATCGTGCTTGAGCGTCCTCGCGAGCGCGGCCAGCTCCTGCAGCGTGGAGGCCTCGCCCCTCTGGCGCCGCTCGACCAAGACGACTCGCATACTATCGCTCCTTATTTAGTGGCTCAAAACCAAAAAGATTGGGGTCAATTTGAAAAAAATCGTGCTGATATTGCTCCCGCTGATTTTGTTGGCGGTTGCAAAACCTGTCGAAGCACAGGCGGCGCGGGGTTACTACGAGGTGGCAGAGCTGAATTATGTCGTAAACGCCGATA
>Ga0315268_10000969_pt1 | contig 33419 bp, 30 predicted proteins | sample C1_top_MG_FD_204535 | JGI IMG/M metagenome (GOLD analysis project Ga0315268, IMG submission 204535) | Sediment microbial communities from Yellowstone Lake, YNP, Wyoming, USA - C1_top | ecosystem: Environmental > Aquatic > Freshwater > Lake > Sediment | place: USA: Wyoming | collected 2017-08-01
TGCGCGCATGAAAATCAACTCCGAGATACACTGGCATGGGCGCCTCCTTTCGACCCTTGTCGAACGGTAGGGGCAAGCGTACCAACGCTCGCCCGAGGAGGCGCCTCCCTCATGACATCAGAGAAGAGAGACACCAATGGGGACAATATGGCAGGACGTGCGCTACGGCCTGCGGACGCTGCGGAAAAATCCGGGCTTCGCCATTGCGGCGGTCATCACGCTGGCGTTGGGGATCGGTGCGCACAGCGCGGTGTTCAGTGTGGTGGACGCGATTCTGTTCCGCCCGCTGCCGGTCGAGAACCCAGACGCGATGGTGGCCATCGCCACCGAAGACCAGCACACCAGTTTTCCGCACGGGCTTTCGTTCCCTGACTTTGAGGACGTGCGCGACCACACCGGCGTTTTCTCCAGCGCCGTGGGCTACGCCACCACCCAGGTGAGCCTGACGTTCGACGCCAAGCCGGAACTCGCCTTCTGCATCGCCACCGACGGCGACTACTTCACCACGCTGGGCGTGCCGCCCGCGCGCGGCCGCGTTTACACCGCCGCCGAAGACCAGCAGCCGAACGGGGAATTGGTCGTGGTGCTGAGCGACACCTACTGGCAGCGGCGCTTCGGCAGCGACCCCAATATCGTCGGCCGCGGCGTAATCGTGAACGGAAAACCCGCCACGGTGATTGGCGTGGCGCCAAAACAGTTCTCGGGTATGGAGGTTATCTTCAACCCGGACATGTGGATTCCGATCCAGATGTGGGCCACGCAGCTCTCGACGCAGGGCCCGGGACAACTCACCAACCGGGATGACCACAGGCTGCGCGTCTGGGCCCGGCTGAAGCCCGGCGTGAGTTTCACGCAGGCCGCCACCGCGCTGGACGTGGAGGCCGAGCGGCTCGCGCGCGCCTACCCGGAAACCAACCGCGCGGTGAAGTTCCGCCTGTTTCCTTCCTGGGAAGCGCGGTTTGAGCCGGGCACCGGCAAGGTGAACGCGCTGGCCTCGGCGATGCTCGGCGTAGTGGCGGCGCTGGTGCTGCTGTTGGCCTGCGCCAACGTGGCCAACCTGCTGCTGGCGCGCGCGGCGTCGCGGCAGAAGGAGGTGGCGGTGCGCATGGCGCTCGGTGCCGGGCGCGGGCGGCTGGTGCGCCAGTTCCTGGCGGAGGGTCTGCTCCTTGCGCTGCTGGGAGCGGGCGTCGCGGTGGTGCTGGCGTTCTGGGCCATCGGCGGGCTGAACAGCCTGACCACGCTGAGTTCCTATCCGCTGCGCCTTGAATTCCGCATGGATGCGCGCGTGCTTCTCTTCACCGCGCTCACGGCGGTCCTGACCACGCTGATTTTCGGGGCGCTCCCGGCGCTGCGCGCGACGCGGCCCGATCTGACCGGCGCGCTGAAGGGCGAGGGCGTCACCATCGGGTTGAAGGAGCGGCGCTTCAGCCTCCGCAACGTCCTGGTGGTGGCGCAGGTGGCGCTGTCGCTGGTGTTGCTCATCAGCGCGGGGCTTTTTCTCCGCACGGTGCAGAAAGCGCAGGCCGCCGACCTGGGCATCCGCAAAAGCGACGCGGTGGTGGCCACGCTCAACCTGGCCGTGCAGGGATATGACGAGCCGCGCGGCCGCGCGCTCTTCCGCGAACTGCTGACCCGCGTGCGCGCCCTGCCGGGCGTGGAGCACGCCGCGCTCGCGTTCCCCGTGCCGCTCGAATTCGATGCCTCCCTCTATGAAGTCATCGTCGAAGGCCGCGAGGCGCCTCCTGAAAAAGAAAAAATCGGCATGATGGGCACGCTGATCTCCCCCGGCTATTTCGCAACCGCGGGCACGCCGATTGTCGGAGGCCGCGACTTCAGCGAGCACGATAATGCCAACTCCGAGCGCGTCGTCATCGTGAACGAAACGGCGGCGCGCACCTACTGGCCGGGACAAAGCCCCCTCGGCCGGCGGATTTATCTGAGCAGCCGCGACTCGCAGCCGCTCACCGTGGTCGGCATCGCGCGCGACGGCAAGTACCGAATGTATTTCGAAGACCCGATGCCCTACATCTACGTCCCCTACGAGCAGCGCTACCGCCCGTACTTGACACTGTTCGTGCACTCCAAGCGCGACACCGCCGGCTTGGTCGCCGATATCCGCCGCGAGGTCTCTGCGCTCGACGCCAACTTGCCGCTCTTTGCCGTGCGCTCGATGGAAACCTTCCTCAACGAGCGCACCTTTGCCGGGCCGCGCCTGCTCTCGCTACTGCTGGGGATTTTCGGGCTGGTTGGACTGGCGCTGGCGGCGGTGGGGATTTACGGCGTGATGGCTTACTCGGTCAGCCGGCGGACACGGGAAATCGGCATCCGCATGGCGCTGGGAGCCCGGCCGGGCGACGTGCTGGCGATGGTGCTGCGCCAGGGCGTTACGCTCACGGTGATTGGCACGGCGATCGGAATTGCCGGCGCGCTGGGACTCGCTCAGGTGGTGCGCGTCCTGCTTTACGGCATCAGCCCGGCCGACCCGCTCACGTTTGCGGGAGTTTCCGCCGTTCTTTTGCTCACCGCGCTGATCGCCTGCGCGGTGCCTGCGCGTCGTGCGGCGAAAGTCGCTCCGATGGAAGCGCTGCGTTACGAATAGAGCGCGCCTGTAGCGGCCGACTTCATGTCGGCCATGGCGGGCATAAAGCCCGCCGCTACACGTGCCCGACAGTGCCGCGTCACCACCCTGCGTTAGGCTGCGCTGAGGGCCTGCTTGGCGGTGGCGGCGAGCTGGGCGAAGGCCGCATCGTCACGCACGGCCAGGTCCGCGAGCACTTTGCGATCCAGCTCCACCCCGCTCACCTTCAACCCGTGAATCAACTGGTTGTAAGACATGCCGTGGTTGCGCGCGGCCGCGCCGATGCGCTGGATCCACAGCTTGCGGTACTCGCGCTTGCGCGCGCGGCGGTCGCGATAGCCGTAGCGCAGCGCGCGCTCGACCGCTTCTTTGGCCGAACGGTAGAGTTTGCTCTTGGTGAGGAAATAGCCCTTGGCGCGCTTGAGGATTTTCCGGCGGCGCGCCAGGCGCTTGGTCCCGCGTTTGACTCTTGCCATGGTGTTTCTCCTATCTGATCTTCGGCTTGTAGCGGCCGACTTTATGTCGGCCAGGATTGCCATGAATGTGGCGGACATAAACTCCGCCGCTACAGGTTGCTTTGTGAAGACAAACGCAGGCGGACCAAGCCAGGCTTGGCGCGCGGGTTTGTCTTCAGGAATCGAAATCGGGCGGATCTGAAGATCCGCCCCTACAGCGGCCCCGATTCACCGGGGCATTCGGCCGGCAGGCACCCGAGAGCACTGCCTGGCACGCAAAATGTAACGCCGGCTTCTAGCCGGCCGGGGTGTGGGGCAGAGCCCCACGCATCCTGCGGGCCCCGACTGATCGGGGCGCTACCAAAACCCTACGCGTACGGAAGCATCTTGCGGACGTTGGCGGCGTCGGCGTGGTGGACGCGCGTCAGCTTGCGCAAGCGGCGCATGCGGTTGGCCGGCTTGGTGCCCAGCAGGTGACGCTTGCCGGAATGCATGCGCAGCACTTTGCCGGTCGCGGTCACCTTGAAGCGCTTCGCGGCGCCTCGATGCGTTTTCACTTTCCGCTTCTTCGCTTTGGCCACGGAACGATTCCTTTCGATCTCTCAGGACGTAGTGCTGGCGCCGGCTTCTTTGCCGCCCGGCGACTTTGTCGGGGCGCCTTTTTTCGGCGACAGCAACGCCATCAGGATGTTGGCTTCCATCCGGGGCCCCATTTCGACCTGCGCGTGCTCGCCGATTTCTTTCAGCAGGCGCTCCATCTTGGCCCGGCCCACTTCCTGGTGAGCCATCTCGCGCCCGCGGTGGAAGATCATCGCTTTCACCTTGTAGCCCTCGCCGAGGAAGCGAATGATCTGGTTCAACCGCACCTGGTAATCGTGCTCGGCGGTCGCCGGACGGAACTTCACCTCTTTAATGACCAGACCCTTCTGGTGCTTGCGTTGCTCGTGGGCCTTCTTGTTCTGCTCGTAGAGGAATTTTCCGTAGTCGGTGATCTTGCAGACGGGCGGGTTAGCCGTCGGCGAAATTTCCACCAAGTCGAGCCCTTTCTCGCGCGCCAGCCGGATTCCTTCGAACGGCGGCATAACGCCCAGCAGGGCGCCTTCGTCGTCAATCACACGCACTTCGCGAGCACGAATGCGGTCGTTCACACGCAAGCCACGTTCGGCGATAGACCCACCTCCGAAAAACGTCCGCCCTGGGCGGAAGAACCGAACCTCGTGCCCATAAGACCGAGGTGCGCCCCCGGCCACCACGGCGAGTCGGCCGGGGTCACAGGGGCGAAAAGTATAGCACGGCAGGGCTGTCAAGCCGCAAGCCGGGGTTGCACCAAGATGTAGCAGGCGATGCAGGGCACCTGTAGAGCCGGGCGGGCCCCGACCTCCGGGGACATGCCCGGCATCTTGCTCCTATCAACCAGGTAGGCGATGGTGCGAAATCCCGCCGAGCCGAAGCTCGCCGCTAAAAATGCGCCCGGGTTTCGTAGTGCGCCGCACGCTCGTCGAAGCGCGCGAGCAGCCGCCGCGCCTCCGGCGGCACCACCGCGACGTCGTAATTCTCCCCCGCGAATCGTCGCACCGTGTCCAGCGAATCGAAATAGAGCAGCGTGACGAATTCCACTTCGCTGCCGGCGTTCCGCCGGAACAGATGGATGCCCTTGCACACCTTTTTCTGCTGGATGCCGGGCAGAATCCGCTTGCGGAGCAATTCTTCGTAAGCGTCAGCGTTTGCCGGAGTCGTCCAGCCGTGCCACAGCCGCGCAATCATCAATCTCGCTCCTTGGGGTTCTCGCCTGCGTCTGCTTGCATGACGAGAGAATACCCCAAGCTGCATGGGGAAGGGTGTGTAGCGCCGGGTCCGGAGGACCCGGCAGGGTTTGCTCCGGGGTGGTCTGGCGGAGGAGGACAATGCCAGGCATCCCCGACAGAGGCGGTCGGGGAGCCCGGCGCTACAGGCTCTTGGAATCGGTTTCGGCGCGCAAATCGGCGACAAATTGGACCAACGGGCGCGGGCCGAGGTCGCCCTTCGAGCGGTGGCGGACGGCGACGCTTCCTGCCTGCTCTTCTTTGCCGCCGATGACGAGCATGTAGGGCACCTTCTGCAACTGTGCGTCGCGGATTTTGGCCTGCAACTTTTCGTTGCGGTCGTCGAGCTGGACGCGGAAGCCGGCGTCGCGCAGCGTGTCGGCCACTTTGTACGCGTAGCCGATGAATTTTTCGCTCAGCGGCAGCACGGCGGCCTGCACCGGCGCGAGCCAGGTGGGAAACGCGCCCGCATAGTGCTCGATCAGGATGCCGAAGAAGCGCTCGACCGAACCCCACAGCGCGCGGTGGACCATCAGCGGTTGGTGGCGCGCGCCGTCTTCGCCCACGTATTCCAGCCCGAAGCGCGAAGGCAAGTTGAAATCGAACTGTACCGTGGTCAACTGCCACGGCCGGCCGATGGCGTCGATCAGCTTCACGTCGATTTTGGGCCCGTAAAACACCGCTTCGCCGGGCATGAATTTGTAAGAGACGCCCATGCGCTCGAGCGTATTCTTCAACGCGGCTTCGGCGCGGTCCCAATCTTCGACGCTGCCGGCGTAGTTGCCCGGAAGCTTCGGGTCGCGCGCGGAAAGATCAACCTCGTAGCGATCGAACCCGAACACGCGCAGCACTTCCCACGCGAATTCAACGCAGGCCTGAATTTCCGCCTCGATCTGGTCCGGAGTGCAGAAGATGTGCGCGTCGTCCTGGGTGAAGCCGCGGACGCGCAGCAGGCCGTGCAGCACGCCCGAGCGTTCGTAGCGATAAACGGTGCCGAGTTCGGCGAGCCGGATGGGCAGTTCGCGGTAGCTGCGCAGGCGCGAGCGGTAAATCAGGATGTGCCCCGGGCAGTTCATCGGCTTGAGCTGGTAAAGGCCCTTCTCCACTTCCATCGGGCCGAACATGTTGTCTTTGTAAAAATCGGTGTGCCCGGAGGTGCGCCACAGGTCGAGCCGCATCACGTGCGGGGTGAAGACAAGCTGGTAACCGCGGCGCAGCAATTCTTCGCGCAGCCAGTCTTCCATAATCTTGCGCACCATCCCGCCCTTGGGGTGCCAGAAAATCAGCCCGGGGCCGCCGGCGTCCTCGATGGTGAACAACTCGAGTTCGGGCCCCAGCCGCCGATGGTCGCGGCGCTTGGCCTCTTCGAGCCGGTGCAGATAGTCGTCCAGCTCCGCCTGAGTGAAAAAGCAGGCGCCGTAGATGCGCTGCATCTGCGGGTTGTTTTCCTCGCCCTTCCAGTAGGCGCCGGCGACGTTCATCAGCTTGAAGGCGCGAATCCGCCCGGTCGAAGGGATGTGCGGGCCGCGGCAGAAGTCGATGAACTTCCCGGTGGTGTAGAACGACACCATCGGCTCAGCGGCTTTTTCCTCCACCAACTCGCATTTGAAGGTCTGCCCCATCTTCTCGTAAAGGTCGAGCGCCTGGCGCTTGGGCATCACTTCGCGCAGGTTGGGGATGTCTTCGGCGGAAAGCTCGCGCATTTTGGCTTCGATGAGCGCGAGGTTTTCCGGGGTGAAGGGCTCGTCGCGCAAGAATTCGTAGAAGAAGCCGTAGTCAATCGGCGGGCCGATGCCCAGCTTGACGTCGGGGAAAAGCTCCATCACTGCCGCGGCCAGCAGGTGCGCCGCCGAGTGACGAAACACTTGCAACGCCTCAGGATTCTTGTCGGTCAGAATTTCCAGGCGCACGTCGGCGTCGAGCGGACGGGACAAGTCCACCAACTCCGGCTCGGCGCCGTTCGACGCAGGCTGAATCTTGGCCACCAGCGCTTCCTTCGCCAGCCGCGGCGAAATCTGCTGCGCCACGTCCAGAGGAGTGGTGCCGCGGGGCACTTCCCGCTTCGATCCGTCCGGCAGAATCACTTGGATGCTGTCCATACGCGCCTTTCCGCTTGCCAATGAATCATCAAAACTAACAGATGCCCGGAACAGGGGTCAAGGAAGCGTGCGCAGAAGGTGGTAAAGGAGCGCGGCAAGGCCGCGGACACGACCGTCAGGGCACGGCTTCAGCCGTGCCGATAAAGAGCCTTTGAGATGCCGGTTTTAACCGCTGAGGGACGCAAGCCTCAGCGGCTGAAGCCGGCGTTTTTTTCCACGCGCAGCGGCATGGGTGGAGCCGTTCCCTGACGAAGACGGAGCGCACACGCGCCCTCTAAGTGAGAGGGAATTAACGGCGCGAGGTCGTAGCGCGCTTCAATTCTTCCTTGGTGAACTTGTGGTCGCACTTCTTGCAGTGGTAGCGGCCGTCGGAGTCGAGGCGGTCAATCACCTGAAGCGTGTCGCAATCCGGGCAGCGGCGCTGCTGGCCTAGTATGGCGGTGACGATGGCGGCATAAAGCGGGTTCATCGGCGACTCCGCTCGTGAGTGGCCCACTCCCCACACTACCGAGGCCGCCAGCCCGCGTCAAGTTCCGAGGGAACGCCACTCCCCAGCTACCTGGTGCCGTTCCGACTTGTTTCGATTAAGCTGGTTCGGATTGTAGGGGCGCTGCTTGCTGCGCCCGGTCTTGCTGGGCCCAAGAAACCCTGTCTCAAATAGTTGGCACGGCACTAGAGGGCGCCGCTCGCGGACAATTCTTCGGGAGGTTCGCCGCCGGCCATTCCTTGCGCGATGATGAGCTGCCGCGCTTCGCCGCGCAGGCCCGGCAGGCGCAACGCGAACGCCCCGGCGCCCAACAGGCACGCCGCTCCGCCGATGGCGACCGTCAGCGGCGCGCCCAACCGGTCGGCCACCACGCCTGCGAACAACGCTCCCAGCGGGGCCATGCCCATGAACATCATCGAGTAAACCGCCATCACTCGCCCGCGCAGCCGGTCGGGCACCATCGCCTGGATCAGCGTATTGGTCGAAGCCATCTGCAACATCATCGAAAAGCCCGCCGGCAGCAGGAACACCAGCGAGAGCCAGAACCACCGCGAAAAGGAAAACAGGATCAGGCTGGTCCCGAAACCCACCGCCGACAGCGCCACCAGGCGGCCCAACCCGCGCAACCCGGAACGCGTGGCCAGCGCCAGCGCCCCGGCCAGCGCGCCCACGCCGGTCGCGCCCATCAACAGCCCCAGGCCGCGCGCGCCGCCGTGCAGGATCTGGTCGGCGAAGATCGGCATCAGGACCGTGTACGGCGTGCCCACCAAGCTCACCAGTCCGATCAGCACGAGCAGGGTCCGCACCGGCGTCGTCCGGCGCACGAAGCCGAAGCCCTCGATGATGTCTGCGAGCGGCGAAGCCGTGTGCGCCGCCCGGACGAAGCGCGGCAGTCGCATCAGCAGCAGCCCGGCAATCACCGCTAGGTAGCTCACCGCGTTGGCAAAAAAGCACCAGCCCTCGCCGATGCTGGCCACCAGGATGCCCGCTACCGCCGGGCCGATGATGCGCGCGCCGTTGAACATCGAAGAGTTCAACGCGATGGCGTTCATCAGGTCTTCCTTGCCGACCATGTCCACCAGGAACGCCTGCCGCGCGGGAATATCCACGGCGTTCACGGCTCCGAGCAGCGCCGCCAGCACCAGGATGTGCCAGACCTGGACGACGTCGGCCAGCGTCAGCCCGGCCAGCAGGAACGCCAGCAGCATTGCGGCGGCCTGCGTGCCGATCACGATGCGGTGGCGGTTGTGCCGGTCGGCGAGCGTGCCGCCGGCCGGGGCCAGCAAAAAGACGGGGATTTGCCCCGCAAATCCGACCGCACCCAGCAGCAGCGACGACCCGGTCATGCGGTACACCAGCCACGCCTGGGCCACGAACTGCATCCACGTGCCGATCAGCGAGATGAGCTGGCCGCTGAAAAATAACTGGAAGTTTCGGTGCTGCAAGGCGCGGAAGGTGGCGCGCACGCGCGCCGTTGCGCGCGTTTCCGCCGCAGGGGCCGGAGTCTCGGGACCGTTTTCTTTGGCCATCTTCCTCTTTTTGGATGCGTGCCGGGCACTGAGGGCTCTCGGCGGGTTTCGCCTCCAGTGTTGGAACACGGCGGACGAACATTTTGTTCCAACTTCGCCCCGCGCGCCAGTTTGGCGCGGCGGGAGGCCGCAGCCACATCGCACCCGCGCCGTTCCTCCCCGTTTGGCGCTACAATCTCACTCCGCCGTGCTCGGCACTCGCTTTCTTTGCAAGGGAGGGACACATGCCTCGCCGCTACTTGGTAGCAATCTTCCTGATCCTGGCGCTGAGCTCGCCGGCGTTTCTCTGCGCCCAGGGGCCGGCTTCGGCGCCGCCGCAAGCTGCCGCGTCCGCCTCGGGGCAAACGTACAAGGTCCGCATCGACTTTAACGTGCGCGTGAAGATGCGTGACGCCGTCGAGCTTTCCGCCGACCTCTACCGTCCAGACGCGGAGGGCAAATTTCCGGTCCTTCTTTCGCGCACGCCCTACGTGAAGACGGGCGCGCTGCGCAGCGGCCGCTACTTCGCTGAGCGCGGCTACGTCTACGTGGCCATGGACGTCCGCGGCCGCGGCGACTCCGACGGCAAGTTCGTGCCCTACCGCAACGACGGCCAGGACGGCTACGACGCCATCGAATGGTGCGCGGCGCAGCCGTGGTCCACCGGCGCGGTCGGCACGCTGGGCGGCTCGTACCTCGGGCGCATCCAGTGGCTCACTGCGGTGCTCCAACCGCCGCACCTGAAAGCGATGGCCGCGCTGGTGACGCCGTCCGACCCGTTCGTCGAATGGCCCACCGGCATCCCCCTGCCGATGGACATCAGTTGGTATCACTACACCGCGGGGCACGTCAGCCAGAACATGGCCGCGGTGGACTGGACGACAATCCAATCGCACCTGCCGCTGGTCACCATGGACGACGCCGCGGGCCGGCCCAATCCCGTCTGGAAGGAAATGTTCGAGCACCCGCGGCTGGACGCGTTTTGGGAACCGCTACGCTACCAGAACAAGTACGACCGCGTGAAGGTGCCGGTGCTGCACATCTCCGGCTGGTACGACGACGAGCAAATCGGCACGCCGCTGAACTACATCGGCATGACCACCAAAGGGCCGGAAAACTTGCGCCGCAGCCAGAAACTTCTGATGGGCCCGTGGCCGCATGCGGTGAACTCGACCAGCCGTCTGGGCGAAGTGGATTTCGGGCCCAGCGGCATCATTGATTTGAACGGTTACATGCTGCGCTGGTTCGATTACTGGCTGAAGGGCGTGGACAACGGCGTGATCAAAGAGCCGCCGGTGCGCATCTTTGTGATGGGCGAGAACCGTTGGGTGGACGAAAACGAATGGCCGATGGCGCGCACCGAGTGGACGAATTATTATCTCCACAGCCAGGGGCGCGCGAACAGCCTGCTCGGCGACGGCACGCTTTCCACCGCGGCGCCTGCGGCCGAGCCCTCCGACAGCTACACAAGCGACCCCGCGCGTGCGGTGCCCTTCATCACCGAGCCTTCCTTCGCGCAAATCGGCAGTACCGACGATTACCGCTCCGTCGAGCGCCGCGACGACGTGCTCGTTTTCACCAGCGAGCCGCTCGCCGACGACACCACCGTCTGCGGCCCGATCAAGGCGCAGCTCTATGCGGCGTCTTCGGCAAAAGACACCGACTTTATGGCCCTGCTGATTGACGTCTGGCCCGACGGCTTTGCCCAGCGGCTCATCGATGGAATGGTGCGCGCGCGCTTCCGCGACGGCATGGAAAACCCCACGCTGATCGAGCCCGGCAAGATTTACGCGTACAATCTCAACCTGTGGAACACCTGCCAGACGTTTCTGAAAGGCCACCGCATCCGCCTGCAAGTCGCTTCGAGCGCTTTCCCGAAGTACGACCGCAACCCGCAGACCGGTGAAGTCCTGGGGAAGACAACAAACCTGCAAACGGCGGAACAGAAGATCTACCACGACCGGGAGCATCCCTCGCACGTCGTGCTGCCCATCGTGCCGATAAAATAAAGTTACTGGCGCACACCGCGCCGCAAGAAAGGAGCCCGTTGATGGAAAAACCTTACAACCAGAGTTTCGAGCACCACGCGCGCATCGTGCCTTTGTATCACCTCGTTGTGTTCGGCGTGTTCTTCATCAACTTCGTGTACTCGATTTACCGCCTCATCCGCTACACGTCGTACCACGAGGCGATGGGCGTGCTGATGGCGATTGCGTTTCTGCTGCTGTTTTTCTACGCGCGGCTGTTTCCGCTGACGGTGCAGGACCGCCTCATCCGTCTGGAGGAACGCATGCGCATGGAGCGGCTCTTGCCCGCCGACCTGAAGCCGCGCATCGAGGAATTTACCGTGCCGCAACTGGTCGGGCTGCGTTTCGCCAGCGACGAGGAATTGCCCGAGCTGGCGCGGCGCGTCCTCTACGAAAACATCGCCGAGCGCAAAGCCGTCAAGCGGCTCATCAAGAAGTGGCGCCCCGATTTCCAGCGCGCCTAGCGCCGTTCCAACCTGGTGGGCCAATGTCCGTGGCTTCTCTTTCCTGTTCGGAAACGCGGTGCGCGGGCCAAGGCTTAGCTTGAATCCGTTGGAACGGCACTTGCGGGGCTCAAACCAGCGTCACGCCCGGCAAGCCTTCAAAGTGTCTGTCCGAAGTGACCAGCTCGGCGCCGGAGTTCTGGGCAGTCGCGTAGACGATGGCGTCGGCCATTGCCAGCCGATGTGCCAGGCTCACCTGCGCCGCGGCGATAGCCGCCAGAGCGTCGAAGTCAGCGATTTCCGCGCGGGAAGCTGCTGAGAGGAAGCAGTTCGCTGTCGTCTCGCCCCCGTAGGCCATCAGCTTCTTATAGACCTCGTAGACTACGATGGCTGGGACGATCAGTTCGTTTTGCCGACGCAGGTAGGCCTCGAATGCATCCGCCTTCGGGCCCTCGCCGAGGTATTCCACCCAACCGGCCGAGTCCACCACAATCCTGCTAGAATCGGTCGCGTCGGTCACGGTCGCCTTCCTCCCAGCGGAGGCCCTTTGCCATCCCGCGCAACTCGGTGATTGAACGCGGCACGATCAATCGCAACGAACCATTCTGGTCATAGATGAACAGCTTCTGGCCAGGCTTCAGCTTCAGCCGCTCGCGCAGCTCTTTCGGAATGACGATCTGAAATTTCGGCGACACCGTTACGGAGTGCATAGTCTGCCCCTCCCTTCGACCTCAGGACCGGTCGTCATACGCAGTATGTCAGATTTAGGTCGATATGGCAAGCGTCATACCATAGGCGACGTGCCCTGTGACGACTGCGTGACCGCCTCGGCCGGGCTACCGCTCAGACAGGATTCCGCGACCCAAGGCAACAGGGGCGTCGCTTTTGGCATCCCTTTCGATGGGGTGGGGGCAATCCGAGTTCTGGGACAGGCACGTGCGTCGCTCCAAGGTTCCTACCCGGTCCAAAGAATTGCCTGTGACTTTCTGCTTCCTCATTCGTCTTTAGAAGGGAGTGGGGCTCGATCCCCCGGTGGGTGGTGGGCTGCGCGGGGAACGAAAGCGGTTTGGGGTGGAGCATGCCGGGGCGCTGTGGGGAATTCTTGCGGCACGAGTTGCGGTTGCGGGGGCCGCAGGTGACCGAGGCGGAGTTGCGCGCTTGGGAAGAACACCTGCGCGGCTGCGACGAGTGCCAAAAGCAGGTCGAGCTGGATAAGGCGGTGGCCGCCTACGTCGCCGCGGGCGAGCCCGCGAAGCTCTCCCCACAGCTCAAGCGCGAACTGTCGAAGCGAGTGCCGCGCAATGCCCGCTCGCCTCGCCTTTCCTTGCGGCGACTGCCGCTGTTCCTCCTGCCTCTGGTGAGCGGGTTCCGCGGTCTGCTGCGGCTTCTGTCATTCCTCTGGACTTTGCTCCACCACTAACGAGGCGCGCTCCATTCACAATTGGAACGGGGGGCCAGCGGCTCGAGCGCCGGGCTCTGGCGTGGGTGACTAGCGCCGTTCCAATTATTTCCGGCTAAAGACGAACTGAGCGGCGCAGCAAGCAGCGCCCCTACAAACCCTTTCAGACATCGTCGCAATAAGTTGGAACAGCACTAGGCCACCACGCGGCGAAAAGGTTGAGGCGCCCAATAGGTGAGCGAGCGCCAGAGCCACTCGAAAGGCCCGAGGCGGAAATAGTGCAGCCAGACCGGCGAGGCAGCCAACTGAAACGCCCAAATGGCCACAACCACGCCGGCCTGCCCGATGCGCGGGACGCTGCCGAACAGTCCGAAGCCGTGCCCATAGAACAGCGTCGTACAGACAAGGGTTTGTAGCAGGTAATTGGTGAAGGCCATGCGGCCGACAGCCCCCAGCCGCGCCGTGAGCCGCGGCAGCACGCGAGCCTTGCACGCCAGCACCACCATTCCCACCCAGCCGAAGCTGACCAGGATGCTGCCCCAGTAGTTCCACTGCGCGCCGTAAAAAAACGAGTAGTGGACGTCCCAATTCGCCGTGAAGTTGCGGTGCACGCCGTACAGCACGATGGGCAGGCCCAGCAGCGCGCCACTGGCGAGCATCTTTCCGTAGAACGCGGCAGGGCGTTCGGCGCTGAACACCCCGAGCTTGTAGAATCCCATCCCGACCAGCATCAGCCCGCCCGCGCGCCACACGCCCCAGATGAGGAACAGAAAAACCTCGAAGAAGAAGGCGGCGGGGGCGCGGAACCTCATCTGCGCGAGCCAGCCGTCGCTGTAGGCGGCCAGTTCAGCGGCGATTTTCGCGCCGGGCGGCCGCCAGCTTTCTTCCGTGAATTTCACGATCTGCTCTGGCGGCCAGAACTGCATGGACCAGCCGAAGAAAATCGACAGCGCAAAGGCCACGAAGATGGTGCAGAAGCCGGCGATGATCAGCGTCTGGGGCGGGAGCTTTCGGCACTTGTACACGATCATCCCGCAAATGGCGTAGAGCACCAAGATGTCGCCGAACCAGAGCAGATAGGCGTGCGCCAGGCCGAACAGGAGCAGCCAAAACATCCGCCGGTAGTGAATGCAGGCGGGCGAACCGCCGCGCGCTTCCACGCGCGATGTCAGCAGCACGATCCCGGCGCCGAAGAGCATCGAGAAGATGGTCATGAACTTCTGGTCGAACAGGGTATGGCTCACCAGCCAGGTCCAGAAGTTGGCCCCGGTCAGGTCACCGTAGACAGTGGGGTTCATATAGGCATGCATCGGCATGGAGAATGCTTGGATGTTCATGGCCAAGATGCCGAGCACGGCAAATCCGCGCAGCACATCGAGCGAAGCGATGCGCTCGGATTCAACTACGGGGCCGATGCGACCTTCCATCAGATCACCGCCCTGGAGGAATTGGGTCCGGCCGCGGCAGATCAGCGCGTCAGGTGGCCTTGGTGGCGTCAAGCACTTGGCGGACCACCTGGAGCAGCCGCAGCCGCGTGAAAGGCTTTTGCAGGAAGGCTAGGCCGGCATCGAGCGCGCCGTGGTGGACGACGGTGTTGTCGGTGTAGCCGGAAATGAACAGCGTCTTCAACTCGGGGTGCAGGGTGACGAGTTCGCGCGCCAGCACAGGCCCGCTGGTTCCCGGCAGGACCACGTCGGTCAGCAGCAGATGAATCGTACTGGAGTGCTGCCGGGCGATTTCGCTCGCGCGCACGGGAGTTTCCGCCTCCAGCACGCGGTAGCCGCCGCGCTGGAGAAACTCAGCGATGACGCCGCGCAGGGTGGTATCGTCTTCCACCAGAAGGATGGTCTCGCTGCCGCGGGTAGGAACGGCCACTGCGGCTCCTGCAACCACCTCGGTGGGCTCTTCGATGCGCGGCAGGTAGATTTTGAACGTGGTGCCGTGGCTAGGTTCGCCGTACACCCAGATGGCGCCGCCGCTCTGTTTGACGATGCCGTACACGGTGGCCAGGCCCAGTCCCGTGCCCTTGCCGAGCCCTTTGGTGGTGAAGAAGGGCTCGAAGACGTGTGGCAGCACCGCCGGATCCATCCCCTGCCCGGTGTCGCTGATGGCCAGCAGGACGTAGGGGCCCGGCACCACCGTGGCATGGCTGCGCGCATAGGCTTCGTCGAGTTCCACCCTTGCGGTTTCAATGGTGAGTTTGCCTCCCTGCGGCATGGCGTCGCGGGCGTTCGCGGCCAGGTTCAGGATGATTTGTTCAATTTGTGTGGGGTCAGCCTTGACGTTGCCCGCATCTGCGCCAAGTGAGGTCACCAGCTCGATGTTTTCCCCGACGAGCCGCCGGAGCAAGCCCTCGGTTTCGCGCACGGCCGTGTTGATGTCAAAAACCCGCGGTTCGAGCAGTTGCTTGCGGCTGAAGGCTAGCAGCTGGCGCGTGAGATCGGCAGCGCGCTCGCCGGCCTTGCGGATCTCCTCGATGTGTTTGCGCTGCGCGGGGCTGAGTGCCGGGTCTTCGAGCGCCAAGTCGGCGAAGCCGAGGATGACCCCGAGCAGGTTGTTGAAGTCGTGGGCGATGCCCCCGGTCAGTCGCCCGATCGCTTCCATCTTCTGCGCCTGGCGCATCTGCTCTTCCAGCTGCGCGCGCTCGGACATTTCCTCCGCCAAGCGGCGGTTCGCGGCCCCCAGCTCGGCGGCGCGGTCCCGAGCCGACTGCGCGAGAACCATCATCAGGGGGATGGCGAGGGAGGTCAGCAATCCTGCGGCGAGCACGACTTCGGGCAAGGCGGTGCGTTCGTGCTCCACTACTGTGGGGGAGGGCCAGACGCGGACACGCCAGGTTGCATTCGCAACCCTCGCCGTCCCTTCGCGGCTCCGCTCCTCGTCGGGAGGAGCACCCTGCAGCGAGCGGCGGTAGAGCTCCTCGTTGCCGTCGTAGATGGTTACGCCGTAGTTGGGGGCAATACCTTCGAGCACGGCATCGAACAATTCCTGCGCGTCGAAGGCTCCGGAGATGTAGCCAACCAGCTGGCTGCCGTCGAAGGCCGGGGCAAAAGCGCGAAACCCTTTGCCGCCTGAGAGAAGTTCGATGGGCAGAGTGAGTCGCACAGCGTGCAGCTGCCGTGCCTCCTGCAGCGCCTCGGAGCGACGCGGCTCGAAAGCAAGGTCGCGGCCGCGAGTCCGCTCAAAGTGCTCTTTAGGCACGGCCCAGCGAACTCGGAAGCCCGGATCCACCCACTCGATGCCCACGAAGGTGGAGGGTTCGTAGGCGAGAGCGGCGTCATGTTCCCATTTCGACGGTTGAACTTGGCGCCATTCGCCCCATCGCTGCGCCATGCGTTCCAGAGTACGGATGCGGCTGCCCACCTGCCCGCTGAGCCGCGTAACCACCGCCTCAACTTGAGCCTGCGTGAGTGCCGCGACCGCCCGGGTCTGCTCCTTCCGCAGCTCCCACCACACGTGGAACGTTGTAACCGCGATGGCCACGCCCACCAGCCACGGCAACCAGCGGGGAAGTCTCATCCGCGCAGCCCTTCCTCTCTTCGCGCGCAAAAACACCAGTTGTTGTTCGGGAATTCACCGCGACGCTTGGGCCGGGCGGCGGAACCGGCGTCGAAGCAGGAGGGGCCGAACGGAATCAGGTGGCGCATCATCGTCGGAGTATGGCAGGGAGCGTGACGCCACCGCGCCTCTACCGAAATGCTAGGCGCCTCGGTTAAGTATTGCAAGCGGAATCAGCGCGGTTGTGCGAACCGCAACCTCCAAGCAATCGGGTACAATCGCTGCGTGCCACGACCGTTCGAAATCATCGAACATCCTGCCGATGTGGGCTTCATCGCATCTGGGGAGACTCTCGGGGAATTATTTGTCAACGCCGCGCTGGCCATGATGACCCTGGCCTGCGACCCGTCCAGCTTCGAGGAGCGCGAGCGGCGCGAAATCGAAGTCGCCGCCGCCGACATCGAGTCGTTGTTCTATGCGTGGCTGGCGGAAATTCTCGCTGTCTCGGACGCGGAAAAGTTATTTTTCCGCCGCGTCGAAGTGACCGAGTTGCGGCGCGGCAGTGTGCGCGGCGTTCTGTACGGCGAAAAGTTCGACAAGGCCCGCCACCGCGCGGGCACCTACATCAAGGCGGTGACCTACCACCAGTTCCGCGTCGAGCGAACCGACCAGGGGTGGCGGGCCCGCGTGTTTCTGGACGTGTGAAAATTCAACGACGAAGCGTGTAGCCCGCCTCTTCAGAGGCGGGGGTGTTTTGGGAGGAGGCGCACCTTGAAACGAGTCTGGACGTCGCTATTGCTGGCCATGATTGTGGCGGGGGCGTTGCAGGCGCAGCCGCCGCTGAGGCCGTTGCGCCCGGTGAGCACGTACTCAATTGTCGCGCGCGACCCGGCCACCGGTGAGATAGGCGTGGCCGTACAATCGCACTGGTTTTCGGTGGGCTCGGTGGTGCCGTGGGCGGAAGCGGGCGTCGGCGCGGTGGCCACGCAGTCCTTCGTGGATCCGAGCTACGGCCAACTCGGACTGGACTTGATGCGCGCGGGGAAATCCGCGCCGGAAGCGTTGAAGGCGCTGCTGGCCGCCGACGAAGGCCGCGCCGTGCGCCAGGTGGCCATGGTCGACGCGCAGGGCCGCGTGGCCGCGCATACCGGCGAGAAGTGCATCATCGCCGCGGGTCACCAGGTCGGCAGGGGGTATTCGGTGCAGGCCAACCTGATGGACAAGAAAACGGTGTGGCCGGCGATGGCGCGCGCCTACGAAACAGCCCAGGGCGACCTGATCGACCGCCTGCTCGCCGCGCTCGAAGCCGCCGAGCATGAAGGCGGCGACATCCGCGGGCAGCAAGCCGCAGCTATCTTCGTCGTGAAGGGCAAATCCACCGGGCGTCCCTGGGTCGGCGCCGACGTGGTCATCCAACTTCGCGTCGAAGACCACCCGAATCCCGTCGAAGAGTTGAAGCGCTTGGTGCGCGTCCACCGCGCCTACGAACACATGAACGCTGGCGACGCCTGCTCGGAGAAAAAAGATTGGAACTGCGCCGCGCGCGAATACGGCGCCGCGGAACAAATTCTGCCGGACCAGATGGAAGTGGTGTTCTGGCACGCGGTGACGCTGGTCACCGGCGGACGCGTCGAGGAGGCGCTGCCGCTGTTCAAAAAAGTTTTTGCACGCGAGCCAAGATGGGCCGAACTGGTCGAACGCCTGCCCGCCTCAGATCTGTTGCCGAACGATCCTGCCCTGCTTGCGCGCATTCGCGCACAGAAGTAGCGCCGGCAGTAGGATAGGTCTCCAGACCTGTCCAGGTTTTTAGAGGAGGCTGACCGGGCTCACCATGCGCTTCTATCGAAGGCACCTGCCCCATTGGCAGCCTGACTTCGCGCCAATCTTCATCACGTGGCGACTTTACGGTTCATTACCCGCAGAAGTAGTCGAGCGCCTGCGGCAGGAAAGAGAGCAGCGCCGAAAATTAGCGGAGAAAGCGGGAAAAGCCGGACAGGTCTGGAGACCTGTCCTACGCGTTCTATTTTGACGGCACGGGATCGGAGGTCGCGTTGGCCGGCCCGGCGAGGTTGTAGCGCACCACGCCGACCTGGTCCACGTAGAAATATTTGTCGCCGGTTTGTCCCGGGCTGATGGGGTTGGCGTTGACCGTGTAGCCATCCATCTGACCGTTTCCGTCCGCGTCAACTGCCGTGTAGACGAACGAGTACCCGCTCTTGATCTTGTTGGCCAGCACGCTGTCGATCAGGTCGGCGGTCGAAGCGGAAGGGCTGGTGCCGGCCGGCGGCGGGCCGAGCGATGCCAGGTCCGGAGCGAATCCGCGGCCCCAAGTGGACTGGTAGGTGGCCTGTGCCGTCACGATGACGCGCAGCGAAGCCACCGCCGAGGCCTCGTTGGCCTTCATCTTCGCCTTCAGGAAATTCGGGATGGCGATGGCCGCGATCACCAGGATGATGGCGACCACGATCAGCAACTCAATCAGGGAAAAACCGCTCTTACGCGTTGAACGGCGTCTACCGGCAACTCTCATCGTTTTCGCCTCGTATTCGAATTTGCAGGGACAGGGTTGGCGAATCATAGCACACGCAGAGTGGACAGTGGCCAGTCGAAAGTGGCCGGCGGAGTCTTCTGGGGTTGCTATCCACTATTCACTATCCACGGTCCACTGGTTCATCTTCTCCGCGCGGCTTCCCAGGCGTCCCAGGCCGCGTCCGGCAAATCCACCAGGTCGTTGAACTCGCCCGCGCCACGCAGCCATTCCGCGCCGTCAATCACCACGCATTCGCCGTTGACGTACTCCGACTGCTCGCTGATCAAGTAGACGGCTAGGTTGGCCAGCTCTTCGTGGCGCCCGAAACGCTTCATCGGGTGATGCTTCAGCGCCTGCTGCTCGTAATCTTTCGGCATCAGCCGCGACCACGCCCCTTCGGTGGGGAACGGCCCGGGCGCAATCGCGTTTAGCCGGATGCGGTAGCGCGCCCATTCCACCGCCAGCGACCTCGTCATCGCCAACACGCCCGCCTTAGCGCATGCCGAGGGCACCACAAACCCCGACCCCGCTCCCGTCGCCGCATACGTCGTCACAATATTGAGCACCGTGCCCGGCTCTCCTGCCGTGATCCAGCGCTGCGCCAGCGCCTGCGTGCAGTTGAACGTGCCGTGGAGCACGATGCTGACCACGGCGTGGAACGCATTCGGTGAAAGTTTTTCTGTTCGCGAAAGGAAATTCCCGGCCGCGTTGTTCACCAGCGTGTCCACGCGGCCGATTTCCCGCCGGGCCACCGCGGCGGCCGCGTCCACTGCGGCGAAGTCGCGCACGTCGCAGGACGCATACGCGGCCGTGCCGCCCTTCGCGCGGATTTCTTCGCACGTCTGCTTCAGCGGCTCTTCGCGCCGCCCGATAAGAAAGATTTTTGCACCCAGTTCGGCGAAGCGCAGCGCCATTGAGCGCCCCAAGCCCGTCCCGCCGCCGGTAATCAGGATGCCGCGGCCCTTCAACAAGTCGCTCTGAAACATGATTGCCTCCGTGGAGCGCCTATTATGCACGGGCGCGCAGAGCGCACGAGTGGAAAAGTGGAAGAGTGAAGCAGGGTTGTCGCGCGGCTCTACGTTTGTAGCGCCGCCATCTTGGCGGCCTTGGGTGGGTTGCGGGGCTCCGCCCCACGCCCCGGCCGGCCGGAGGCCGGCGCTACCTTCCCGCGGGCAAATATTCCTTCGGCAGCGGCGTGTCGGGCGACTCGGATTGCCAGAAGACGCTGACCACCCACCACCGCGTCCCGTCGTAGAAAAGCTGGACACTGTTGATGCCGCGCGCAAACGGCGCCGGGTCGTCGGGCTTCCGCCGGGCCTCGTAGGTGCTGAACGCGTGCAGGATGTTGCCGAAGCGCTCCGTGCGCCGCGCAATTTCGCGCTCATAGAAGCCGGGGCCCTCGAGCAGCGGCGCGCTGCGCTCGATGTAACCCTCCGGGTCGAGCACGCGCGTGCGAAATTCACCCGTCTGGGCGCGGCCCGTGGGAATCAATCGCGCTCCCGGCACAAAGAGCGAGCGGAAGCGGTCCCAGTTGCGCTTCTGTCCCGCGGGGCCGGAGATGACGTCGTAGAGCGCCGCCAGAATCGCGTCGGGCGAAGAGACGTCGGCGGGATTCGCTGCCGGCGCCGCCGGTTTTTCCGCCTGCGGCGCGGCGTTCTGCTGCGCCCGCGCCGTCGGCATCATCAACGCCACCGCTGCCAGCACAATTACGGCAAGGAACATCTTTCCCATGACACCCCTCCCCATTTGTCCTGTTGGGGCGGGCCCCCGTGCCCGCCCTTTCTGTGATGGGCGGACGCAGGGATCCGCCCCTACGGAATTCAAAGACGTTGGTCCTACCGCGGCGTCTGCGCCGGCAACACGCCGACTTTCACTTGCGACGGCATTGCGGTCGTGTGATAGACGCGCTCGGTAGCCTTCTGGAAATCGGCCTCGGTAGCTTCGTTGATGTTCAAAAACTTTTGCGGGTTGCGGTCGATCAGCGGGAACCACGTGCTCTGCACCTGGATCATGATGCGGTGCCCGCGGCGGAAGGTGTGAAAGATGTCCGACACGGTCCATTCCACTTTGGTCGGCTGCCCGGGCACAAACGCCTCCGGCTTGTCGAGCGAGTTGCGGAACTTGCCACGGATCACTTCGCCGCGCACCAGTTGCTGGTAGCCGCCGAGGGGGTTGTTCAAGCTGCCCTTCTCGTCGGGAAAGCGGTCGGGGTAGACGTCAATCAGCTTCACGATCCAGTCCGAATCGGTGCCGGTGGTGGAAACGAACAGGCTGGGCACAATCGGTCCGGCAAAGGTGATGTCTTCCTCGAGCGGCTCGGTCTGATAAACGAGCACGTCGGTGCGCCGCCCGGCCGAGCGCTGGTCGTCCACCATATAGCGCTGCGCCATCCCCGTCGAAATCCCCGGGATGAACGGCACCGGCTTCGCCGGGTCGCTCACGTATTCGTCGAACGAATCGCTGCCTGCCGTGACGGGCGCAGTGAACGAAAGCTTTCCACCCGCTTGCAGGTAAAGCGACTTCGTCGCCGTGCCCTTTGGCGGCCAGGCGTCGAATTCCCGCCACACGTTGCTGCCGGTTTCGAAGGCGTAGGCTTCCGGCAGGTCGGGCGTGCCCTTGTCTTTCAGGTAGTAATTGAAAAACGGCAGCTCGATATTTTCGCGATAGAACTCGGCGGTCTTGGCGTCGAAGCGCGCGTCGCCGAGTTGGTCGCCGTCGCCGTACGACCACCCGCCGTGCACCCACGGCCCCATCACCAAAATGTTCGTCGCGCCGGGGCTCTGCGCTTCGGTCGAGCGGTAGACCTCGAGCGCGCCGAACAGGTTCTCCGCGTCGAACCACCCGCCGACCGTCATCACCGCGGGCTTGATATTTTTCAGGTGCGCACGGATGTTGTGCGCCTTCCACCAGTCGTCGCGGGAGTCGCGCTTCATCATTTCGTTCCAGAAGCTGATTTCGCCGTGGAAATATTTTTCGTTTATGTTCCGCACCGGGCCCAGCCGCAGATACCACTCGTAGCCGTCGCTGGCGGGGCGCTCCACCTGGCGTCCCGGAAAAATCGTGGTGGGTTGCGTGAACTCCCACCCCGCGCCGGAAAACCAGCCGTAGGCGTGCGCCAGCAGCAGCGCGCCGTTATGGTGCCAGTCGTCGGCGCTGAACCAGTCTGACACCGGCGCCTGCGGCGATGCCGCTTTCAGCGCCGGATGCGCGTCGATCATTCCCGCCGCGACGTAAAAGCCTGGATAGCTGATGCCCCACATCCCCACGCGCCCGTTGTTGCCCGGGACGTTTTTCACCAGCCAGTCAATCGTGTCGTAAGTGTCGGTGGATTCGTCAATGTCGCGCGGGCTGCGCTTCACATCCAGGTGCGGCCGCATGTGCTCGAATTTGCCTTCGCTCATCCACCGCCCGCGGACGTCCTGGTAGACGATGATGTAGCCTTCGCGCGCGAAGCCCGCGTGCGGGCCGATGCTGCCGCGGTACTGGTCGCTGCCGTACGGCCCGATGCTGTAGGGCGTCCGGTTCAGCAGGATGGGATACTTCTTGGAAGTATCCTTCGGCGCGTAAATCGCGGTGTAGAGCCGCACGCCGTCGCGCATGGTGATGTAGACCTCTTGCTTGGTGTAGTTGGCCTTCACCCATTCGAGGCCCTGCGCCCACGCCGGCGCCGCTACCGCCAGCACCAGCAGCGCAGCAATCGCCATTCGCACTACGCGAATTCTTCGCATGGTTTTCTCCTGGAGAAAAATGGCGCGGTTCTTCCTTCGTTTGTTGGACGACACGAAATCGCAAAAGGTCACGAAGCGGGATTATACCTGCGACGGAGGGGAATTGTTTGCGTAGAGGTAGGCCCCCGTGCCCGCCCGACGTGCGTAGGGGCAGGCCCCCGTGCCCGCCCCGTATGTCGTCCGTAGGGGCAGGCCCCCGTGCCTGCCCTCTTACGCCCAAGGATCATCCGTATCGAAATTGATTGCCGCCGGATTCTCCCGATCGAATTCCCACCGCATCGAATTCTCGCGGATGTATCGCCGGATTGTCGCCAATTCCGCATCGCTGCGAATCACGTGTTCATAGTAATTGCGCTGCCACAACGGACCGCGGAGTCTAGGCCAGCGACTGTGGCCTGCTCCTTGTCGATAACGCGCAGTTGTGAGCGATTTGAATCGGTGCACCACATCGGGCAGCCCCAACCGCCCATCTGTAGGGGCGGGCCCCCGTGCCCGCCCGACGTGCGTAGGGGCGGGCCCCCGTGCCCGCCCGACGTGCGTAGGGGCAGGCCCCGTGCCTGCCCTCTTCCTAGAAGAACCACGATTCCATGCACATGGTTCGGCATCACGACGAAGGCATCAACGGTGACCCCTGCATGGCGCTGCGGTAACTCCTGCCACACGTCCGTCACCATTTGTCCCGCATCATTTAGTCGCATCTCGCCGCCGAGGATTTCTCCGAACAAGGGAAGGCGGTCCCGTGTACAAACGGTGACGAAGTAGTGGCCGGGTTCGGAATAATCGAAGCCCCGCAGGCGGATCGAGCGGCGATGATGGAGTGCGGGATCGGAAGTCATCGCGAGCCTGGTGATGGGCCGAAGAGGGCGGGCACAGGGGCCCGCCCCTACAACAGGATTAAATCGGGCAGGCACGGGGGCCTGCCCCTACGACATTCTTATTTCTTCTCCGCGAACGTGCTGGGATGGCACTTGGTCAAACCCTTCTGGCCTTCCGCTTCGCTGATTTGCTCCAGCTTGTTGCTGGCCTTCATGAACCCCATGCGGATTTTCTGTTGCAGGAAGTAGGTCTTGCCCGCCTCGACCTTCATTGCGAAGACGCTTTTGTTTTCTGCCGTCGAGCAGAAGTAATGCTCGCCGGGGTCGAGCGTGAAGAAGAAATAGTTATTGCCGCGGTTGATGCCCACCCAAGTGCCGTCCACGGCGAGCTTGGTCTGAATTTTGTTGCCCATCATCGTCGGCCGGATGACGTAGATGAGCGCCTTGTCAGCAGGCGCCGTGGGCGTGGGGTGCTGCTTTTTGTCGGTGTCCGCGGAATGGTTGACCTTCGGGCCGCACGCTTTTGCGATCAACTCGTCGCGCGCGGCCTTGTCGGCGGGAGTCTTGGGTTCCTCTTCGTCGGCCGCTTCCTTCTTTGGTTGCTGTTTCTCCTGCCACGCGGCAAGTGTGGCCGGAACTACCGAGGTCCAGGTGAACAGAGCGAGAGCAATGACCCACAGGGGCTTGTGCAGCTTCATCGGATTCCTCCTCACAGACATCCACCTCACAAAAATCCACGGGGGCGGTTTCGGGAGACGCTATGCCTCTTGCGGGTAGGTGTCAAGTGACGCCGCGAAGCGCGGCGTCACTTCACCCAAGCCATGCTGTCGAGTAGGACAGGCGTCCACGCCTGTCCGGTTTTGGTTTGCGGTGGGGACAGACCTGGAGGTCTGTCCTACTTCACCCAAGCCATGCCGTCGGGTTCAGTGCCGGTGGCAAACGTGCCCAGCACTTTGCGCGCGGGGACGTCAATGATGGTGATCAAGTTTGCGTTGGTGTTGGCCACGTAGGCGCGTTTGCCGTCGGGCGACATCTGGATGCCCACGGGCATCTGCCCGACCTCCACGGTGGCGAGGAGCTTCCGCGTTGCCGCGTCGAACACGGTCACGTTGTTCGACTGCGCATTCGACACCCAGGCCTCTTTCCCGTTCGGCGTGAACTTCACGCGGATGGGCATTTTCCCGCCGCTATCGAACGACTCGACGACTTTGTCGGTCGCCGTGTCGATCACCGAAATCGTGTTGGCGCCGCGGTTGGTGACCCAGACTTCCTTGCCGCTGGGCGCCAGGTCGATCCCCTCGGTTCCCGCGGCGGTGGTGATGTTGGCGACTTTGGTTTCCGCGCGGTCGATCACGCTCACGCTGCCCGAGCCGATATTCGACACGTAGAGTTTCTTTTCGTCCTTCGTGGGCACCACCATGTGGCTGGTCTGCTGGTTGGTTTTGAACGCGCGGCGGATTTTGCCCTCGACCGTGTCAATCTCCACCACCGCTTGCAGGCCCTCGCAGGTCACCCAGACGGTTTTGCCGTCCCGGCTTACGCGTATGCCGTGCGGCGAGCGGTAGCCGCCCAGGTCGTAGGTCTGTTTCACCTTGCGTTCTTTCAGGTCGATCACGGTGATGGTGTTGCCCGGCTCGGTGCGGCGCTGTTCGCCTTCGCGAAACACGCCATAGGCGCCGTAATTCGAAACGTACGCAAACTTCCCGTCGGGCGACACCGCTACTTCGTGCGGGCCTTTTCCGGTGGGAATCTTCGCCACCACCTGATTGGTCTGCGGGTCCACCAGCGCCGCTTCGTGGTCGGATTTGTTCAGCACAATCAAGCTGTCGGCCGCAGCCGTCGCAGCCAGAACAGGCAGGCATACGCACGCCACGAAAACGCGATCGAATTTCACGGTGCCCTCCTGAGAAATGGTTCCGCGCATGTTACCGCAAAATGAGTGGTGGTGGGGTGTGTAGCGCCGGGTTCGGAGAACCCGGCACTTCCTACATTCCTTTACGCCGTCATCCTGAGTCCGTCCGCCCAGCTTGATGGCGGACGGACGAAGGACCTCAACGTCGGCGGTTGCCCCGCATTTCACGTTGAGATTCTTCGGGCCGACACGACCCGTCGGCCCTCAGAATGACAACGCGGATTGGGCGCCCCTTCCCACGCCTGCAATGGGGACCGGAGGGCCGGCCTTACGACCCGACCAGGTTTTCCAATTTTTCCAGGTGATCGCTGCTGCCGATGGCGATCAGGTGGTCGCCGGCGCGAATGGTTGCGTCCGGGGCAGGATTGAAACTCAGCGTGCCGTCGGCGTGTTTCAGCGCCAGCACCAGCACGCCGCACTTCTGACGAATCTCAGAATCGGCGATGGTTTTGTTGGTCAGCGGCGAGCCCTGCGGCACCTGCACTTCTTCAATCTGCATGTCCAGCCGCTCGGTGCCGAACGCGGTATCAATGAAGTCGAGCACGTTGGGCCGCAGCAGGAGCTGCGCGATGCGGTGGCCCACAAATTTGTAGGGCGAAACGACCTGCGTTGCCCCCGCGCGCATCAACTTCGCCGTAGCGTCGTCTTCGCTGGCCCGCGCGATGATTTTCAAGCTGGGGCTGAGGCCGCGCGCGGTCAGCACGATGTACAGGTTTTCCGCGTCGGAAGTGACCGCGGCCACCAGTCCTTCCGCCTGCCGGATGCGCGCGCGTTCGAGGACGTCTTCCTGGGACGCGGAGCCGATCAGGATGGGAATCCCCTCCTCAAAGGCCCACTGCGCCGGCCCCCTCTCTTTTTCGATGATGACGAATGGAATCGCGCGCGCGCGGAATTCCCGCGCCACCGTGCGGCCCACCCGGCCTGCGCCGCAGATGATGTAATGCCCACTCAGTCTGGCAATTTCGCGTTCCATGCGCCGGCGTCCCAGGACTCTGCCGAGCTCGAACTCTAGCATCGCCTGCGTGGCGGTGGCAATGAGGAAGCCGCCGGTCAGCACCGCCGCCAGGATCACGAAGACGTTGAACGCACGGCCCGCCAGCGTCAGCGTGTGCACCTCGCCGTAGCCCACTGTGGTCATGGTGATCAGCGTCATGTAGAAGCCGTCGAACCACGACCATTCTTCGATGAAGTGGAAGCCGGCGGCGCCGATGACAAAGATGCCCAGGAGGAGCAGGCCGGCCACGCGTAGTCGGTAACGAATGTCCACGGGTGTCCTTCGGTCGCCAGCATCCTGCGGCGTCCCGCACGACATTGTCAAGCGCAGGTGTGGCACAGGCTTGTAGCCTGTGCCGGTTCCCTGAGCCTGTAGCGGCCGACTTTATGTCGGCCATCTCAGGCAACACCCTGGCGGACGCAAAGTCCGCCGCTACAAGGGCCCCCGCACAATCGTGCACCTGTAGCGGCCAGCTTTAGCTGGGCACCGTCAGATTGTTCAGGAATCGCCGCCGCGTTTCATGCCGTCTTCGGCCCGCGCAAGCCGCGCCACATCCCCCAGGCCGGCGCCTCAGGGGCCGCACTTCTCCATCACGAGAGACCGCGTGCCATTCATCCACACCAGCGCGTCAAAAACATGAAAGCCTTGTGCTTTGGCCTCGGACAGTTTTTGGGAAAACTCAGCGGTCGGCTGCGGCGTCGCGGCCCAGCTCAGCAACCGATACTCGCAAGGGTTTTGCACCCCGGGCGCCTTTTCCGCGAAGAGGAAAATCTGCGGGTCGTAGCCGTACTGGGTGATGTAGAACAGGACCGGCCACAGGAGGCGGAAACCATCTGAGCCCACTTTCGACAGGGGTTCTTCGAGTTCCTTGGGGTCCTTCAGTCTGATCACCCGGTATTCGTATCGGGCCGCCCCCTCGGCCATCTTCTCCACCAGTACGCTCGAGCTGTTGGCCTGCCGTGGCGCTATCAACACGCGATGCCCTTGGCCCGACAGCACGCCGAGTTCGTCGTTGAACGTGGCGAAAGATTTCGGTGAGAACAGCCGGAAGCGCAAGTCGGCGTCTTTGATTTCCGGAGGTTTTCCCGTTGGGGCGGGCGCGCCCGCCGGCCGCTCGAGGATGGCGATGTTCTGTATTTCAGGCCTGTACAGCCAGCACAGTTGCCAGCCCTGGCTGAACGCCTGCTGCGTCTCTTTCTCCAACGTCTTCGAGCGCATCGTGTCAATCACCAGGTACTCGTAACGCTGCTCCGCGCCCGGGCGTTTCTCCATGATGCCGACCAACTCCCCGGTCATCACCAGCGCGTGCGGCAGCAGGCGGAAGCCCTGCGCGGCGCCTTGGTTCAATTCCCTCTGCGCCGTGGGCACGCGGCTGATACCGAGCAGCAGATATTCCACCGCCTCCGGCTGCGGCGCCTTTTCGAGAAAGATCAGGTTTTCAAAACCCATGATGTTCAGCAAGGCGACGACGCGGTAACCCGATTTCGCCGCTTCGCTCAGGCGCACCTGCAGTTTTTTCGTCTCGTTGCTGGAGAGCAGCAGGAACGGCTGGTCGGCGCTGGGTGGAGGTTGCTGCGCCGTCGCCAGGCTCGGCAGAAAACAGAGGACGCCCAGGGCTGCGAGCAGGAGTTTCTTCATGGTGAGGTCTCCTTGCCAGGGTGGAGGCCGACCGCACGGGCGATCCAATGGCCGTGATGCTATGCCCCGCAGGACGCGGAGTCAATCAAAGTGCGGTAGGACAGGCCTCTAGGCCTGTCCATGTAGTCGTGGATTGGCTTCACGCCGTGGTCGGCCCGCGGAGTCCGCGCCACATCTCCACGACGGCGGCGCGCAATCGCTCGGCGGCGCCCGAATAATGCGCTTCAGCCTGCGCGAACGTGGCGGACGCCGGTGGAGTTGCCGGTGAAGAAATTGGCTCGCCGAAATGCATCTGCACGCGCGCGCCGCCGAGCAGCATTTTCCACCGCGGCGCGAACCCGCGCGGCCACACATCGAACGCCCCGCGCAACGCCACCGGCACGATGGGCGCGCCCAGGTGCGCGGAAAGGATCGGCGCGCCTTTTTTGAATTTTTTCACCTCGCCGTCAATGGTGCGTTCGCCTTCGGGGAACAGGATGAGCACTTTGCCGTGGCGCAAGCCGAACGCGCCCGCCTGCATCGCGCGGATCAGGTTCGTATCGGGGTCCACAGGCACGAGGTTGATCTTGCGCGCGATCCAGCGTCGCAGCGGCGTGGCGAAATATTCACTGGCGCCCACAAAGAACAGGTTCCGCATCGTGGCGTAGGGCAGCGCGCCGACCAGCAGAAATGGGTCAAGGTAGCTTTCGTGGTTCGGGCACAGCAGGAACGGCCCCCGGCGCGGGAGGTGCTCGCGGCCGGTCAGGCGGAAACGCAGCAGCACCTTCGCCGCCAGGTACGCGCATTTCAGCAGCACAAAAACGAACGGCGCAAAAAAAGGTTTCGATTTAAGCAGCGCGGCGAACTCCGGATCGTCCTCAAGCAAAACGCTCAGCAGCTTGCCCCAGGCGTCGCCACGGCGTTCGCCCGCCCCCGCGCCGGCTTCGGTGGGGCGCACCGCATCGAGCAACTCGCGCACCGTGTAGATGCGGCTGGCCACCTCTTCGGGCACGCGCGTGCCGAACAGGTGTTGCAAATGTGTCAGCAACTCGACGCGTTCCATCGAATCGAGCCCGAGGTCGAGTTCGATGTTCGCGTCCCGACGTATGGCCACCTGCCCGGCTGCTCCGCCCGCGCTGCCGCGCGCGCCGGCATGGCTCGCCGCTTCGGCGATCACTTCGAGCGCGCGGGAAATGTCGGGATCAGCCGCCCAGGCGATTTCTTCTTCGCTGAGCGGCGCCTCCGCCGGGATTTCGGCCTCGGCTGGTTGCGTGCGTTCTCGCAGGCGCCGCTCGATCTGGAATCGCTTGAGCTTGCGCGTGGTGGTGCGCGGCAAATCTTCGGTCCAGACGTCGAAGCCGAGCACACGCTTGTGGTTCGGCAAATGCACCGAAAGGCTCTCAATTTCAAAACGGAGGACTTCGCGCGTGTTCACCACCTTGCGCTCGCGCATCACCTCGAAGTTCGGCACCACGACCGCGTGCAGCCGCTCGGCCGTTGGTTCCTCCGCGCGCGCCAGCCCGACCACGCACATCTCCTGGATGTAGGGCGACTGCAAGTAATGCGTTTCGATTTCTTCGGGATAAATATTTTTTCCCGAGCTGAGGACGATGATTTCCTTCTTGCGTCCGGTGACGTAGAGCCGCCCTTGGTCGTCGAGATAGCCGAGGTCGCCGGTGTAGAGCCATCCATCGCGCAGCGTCGCCGCGTTGACCTCCGGGCGGTTGTAGTAGCCCTGCATCACGATGTCGCCGCGGATGGCGATCTCGCCGTCGCGGTGCTCGCCGTCGCTGCTCTCTTCCACGGGCAAAATTTTCACTTCGACGCCGGGCAGCGGCTGCCCCGTCGCGCCGATCGCGAGGTCCCCCGGGCGCGTCAGGCAAGCCGCGGCGGAGCATTCCGTCAATCCGTAGGCTTGCAGGATCTCGAAGCCGAGGCGTTGCAGGTCGCGGCCGATGACCGGGTCGAACCGCGAGCCGCCGGTCACCAGCAGGCGCATCCGGTGGCCGAGGATTTCGTGCACGCGCCCGAAAAATCTGCGCCCCAGGTTCACATGCAGGTAGCGCCGCAGCGCGCCGTTCAGCGCCAGCAGCGTGTGGAACGCGGCGCGCTTCGCCCAGCCCGCCTTGGCGACTTCCTGCGTCACCCGCTGGTGGATCAGGTAGAAAAACTGCGGCACGCAGGCGAACACGGTGACTTCGCGCTCGCGCAGCGCGCGGAGCAATTCGCTGGTGTTCAGCGTTTCCAGGAACACGACGCGCGCGCCCTTAATAAACGGCAGCAGCAGATTGGCCACTTGCGCCAGGGCGTGGAACAGCGGCAGCACGCCGAGGATGCGATCGTTCTGGTCCACGTTGACCACGCTGAATACCGCGTCTGCTTCGGCGAGGATGTTGCTGTGCGTCAGCACGACGCCCTTCGGGTCGCTGGTCGTGCCCGAGGTGTACAGCATCAGCGCGGGGTCGTTGGGCTTCGCGGGGCAGGGCGGCAGGGGAGGCGGCTCCGAGGCGCGCGCAGCTTCGGCGAGCGAAGGCAGCTCGTCCGATTTGCCGCTCAGCAGAATGACGTCGCAGTCCGCTCCGGCGGCGGCGATGCCTTCCCGCGCGGCGCTCAGATATTTCGGCGTCGTGAAAAACAACGCCGCGCCGGAATCTCGCACTAGCGCAGCGATTTGATTTGCTTTGTACGCGGTGTCGAGCGGCACGACCACCGCTCCCAGCCGCAGGATGCCGAGATACGCAGCGACCCAGTACGCGTCGTTATCGGCCAGGATGGCGCAGCGGTCGCCCGGACGGATGCCGCGCGCCGCGAGTCCCGCGCACGTCACGTTGGCGATGTGCTCCAAGTCGCGGAAGGTGAACGTGTCGAGCGAATCCGCTCGCTGCACTTCGACGGCAGGCCGCTCGCCGAAGCGCTCGACCGAGGCCTCATATTGTTCCCAGAAATTGTTCATGCCCCCGCCGGGATGACCCAGGGGCGAGCTTAATCACTTCGGCTGTCGGAGGCAAGGCGCGTGAAAGCTCCTGTAGGGGTGCCTGTACGGGCGGATCTGAAGATCCGCCCTGTGTGGGACTAATGCGCGGGTGGCGCCGGCTTGGGAAGCGCGGCTTTGCGCGTTGCCCCGAGCACGCCTTCCAGCGATTCGCGCGGCACGCCGGTGACAAACGGCTTGATCAGCCACGCCAACAGCACCGGGATATCGCGCGTCAGCGTCACCGACTCGCACTGCACGTACACGCCTGCCCCGGCTCCGTCGGGGCCCGCGTCCCGCTCTTCGAACCGCCAATACGTGTAGAGGTGCCACAAAAATCCGCGGTCGTTGCCCTGCGGTTTCTCGCGCTCGTTCGGCTCGCCGGGATTTTCCACTTCGTTGACTCGCGTCGTGTGGCTGATGCTGTAGGCTCGGGTCGCGCTCAACCGCCCGTAGTGCGCCGCGTGCTCGGTGTCGACCACCACCGTGACGATTTTCTTTTTGCGGAAGCGCAGGAAGGCCTTGAAGTCATCGCCCTCGCGCTCCAGCAGCTTCGACCGCTCGACCTCCGGCGCGTAAATTTCCTGGTGGCGGTCGTAGTCCTCGACCAGCGCCAGCACGCCATCGACTGTCGCGCCAGGGATAAACACCGTGCCCAGCCAGTGGTGAATCATCCCGTGCGGCACTTCGATCTTTTTGCCGCCGTCGAGCGTCTCCAGCCGCTCGACCACTACTTCGCCGCGGCGCAGCTTCTGGTAGGCCGCCTCGCGCTCCGCCGCCGGCAGCATGTCCACGCGCAGGAGCGCGCCCGGCTTGTCTCCGCCGTTCTGCGCCGCGCGAATTTCTTCTTCGATCCGCGCTTCGGTCAACTTCGTGTAGCGCTCAAACGCCGCCATCGTTTCTTTGCGCAGCTCCGTCGCCGGCTCGGCCTCTCGCCCCGACGCCATCGGGGCCGCCGGCGCGCTCATCGCGCACCACGCCGCCAGCATCACCGCCGTCGCCCTGTGCATCCCCGACTTGTGAACCCCAGCCATCTTTTCCCGCCACTGTCTGCAGTTCTGTCGGCCTTCGCCGACATCGCCCTGCCGTCTTCTGCGTCTTTTCTACATCTTAGATGCCCTGTCCCCGGTCTGCACACCACTAGATGAGCACGCCCCCTGCCACACCGCGCCCTGCCAACCGCCTGTCCCGTTTATCCTGAATCCGCCTCGGCGGATGAAGGAAGCGCAGCCGCGGCGGGGCCGCCCCGAGGCGGCGCGGAGAGCAGTATCCCTACCAAGGAGTATGGCTCGAGGAGAGCTACGAGGCGGGCGGGACCCCTCGACCTGTCGCCAAGGCACGCGGCCAGTCTGGCTCCGAGCGAATCTGCCGCATTATTTCTCCAACACCCCTCCCCTCGCCACGGGTGTCCCCGGGGCGAAGGCCCCTTGTTTCCCCTGCTGGTCAGGTCGCGAGCCTCAGCGCGGAGGCGTAAGCTGCAAGATTTGCCAGAGCATCAGCGCGATGGCGAAGCCCAACAAGCCCATCGAGCCACGCCACCAGATGGTTGGCTCAAACCCCATGATCTGGAACTTGAAGAACCGGCTCGCAGCGCTGACCAGGTAGAGCACTGCCGCCAAGATCAGCAGAACCAGGATGACTATATCCATAACTCGGCTCCTCTCTTTCCCGTGGCCCTAGTGCTGTTCCAACTTATTGCGACGATGTCTCAAAGGCTTTCTAGGAACGCTGCTTGCCTGTCCTGTCCGATTTCTGGACTCCGGTCCGGTGTCGGGACTCCGCTGGAGTCCACCGGATTCCTGAGAGCGGAGTGGAGTCCATCGGACTCCTAAAACCGGAGAGCCTGCCGAGGGGAGCGTGGTCGAAGGGTTGCGCCCCTCAGTTCGTCTTTAGCCGGAAATAGTTGGAACGGCACTAGCCCCACTCGCTACGGACAGCGGAGACATCAATTGCCGCCTAGCGGACGCGGACTGCCTTCTCTAGGTCGGACACGGTGAGCACTATGCTCGCTTTCCGTGAGCCTTTTACCGTGGTCGCATACCCGAACGTGATGTTGACGTCCTTGCTGGCCAGTTTGCCAGCGTATTGTCCCAAGGCCCCCGGCACGTTGCTCAGTTCAGCGTGCAGCACATCGGCTTCCGTGTAGGAAAGCGCGGCAGCCTCGAGGGCTTTCTTAGCTTTGTTCACGTTGTCCACGATGACTTGCACATAGCCTTCGGCATCGCGGGTGCCGGTCGCAAAGGCCAGAATGCTTACCTTGGCCTCACCAAGGACCTGAGCGACACGGGCCAGCGTGCCGGGGCGGTTTTCGACCGTGATGGAAATCTGCTTTGCCTTTGGCATGGTTGTACCTCGGGGGGAAACTTCGCGATCATGCTACCAAAGGTGGACTGCCCCCGCAATCACACTTCCTTGGAACCTCTGCCCGTGTCGCGGCGCGCCCGCCCCGACCCTTCCCCCCGCCGCAACCAGTATCGGTAGCGCCGGCATCCTGCCGGCCGAGCGTAGCGAGTCTCCGGGTCCGTGTACCACCGTGTCGCAGCGCGCCCGCCCCGA
>Ga0315268_10000970_pt1 | contig 33405 bp, 28 predicted proteins | sample C1_top_MG_FD_204535 | JGI IMG/M metagenome (GOLD analysis project Ga0315268, IMG submission 204535) | Sediment microbial communities from Yellowstone Lake, YNP, Wyoming, USA - C1_top | ecosystem: Environmental > Aquatic > Freshwater > Lake > Sediment | place: USA: Wyoming | collected 2017-08-01
GCGCAGGAAGCCGGCTATCTGAAAATTACGACCGCCAAGGGAGTCATCGAAGGAAAGTCCGCAGATCCCGCGCACGCGAACTGGATCCCGCTGACCGGCGCGCAAATTGCGGATTTGGACCTGGAGGGAGCACTGGCCCGGGAATTCTCGGCCGCTTCCGTTTCCGAGGTCGTCGTCACGCGCCGTGGCGAAAAGCCCGCCCCGCCCACGACTCCGGCGAGCGGAAAGTCCACCGCCCCGGATAACAGCGTGAAATCTCCCCGCGACGTAGCCACTGGGCAGGCCAGCGGAAAACGGCAGTACAGTCCCATCCGGATTACCAAGGAATGGGGCGCCGCCTCACCCTTGCTGCGCGCTTTGCAGACCGGGGCAACCACGATTCCCGAGGTGGAGATCTTTCTGCCCGCGAATGTCGGCACAACCAAGGCTGGGCATTACAAGTTGACCGAAGTATTGATCAGCTCGATTCAGCCGGTGGCGGAGGGAAGCAAGGCTCCAAAGCTGGAAATCGTGTCGTTCGCTTACCAGAAGATTGAGTGGACCAAGTAAGCGGGATTCCCGGAGCGCTCCGGCCAGATGCGGCACCGGCCGGGGCGCTCTAACAATCCCCAAAGGTTCCATCCGGTTCGGTGGCCGCGGCAGAATCTCCTCTATTTTTTGAATAGCTCCGCGTGCCCCTGCGCGGTCCGCGGCTTTGTTCCCGCCGCGGTGACGGTGACAACTGCCTGAAACTCCAGCGTGACCGGAGGCAGGCAGGTGTCTTCGCTGCACGCCTGGTAGCGAATTTTGAGGGGAATCTTTTGTTCGCCGAGCGGAGCGCTGCCCAGCGCCGTGAGCGGCAAACGGATGATGGCGGTCTGCTGGTAGACGTTCATGGGCTTGTCCGCGGAGAAGGCGAATTTCTTCTGGGTGGCCGCGGGATAGAGAATCGTCCCCGCCTGAAAGCCGGCCGGCAGCGCCGGTTTCAACTCCGTGGCAATCAGATAAGGGTCCAGCACCTCATGGGCGTTGATGTGAAAGCCGCGATGAATGGTCAGCACGACGGCGAGTTCGAAGCTGCGGCCGCGCGGCACGGCTTCGAGGGAAGCATAGGCGGCTGGAGCAACCACGTCGCGCGCGCGCGGCAGGTTCGTCTGCGCCGCGCCTCCCGGCGCTCCGCACAGCAAACCGAAAACCGCGCAAACGCCCGCCACAAAATGAAAAAACTTTCTGCCTGTGTTCATAGCGTCACCGTTTCACCGAGAAATTGCGAAATCACCCGGCCGATCACCTGCACCAGCGTTTCTCCGGTTTTTTCCAGCACGAAAGCGTCCTTCGATTCCGACCAGCCCAGCTTGAAACTGGTGGACAGCGCAGAAACCCAAATCTCGCGCACGGGAGCGTTCGGCGAAACCACGAATTTGCCCGGTTCCGGCTCCTCGAAAACAATTTCCAGCTTGCCCGAGCCGCCTTCGACGTCAAAGCCGTGCGCATCGGCGGCGGGCAAGGCGCGGCGGCGCAGGTCTTCGAGGGCCGCGTCGCATTTCTTCTGAAATGTCTGTTCATCCAGCATAAGTTCAGCGTACACGAAATTGGCGGGCGGTGGGAAGTTTGCAGTCAACAGTTTACAGTTAGCTGTATGACCCTGGAGTCCTTGGTTTTCTTGTCACTACGGATTCTGCAAGGGTTGCCGGCTGGGCTTGGAGCTTCATGGCGAGGATGGTTCGCTAAACTCGACATCGGTATATGTTCCGCAATCTTCAAAACAGTTGACAGATTGCCGTGTAACTGGTAAACACAGTATAGACGGTTACGTCGTCAAGCGCAGACAGAAAGAACATTCCTTCCGATGAATCCCACAAACATTATGCCAGCCCCAGAAGAAAAACTCAGCGAGCGCCTGTTTCGTCTCGAGTCCAGGATTCGCTACGTGGCCTTGAATCAAAAGGGCCACATTCAGGAGATGTGTCAGAGCCCGCTTCATCCCAGCCTTAACCCTGCGGAGAGCGATCGCATCGAGGAATTGATCGTGAATCCGACCGTGCTCGAGATCGCCGCGCGGCGCGGCAACATCGATATGGACGGCATCCGCTACGTCGTCATTCGCTACGGAACCCAGTATCAATTGTTACTGCCGTATCGAGAGGGGCATCTCTCCATTGGTGTAAATCTGGAAGACGATCCCATCGAGATTGCCCGAAAGATTGTGGCCGCATTGGACTTGAAAGCTTGAATTTTGTTCTCCTGGCTGAGAGAGACTAGGAAATGCACGGATGGAATCGGCTGCCATCGATACGATTCTTGAAGTCAAAAGGGAAATTCCGAATGAATCTTGAAGCTCTGGAATGGCTCCCGATGCCGAAGGGGAGTGGATCGGGTTTTACCCGTGTGCCTGCAAGAATACGTTTTGGCGGAGCGCGAACGGCGCCGTTTGGACCGTTCTAAGCAACTCATCGGCAGACGCAACAAGATTGGCTTCGCAATCAACCGGGATATTTCAGTGCTGGAACTACCGCCCTCCTAGTGACGACGGCGGATCTGTGGTTGCTAAAGAATTCTTGTTGCAGTGCAATGCAACATGTGTCCAGCACATGACAGCGGCTGGAAGTTCTTGGACTATTCAAAGAATATGCCCTGCCAGTGGCGCAACATAGCTTCCCGCGCAAAATTGGCGAAGGCGAGGCTGTACCGTGCACGAAATAGCCAAGAAAGCATCGAAGTGAATTTAGACACAGAACCTGCTGACGCAGGGAGCGCGTGCGGCCCGTAGAGAGGAGGTGTAGTAGACTGGAGGATGCGAGAATGAGCAGCAGCGGTCATGAGCGATAGAAGAAGGGCGGACAAGATGGCGAGTAATGATGCGGCGGCAGTGGTGGCCAAGGGGCAGAGCCCGCAAGCGGCGGCGCTGACGATCAAGACTTCGGAGCGGGGGTGGCTGGCGCAACTGGCCAAGGCGTACCGCAATCATGAACGGATCGTGGTGATGGACGACGCCAATGTGGGAATCGATCCCGGCAACGACTCGCTGCTGGGGATGGGCTTGAAGGCCGGGTTGACGCGCAAGGAATGGATCGCGGTGGTGATCGGCGTGGGAATTTCCGTGTTTGGAGCCACGACGATTGTGCTGGCGATTCTGGATCCGGAGCCGACCAGCAAGCTGGGACTGCTGGTGGCAAGCGGAGCGGCGATGACGCTGGGCGGTGGATTCAGCGCGATCCGCATTCTGACGGAACACAAGCCGCCCAAGGTGGCCATGACCAAGAGCGGGATCGAGATTGAATGGAATTGAGCCGGCGCCGCGGCGGGGTTCAAAGTACACGATTGATCGTCAAGCGTTTTCGGTAAGACCATTGGTCCGGAATGGCTGGATTTTAGCGCGGCGCGGGGAAGCGCCGCTTTTCAGTTCGTCTTTTTTTCCTTGTGCTGGCGTTCGGTTTTGTAAACGGCATCCACCACATGCTTGAGGCGTCCGGGAGTCCTCGCCCGATCGCGGCGGTCCTTGGTTTTTCTTGGCTTTGTTCGCCTGTCCCCTCGAATCATTCCTTCTCTCCTTTCCTTTCGGCGGCCGCCGTTTGCTTCCCGTGATTGGCTTTGGACGGAAGCATGCGGGGAGAGGATACCACCGGCCCGGGACAGAATGAAGCGGAACGATGAATGTCCCGAAGGCCCTCGCTGATTCCGTGGCGCCAAGAGGGATCTTGCCCGGTCAGAGAAGCCCCTGAATGGATTCGTTGATGTCGTCGTAGTGCAGCTGGCCGATGATGCGTTTGGAGATGCGCCCGTCGCGCCCGATGAGGAAGCTGGTGGGGAAGCCGATGAGGCCGCCGTATTTCTGGGCCACGCCTTCGTTGCCCAGCAGGATGGGGTAATTGATGGGCACGGATTTTCCGGCGACGGAGAAGCGCTCCTTGGCGATGAAGGGAGCGACGACGGATTTGCCTTCGTCATCCATGGCGATGCCCAGGACGACGAAGCCGCGCGGGCCGTATTTCTCCTGAAATTCGATGAGCCAGGGAATTTCCTCGCGGCAGGGATCGCACCAGGTGGCCCAGAAGTTGACCAGGACGACTTTGCCCTTGTACTGGCTGAGGGTGGAATTAGAATCCTCGAGCGTGGGCAGCGTGAAATCGGGAGCGGGGCCCGAGGAGCCATCCGAGGCGCTGGATTTCCCCGCTTTGGAATCGAGGCGCGTGGCGCGGTCGGCCAGGATGACGGCGACGATGAGCGCGGCAACGGTGAGCAGGATGACGACGGTCTTTTTCATGCGTTCTCCCAAATCAAAAAATAAAACATCTTAGCGCTCAGCGCGAGAAGCGGTTGAGAAAATCCAGCTTAGCGGAAAGCCAGGTGAGCCGGTTAAGAAAAATCAGCGCGCCGATGAAGAGCAGGAGCGCGCCGCTGGCCAGCTCGACCGCGTGGAGATGCTTGCGGAAGCGCTGGTAGAAGCGCAGAAACTGCGCCAAGCCAAGCGTGGTCAGTAAAAAGGGAACGGCGAGGCCCGCGGAATAGACCGCCAGCAGGAGAACGCCGCGGGCAATCGTATCGCTGGCGGCGGCGAGCGTAAGCACCGTGGCCAGGATGGGGCCGATGCAGGGAGTCCAGCCGAAGGCAAACGCAAAGCCCATGAGGAAGCCGCTGCCGATGCCGGGCTGCGCCGCGCCCTGGCGCAGATGAACGTCGCGGTTGAGCCAGCGGGCCATCACGGGTCCGAGGAAGCCGATGAGAGCGAGCGAGGCGAAATGCGCCGCGCCCAGCCCGGCGAAGAGCGGGCCGCCATGAAGCTGCGCGGCGAGAGCGACGAGCGCCAGAACGATCCCCAGAGCTAAACCAACGCGCACCGTGAGCTTCGCCAGCCATCCCAGCAAATGCAGTCCGAAGAGGATGATGAGCACGCCGGCGATGGGCGCGAGCAGTCCCCGATTCTGACTGAGAAATTTTCCGACGGCGCTGGCCGAAGCGCCGAAGGCGATAAATACGGCGGAGAAGCCTCCGACGAAGGCCAGCGAGGAAGCGAAGAGGCCGCCGCGCGGCGATTCTCCCTGGCGCAACTGCTCGAGGCCGATGCCCGAAAGCATGGAAATATAACCGGGCACGAGCGGCAAAACGCACGGCGAAAGAAACGAAATCAACCCGGCGAGAAATGCTCCTGCGAAAGAGACGTCGGTCATGTTTGCGCTGCGCTCCTGGCTCCGGCTGAGGCCTGCGGCTGCGGTGAATGCCGGTGAAGAATCATTTTCGCACATTCACGCCCTTTGCAACGCATCCCATCCGCTTGTCCTCGAAGGAAAAAAGCAGGCCGGGTGTCACCCATCCTTCCGGACGAGCGCGGCCGCGCCGGACACCGCCGAACTGCACTGGATAGCCGACAGTGTCCGGTTTGCCCGGCGGAGGAGGAGTCTGTCTATAAGTGTAACGTCTTTACTATCAGCACATTACGAAGCGTGCGAGTGGCAGACCTCCTGCTCTCTTCAGCAGCGGAGGTGCACCGACATGAACTGGACGCCGAACAAGATCTCGATGCTGCGCGTGGGGGTAGGGTTCGTTGCCGTGGGGCTTTTCGGGCACGGGACGTGGGCGAATCTGGCGGGAGTGGTGCTGACGGTGGCGGCGATTGCGCTGGATGCGCTGGACGGCTACGTGGCACGGCGGAAAAACATGGCCACGCCGGAGGGCGCGCAGATCGATATCCTGGGCGACCGCATGATCGAGAACGTGTACTTCACTTATTTCGCGGTGATTGGCATGGTGTCCGTGTGGGTGCCGGTGCTGTTTTTCGCGCGCGGAGCGGCCACGGATTTTCTGCGCGGCCTGGCGGCCAAGCAGGGGCGCGCGGGATGGGGCGCCGCGGGAATGCTGCGAAGCGGCTGGGCGCGGGCGCTGGTGAGTTCGCGCTGGAGCCGGGGACTGTATGCGGCGATGAAGTGCCTGTGCTTCTGCTATCTGGGAATGGAGCTGGCGCTGGCGCATGGGCCCATTGCGCTGCTGGGAACTCCGGCGGCGCAAGTGCGCGAAGTGATGCGCGCGGGAGCGCTGGCGCTGACCTGGGCGACGGCGGCGTTCTGCGTGGCGCGGGGCGTGCCGGTGCTGCTGGAGGGATGGGGATATTTTGCGGGAGCACAGCGCGAGGCCGTGCACGCTTCGGCGCATCCGGAGGCGGCATGAGTTTTTCTTCGCAAAATCGCCGCGCGCGAATCGCCGCGTTTTTTGATTTGGATGGAACGATGCTGGGCGGCCCGTCGCTCGAATGGCGATTTTTCCGGCACTTGCGCGAATGCCGGCTGCTTGGGGCGGAGCAGTATTTCGGATGGGTGGCGGAGACGCTGCGGCTGGCGCGGCGGGGCGTCTCCGCGATGCGCGAGGGAAATAAGATGTACTTGCGCGGAGTCGCCGTGGAGGCGGCGGGGAGTTTTCGTCCGATGCGCTGGGAATTTTTTGCGGAGGGATTGCGGCGACTGCGCTGGCACGCCGCGCAGGGGCATCGGCTGGTGCTGGTGAGCGGGACGCTCGAGCCGCTGGCGCGACTGGCGGCGCGCGCGCTGGAGGATGAGCTGGCGCGGCACGGCTGCGTGACAAACGTGCGCGTCTGCGCCACGCGGATCGAGGAGGCCGGCGGCGGCTGGAGCGGGCGCATGCCGCAGGGCTTGATGAACGGCGCGGCCAAAGCGGAAGCGGTGCGGCGGATCGCGGAGGAGGAGCGCTTGGATCTGGAGCTGAGTTTTGCTTCGGGAAACAGCGCGGGAGACTTGTGCATGCTCGGCACGGTGGGGCGGCCCGCGGCGGTGAATCCGGACGCGCTGCTGGCGCAGGCGGCGGCGCGCGGGGGATGGCCGGTTCTGCATTGGGGCCGCGCGGAAGCCGGGCGGAAAGATGAAGAAACACGCCGTGCGGGCCTGGAAAACGCATTCGCAAATTCCGGCGGGGAGCAAAAGCCATGAGTAAACTAGAAGGACTGCACTTATCCGCACGGGCCGCGGCGCTGCCGTGGCCGCTAGGGGCGCCGCACGAGCGCGAGGCGCCACGGAAAGAAACACTCATGGGGCTGGTCAAAGGCGAGCTGACGGCTGCGTGGAAGGCTTGCGGGGCGTTCGAATGGGCCGCGTTCCACTATCTGGCGCTGTCCTCGGTGCTGATTACGATCTTCGCGAAGAATCTGGAGCATCCGGCGCGGCTGGTGGGCACGCAGTTTGCGCTGGCGGCGGGCGTTTTGCTCCTCTGCTGGATTTATGCGCGGGCGGAAAAGCGCGCCGCTGCCAACGGACCCTCTTTCCGTTTTCGCTTTTGGCATTTCTGGCGCCACTGGTATCCCCATCTGTTCTTTCTCTTCTGCTTCGAGATGATGGCCCATCTGGTACACATGGTTTTTCCGGGATGGTTCGACGCCCGGCTGATCGCCGCGGACGTGTGGCTCACCGGGGTCAACCCCACGCTGTGGATTCAGCGCTTCACCAATCCTCCGCTGAACGAACTCATGCAGTTCATCTATACCTCCTACTTCACCTACCTGCTGATCCTCGGCGGCATCCTCTATTTTCGAAAAGACTGGAAGGGCTACTGGTCGGTGATGACCTATTCGATGGTGGGCTACCAGATCGGCTATGTAATCGCGGCGTGCTTTCCCATCCAAAGCCCGTGGTTTCAACTGGCCGGGCAATGGCCCACGGCCACGCTCGCGGGCGGCCCCATCACGGCGCTGATCAATTTCATCGAGCATTATGGACGGGTGCGCGGCGCGGCGTTTCCTTCGCAGCACGTCTGCGGCGCGGTGGCAGCGGTGTGGGGCGCGTGGGCCCACCGGCGGCGGGTGTTCTGGGTGTTTCTGCCCATGGTGTTTTTCATGTGCATTTCCACGGTGTATGGGCGCTATCACTACATGGTGGATAGTTTCGGCGGGATCACCACGGGAACGATTGGGTATTTCGTGGGCGGGATGCTGATGAAAAGGAACGGAGCGGTGGCGGGAGAAGTTAAGAGTTAAGAATTGAAAACTTAAACCAGCGGCGGGCGGCGGGTGACGGGCTGGGCGCGCTCGACGACGGCGGCGATGCGCAGGAGCAGGGCTTCATCGCCTGCCGCGCCGATGAGTTGCAGTCCGGCAGGCAGCCCCGAAGAAGTAAATCCGCACGGAACCGAAATGGCCGGGACGCCGGCGAGATTCGCGGGGCGATTGGGGCCCAGCAGAAGCGCCCGCGTAGGCAGATCTTTTTCGGCGAGGCGCGTCGTTTCTTCGCCGACGAGCGGAGCCGCAATAGGCGTGGTGGGAACCACAATCGCGTCGAACTTGCCATCCTCCAGCGCCAGGTGCAGTTGCTGAATGAATTTCTCCCGCGTCTCCAAAGCCTTCAGATAAACGGTTGCCGGAACGCGCGTGCCCATCTCCAGGCGCGTGCGCACGTCTTCGCCATACTCGTCGGCATGCGCGGGATACCAGCCGGACTGCTGATGGTAGTGCGTGGCCTCGGGCCAGGCGATTTCGTTTCCCGCGTCCTCGGAGTCCGCCCAGAGGGGCACGGAAATATTTTTCATGGTTACGCCCTGCTTGCGCAGGGAAGCCAGCGCGTTTTCGAAAACGGAAAGAATCTCCGGAGCGACGCGCTCCGCGGGAAATTCGCGCAGCAGCCCCAGGCGGAATTTGCCGGCGCGCGAACTACGTTTTGCCGCGGCGGCAAAGCGCGATTCGCCCGGAAGGTGCGCGCAGATCGCGTCGAGGACGATGGCGGCATCGCCTGCGGTGCGGGCAATGGGTCCGGCGCAATCGAGCGTGAGCGAAAGCGGAATAATGCCTTCGACGCTGACCCGGCTGTAGGTGGGCTTGATCCCGGTGACGCCGCAAAGCGCCGCCGGAATGCGGATGGAGCCGCCAGTGTCCGTGCCGATGCTGGCGCAGCACAGCCCCGCGGCGACGGCCGCGGCCGAGCCTCCGCTCGAGCCGCCGGGAATTCGCGCGGTGTCCCAGGGATTGCGCGCGGGGCCGTAGTGGGGATTGTTGGTGGTGACCCCGTAGGCGAACTCGTGCATGTTGGTTTTTCCCAGAATCACGGCGCCGGCAATCTTCAGCAGCTGCACGACGTGCGCGTCATGCAGGGGAACAAAATCGCGCAAAATCCGCGAGCCTCCGGTGGTGCGAATTCCCTCGCTATAGATATTGTCCTTGAGCGAAAGGGGAATCCCGTGGAGCAGGCCGCGGTCGCGGCGGCTCTTCCGCCCGCGCGGCGAGCAAAGCTCGGCTTCGGCGCGGCGGGCTTCGGCGAGGGCGCGGTCGGCGGCGACGGTGAGATAAGCGTTCAGCCGCGGATTGATGCGCTCAATGCGCTCGAGCAGCAGCGTGGTCAGTTCCACGGGCGAGAGGCGGCGGCTGCGGAAGAGACGCGCGATCTCTTCGATGGAAAGAAACGGAAGGCTTTCCGGAGTGAATGGAGCGGGCATGGCTTCCCCATCATTCCACAAAAGGGTGGCAAAAGGGCAGCGTCCGCCGGAAAAAACCGCGGAAACGTTCCCCGCCCGGTACACGTCCTTCCTAATACGTGTGAACCGGGCCTTTGCAAACAACGGTTTGCAAACAATAGGTGCAATCCGCCGCCCGGCGAGAGTATGCTACGGGCTTCACGCGACAAGCCACAAATATCCACGCTCAAGACCGACGGAGGAACGCCATGGTTCGTACCCTGCAAATCGCAAAAGTGAAAATGACGGCGGCATGCCGGCTGATTTTTTGCGCGGCGCTGTTCGCCGCGCTGCTCTCCAGCCCGGCGGCGGCGCAGACGCCCAGCCCCGCGGAGAAGCTGAAGGCCCTGGAATTCCGCGAAATTGGCCCGGCGATCATGGGCGGGCGCGTGGACGATTTCGCGGTGGTCGAGAGCAATCCAAACATTGTGTACGCCGGTCTCGCTTCCGGCGGCGTTTGGAAAACGGTCAACGCCGGCACCACCTGGGAGCCGCTCTTCGACAAGGAAAGCGTTTCCACCATCGGCGATCTCGCGCTGGCGCCGGGCGATCCTTCGATTCTGTGGGTGGGCACGGGCGAACCCAATAACCGCCAAAGCTCCTCCTGGGGCGACGGGGTCTTTAAGTCGCTCGACGCCGGAAAAACATGGCAGAAGATGGGGCTGGAGGCCACCGAGCACATCGGGCGCATCGTGATTCATCCGAAAAATCCCGATGTCGTTTACGTCGCGGCGCTGGGCCGCCTGTGGGGACCGAATCCCGAGCGCGGCGTCTATAAGACGACCGACGGCGGAAAGACCTGGACGCAGTCGCTGAAGATCAACGAGGACACCGGAGTCTCCGACATCGTCATGGACCCGGAAAGCCCGGACACGCTCTACGCCGCGGCCTACCAGCGGCGGCGCACCGTTTTCGGATTCAACGGCGGCGGCCCCGGCGGCGGCATCTATAAGACGACGGACGGCGGAGCGACCTGGAAGAAGCTGGCCAAGGGCCTGCCCTATGAAAACGGCGGCGATGTGGGCCGCATCGGCCTGGACATTTACCGCAAAAATTCCAACATCGTTTACGCCGTGGTGCAGCACGAAAACGGCGGCATCTACCGCAGCGAGGACAAGGGCGAAACCTGGAAAAAAATGGGCGAGACCAATCCGCGCCCGTCCTATTACAGCCAGGTGCGCATCGATCCCAGCAACGACCTGCGCCTCTGGGTGCTCGGCGCGCAAATGTTCACTTCCGAGGACGGCGGGAAAACCTTCACCATCCACCGCGTGCATGATATTCATGGCGATTTCCACGCCATGTGGATCGATCCCGCCGATTCCAATCTCATGCTCGCCGGCTCGGACGGCGGCATGCACTGGAGCCACGACGCGGGCAAGACCTGGGACTTCGTCAACACCATCGCTATCGGGCAGTTTTACGAAGTCGGCTTCGACATGCAGAAACCCTACCGCGTCTGCGGGGGCTTGCAGGATAACGCCGCCTGGTGCGGCCCCAGCAATACGCTGGCTCGCGACGGGATTCAGAACGCCGATTGGACGCTGCTCCCCGCCGGCGACGGTTTCTTCGTTCAGCCCGACCCGCAGGACGCCTCCACCATCTATTACGAATCGCAGGACGGGCATCTCGCGCGCATGAACTTGAAGACCATGCAGATGCGCGAGATCATGCCCCTGGCGAAAGAAGGCGAGCCGCACTACCGCTTCCAGTGGAATTCTCCCGTGGCCATTTCCGCCTTCGAGCACAACACCATTTATTACGGCGGAAATTTCCTTTTCAAATCCACCGACCGCGGCGACAGCTGGACGCGCCTGGGCGGCGACTTGACCACCGGCATCGAACGCAACAAGCTTCCCATCCTGGGAAAAGTGCCCGACAAGAACACCATCTCGCGCCACGATGGCGTGGAAGATTTTCCCTCGATCACCACCATCAGCGAATCCCCGCTCTCGGCCAATGTGCTTTGGGCGGGCACCGACGACGGCAACCTGCAAGTGTCCCGTGACGGCGGGAAATCCTGGAAGAACGTGGCCGCAAAACTCAACGGCGAAGAAGCTCCTGCTGCGCAGGGCTCCGGCAAAGCCTCGAAGAAATCCGTTACAGCCGCGGCGGCGCCCGTTGTTCCCAAGGGCACCTATGTCAGCCGGGTGGTCGCTTCGAAGTTCGCCGAGGGCACGGCCTACGCTGCGCTCGACGGCCATCGCTCCAACGATTTCAACGTCTATCTCTTCCAGACCACCGATTACGGCGAGACCTGGAAAGCCATCCGCAACGGCATCCCCAGCTCCGCCGGAACCGTGCACGTCGTCCGCGAGCACCCCCGCAACCAGAATCTGCTCTTTGCCGGCACCGAGTTCGGCTTGTGGGTTTCCTGGGACCGCGGCGCCAATTGGAGCGCGCTCAAGAATAATCTTCCCACCGTGCCCGTGGACGATATCGCCATCCACCCGCGCGATAACGACATGATTCTGGGCACGCACGGCCGCTCCATCTGGATCTTCGACGACCTCACACCTATCGAAAAAATGGGCGCGGACGTGCTCGCCTCGGATCTGACCCTCTTCCCCGTCCGCACGGCGATTGCTTACCACATCAACCGCCGCCATTGGTTCCGCGGGCAGAAAACATTCTCCGGGAAAAATCCGCCCTACGGCGCTCTGCTCAACTACTACCTGAAGGAAGCCGTGGCCCCGGAAGCGGCCAAGCCGGGCGCGGATGAAAAAGAAAAATCCGCCGCGGCGAAAAAAGAAGGCAAAATCAAAATCACCGTCGTGGATAAGGACGGAAAAACCATCCGCGAGATGGACGGTCCGGCCGCCGCCGGCGTCAACCGCGCCAATTGGGATTTGCGCTGGAATCCCAGCGCCGAGCCCACTCCCGAGCAGGTGGAAGCCATCGCCGAGGGATGGACCGCCGGTCCGCGCGGACCGCTGGCCCAGCCCGGCGAATACACCGTCAAACTGAAGGCTGGCGAAAAAGAGGCCGTACAGAAAGTCGTTGTGGAGGAAGATCCGCGCGTGCAGATCTCCGACGCGGACCGCGCCGCGCGATTCGAGGCCATTCAGAAAGCCTACGATCTGGCCAAGACCGCCGACAAGGACCGCCGGACCATTTCCGGCATCAAGGACGCCCTGAAAACCGCGCGCGACAACTGGAAAAAGGACGAAGCCAAGGCCGATGGGACGAAGATTCCCCAGGACGTGCAGAAGGCTGCGGAAGAGCTGCAGAAAAAAGTGGATGCGGTCGCCGGCACCTATGTGCGCGATCGCGAAGGGCTGGGCAACGCCGGGCCGCCCTTCGAATGGAAGCCCGATCCGCTGCCCAACCGCTTGCAGGAGCTGCTCAACGAACTGGACGGCTACGTGGCCGCGCCCGGCGGACAGCAGAAGGACAAGCTGGCGGAACTGGCGGCGCTCAGCGCCAGCGCTTCGGCGCAGGTGAAGAAAATCGCCGAGGAAGATCTGCCGGCGCTGAACAAGAAAATGAACGAAGCGGGAATCCCGCACATCGTGCCCGCGGCGGCGGGAGCGTCCGGGCGGCAGGGAAGAGTCGAGGAAGAGGAGTCCGAGCGATAGGGCAAACTCCTCCGGCGGCGCCGCAAGAAGGAGCGAGACGATTGGTTCCGCGCGGCGTCTAAGCAACCAGTATGGGGTGTGTCCGGCAGGCAGGTTTTTGAATTCAAAATGGATGAAGGAGAACAGCACAATGAAGAAAGCGGCGTGGTTCGCGGTTCTGGCGATGATTTTGAGCATGGTGGCGCGCCCGGCAATGGCGCAGCAGAAGGAAGAAAAAAAGGAAGAGAAGAAGGACGAAAAGAAGCCGCCGCTGCCGCTGAAATCCGACCGCAAAATCGAATTCACCACCGACGAGGGCACCTGGCTCTCGCTGGACGTCTCGCCAGACGGCAGGACCATCGTCTTCGAACTGCTCGGCGATCTCTACACCCTGCCCATCGAAGGCGGGCAAGCCAAGCGCATCACCAGCGGCATGGCCTTTGACAGCCAGCCGAAATTTTCTCCGGACGGGCAGTGGATCGCCTTCCTTTCCGACCGCGAAGGCAGCGAAAACATCTTCATCGTCAAGCCGGACGGCAGCGACGTGAAGCAAGTTTCGAAAGATCCCAACACCGAATTCGCCTCGCCCAGCTGGTCGCCGGACGGCCAGTACATTTTCGTCTCCAAGGCCGGGTCCGCACTCACCACCTTCGAACTGTGGATGTACCACGTCCACGGTGGCACGGGCGTGCAGATCACCAAAGCCAAGACCGCTCCGAACACTCCGCGCAAGGACCGCAACAATGCCATCGGCGTGGTGGCTTCACCCGACGGAAAGTATCTCTACTACGCCGTGCGCAAGGGCGGCTTTCAGTACAACGCGCAGTTTCCCCTGTGGCAGGTGGCCCGCCGCGACCGCAAGACCGGAGACGAGGACGTGCTCATCGATCAGATCGAAAGCAGCTTCCGCCCCGTGCTCTCTCCCGACGGCACGCAACTGCTCTACGTCACGCGCTATGAAACGGAAACGGGACTGCGCCTGCGCAATCTGGAAAGCGGCGAGGACGTCTGGGTGAGATATCCGGTCACGCGAGACGACCAGGAATCGCGCTTCACCCGCGATCTTTTCCCGGGCTACGCCTTTCTGCCCGGCGGCAAGGAGATTGTCTACAACCAGGACGGAAAAATCCGCCGCCTCGAACTGGCCACGGGCAAGGAGAGCGTGATTCCCTTCTCCGCACAGGTTTCCCAGGAACTCGGCCCCAAGCTCGATTTTCCGCAGCGCGAAGAACAAGGTCCGGTGAAGGCCCGGCTGATTCAGGATCCCGCGGAATCTCCCGACGGCAAACAGCTCGCTTTTTCCGCTTTGACGCATCTCTACGTGATGGATCTTCCCGCGGGCAAGCCGCGCCGCCTGACGGAAGGAAATGCGCGAGAGTTTCAGCCGGTGTGGTCGCCGGATGGAAAGTCCATCGCCTATGTGACCTGGTCGGCCGAGGGCGGACAAATTTGGAAGACCGCATCCAGCGGCGGAACGCCGCAGCAGCTCACCACTGTTTCCGCATTCTACCGCGACCCGGCGTGGTCGCCGGATGGCGCGCGCATCGTGGCCATTCGCGGCGCCACCTACGACCGCGACAATATGGATTTCGACCGGGGGCAGGCGGGCGCGGCGGACCTCATCTGGATTCCCGCCTCCGGCGGCGCGGCCAAGCTGATCTATCCGGCCCGCGGCGCGGAAAAGCCGCACTTTACCCACGAAGCGGATCGCGTCTACGTCTATACGCCGCAGGGACTGATTTCGCTGCGTTATGACGGAACCGACCGGCGCACGCATTTGCAGGTAAAAGGCCAGGGCCTCTACGCTTTCGAAGAGCCGGTTCCAGCCGACGACGTGCGCATCAGCCCGGATGGAAGCTGGGCGCTGGCCCACGTGATGAACCAGCTGTATGTGGTCGCGGTTCCCGTTGTTGGTGGCGAAGCCCCCACGGTGACCGTGGGCAGCCCCTCCGTTCCCGCCAAGCGATTGACCGACGTCGGCGCGGACTATTTTGGCTGGGCCGACGGCGGTAAAACCATTACCTGGGCGGTGGGCGCGAGCTACTTCCGCCAGCCGTTCGCTTCCGTCTCCCTCGATTCGCCCAAGGACGAAAAGAAAAACGGGGAAAAGAAGGACGAAGAGGCGGAAAAAAAGCCGGAGAAGTTCAAGGAGCAGGAAAAGAGCGTCGAGGAAATCGCCGTGGACATCGAAGCGCCGCGCAAGACCCCGCACGGAACCATCGTGCTCCGCGGAGCCACCGTGGTGACCATGAAGGGCGACGAAGTCCTGAAGAACGCAGACATTGTCATCGAAAATAACCGCATCAATAGCGTGGGCGCGGCCGGCAAAGTTCCCGCCGGCGCCAAGGTGTTCGACGTGCGCGGGAAGACCATTGTGCCCGGGTTCGTTGACACGCATGCGCACTGGACGGAGATCCGCCGGGGCATCCTGGACACACAGAACTGGGCCTTCCTGGCCAATCTGTCCTTCGGCGTGACCGCCGGCCTGGACGTGCAGACCATGACCAACGACATGTTCGCCTACGAAGACCTCGTGGATACCGGCGATATCGTGGGGCTGCGCGCGTATTCCACCGGCCCGGGCGTCTTTTCCGATAACAATTTTCAGTCGGAAGAGGAAGTGAAGGGCGTGCTGACGAAGTACCGCAAATATTACGGCACGCACAACATCAAGAGCTACATCGTGGGTAACCGCAAGCAGCGCCAGTTCATGGTGCAGGCCGCCAAGGAACTGGAGATGATGCCCACGACCGAGGGCGGGCTGGACCTCAAGCTCGACCTCACGCACGTCATTGACGGCTTCCACGGCAACGAGCACACCCTGCCGATCACTCCGCTCTATAAGGACGTGATTCAGATGTTCGCGCAATCGGGCATCGCGGAAACGCCCACGCTGATCGTCAACTACGGCGGGCCCTTCGGCGAAGATTACTGGTACGAGAACACCGAAGTGCACGACAACGCCAAGCTCAATCGCTTCACCCCGCACCGCATCATTGACGAAAAAACCAAGCGGCGCGAGGGATGGTTCCGCAAGGACGAATACTCCTTCCCCAAGCTGGCCGCGCAGGTTGCCAAGATCTCCCGCGCCGGCGGCCTCATCGGCGTGGGCAGCCACGGCCAGTTGCAGGGCCTCGGCTACCACTGGGAGATGTGGATGCTGGCCACCGGCGGCATGACCCCGCTCGAAGTTCTGCGCTGCGCCACGCTCAATGGCGCGAAAATCATCGGCCGCCCGCAGGACCTGGGCTCGCTCGAGCCGGGCAAGCTGGCCGATCTGGTAATTCTGGACAAGGATCCGCTCGCGGACATTCACAACACCAACTCGATTCACTGGGTGATGAAAAACGGCGAACTCTACGAAGGCGACACGCTCAACCAGGTCTGGCCCGAACAGAAGAAGCTTGGACCGCTCTACTTCCAGGGGTACGACCAGCCCAAGGCGGGACCGGGGCTGAGTTACGGAAAGACCACGCAGCCGTAAGAAGTAACGTCGTCAGCACTCGGTTGGCGGTGAAAAAAACAGCCGATAAGAGTTGGCCGTTGAATGAAAAGAAAAAAAAGAGCCGCCGCTTTTGCGACGGCTCTTTTTTTGCCCGCCGGTAAATTGTTTCCGCCTGTTCTACGCCGTGGGTGCGGGTTTGTGGTGGGCGCGATACCAGTCGCAGGTGCGCCGCAGTCCTTCTTCGAAAGCGATGCGCGGGTCATAACCAAGAATGGAGCGCCCCAGCGTAATCTCGGCCTGCGAATCCCGGATGTCTCCTTCGCGCGGCAGATCGTATCTTGTCTCGGCGGATTTTCCGGTTATTTTCTCGAGCAGCCGCAGCGTCTCATTCAGCGTGATGCGCGCTCCCGTGCCGATATTGAAAACTTTCCCCGATGCGCCCGGGGCTTCGCAGGCCAGCAGATTGGCCTGCACCACATTTTCCACGTAGGTGAAATCGCGCGACTGCTCCCCGTCGCCGTAGACAACCGGCGGCGCGCCATCCAGAAAGCAGGTGATGAAACGGGATAAGACCCCCGAATAGGGAGAGCCGGGATCCTGGCGCGGACCGAAAACATTGAAATACCGCAGGCAGACGTTTTCGAGGCCGTAGCAGCGTCCAAAGACCTGCGCATACAGTTCCCCGACGAACTTGCTCACTCCATAGGGAGAAATGGGCGCGGGCGGCATGGCCTCCGTCTTGGGCAGCTCCGCGGTCTCTCCATACGCCGAGGACGAAGCGGCGAAGACCACGCGCTTCACTTTGGCGTCGCGCGCCGCCACCAGCACGTTCAGCGTTCCGTCAATATTCACGCGGTTGGTTTCGATGGGGTCCTTGACGGATCGCGGCACGGACGTGCGTGCGGCCAGATGCAGCACGTAATCGGCCTCGTGAAAGGCCTTGCGCACGATTTCGATGTCGGTGATGCTGCCTTTGATGAAGGTGATCTTGTTGCGCACTTCGGCGAGATTTTCTTCCTTGCCGCCGGAGAGATCGTCGAGCACGACCACGCTATGCCCGCGGCGCACAATTTCGTCCACGGTATTCGAGCCGATGAATCCGGCTCCCCCCGTAACCACGTAGCGCATCTTGCAAAGTCCTCCGCTCTGATCTTCCGAGCCGGCCCCCGGCAGACTCGGTCTATTGTACGATGGATGTGCCGGGAGGCGGCGGGACGAAACCGGCCAAGGGCGCGAGAGAGACATGAGCAACGGAATTCGCAATTGGAGCGCAGCCATTTTTCTGCTGGGACTGGGCGCGGCCGCGGGATGGCTCCTGCGCGGCACCCCTCCGCGCCCGGATGCGCCGCCGGTCCGCGCCGGCGCGGCCCCCCTGCGCGCGCCCATCACGCCCGCGGCCGAGGAAAAGCACGGCGCTCCCGCGTCGCCACGTCCCGCGCTGGCCAAAAAACCAGAGGAAACTCCCTGGCCGCCCGCCGGGGAATCCCTCACCTTCACCGCGCACCTGGCCAAACTCAATAACGTCGCCGTCTTGCGTCTGCTGGCGGGCGAACGCAGCGACTTCCTCGGAAAAAAATCGATGCACCTGCAAGCCCTGGCCGACACCCAGAATCCTCTGCGCATGGTCTTCGAGCTGGACGACCGCTTCGATTCCTACAGTGAAACCGCCGCATGGACCAGCCAGCAATACGAAATGCACCTGAGCGAGCGCGGCCAAAAACAGTCCGTCGTGCTGCGCCTGAGCAGCGGCGCGGAGCCCGCACCGGCGGGGATGATCGCGGCGCGCGTGCTTCCCGGAACCCGCGATCCCCTGGGCATGCTGGTTTACCTGCGCAAAGTCGACTGGACGAAGACCGCCGAAGTGAGCAGCCCCGTCTTTGAAGGCCGCAAGCTCTATGAAGTGCGCGCGCGCCTGGTGAGCCGGGCCGAGCCGGTCAAGGTTCCGGCGGGAGAATTTCAAGCGCTGAAGATCGCCGTGCAGGTTTTTGAAAACGGAAAGGAATTCAAGGACGCTTCGTTCGTGGTCTATCTGGCCGCGGCCGGCGCGGCGGGCCTGCCCACCCCGGTGCTGCTCGAAGCGGCGCTGCCCATCGGAAACGCCCGCGTCGAGCTGGTCTCCGCGAACTGAATCGCGGCTCCGCTCAGCAGTGCACAACCTTTTCCCGGTTGCGCACGATGCGCCGCGTGGCGTTGCGCGTATCCACCACCAGCTTGGCCCCTTCGGCGATGGCTTCGTAGTCGTAGCTGGTATGGTCCGTGGCAATCACCACGCAATCATAGGAGGCCAGCTTGCCGGGCTCGAGCGGGACGCTCTGCATGTGGCTGTAGTCGTAGTGGCGCATCTTGTGCATCTTGGGAAAATACGGGTCGTTGTAATCGAGCAGGGCGCCGCGTTCGTGCAGCAGTTGCATGATCTTGAGCGACGGCGATTCCCGCAGGTCGTCCACATCCTTCTTGTACGCCACGCCCAGCAGCAGCACCTTCGAGCCTTTCAAACTCTTCTCTCGAGAATTCAGCGCCGCGGCGATTGCGTCCACCACGTGATACGGCATGGCCGTATTGATTTCTCCGGCCAGTTCGATGAAGCGGGTGGCAAAATCATATTCCCGCGCCTTCCACGAAAGATAAAACGGGTCCACCGGGATGCAGTGCCCGCCCAGCCCCGGTCCGGGATAGAACGGCATGTAGCCGAACGGCTTCGTCGCCGCGGCGTCAATCACTTCCCAGATGTCCATGTCCATGCGCAGGCTGAGCTGCTTCAACTCGTTCACCAGCGCGATGTTCACGCAGCGAAAAATATTTTCCAGCAGCTTGGTCATCTCCGCCGCGCGCGTCGAACTGACCGGCACGACCCTGGCCACCACCTGCGAATAGAGCGCCTGCGCCGCGCGTCCGCTGGCCGGGTTGATTCCCCCCACCACCTTGGGAATTTGCGCCAGCCCGTACTGCTTGTTTCCGGGATCTTCGCGCTCCGGCGAAAACGCCAGGAAAAAATCCATGCTCAAATTTTCCGCTTCCGGACCCTTGCCGATCGGGCAGCGCATCCCGCTGCTTTCCAGAATGGGCAGCACCAGCTCTTCGGTCGTTCCCGGATACGTGGTCGATTCCAAAACCACCAGCTGTCCGGGTTGCAGGTGCGGCTGAATGGCCCGCGCCGTGTCTTCCACGTAGGAAAGATCCGGCTCCCGCCGCTCATCGAGCGGCGTAGGCACGCAGATCAGCACCGCGTCCACCTGCCGCAGTTTCGAAAAATCGTTGGTCGCTGAAAAATGCTTGCTGCCGACGTACTGCTGAATTTTGGCCTGCGAGATGTGCTCGATATAGCTCTTCCCGGCGTTCAACTTGGAGACCTTCTCCGGGTCGGTGTCGAATCCCGTGACGCGGTGCCCGGCTTCGGCAAAGCGCAGCGCCAGCGGCAATCCCACGTAGCCGCAGCCGATGATCCCCACTCTGAGTTGTGCTCCCTTAAAAAACTCCGGTTTCCTGTCCGTGGCCATCGCTCGTATTATTCTCCCCGGGAATTTCTGCGCAAGCTAGCAGGGTCGCAGACCCTGTATGACATCATGAGAATCTACACTATATCAGTTATGATGCTTCCCAAAACAGGACGTACCCTGCGCGTCGCCCAGATAAGCAATAGGGGATAAGCAATAGGGGGTTGCCCGAAGGCACGCTCTCAGGCGAAAATTGAGTCTACAGGAGAATCTTACCCTTGAGTCTTCTCGTCATTTTAATGGGTCTGTGTGTCGGCATTTTGGTGGGCCTGTTCGGCATTGGAGGCGGGCTGGTCCTGGTTCCCGCCCTGGCTCTTCTGCTGGGGATGGAGCAGCATATGGCCCAGGGCACATCCCTATTTATCTTATTGCCTCCATTGGGGTTAGGTGCGCTCGCAGCCTATTGGAAGCGCGGCCAGGTGGACCTCCGCGCGGGCATTCTCTGCGCTCTGGGCATGCTCCTGGGCAGTTATGCCGGCAGCCTGATTGCCATGCCCATCGGCTCCACGAAGTTGAAAGGCGCCTTCGGCTGCTTCCTGATGATTTCCGCCGTGCTCCTGTGGCGCAAGACCCTCCTGCAATCCGTGGTGGCTGGAGAGAAGTCCGCCGCCCCAGCTTCCTTGTGGCGGCAACTGGCTATCCTTGTCGTGGCGGCGGGTTGCGGCATCGCCGCGGGCCTGTTCGGCGCGGGCGGAGGAGTGCTGCTGGTGCCCGCCCTGGGTCTCTTCTTCGATTTCGATCAGCTTCACGCCCAAGGCACCAGCCTGATCGCACTGGTCCCGCCCACGGGCGCGCTGGCCGTTCTGTCCTATTGGCATGCCGGCAATATATCCTGGCGCGTCGGTTTGCTGCTCATGCCCGGTATTTTTCTGGGCGGCATCGCCGGCAGCCGCCTCGCCGACGTGCTCCACCCGCGCAGAATGCGTCAGATTTTCGCGGCGGTCATTTTGGTCCTGGGCGCCTGGCAGGCCTATTCCAGCTGGTTCTCCTGATGGATTCGCGAACCGAGGCCGCTTATGTTTGACATCCACTGCCACCTTCTGCCCGCCCTCGATGACGGCCCGGACAACCTCGAGCAGTCCCTGCTCATGGCCGAAGCGGCCATCGCCGACGGCATCACCCACGTCGTCTGCACCCCGCATTCCAACAGCACCTTCCCTTTCGATTACGAGCGCGTGCAACAGGCCCGCCACGAACTTGCCTCGCTCCTGCACGGCAGGCTCACGCTGGCCACCGGCTGCGATTTTCACATGAGTCCGGAAAATCTGGCCGCCCTGAAGCGCGGCGCGGCGCCCTTCTGCATCAACCAGCACGATTGCCTGCTCGTCGAGTTCAGCGATTTTTCCATTCCTCCGGCGATGGACCAGCTTCTGCACGAAATGCAGATTGCCGGCCTCCGCCCCATCGTCACCCATCCCGAGCGCAACTCCATCCTGTGCAAGAACCCGGAACGCCTGCGCAATTGGGTGCGCCAGGGATGCCGCGCCCAGGTCACCGCGGGTTCGCTCACCGGCGTCTTCGGCCCGCAGGCCCAGCGCCACGCCCAGGATTGGATCGCCCAGGGTCTCATCCATTTCGTGGCCAGTGATGCGCACAATGACCGCGGCCGCCCGCTGCGCCTCTCTCCCGCGCGGGAACAAGTGGCTCTCCGGTTCGGCGAGGAAAAAGCCCGGGCCTTGTTCACGGAAAATCCGCGCGCGGCCTTCGAGGGCCGGGCGCTGCCGCACGTTCCGGAAGTGAGCGAAGCTCCCCGGCGTAAACGATTTTTCTTTTTCTAGCGGGAGCAGCGCGGCGTGGCCATTGCCCGCCGCGCGCGATACAATTCAAGAGGCACACGCAGGAGGATCCATGCGAGCGGTAGTAACGGGTGGAGCGGGCTTTCTGGGGTCGCATCTTTGCGACCGGCTGATCGCCGAAGGCTGGGACGTCCTGGTTCTGGACAATCTGGTGACCGGCATGGCCGCCAACCTCGCGCACCTCGAGGGAAATCCGCGCTTCCAGATGCAGCGCATGGACGTTACCAAATTCATCGACGTCCCCGGCCCCGTGGACTACGTCTTCCATTTCGCCTCTCCGGCCAGCCCGGTGGACTACCTTAAGCTGCCCATCCAGACGCTGAAGGTCGGCTCGCTCGGCACGCACAACACCCTTGGCCTGGCCCTGGCCAAAAAAGCCAAATTTTTCCTGGCTTCCACCAGCGAATGCTACGGCGACCCCGAAGTTTCTCCGCAGAGTGAGGAATACTGGGGCCACGTGAATCAGATCGGCCCGCGCGGCGTCTATGACGAAGCCAAGCGCTTCGCCGAAGCCATCACCATGGCCTACTACCGCTACCACGGCGTGGATACCCACATCGTGCGCATCTTCAACACCTACGGCCCGCGCATGCGCCTCAACGACGGCCGCGCCCTGCCCAACTTCGTGCATCAGGCCCTCACCGGCCAGCCCATGACCGTCTACGGCGAGGGCCAGCAGACCCGCAGCTTTTGCTACGTCTCCGACCTCATTGACGGCATCTACCGCCTGGCGATGTCCTCCGAGCATCTTCCCACCAATATCGGCAATCCCCAGGAAATCACCATCCTCGAATTTGCCGAACGCGTCCGCAAACATTTTCCCGGCGCCCCGCCCGTTGTCTTTCATCCCCTCCCGCAGGACGACCCCAAGCAGCGCTGCCCGGACATCCGCAAGGCCCAGCGCCTGCTGCAATGGCAACCCAAGGTGGGACTGGAAGAGGGATTGGCGATTACGCTGGACTATTTCAAGAAGAGTTTTGCGGCGGGGAAAAAGTAGCGCGCGGCGGCGCGCCGGTCATTCGAAAAAAATTGTTTCGGCGAAATTATTCCGGCCGGCCGAAGCAGTGGTATTCAAACCCCAGCTCGCGCATGCGCCCCGGCGCATAAAGATTGCGCCCGTCAATGACCAGCCGCCGGGCCATGACTTTCCCGGCGCGTTCCCAATCCATCTTGCGGAAAATCTCCCATTCGGTGCATACCAGCGCGGCATCGGCATTGCGCAGCGCTTCGTAGGGATCTTCGTGATAGTGGACCTTCGGCTGCATCGCCTTGGCCCGCGAAAGCGCCTGCGGATCGCTGGCGTGCACTTCCGCTCCCTCCGCCAGCAGCCGCTCGATCACCTCGAGCGCCGGTGCAAAGCGAATGTCGTCGGTGTTGGCCTTGAACGCCAGCCCCAGCACCGCGATCTTCTTCCCCTTCACCACCCACAACGCCTTGTGCACCTTGCCCAGAAAGGCGTCAATGCGCTGCTTATTCACGCGCTCCGCCGCCTTCAGAATTTCGAAATTCACTCCCGCCTTTTCCGCAAGGTGGATGAACGCCTGCACGTCCTTGGGGAAGCAGAATCCCCCGAAGCCCAGCCCGGCCTTCAGAAACTGCGTGCCGATGCGCGGGTCCAGCCCCATGGCGTGATTCACTTCTTCCACGTCCGCGCCGATTTTCTCGCACAGGTCCGCGATTACATTGGCATAGCTGATTTTCAGGGCCAGAAACGAATTGGAGGCGTGCTTGATCAGCTCCGCGCTGTTGATGGAAGTCACCACGAAGGGCGTGTCCGCGTGCGGAGGGCAGTTTTCGCCGTGCACCGGGCAGAGAAACTTGCGCTCCAGGATCGGCCGGTAAATCTCCCGCAACTCCTCGCCCGCCTGCGCTTCGCTCACACCCACCACGATGCGGTCGGGATGAAAAAAATCATAGACCGCCGTGCCTTCGCGCAGGAATTCGGGATTCGAAGCCACCCGGAAACGCACTTCCCCGCCGCGGCTGTAGGCTTCCAGCGCCCGCTGCAGTTCGATTCCCGTGCGCGCCGGCACCGTGCTCTTTTCCACCACCAGTTTTGGGCTGCGCGCTTCCCGCGCAATCTGCCGCGCCACGTTGTCGATGGCCGAAAGGTCCGCTTCGCCCGATTCCTTCGGCGGCGTTCCCACGCAGATAAAAATGGCGTCGCCTGCGCGGATGGCTTCGCTGGTGTCGCTGGTGAAAGAGATTCTCCCGGACTTGCGGCAGGATTCCAGCAGGCGGTCCAAGTGCTCTTCGTAAATCGGCACTCCGCCCGCCTGCAACTGCGCGATGCGCTGGCTGTCAATATCCGTGCACAGCACTTCGTGCCCCGCCTCGGCCAGGCAGGCGCCCGTCACCAGACCCACGTACCCACAACCGATGACCGAAATGCGCAAGCGTTTGCTCCTCTATCTTTCAGGCAAAAACAAATGTGGCTGGAATGAGCCTGCTCTTTTGTACACCCTGCGGCGTTCCATGCAAGTCTTCTCTGCCGCGGCTGCCGCTCGAAAGCCAACAAGCGTTCCCGCCGGCGCTCTCGCAGGAAAGGTCAGCCGCGCCGCGCCGCGCCACCGCCCAGCAGCAGTCCGCGCAATCCCAGCAACACCAGCTTGGGCTGCCTCCGTGCCACTTCCCACAGCAGCCGCGCCGATTCGTCCCGGGTGATCTCCCCTAGCTTGCTGCGCGCCGATCCGTCCAGCATGTCCACCAGCCGGCAGTAATCGTTCTGCTCGAAATGGTGCAGCGCCCGCCGGATCAGCCAGTGCGTGCCCAGCTCCCGCCGCAGCGAATTCAGCACCGTACTCTTGCCGTTTTCCAATATCGATTCCGCCACTCCCCGCGCTCCGCGGAATCCCGTCACAATGCCCCCGACCGTGGTCACCTTCACCTGCGCCGCCGCGTCTCCCACCAGGTATACATCGCCCTTCCCGATGCGCTTGCGCACCGGAATCCACCGGCGATAGACCGGAATGCGCGCGCCCTGCCATTCCAGCGGCTCCATTCCGCGCTTGTCCATAAAATCCGTGAGGCACTTCCGGGCGTCGCCGCCGTCCTCGGCGATCAGTCCCAGCGCCGCGCGATCTTCCGACTCCGGAATCAGCCAGTAAAAATACGGCGTGTCGGCGGGCACAAACCAGACCCGCACCGTGTCCGCCGGGCAATCCTTGGGCAAGCGCACGATGGCTTGCAGCAGCGGCACCGTCTCCAGCGCCGGCCATCCCGCCGAACGCGCCACGCGGCTGGCGGCTCCATCGGCCCCCACCACGCTCGCCGCATGCAGCTCCTCGCGCTTTCCCTTCGTTTCCACTTCCAGGCGCAGCCCGCGGTCATTCGGCGCGACCGCGTGGAAGCGCGTATCGCAATCAATCACCGCTCCGGCCTCGCGCGCCTCGCGCGCCAGCGCGTGAATCAGCTTGGTGCGCTCGATAATCAGGTCCGGATGCTGCAGCGCCACCTGCGCCGAGCGTCCGTTGGTGAACAGTTCAAATCGCCGGATCTTGTTTACCGTGCATTCCGCCGCCGGCGCCCCCACTAGATTTTCCAGTTGATGCGTGACGATCAGCGTTCGCGGCGCGGGGCTCAACTCCTCCGCAGCCTCCAGCACGCGCACCTTGCGCCCTCCGCGCGCTACAAGATTCGCCGTGCACAGTCCCGCGGCGGAACCGCCCACCACGACGACTTCACCACTCTGGACTTTTTCAGTCCCGTGCTCAACGGACATGCGTTCGCTCTTTTCGGTCTTGGTCTTTCAGGCGCCCCGGCCACCGGGCCGAATTGGCACTCTGATCCCTCTGGGCCGTGATCTATATCCTGCTCAATGTCGTCGGCCGGTTCGAGAGGGAGTGGAAAGTATAGCGGATTTGCAGTCTGGGGGAAAGCCGGTAACCTTCGCGGAAATTTCAACCCAGGACCGTAAGTTCTTTATTTTGAGCGCCTTTTCAGACGCTTCACTTCCCGGCTCCTATTTCTTTCCCTGCCGCTCGTAGGGCGCACGTTCCAGCAGCGCAACTCCGCCCAATAGGCCCGCCACCGCTCCCAGAAACACGTAGAGCACTCCCGCGGGAGATACCCGGCTAACCACCAGCGCCAGAATTCCGCCCACCGCTCCCAGCGCATAAAGCGCCAGCACCGCCCCGCGCTGCCCCAGGCCCAGATTCGCCAGCCGGTGCGCGCCATGATCTTTTCCGGGGCTTGTGAAGGGCAGCAGCCCGCGGCGCGCCCGCGAAATCGTCACCAGCGTCGTGTCAAAGACCGGCACGATCAGGATCAGCACCGGAATCATCCAGCCCGCCGCCGGAGGCGCCTGCTCGAACCGCAACTTGAGCCCCAGCGTGGCCATCACAAATCCCAGGAGCATGGCCCCGCCATCGCCCATGAAGATCTTCGCCGGCTTGAAATTCCACCAAAGAAACCCCAGCGCCGCGCCCAGCACCGCCGCCGCCAGCAAAGTGACCAACTCCTGACCGTTCCGCCGGGCCAGCACCACGAAAAATGCCGAAGCCACCGCCGCCGTCCCCGCGCACAGTCCGTCCATGTGATCCAGAATGCTGAACGCGGCGGTAATGCCCACCACCCAGAAAATCGTCAGCGCAAGATCCAAAATCTGCCCGGAGCGCCCGCCCAGCAGCACTTTGAAAACCTGCGCGTGAATTCCGCTCAGCGCCAGCAGCACCGCGGCCAGCGGCATGGACACGAACAGCTTGATCTGATGATGCAGCAGCCCGCGGTCGTCCAGGATTCCCGTAACGGCCACCAGCGTCGCCCCCGCCAGAATCCCCGCGCTTTCCCTCCACGCCGTGTGCATCACCGGCAGTAGCGCCAGCAACGCCGCTCCATAGATCGCCAGCCCGCCCAGCAGCGGGATCGGCTCGCTATGCACCTTGCGCGGCCCCGGCAGGTCCACCATTCCCGCGCGCAGCGCCAGCGCGCGCACGGGAATCGTCAGCAGCAGCGCAGCCGTCAGCGAAATCGCGAATGCCAGCAAGGCGGGATTCATTCTTTTTCCACCGGCCTTATTCCTTCCGCGAAGCCACAGCTTCGCTCAAAATTTCCGTAAACCGCCGCAATTCCTTCACCCTATCATAGCCCGGCGCCGCCGCTTCGGCCGCGGCTCCCATGCTCTTCGCTTTTTCCGGCTCCCCGGCCATCTCCCGCGCCGCCGCCGCCGCTTTTCCGGGACGCTCCGGGTCCGCCGTCAATCCGCATCCGTGCCGCAGCACAATTCGCGCGGCGTCCGATTCCGCCGGCGCCACCGCCAGCAGCGGCTTCCCCGCCGCCAGAATCCCGTACAGCTTGCTCGGCACCACCACTCCATCGAGGCCGCGCTTCACCGTGACCACGTGCGCATCCGCCGCGGCCATCACCGACGCGATTTTCGCCGCCGCGAAAAACGGCAGAAACCTCACATTGCCAATCCCTTCCGCCATTTTTCGCACCGCCTCGAATTGCGCTCCCTCCCCCACGAAGACCAGTCCAATCCCCGCGTCCGCGCACTGCCGCGCCATCTCCAGCAGCGTCTCCCACGCCCCGTAAAATCCCAAATTCCCCGCATGCACCAGCACAAATCGGAAATCGCCGCGGATGGCGCGCACCACTTCCGCATCCAATTCAGGCGCAGGGGCGCCCGGCGGAAGAATTTCCACGCCGTCGCGCACAATCTCCACCCGCGCCGCGTCCGTTCCCTTGGCCACAATCCTCTCGCGCATGTCCTCGCCCAGCACGATCACCCGCGCCGCCCGCCGCAGCGCCCAGCGGTGCATCCGCTCCCAGACTCGCGCCAGCCGCCCCGGCGCAATCAGCGCTCCGCCCACGGCCATATCCGGATACAGGTCGCGAATGTTGTAGACGAACGGCTTGCGCTTGAGCAGCGCCACGAACGCTCCCACGATCCCCTCGAACGGAGGATCGGTCATCGCCAGCACCGCGTCGCAGCGCAGAAACAGCGCCAGCGGCACCGCCAGAAACACGTAGCTCAGATAATTCACCACCCGCAGCTTCATCCGCATTCGCGGATAGTCCGTCGAACCCGCGCGGATAATTTTTATCCGCGGCTGCCCCGCGCTCCACTCCGTCCGCCAGAGGCGCCACGCCCGCCGCTCGCTCGGGTCATACGACGGCCGCCCGCACAACACCGTCACCTCGTGCTCCGCGCTCAGCGCTTCCGCCACGGTCCGCGCCATCTTCGCCGTCGCCGAAGTGTCCGGCGGATAATAGAGATTGAGCAGCAGAATCTTCACGGAACGATTGTACCTAAGCCGGGCACGCGAAGGAGCGGCATCCGCGCCCGCTCAGTTCTTCCCCGCCACCTCGCTGGTATGGTCGTGGATGATCCTCCAGCCCTCCGGAAACCTCCGCAAGACCAGCGAAAACACCCCGCCCGCATCATTTTTGGGAGGGCGCGTCAGGTGCCACTGCCCCAGCACCAGGGTCGCATCCGCTCCCAGAAAGCGGAATTCCAGCCCCGAAAAATCCAGCCGCCCCATCTCTTCCCGCGTCGCGTAGCGCCGCTTGTAACGCGCCAGCACCCCATCCCATCCGCGCTCGACTCCTCCGCTGCCCGAAAACGTCAGCTCCGGCGAACGCCAGTATCCCTCCACGAATTTCTCGATGTTTCCGGCGTTCCACGCTTCCTGCTGCTCCCGCAGCAATCGCTCGATGTCCGCGCGGCGGGCGCCCTCATTGGAAGCGTCGTGTGCCCGCAGGCAGAAGAACAGCGTCACGGTCGCCGTAAACGTGATCAAGGCCGCGCAGAGCGCGATGGGGACGCGCATGGATTCCTCCAGGATGTTCGCGCCGCTCGCCCGGCACGAAATATTCGCAAGTACGAATACTCGATACAGGTTATCAGTTTATAGTAATCAGTTAATAGCTAAAAGAAAGAAAACCTTTGTGGATGTTCACTTTCCGTTTTTATCTCTCGAAAGCCCTTCCGCCAGCCACCCATTCAGCTCCGTCGCCCGCTCCAGCATCCCCAGCGCTCCCAGCTTGCGAAACTCCCCCGCCCGCTTGCGCCCGTCCCGCGCCCCCGGCGGCGTCACCGCCAGGAAGTCCACCCCCGCCCCGCGCGCCGCCAGCGCATCGTCAATGTTATCGCCCAGATACAGCGCCCGCTTGGGATCGCGCCGCTTCAATATCTTGCGCAGCCCGTCCGGATGCGGCTTCATGCGCTTCACGTCGTCCATGGTGATCACCGTGCGGAAATGCCCCGTCCCCGCCCAGCGTTCGAACGTGTAATTGAATTCCCGCCGCGTCCTCCCAGTAAAAATATTCAGCTCATACCGCTCCGCCCAGCGCTCGATCTGTCCCGGCGTAATCACCAGCTTTTCGTTGCGCACGTTCCCCGGCTTCCCGTTCACGCCCCAATAAAAACGGTTAAACGCCTCCCGCGCCTCCTCGTACGTCGTCGGCCGCCCCAGCTCCGTGACCCACGCCGCCGTCATCCGCCAATCATCATTGAACCCCGGCCGGCTTTTCCATTCGTGCAATTCCTTGTACGTCACCCGCCGCCCGCTCAGGTAGCGCACCGTCTCGAGGGCCGAGCGCCAGTACGTTCCGCGCACGTCCACCAGCACGCCGTCCACGTCGAAAATTAGAATTTCCGGTGAGAGTTTTCGCTTCATAATATGGATACGTTCGTCCGTGTACGTCTCCTCTGTCTACGATATCACGCGCCGCCGCCCCTTGCCGCTTCCTCGGCGCTCGGGAAAATCGCATTTCTAAAAAGCAGCGGGGCCAAGATTGCTCCCGGCCCCGCCGCCATCTCAAGGAGAGACTGCTTTTGAGAACTCTTTTTCTCCGCCTCCGGAGCCGCCTAGAACTTGCTCCAGGTGAACGAGTCCAGCATCCAGTTGCCCAGGTTCATCAGCGTCTTCTGCAACTGCCGGTCGTAGTGGATCGCTGCTCCGCCCATGTCCGTAATCGTATTCGTAATCATTGAACCATAAAAATCCGCTCCGCCAGTGATGCTGCCTGTGGCATTCGGCGCATAGGCCAGCATGGACGAATTCGTGCCGCCGGTCAGCTTGACCAGCGATGTTCCCCCGTACAAAATCTGCAGGTTCGAGGGAATTAGAGCCGGGTTGAAGACGCTTCCGCCGGTAAGGTCCACAGGGGCCTGGTTTGCGCTAAAACCCACGCCAGCGATGTTTATGATGACCGGGCCGGAGTCGATCTTCAGTATCCCGCCACTCGCCCCGGCGCCAGCCAGCGTCAGACTGTTGAAATTGTAAACCCCCGCCGTCAAATGGACGGTTCCCTTGATGTTCACATCCGGATAGAGCGACGGGCTTGCCGAGCTGCCCGGAGCCAGCGAGTATTCGCCGGCGGCTATATTGGCGCAACCCGTATAGTTGCAGGCGGCATTGTTCAGCGACAGCGCGCCCGTGGGCGGCATGGGGCTGGGCGCATCCGGCGTCGGATAGGTGATCGGTTGCGGCAAGGGAACGATTCCGCCGGAAACCTGATTCAGGTTGCCGGTCAGCGCCGTAATGCTTCCGCTCGAACAGGTGCCCACTCCGGCTCGCGGGGTGGAAAGGGTTCCGTTAATCATGGTATTCGTGCCCAGTTCGGTCAGGTTGCCGTTGGTACCCACGTTGCCATAGCTGGCCGAGAATGCCGCCACCGCGCCATTCACCAGGGGGACGGAAGAGTCATAACTGTTCGTCGTGGCGCCGCCGCCGAAGGTCAGCGCTCCGCAACCGCTGTTTGCGGCGAACGCCGCATAGGCGAACATCGGGGTAACCTGCCGCTCCATGATGGCGGTCACTTCCACCTGGGAATTCTGCACCCCGGCGATGCTGCCCCGGCCCTTGAGCAGCCACGTCTGCACCGTCTGCAGCTGGCTCTTGCCAAACACTTTTACCTGCCGCATGGCCAGCATGGTCGCATCCGAAGAAAAATTAAGCGTCGTGTTCCCCGCCGCAAGCGTGCCCTGGGTCTGGTTCGCGTACTGGGATATCACGCTCGAGTCCGCATACACCGCCGACTCCCCGCTGATCGAAGACAGCATTACGGGGTTGTTCCCCAGCTTCACCGGCGACACCGTCTGATAGCTGTAGGTTCCGATCGTCGTGGCATCCGGCGGAACGTAGGTGAACATCAAATAGTTCGCCGCCGCCTGAATCCCCGTCTCCGCCGCATAACGCGTCTGCGTCATCATCCGGTAGTTCGCCGTGGCCCAGGTTTCCGACTGCGCCAGGAACATCATGGACGCCGCCATCACCGAAATCACCAGCATCAGGATCAGAACCAGAATCAAGGCCCCGCCCTTTTCGTCGCTTTTGTTTTTCACGTTTTTCATGTTCTCTTTTCTCCGCATCCGCATCTTCCAAATCCTTTTTCCTGGCTCTTGCCGCTTGCTTCCTTCTCTTGCTCCTAGGGCGTGGTTGTCAGCAGCCCCAAACCGGTAAGCGGGTCGTAAATGCTCGGCGGCATCGGCTGCACACGGTAGTTCAACCCCGCGCCCGAAAGCATCCAGGCCTGGTATACGTTCCGCGGGGAAACGTTCAGCAGTGCCTTGCTTTCCGTCTGAAACTGGTGCGTCTGCGGATCCTGCAGCACGCTCTGCGCCGTCAGCGTGATGCCCACGTTGACCACGAAGACCACGTTGTTCGTCGGGCTCACCGTATACGTAAAACACGGCGTAACCACTCCCGCCGCGTTCGCTGGGTTGCGACTCAGGTTATTCAGGATGATCATGCTGGAATTGCGCGCCGTCTTCGCTCCAGGCGCCAGGTCGTAAGGCATCGTGTTCCGGTAGAGATTCCCCGTGCCGTTCGCTCCCGCCGTGTCGCATACGTATTCCGCGTAGAGCATGTTTCCATCGCCATTCAAATCCCCATACAGCTTCAATACGTTTCCCGAAGAACCCACGCCCGCCGCCAGCGGCGCCGGGAAGCTGGCCGGCAGCACCACGCCCATGGCTGCAAGTGTTGGCTGATCGGGCGGCACGATCCCCGTTCCGAAGGCGCCCTGCAACAGGATCGGCGCCCCGGACAGATGCGACTTGGTGAACGTGGCCGTAAATCCGCTCCCCGTAAGCCCGCTGATCTGGACCGTCTCCTGCTTGTCCGGCGTGCCGGGAAGGGTCATATCGTTGCCGACGTCAACCACCAGATACTCTCCATTGAACATTCCGGTGGTCGCGGCGCTTACGGAAACAGGCACCGTGATTGAGTCCAGGCCGGTCGGCACCGTCACCGCCGTCGCCAGCGTGAGCGGCGCCGCCGGCGTCGGCAGGCTCACCTTCCCCGCCTGTCCGATCTCCTGCTGCATCAGTTCCGTCGCGCTGCGGATGCTGCTGTGCATCTCGGACCGGTTGGCCATCGACCCCTGCACCTTCAGCATCTGCATCATGGCCTGCATAACGATTCCCGCCACGATCAGCATGACCGCCATGGCCACCATCATTTCAATCAGCGAAAATCCCGCTTGCCCGTCCATGGATTTCTTCATTCTGTTCATTGCTGACTCCCGCACAATGTCCTCCTCGCGCCTCAAAAGGGATACGACTTGCCGGCCTGCAAGGTGGACTGCGGCAACAAGGCGTTGCCGCCCACCGACGCTCTTACCCGCACCGTCACGGTTATCAGTTTCGCGGTGGACGTCAGTACTCCGTTGATCACCCTGGTCGGAACGCCGCCAACATTGGTTATGCTCCACGCCCGGACGTAGTACCAGGTCGTCCCAGCGGCCACCGGGTTCCCGTTCGCGTCCAGGTAGTCCGCGTATTGGGCCACGGGCGCCAGCGGATCCGAGCTTCCTCCCGGAGTCAGTCCCACGCCTCCCGCGCTGCTGGTTGTAACGATTCCATTGGCCACCGCCGTGGTGTCCGACGAGGAGTCGGTAAACGGCAGGGCCAGAAGTTGTTCCATCTTGTCCTGCGCATACTCCGCGGTGCGCGCCGAGAGATGCCCCTTGCTCTCCGTCGTCTTCATGGCCAGCAAGGCCACGGTCAGCACGTTGACCGAGATGATGAGCAGAATAGCCAGTGCGATGACCACTTCCAAAAGAGTCATCCCCGCCTGCCGGTTGCCTTTGTTTTTTCTTGCCGTTTGCTTCCGCGATTTCATCATGAACTCTCCGTCTTACCGTCTCGTCCACTGCGCTTCGTTTATCCCGATGGACCAGCTTTGCATCAGTCCCGCGGCATTCACCGTCACCCCGAATACCGTATTCCCGTCCGTGATATAAAGAGCGTCATTCCCCGTCGGGCTGTTGCTGTTGTCCACCGGTATGCCCCGGGAATTAAATTCGATGCACACATCTCCGCTCGCATCCAGGTTTGCTGGCGACACGAGCGGGCTGTTTGACCTGCAAACGGGCGCTTGCTGAATCGCCACTTGCGTTTGGGGAGGCGCTGCGGCAACCGCGCCAAAACCGGCCCCCACGCCAGTCGAAAAATACTGAGTTCCATTGACCACTTGCCAGCTATTCAAGGTCTTATCCCATTTCTCGATCTGGTAGGTTCTATTCGTCAGGCTCATCCGCGCCCGCGCATGCGTGAACTCCGCGGCCGCCTTCATCTTCGCCTGCGAGGTACTCGAAAAAACGTTGCGGCTGTCACCGCTTATCCGCAAACTCCGCTGGATCGCCTGAAATCCCGGTATCGCCAGCGCCGAGAGCACCAGAATAATCATCATGACGATCAGCAACTCAATCAGCGAAAACCCTTCTTGGTTTCTCTTCCTCATATC
>Ga0315268_10000971_pt1 | contig 33403 bp, 27 predicted proteins | sample C1_top_MG_FD_204535 | JGI IMG/M metagenome (GOLD analysis project Ga0315268, IMG submission 204535) | Sediment microbial communities from Yellowstone Lake, YNP, Wyoming, USA - C1_top | ecosystem: Environmental > Aquatic > Freshwater > Lake > Sediment | place: USA: Wyoming | collected 2017-08-01
CTACCGCGAGGTGCTCCATCAAGATCTGGAGGGGCCGCTCGAGTCCGTCCGCGCCAAAAAGCCCAGCCGCTTGCCCGTCGTCCTCACCCCAACCGAAACGCGCCAGGTCATTGACGGCCTGACGGGCACGTATCAGCTCATGGCCAAGTTGCTCTATGGGGCTGGCAATACGTTTTCCCCTCCGACCGTCTCTCGACCGATCCGCGCACAGGCCTCAAGCGCCGCCACACTTGCACCTGCGCTGCGGCCTGTGCAGGCCGTCCAGGACAAGTGCAGGTGCCATGTAGACGAGAGCAACTTGCAGCGCACTGTCCAAGAACTCCTCGGCCACAAAGACGTCAAAACCACCATGATCTACACCCACGTCCTCAATCGCGGCGGACTGGCGGCCCAACGCAGTTGGGGACAGTCCACTCGACTAAAAAACACCCTTCCCCCTTTGTAGGGGGAAGGGTAGGGAATGAGGGTGGTATCACGCTCTCGCCTTCCGCGCCGGCTTTTTCCGTTCGCTCTTGCGGACGCCGCCTGCTTATTCAAGCTGAAATTGTTCGACCAGCCGCCGAATCAATTTAGAACCTGAGCGCGCTCATCGTTCCACGAATCAGCTCAACCGATTTGTTGAGCATCTCGCGCTCGCCGTCGTCCAGTTCCGCCTCGTAAATCTTTTCGACGCCTTCGCGCCCCAGCTTGACCGGCACGCCAAAGCATATATCCTTGAGGCCGTACTCGCCATCGAGATAGACCGAAGCCGGAATGACCCGCTTCTGGTCTCTGAGGATGGATTCGACCATCTGACCGGCCGAGGCGCCCGGCGCGTAGTAAGCCGAGCCGGTCTTGAGCAAGCTCACGATTTCGCCGCCGCCTTTGCGGGTTCGATCCACAATCGCCGCCACGCGCTCCGGCGGCAAGAGTTGCGAGATGGGAATGCCAGCCACCGTCGAATACCGCACGAGCGGCACCATCTCGTCGCCGTGGCCGCCCATCACCGAAGCCTGGACGCTGTGAACACTCACACCCAATTCCATGGCGATGAACGTCGCCATGCGCGCGCTGTCGAGGATGCCCGCCTGGCCCATCACCCGCTGGCGCGGCAAGCCGGCCTTTTTGTACGCCAGATACGTCATCGTGTCGAGCGGATTGGTGACAATGATAATAATGGCGTTGGGAGAAGACCGGGTGACGTTATTGATAATGTTCATGATGATGTTCTGGTTGACGCCGACGAGGTCTTCGCGCGTCATGCCCGGCTTGCGCGGGACGCCCGCCGTGATAACGACCGCATCCGAGTTGGCCGTCTCGTCATAGCTCGTCGTGCCCAAGACGCGCGTATCGAATCCCAGGACTGGCGCACATTGCGTGATGTCGAGCGCCTTGCCCTTGGGCATATTTTCCGTCTGCGGAATGTCCACCAGGACAATGTCGCCCAGGTCGCGCTCGGCCAGCCACGCCGCGCACGACGCGCCGACATTCCCCGCGCCTACAATCGTAATCTTGTTTCGCATGAAATCTCCTCCTCGGCAGTAAGGCAGTTGGTCAAAAGCTATGGTTGTAGGAATTTGTCTTCGAGTTGTTGCAGCAGCTCGGCGGCTTCCACGAGCTTGTCGAGCGGATTGTCTTTGCCGGCAAAGTAGCGATAGTCGCACGGCATGATGTCGAGCGCCTTGACGAGCGAATGGTGCCGCTCGCGCAGGGTCGCTTCGCTGATGTTGTACAGCCCGGCAATCTCCTTGGCGGGAACGCTTCTGAGGTTCACACGGCGCACGGTGAGGTCGAGCGCGGCGGACCACGCCTCCGGCTTGCGGATGACAAGCGATTGGCGGCCGATGGCGATGCGATACTCGAGCCACATCTGGATCGCCGCGCCGATTTCTTCCATGGGTTGTTGAGCAGCCGCCATCTTTTGCGTGAGCAGCGTTTCGACCTCGTCCATTGCGTTGGCGAACATCCGCTCGTAACGCTCGACCAGTTCGGGGTTCTTTTCCACGCGAATAAACTCGGCCAACGATTTGAGCGCTTTGTCATAATCGCCGCCGCGAGCCAACGCCCGTGCGTGGTTGAGCCAATAGTCGGGGTGATTGGGCACAAGGTGCGCCGCCGTTTCAAACTCGGCGACGGCGGCTGGCAGGTCCCATGACTGGTAAAGCTTGAGGCCGCGCGTGTTGGCTTCGGTCGCACGGCGTTGATCTTCGACAGAGATTCGATGTCTGGTCTTGGCCACGATACACGGCTCCTGAGACTTTCGGCAAGCTGCTCGCCGATGTGTATGCGAGCGGCTACATTGAACGGAAGGTCGTTGGCAAGATTATACAACAGTTTAGTCTGGTCGTCACGCAGTCACAGAGTAGGTCGCGTTTGGCGCACGTGACCTACTCGGCTGAGGTCAGACTTCCCTCAACATCAAGCACGCCTTTGAGCGCGGCGATGGCAACTTCGATCATCGAATCATCAGGCTGGCGGGTGGTGAGACTCTGCAAGGCCAGATTCGGCGCGATGACGATGCGCATGAGCGGGTTATCGAGTCGCCGCGCGGAAAAGCGGATGAACTCGTAGCCGATCATCGCAATGACGGGAATGAGCAGGATGCGCGCCACAAGCCCCAGCGCCAGCGGAAGTTTCGCCAGCGGCGCAAAGACCAGGATCGAGAGCACGACGACGGTGAGTAGGAACGCCGTGCCGCAACGCGGGTGCGCCGTGGTGAACGGCCGCACACCTTCTACTGTCAACGGCGCGCCGCCTTCATACGCATTGATTGTCTTGTGCTCTGCGCCGTGATAACCAAACACGCGGCGAATGTCCGGCATCAGGCCAATCGCCGCAATGTAACCGACGAAGAGTCCCAGCCGGATGACGCCTTCGGCCACTAATCCCCACGCCCAGGAACCTGTCCAGCGTTGGACGAGTTGCGCCAGCACTTTGGGCAACAGAAAGAATAGCCCGATGCCAAAAGTGAGCGAGACGATCAGCGTGCCATACATCACCGGCCCTTCAAACACGGACGATTTGCCAGACGGTTGAGAGCCGGCGTCGTCGGACGCGCCCTCCGCGCCAAGCAGCAGGCCGCCCGCTACGAGCGTCAACAACGTGCTGGCGCTCAGGCCGCTCGCCATCACGTCTGCGCTGTACATCAATGCGCGCATTCCCAGCACGAGGCTGTCCCATAGCATGGTCAGCCCGCGCAGAAAGGGCAGGCGCGCCATCGGCCCGCCGTACACCTTTGGATTCAGCGGCTCACTGTGAAGCACTATTTTGCCCTGCGGGTCGCGCACAGCCACTGCCATCGCTTTGCTCCCGCGCATCATTACACCCTCTAAAACTGCCTGACCGCCGTAATTGAATGGCTTGCCCAAAATCTCCTCCCACTACACAGGTAGAGGCAACCCCAAGTAGTTGCCCATGCGTAGATTCACCCTGGGAGCGAACACGCAGGTTCGCCCCAACGAACCTAGACCACCCGAATCACAACCAACGTCACGTCATCGTGCGGCGGGATGCCGGCGCCAAAAGCGCGCATCGCCGCAAGGATCGAATCCTGCGCCAAAGCTGCGCCCCGCTCTGTCGCAGCTTTGGTCACGGCGCGTTCGAATCGCTCAAAGCCAAACATCCGCCGTTGAGCATCCATCGCTTCCAAAACGCCGTCGCTCATTAGAATCAGCATATCGCCGTGGCCCAGGGCGGCGCTCACGGGTTGGCGAGTGATCCGATCCGTATCGAGGATGCCCAACGGCAAGCCATGCGCATCCAACCACTCGATTTGTCCGTTTGCCCGGCGCACCAGCGGCGAAATGCTGCCCGCGTTGACGACGTTGGCGGAAAAGCCGTTCTCCGATGGCGATATTACCACATAACACAAGGCTGTGTTGAGCCGGTTGCGCCGCGTGTAATCCTTGAGCACATCGTCAATGTGATCCAGGACGGCCGTCAGCTCGCCAGGGCGGTTGGCTTCGGCAGCCAGGATGCCGACTGAGACAGCCATCAGCAGCGCAGCCGGCAGACCCTTGCCCGACACATCGCCCACGGCCACGCCGAGTGCATTATGCTCGCGGCGATAGTAGCCAAAAAAGTCGCCGCCCACTTCGAACGCCGGAGTCGAACCGCCTGCGATGTCTAGTCCTGGAATGGAAGGGACTGCTTCCGGCATCAGGCTTTCTTGAATGGAATGCGCCACCCGCATCTCGTAAGCGAGCCGCTGCGCCTGGCGTTGACGGACAAGGGCAACTCCGGCGCTCGTGCCAGCGCCAGCCAGCAAACCGGAGACGATGAGATAGGCCCACCACGGGAACCCGGCAATCGGCGGCAATTCCGCCTGCATCCAGATGTGACGATCAATTCCATCATCGGCCCAGACGCGATACCGCGCGTTGTGGCCTACATCAAAAGCGTCATAGATGCTCCTGGCTTGAGTGGCAAACGCGCCGCCGCCCGCCGGCACAATCGCCCTAGCCGCCTCGACCCAATCGCCCTTGTTAAAGAGCGACCAGCCGCCGACCGGATCGAACAACTCTATCGTCAGCGTGATCGCGTGCGGATCGCGCAACTGGCCGGAAAAGCGATAATCGGAGGCAGTCACCTCGACGTTGAGCTTGGACTGTGGCACTACGTCCGGCCCAGCCAGGGTGGCAAATACGCCCGAGTGGACTCCATCGTCCACAATGAAGCGAGCCTGCGCCTGCTGTTCGCTGTCCCACACTCCGAATGGAGCCACATCCCATTCTCCGCTTGAGCCGGGCGGAACGACTCGTGTGGCAAGTGTTTCCCACTTTTGCGAACCTGGCCGCAGCACCTCGAGCGTCGCCGTGACGATGTGCTCCGTGTTGAGCGGCAGGCGATAGTTATAGCGCTCGCCTTCGATGGGGACGACGGAAGGCGGCTCGTAAGCCGGAATCGCCAGTGTGCCGGTCAGTGTCGTGGTGTACACGCCGTCACTCACGCCAAGCCGATACGCTCGCGCTTGACCGGCATCCCATGGGCCAAAGGCGGTCGTCGCCCACAACAGCCGCCCGGTTTTATCATCGCGAGCTGTCAGGTTCACGTCGTTCCATCGCCCGGCGACCGGCAAGGAAATTGCCAGCGTCACGTTGAGCGAGGAGCTTTTGTCTGGGGCGAGCAGATTGCTCAGAGAAATATTGGTGATACCGGCCTGACCGGCTTCGGCGCGCATCACTCCGGCCCAGGGCGGCTGCTCGGCGACGAGGCCGTGCGCCTCCGCGCCGTTGGCGTCGAAGAAAACGACCTGGTCGAGTTCATCGCTGAGCCTGGTTACACGGAACCAGTTGTTGCTCCACTTGGCTTCCGACACTTGCATATAAGCGCCGGTCTCGGCGTCCAGCCGGTACGTGCCAGGCCAGGTGAATGCCCATACCTCCAATTTCCCGTCGCCGTCCGTATCAGCCGTCTGCGTGGCCCAAACGGTCTGCGGCACGCGGAGTGTCCAAAGCTCTTTTCCAGTGGCCGCGTCCAACGCAGTGACAAAAGATTGATCGGGGTTATCGCCGGCGGCGAGCGTGTACCACGACTCAAAAATCGCGCGCGCGCCGTTGACGGCAGTGATGCCCCAGCCGGTGTTCATAAAGACGTTCGGCTTGGGACCAAACTTCCACAGTTCCTTGCCTTCGCCGTCGAGGGCCACAAACGGCCCTCGGCTTCGATTAGAGAGGATGATGCCGTCCACGCCATCGCCGCGCAGGTCGGCTGTATCGTAATAGACCGCGCCCTGCTCCTTATAACGCCAGAGCGACTTGCCCTCGGGCGAGTATACAACCAGGCCCTCATCTCCATCATCCGATGCAACTGCCACGACCTTGCCGCCGGAACGCAGAGGCGCGACCCAGTCGGCGGCAGTCTGCTCGGTCTTCCAGAGTTCTTGGCCCTTGGCATTCACGACGATGACGGAGCCGCTTTCGTCGTCGGCGGTCGCCATCACGATTTCCTGTGCGCCGTCGTTGTTGATGTCGGCCAGGATGTGGCGAATGACTGGCAGCGCAAGTTTCAATTGCGCGATCTCTTGACCCTCGCCGGTGTAGAGTCGAAGCGCAGGCGATTCATCCATGACAAGCACCTGGCCGGCGTCACCGCCGTCGAGGTGCGCCACATCGAGCCGCTTCACGTTTGCGCCGGCAGGGAGCGACCAGAGAGTTCTTCCGTCTGGTGCCAGCGCAACGACCCGACCGTCGTCGAGGCTGACGACGATGGCACCCCAATCTCCCAGCTTGACATGCGTCACTGGGCCGGGCGCTTTCACGGCGACGCCTTGCCCATCGTCGCGGGTCAGGTAGATCGTGTCGCCCGAAGCGGATACCCACCACGTGCGCCCGGTCTTGTCCAACGCTTGTGCGTCATCCTCGTCCAGTGAAGTCTGCACTTGGTTGTGGGGACGCGGCACACGCCACAGCACGCCTTCACGCAGCACGCCGGTTGAAGCGCCAAACACCTGGAGCTGATTTCCCACCAGCGCCGCCGCGACCAGCGATCCATCGGGAGTCAATCGCCCGCTCCACGCAAAAGAGGGACGACCGAGCGTGGCGAACCGCAAGCTCTGCCCGCCGATGCGCCACCACGTCAGGCCCTCGTCATCGCCCGCCAGAACGCTGCTTTCGTCGTTGGCGAGCCAGTACTCGTAGCCGCGCTGGTCTTGCATTCGCCGCGCGAGTTGCGCTATCTGGCGACCGCCTTCGAGCGCCGTAAGGGTTGCCGTGACCACGTCCTTGCCGGGTGTGACTGCGGCGTTGAAGGTGTACTTGCCAGATCCTGCCGTGGTCGTGGCGGGCATCGCGGATGGTGCAGCGATAGGGTTGCCTAACGCATCCCAGGCGGCTATTGACCCATCGCTCATCGCGACGACGATCTCCAATCGGCCATCGCCATCGAGGTCGCTTGTGGTCACCACTTTGCCCAGCGAGGGGAGGCCGGCCATCCAATAAGGGCTGGTGACTAGCGGGATGGGGTTGCCCGGCGGCGTTTCGCCTGCACTGACGAGTCTGGCGCTTGCCGCGAAGGCTACTGCGACGCACACCACGACAATCGAACACGAGGCGAATGAATAAACGAATCGAGGCGACTCGATTCGTTTATGTGAGGAACGATATGAAGCAGAGTGTTGCACTTTATGCCTCCGGATTGATATGTGCAAGTGCCTCCTCTTCCGATGCGCACATTTCTACATAGTCGGCCAGTCCCACCATCCGAAAGATTTTCTGATAATGAGAAGAGAGACCAAAAGCCAGTACCCGCCGATCTTGGCGGCGGGCCTCCGTCACCAGTCCGATGATGACAGCGATGCCGGCACTGTTGATATATTCGCACAGGCTAAAGTCGAGGGCAAGATTGCGGCCGCCGTCGCGCGTGGCTTCGCGGTATGCGTCGCGGGCAACATCTTCCGCAAATGTGGTCACATCCCCGCTGAATTGGATGACGGCCAAATTGCTTCGCCGGCGCACGCTGGCTTTCAATTCCTCAGGCATGAGTTGCTCCTCAGATCATTGCTTGTCCAAATAAATGACCATTCGAACCTGGTTCCCGCGCTCAGACTCGGTGCTGAATTCCACTTCGTCCATCAATTGCCGGATCAAGAACATGCCCCAGCCACGGTTATCGGGTGGATGGCCTGGCTCGACAGGTTCAGAGGGAAACGGCTCGAGGCCCTCATCGGCAACGTTGACTTGCAGCCGGGCAGGTTCCACGGTAAGGACGACGACAACTTTGGTGGTCGCGTCCAGTTTGTTGCCGTGTTCGATGGAGTTGATGCAAGCTTCGGCCACTGCCGTTTTTAGGTCCGCGATCCGGTCAGGGGAAAAGCCCATGCGCTTGGCCGCGGCGGCGGCAGCTTCCATCGCTATCTTTTCGTAGCCGAGTTCGCTGGGGATATGGACTTCAACACTGCGCGGTTGTTCTTCTGACACGCCTTTGTTTCCTTTAGATTTGTCGCGCCAAGCTCAACCACGATGATTCTATCACGAACAGCGCAAATGGAAAAGCGTTTGATCTTTCAACCAGGGGATTCGACATGAATGTCGCCGCCGTCAATGACCACGAAATCGCCGGTTCTAATCTGCGTGATATCCATCTGGTCCACCATTGGGATTTCGGCAATGATCGCACCGACGGCGACGATGGATTCGCTTTCGGCGTTGACGATGCCAGCCGGCGCAAGTCCGGCTTTCTTTAATCGGTATAGGATGTACGAGCCGACCGTGCTGCCTTTAGCTGTTGGAAAGACGAGCACACGCCCGGCGATGCACTGTCCTAACAACGGATGGCCCGGCTCGACGACGATGCCCGTCGTTGCGTCCACGCCGCCAAAGAAACTCAACGGTTCCGGCGAGACGAGCGCCTGGCCTTCACACTGGCCTGCTTTGATGATGCGACCTTGAAGGTGCGTCATGGCGTCAGAGCCTCGATGCCGAGTGCGCGCAGCAGAGGCCTGGCCGAATTGCGCACTGCGTCGAGCGCCGACTCCAGGGGCGTGTTTTTGCGTAGTTCCAGTTCAAGCGCATAGTCTTTGTTCAATACGACCAGCAATTGCAGCGTCCTCTCGCCGGCGATGAGTGTATGCCGCAGTTCGCCGCTGCCCAATTCACCCGAGATGCGCTCTCCCAGCGATAACATGGCGGCGCTCATGGCCGAGATGCGGTCTTGTTCGGCCTGGCGCGGAAAACTGCCCAGCAGCAAGCCATTCGTGCTGACCAGGGATGCTCTGATGGCGGCAGGTGATTCCAGGACGAGGCGGGAAAGCGCCTCGTCAACGCGCTTCGAATCAGGACGCGGCCAAGTTGAGCGCCCGAAAATCTTTTCAAGCATTGTTGGCTTCCCAGTTACCCTTGATTGCCGCTTCCACGCACCGGTCGAGTGGGCCAAAGTGAACCGCAACGTGCGCGTGGCTCGGTCCATAGAACGCGCCTTTGCCGGAATTGGTGGCGATGCTGCGAAAGCCCAACGCCTCGACCGGCGCGACGATCAAGCAAGTGTCGCTCACGATGCGCCCACCGCTCGCCTCGATTTGCGCCAACAGTCCACGCGATTCAGCTTCTGCGCGCACCTGATGGGCCGTCGTGATCCACAACGCAGTTTTAACGTGATGCCCATCGAGCCTGTCCGCAATCCGCGCCATCTCGTCCAGTGAAGCGTGCGGGCAGCCGATCCACACCAGGTCAATCGAGTTTGTTGGTGCGCTGTTCATCGCGGCGTATCCTTCCTCTAAACTCTCAATCCCAATTTCCAATTTCCAATTGCCGATTGCCAATTGGAAATTCGCCGCTTCTGGCGTCACATCTTCAATGTGATACAACGCAATCGCACCGCTGGCTGCTGCGGACGCTCCAAAGAGCTTGAGATGAGTTGGATCGCACGCGCTGCGTTCGATTCCGCGCAAATACGGCACTCCATTTGCCACGCGCTTGCCCACCATGTAACCCAGCGCGCTCCAATCACTGTCGCTTTGAACGGGGCAACGCACGTCCACCAGGAATTGCGGCGCGCGGTTCTCGTCCAGGTGCAGGCCATAGCGGGCCGTGCGCCCGGCGATGGCAGCGGCGAGCGCGCCCGGCCCGCCTTCACGATTCGTCCGCGCGCCGAGGACGCCGTTGGCATACGCGATGGCCGACGATTCGCCCCAGGCGATGTGGTCGCCCGGGCGCGGCACATAGCCCACCAGGTACGGCGTGCAGGTGCAGGTCGCCTGAATGCCCATCGCGAGGAAAGCGTCGAGCACGGCTTGTTGTTGCTCTGCAAAGGCAGGAGAAAAGCCCAGCTCGCGCCAGTGACGCAGGTCCATTCCGGCTGGATTGAGCGTCGTGGGAACGCGGACGCGCGCGCCTTGTGCGGCCCATTCCCGCAAGAATTCCAGCCCCGCATCGCCCAGGTTCTTGTAGGAAACGCCCGAGACTTGCACGTGCGAAACCGGCACGAGGTCCTCTGCGCCGTAGATTGTTCCCAACGCGACGACGATTTCCATCGCCTTGCGGACGCCTTCGCCTTGCGCGCCTTCCAGCATCGCGCGTTCTTCTTCGGCAAGTCGCATGATGGGTATTATACCTGATGGATGATTGTTATCACAGGCACACCGGGATCAATTAGACCTCAGGGCCGAGGTCTACAATAACTCCTGTGCTCTTTGCTTGCTCGGCAGTTAGACTTTACTTGACAAAGATGGCGTTACTGAATATCCATCCCTTGCGGCCACGGTGGACTTCAACGCGGTAAGCCCCGGCTTCAGTGGTGAGGTACTTGCATTTTTGGCCTGTGGCGCGTGACACCACTCGCCCGTTGCCGATGATGCGAATGTCACCGGACAGCGGCGTGGTGACCTCGAGCGTGACTGCGCCCGCGCGATTCACCTCACCGCCCAGCGTTGCTTTCGCCAGTCCTGAGCGTGCTTCGAACGCAAAGCCGCGCGTGCTGCCCAGGACATCACAGCCTACCCAGGCGCGGCCTGTTCGCAGTGCGTGCAAGATCACGGCTTGATCGGCGGCCATCTCACCAGCCAGCGGGTCTGTAATGAGGATGTGCGTGTTGACGGCGCGAAAGAGGTATTCGTAAGGAAAGATCGTGCGGCGAAGTGGGCCGAGCGAGTATGTGTTGCCGTGCGCGTCCGCCCCGCCAATGCCTACGACCAACTTGCCGCCTGATGACAATTGATCCCACACTGCCAGTGCTTCGGGAAACGGTCCGCGAATGCCGGCGGTCGGCGCAAAAGCATACCGGAGCGCGTGCAGGAACGTCGGGATGCGGGCTTTGAACTCGGACATATAATTCCAGATTTCGATGCCCGTGTAGCCGGTCACATCCCAGTCCGACCAGCCGAGCGCATCTTCTTTTGCCAAGCGACTGGCGTGCTCGACTGGATGCGCCAGAAAGGTCAACGCTCCGCGCGAGTTTGCTTCGTCAATCACTGCCTGCGGATTGGCAGCGAGTAGCGCCAGCTCGCACTCTGCGCCAAAGACGAGCAAGTGATTGGCCTGTGGAACGCGGCGGCAATCATGGACTTCTTCGCCGACGAGCAGCAGCACGTTATCGTAATACCCTGACACGCCCTTGACCCAGATGTTGTGATCGGTGACGATGACCCAGTCGAGCCCTGCGCGCGCGGCGGCCTCGGCAACCTCGCGATGTGTTGCCGTGCCATCCGAATACGTCGTGTGCATGTGCATGTTGCCGACGAGTTCGATCATCGCATTCTCCTCAACTGCGACCGCAGACTGCCGACCACGGACCCCAGCAGGCTATGTCAGAATAACGATGGCTGCTCCGGCTCCGGCGGCGCAGGTTCGTCAGGCTGTCCGAGGCCTTGCCAACCAAATCGTTTCATATCAATGCGGCCTCGTTTGTCAAAGACAATGCCTTCAGCTTCCAGCCGCATCCGCTGGATTACGCCGCCCTGGCCTGGCAGACTGATCTTGCCCTCGCGGTTGACGATGCGCTGCCAGGGGATGTCGCTGCCTTCCGGCGTCCCGGCCATGGCGTATCCCACCATGCGCGCGTCGCAGCCCGCGCCGACGATTTGCGCGATCTGCCCATAGCTGGCGACCTTGCCGCGCGGCACTTGTTTCACCACTTCGTAGATGCGAGCAAAGAGTTTGTCATTCGATTCGGGCATTGTTTCCCTCGTACCTACAGCGTAAAGCGTGAAACGCAAGGACGGATTACGTTTTGCGCATCACGTTTTACTTTCTCCGGTTCCAGGAACGCCATCGCGCGTAGTTATGACCTCTTCCATTTGAGAACGCTCGTCGCCACGATCAGCAGACCGATGACCGAAAGGACCGTTCCCACTTTTAATGTCGTCGGCTCAAACCAAAACGCAACCTCATGCTCGCCTGCAGGCAAGCAGATGCCGCGCAGCGCATAGTTGGCGCGGACAACCGATGTCGCCTTGCCGTCCACGCTTGCACGCCAACCCGGATAAAACGTATCCGACATCACCAGGAAACCATCAGACGCGGCGCGCACGTGAAAGGTCACGCGGTCTGTCTCGTCATTTGCCAGCGTCACTGAATCTTTGCCCGGCGGATCGGACAGTGCGCAGCCCGAAGGCGATTCGACGACGGCGGTCTTGCGCGGGTCGAAGGCCGGGTCAGTCATCCGCGCGAGTGCCTCGCTATGCGGCGCGACTAGTAATTGGTGCACGACAAACGCCCGCTTTTGTGGCTTGCGTTCATAAATGATAATACCATGTTCCGTATCGTGCACTAACTCGTGATAGTCCTCTGTGCCAATCGTCACCTTATCGTTCAGCAAAATGTAGCGCACCGCCAGCATGTCGAGCAGTTTCGGCTCCAGCCCATAGTTGACCTCGGTTAGCTCAACCGCGTCACTTGGCATCAGCGAATCATAGCCGTTGAGGTTTTGCAGGCGAAACAGGATGTGATCGTTCGTGCCTGGATTGATCAGGAACCCGTATTCGAGCACGCGAAAGCCAGCTCGATCTTTTGTCATCACCTCGTCGGCTAGCGGCCACCACGTCGAATTAGGCTTGAGTGGCTGGGTCAACACGAATTTGTTGCCGAACGACCACAGATCGAACAAAACCAGCGCGAATGCGGCGACGACAAAAGCTGGGCGCGACGTCCGGTGCCACTGCCAGCGCAGGAGCAGGTACGTCAATCCCAACAACGCGGCAAAGCGCAGAGATTGGCTCACGATCTGCATCAGTTGGGCGCGCGCGGTCACGTCGTTTGCGCGAAGCGTTGCCTCGAGCAGCGCGACCAGTCCGATCGCCAGGGCCAAGATACCGGCGATGGAAAACGGGCGCGCTTTGATCACCCCGGCAGGTTTTGCTTCGCGCGTCCATTCTTCCCAGCCGAGTCCGGCCAGCATCGCCAACGATAGTGTCAAAAGTACACTTGCGCGCGCAGGCAGTCGCATCATGTTGACGCCCGGGACGAAGCGATAGAAGAGCGTATGCAATCCGCCCTGCGCTCCCAGGGCATAGACCAGCGCCCCGCCGCCCAATGCAATCCAGAACCATTTACGCCGGTCGCCGCGCCACACGGCCATGAACGCCAGAACGAGCGGCAGGATACCGACGTACATTTGAATCTCGTGATAAAAGTCCGCGCCCCAATACTTGACCGGGCCGACGGGCGCACCGAAAATGTCCGGCGCGACCAGCATGAGCAAGTGAGTGGTCGGCAGCGGCAGGCTGGACGCAAACTCGTAGGTGGCATTGCCCGCGCGCGTGGACCAGCGCGAAAGCTCGAGCGTCGGCAGTAATTGAACTGCGGCGATCAGCACGCCGCAACTCAACGCCAACACCACTTGACCGGCAGCGTGTGTCGCTTCACGCCGGCCGCCATCTCGCCACGACGAGATGACCATGTACAGGCCCATAGCTCCGAGCGCGATGAGCGCGTACTGGAAAAACGTCATAGAACCTGCCAGCGCGCTGAGCGCAATCGGCAAACCAGCCAGCGCCGCACGTCGGAAGCTGCGCGTCCGCCAGGCCCAATGCAACGCGGCCAACGACCACGTCATCCACGCCATCGTTGCAAAGATGTCGTGAAAGCCGACATAGATCTTGGACGTAACGAATCCGCCAAAGCTGAAGGTGATGCCGGCAAGCAGCGCACCGGACTCGTTCACGTCGAACGTCCGCGCCAGCGCGTAAACCCCGAACGCGGCCAGCCACAGGTGAAGCGCCAGCGCGACGCCAAACACCTTGCCTGCATCAACGCTTTGCGCTGCAAACAACCACGTCAGCGGATAGAACTCGGCGGATTGCGGCTGGGCCTGAAACGGTATTCCCAGAAATGAGTAAGGGTTCCACAGCGCAAGCTGCCCGTGACGCAACCCATCGAGAAAGATGCGCGACCACGGATAGAACTGAGCTACGATGTCATCGCCCGAGGTCACTTGCCCGGCGGGCGGCAGGATGACGGGCCATAAAAATGCGATGACCAGTGCTGCCAGCAGGGCAGGGGGCAAAAGAATTTCGGCGATGCGTTTCATGTCACGGGGCGCTTTCACATTCTTTGAGCGGCGAGCATCCATCAACTCGACGTGCGAACTTGTGCGCGGGGACCGGGGCGGATAGCCTGCCACAAGTGCACAAACGACTCGCCCAGCCGCCACAGGCCGAGGATGCCAAGCACAGTAGTGATGAAGTAATACACGATGTGGGCCATGAGTGTGATGGCGAGCGCGATGGCAGAATCATACTTGCCGCCGAATGGCAGCACCAGCGCCTGCTGGCCCACCAACTGAAACACGCCGATAAAGCCGGGGCTGGAGGGCACGGTCACAGCAAGCGACAGGGCAACGACCATAAAGGCCGCTTCGATGGCTGTCCCGCGTGGTTGAAACGCAAGTATTACACACCAATCAATCGCGATGGAACACGCCCAGGTGAGCAGCGACCAGCCGATGATGCGCAGAGCTGTCTTCCAGCGCGTCAGCGGCGCAAGACCGTTGACCAGTTCATGCCAGCGAGCGATCAATGCTTCTTGTGGCAACCTGGGGAAGCGCCTGCACACCGCTCGCAAAAGAATTTCGACGCGATCGCTCAGTTTCACGGCAAGCACCAGCATCACGCACGCCAGCAAAATGAACGCGCCAAACGTCATGCCGGCTCGCGTCACCAGCGCCGGAATTTGCATCCACGGCAAAAGCAAAACCAGCACGAACACGATGGTTGCCACGTCGAGCAGCCGCTCGACGATGGCAGAAGCGGCGACTTGAACGACGGGCAACTGGCAGCGCTCCGACATGACGATCACACGCGCCGGTTCGCCCATGCGCAAGGGCAACACGTTCGTGAACAAATAACCCACGCCCTGTGCCCAGAACGATTCGGCCAGGCGATCCTCTTTGCTCAGCACGATCACCCAGCGCTTGGCCCGTGTGATGACGGCGAGAAGCTGCAGGATAAGGATGGGCGCCAGCCACAACAGGTTCATGCCCGCCATTAAGTGGGGCAACTCGGCCAATGGCACGCTGTGCAGCGCCAGCCACAGGCACACTGCGCTGATCGCCAGCCCCAACCAGAATCGCCAGTTCTTGACCAAACTCACCGTTTTGCTCGGATGTCATGCTGAGCCGCGAACCCCCTTACAGGCGGCAGGTCGGCGAAGAATCTCTTCCGCGCGAGAATGGGTTCTCTTACTACGCTCAGGATGACAGATGGGTGGTCTAACGAGACTCGCCCGGAACTATCTTCGGGCGCGAATTGCGCCAAGCCCACCAGCGGATGCGCAAAATGTCCAGCGCGTCTCTGACCGCTTCAGCCACGCCAAAGCGGCTGTCTGCATCGTCGCGCCAGCGCACCGGCGCCTGCGCGATGCGATACCCAGCTCGCTCGGCCAGGTAAAGAATCTCGACGTCGAACATGTACCCGTCTATCTTTTGGCGGCTGAACAAATCGAGCGCCACTGGGCGTTGAAAGAACTTGAAGCCGCACTGGCTGTCGGTGATGTCGCTCAAGCCGACCAATGTATGCAAGAACAGCGCGAACGCTTTTGACCCCAGACGTCGATGCAGGGGCTGCGCCTTTTCGATGCACGACTCGCGCAGCGCGCGTGAGCCGATGGCGACTTCGTAGCCTTTGCTCAACCACGGCTCAAGTTTATCAAACTCTTCGATCGGTGTCTTGTTGTCCGCGTCCGCAAAGCCGACGATGTGTCCCTGCGCTTGTGCAACTCCTTGACGGATGCCATAGCCTTTGCCACGCCGCTCGGCACTGCCCAGGACTTTTAAAGTTGGATCGGTTCGGGCCATTTCGGTGACGCGCTCGCGCGTGCCATCGTTCCCATCAGCCACGACGATGATCTCGTATGTGAACCCTCGCTGCTCTAAATAGGATCTTGCATCGCCGACGGTCTTGGCGATTCGTTGGGCCTCGTTGTAGGCTGGCAGGATGAGAGAGAGATAAGGATGATCAGGCATCAACGCGCTCCGCCTATAACTTAAAGCCTGCCTGCTGCGCGTCGTTGTAAAACATCTTGACTGTGTCCAGCGAGAACTCGCCCAGGTCGCGGCCCACGACCGGAATCTTTTTGAGGACATCCGATGTGGCCGTGATGATGTGGCAACCGACCGTGTCTGCTTGATAGATGTTGAGCAGCTCGCGCGGGCTGGCCCAGACCAACTCGGCATTCGGCGCGAGCTTGAGGATTTCGACCGCCGCCGCCATGATCGGCATTGGGTCGCGACCCGTGTCGGCGATGCGGCCCGCAAAGACAGACACCAGGCACGGCGGCCCGCCCGCCACACATGCCGTCACGTCGCGCACCTGCTCCAAGGCCAAAAGCGCCGTCACGTTGAGCTTGACGGCGGCCCGCGTCAATCGCTTCACCAAATCATACGCTGGCTCGCGGCGCGTGTTCGTCACGGGGATTTTGACATAGACGTTTTCGCCCCAGCTTGCGATCTCGTGCGCCTGGCGTTCCATCTCGTCAAACTCGTCCGCAAAGACTTCGAACGAAATCGGGCGATCGGGGATCGCTTTGAGAATATCGCGCGCAAAGGCGCGATAGTCTGTGATGCCAGCTTTGCGCATCAACGTCGGGTTGGTCGTAAAGCCTTTGATGTACGGCTTGGCATACATCTCCAACATGCCGGCTCGATCGGCGCCATCGGCAAAGAGTTTCACTTTTAAATTTTCAATCGCGGTTACTTCTGACATCTTTACTTTAATCCCTCGTGCAAAAATCCACTCGACTGCTTCGGCCAGCGACTTGACCCGTGCATCAGGTTGGCTCTGTTCCGGCTCTGCATAGTGGCAATCTACGAATAGCGTCGCGCAACCTGCTCGGCGGCCTGCTTCGACATCGCGCCAGCGGTCGCCAATCATAAAGCTGGCAGAAAGGTCGATGTTTTCTTCTTGCGCTGCGGCCAGCAACAAACCGGGCGCCGGCTTGCGACAATTGCACTGGTCGGCATTATCGTGATAGCACACTCGAAACGAGTCAATCGGCAGGCCATGCGCCAACAGCGCCGCGTGCATCGCCTCGACTGCTGCGCGTGTTTGCGCGCCGCGCGCCACATCCGGTTGATTGGTCACCACGATCAATCGGAACCCGGCCTCGTGCAAGCGCTTCAAGGCTTCTGGAACGCCAGGCAAGATTTCGAGCTCGGACAGATCTGCAGGTGGATACGGTTTGCCTTCGCGCACGATGGCGCGATTGATCACGCCATCCCGATCCAAAAAAATGGCCCGTTGTTTTAACGTGTGGATTCCCATTTGGTTGGCGCTGCCTTGACCGCCGGATGGGAAACGAGTAGGTGAGAGATCACCACCTGAAAGGCTTCGGTGTGCGGCGTCACCATTTCAGGATTGACGGTCGGCACGACCACACAGGCATCGGCCACCTGCGCCGTGTAGCCGCCGTCGCGCCCCACCACGCCGATCACCTGCGCGCCCACCTCGCGGGCATGCTGCAATGCCTTGACCAGGTTCGGGCTGATGTTTTTGTCCAGGTTTCCACCGCCCACGGAAAAGACAAACACCATGTCCTTCGTGGCGAGGCGGCTGATCTTGAGCCATTCGACAAACACGCTCGCCCAGCCTTCGTCGTTGGTGCGTGCGGTCAACTCGGACACGTTATCCGTCGGTGCGTAAGCTTCGATGCCGGCCAGCTTGCGAAAGTCGTTGACGGCGTGCGAGCTGTTGGCCGCGCTGCCTCCCACGCCTAGGAGGAACAATCGTCCGCCGCGCGCGCGCAGGTCAGCCAGCAGGCTCGCCATCTTTTCAATCGCCACCACGTCCAATTGTGAAATGATCCGGCTAGCTTCTGCGAGATATTGTTCGGTGAAACTCATTTACGATGTTTTCCTTTGTTCAAGATACTGTCGTGTTTCTTCCAGCCCTTCGGGCGAGCCGATTTCGTAAAAGCGCCGCGTCACGACGAACCCTGCCAACTGATCTCGTTGAACCAAGTCTTGATAGACCGTCGCCAGGTCGAGCGGCTGGTCGTCTGGATACGCTTCAAAAGCCCGCGCGTGAAAAGCCCCTAGGCCATAGTCAATGAAATGCATATCCGACGAGGGTTGCCGCTTATCATACCGGAGAATCCGGCCATCTGCAAACAGCACATTGCTGCGATCCCACTGGTTCGCGTTGCGAATGACGGTCATCAGCCCCAGCTTGCCGCTCAAAAGGAACACCTGCTCGACCGCAGCGTAATCGCACTCCAGGTACGAGTCGCCGTACAGGACGAGAAACGCTTCGCCCAGCAGCGGCAGCGCGCGCTTGAGCGCGCCGCCGGTGCCCAAGAGCCGAGGCCCGTCAAAGACATAGTGCAGGCGCATGTCCCAGCGGCGACCATCGCCGAGCGCCGCTTGCACCATCTCGCCCAAATAGCCAACGCAAAACACGACTTGCGTCACGCCACTACGATGCAGCAATTCGAGTTGATGTTCTGCAAAGGGTTTGCCCGCTATTTCGACGAGTGACTTGGGGATGCGCTCGGTGAGCGGCCGCAAGCGGGTGGCGAATCCCCCGGCCAGAATTGCGACAGGCAGGCTCATCCAAACAACACCTTGGTGCCTTCAAAGTCAAAACGGAAGCGCACTTCTTCCAGCCCGGCATGGGTCATGGCCTGGCGCAGGCGCTTTCGGTCTTCGGCATAGAACATCAGAAAGCCGCCGCCGCCTGCCCCCACAAGCTTGCCACCCAACGCGCCATTCGCGCGCCCCAGCTCATACCACTCGTCAATCTGAGGATTGCTCATGCCCTGCGAGCGATTGCGTTTGTGCAGCCAGTGCTCGTGCATGATCTCGCCAAACTGGCGGACATCGCCTGCCTCAAGCACCTGCCGCGTCCGCAATCCCAGCTCTTTGACATAGTGCATGTTGTGAAGCATGTCGGGGTCGTTTTGCCTGGTGCGCTTGTCCTGATCCTGGAGGATGCTTCCCGCGCTCCGCGAAAAGCCTGTAAAGAACAGCAGGATGTTGTCCTCCAAATCAAACAACGTCTCCATGCTGATGTGCAGTGGGCAAGCATCCACCGACTCGTCCGAATTGAAATCAAAGCAGGTGATGCCGCCATAGGCGGCGATGTATTGATCCTGCTTGCCGACCGGCTCTTGCAGACGATTGATTTCGATCTCGCAGGCTAGGCGGGCCAGCTCGCTTGGATGCAACAGCCGTCTTCGATGAGCATATAGCGCTTTGAGCAAGGCCGTGCCGAAACTCCCGGACGATCCCAGGCCCGTGCCCGAAGGAATATCGGCCAGCGTGGTGATCTCTAATTGCGGCGTTTTGAAATCCAGCATCTTGATGGCTTCGCGAATGAAGGGGTGCTGCACTTCTTCGGCTTGCGGGACGCGCTCCAGTTTAGAGTATTTGAGAAAGATGCCGGGCGTAAAGGGACGCATGACGGTGACGTACACGTACTTGTCAATTGCCGCCGAGATGACAAAGCCGCCGTACTCGCGATAGTAGGATGGCAGATCAGTCCCGCCGCCGCCCAGCGTGATGCGTAGCGGGCTACGCGTGATAATCATAGCCAGACTCCGAATAGATTTTTTCGACGATGGTCAGCGCGGCGCGAGCATCAGCCGGACCAGCTGAAGGAGTGCGATTCAGCCGGATGTCTTCCAGAAACTCGGCAAATTCGATGGCCCACGAATCATCGCCGCGCGGATATTCCCAGATGGTCGTTTCCGGCGGCCCCATCTGGGGCAGCATCTTGTAGTAGGCCAGCCGTTCCAGGCCGTAACTACCGCCCAATCCCTCGATGTGCAGCTTGGCGTCGCGGCCGTAAATCTCGAACGAGAACAGATTTTTCCACTCGGTGCAACTGACGTGCAGAAAAGCGGTTTGATCCTTCGATGTTCTCAGCAGCATAAAGCCGTTGTCGTCCACCGGCATTTGCCAAAAGTACGTGTGAGCGAACCCAGTCACGTGCAGCAAGTCGCCGAGGAACCAGCGCGCCAGGTCAATCAAGTGGACGCCCTGATCAATCAACTCGCCGCCGCCCGAAAGCGCAGGGTTGGCTCGCCATTCTTTGTCGTAACCGACGCGCCCGCCATGCCCGTATCGCCCTCGGATAAACATCAGTTCGCCCAATGCGCCCGCGTCGAACAGTTCGCGCGCCTTGAGCAGCGCCGGGTGATAGCGATGGTTGAATCCGACTCGCACCTGTATGCTGGCCTTTTGCGCTGCCTCGATCACGGTGTCCAGTTCGCGCGTGTTGCGCGCGGCGGGTTTTTCCACCAACACGTGCTTGCCAGCCTGCGCCGCTGTCCGGCTGATCTCGGCCAGAACGTTGTTGGTGGTCGCTACGATCACAATGTCTACGTCGTCGCGCAGCACAGCCGATTGCCAATCGGCAGACGCCACTGCACCGGGCCAGGTTCGTGCCAACGTCTGCGCGCGGTCGAGCGCCACGTCGGCGCACGCAACCAACCTGGCCGTGCCGAGTGTTTTTGCTCGCTTTTGGCCGATCAACCCACAACCGATAATTGCTACATTGAGCGTGCTATTCCTCATCGGTCACCCCAGGTCATGTTGCGTTCTTTGGGAACGATGCGCCGCAGAGTGTACACATCCGTCTTCAGGTCTTGGAGATGATTCGGGAATTCCTCCCACGCATCCCACACGGCGCTGATGAGTTTGCCGGTGATCCCATCACTTGCCGACGATGCCAGGAACACGCACAGCGCAGCCGCTCGCTCCATCACCGATGCGCCGCTGGTGCGCGCCTTGATCGCTAGGTCATACTCACGCTGACCTGCCACCTCCGGCCCGGCTTCGGCAATGGCGGCCAGCATGGCCGTATCCATCGCGCCGGGCGCGATACAGTTCACCGCAATGCCCAACTTGCGCGTCTCGTCGGCCAGCGTTTCGCTAAAGCGCACCAATCCGACTTTGGCCGTCGCATACGCAGAAAAGTTGGCGCGTGGGGCGGTCGCCCCGCCGCCGGAAATGTTGATGATTTTGCCGTGGCGTTGCTGCGCCATCCAGGGAACGCACAACCGGCATAATGCAACCGGCGCAAAAAGATTCACCTGCAACGTCGCCCGCCAGGCTTGCCAATCGTTTTTCCAAACGGGACCGATTGGCCCCTGAGAGCCTGCATTGTTGACTAATACGTCGAGCCTGTCGAATGTTTTGCGCGCCTCGACCATGATTTGCTCTGGCGCCTGCGCGTCGCTCAGGTCGGCCACGCACGTCACCACACGTTGATCGTCTAGCTGCGGCAGTTCGGCGGCTACTTGTTTCAACGCCGACTCGGTCCGTGCTACCAACATCAAGTTTGCGCCAGCTTCCCAATAGGCCGATGCAATCCTGGCTCCCAGGCCGCGCGAAGCACCGGTGATTAAACAGTTATGCTGCTTCAAAGCACTCAAGCTTACCCTCGCGCTTCCAGGATCCACGGATTGGCTTGCAAGTAATCAAGTGTTCGGATAATGCCTTCTCGAATGGAAAGTTTTGGCATCCAGCCTAACGTGCGAACTTTTTTGCAGTCCAAGAAAATGAACGGACTATCGCCGACCCAACCGCGCCGGTCTCCGGCATAATTGAGTTTTGGCTGTAAGCTCACCCGTTCAGTGATCCATCGGATCGAGTCGTTCACTTCACAATACTCGTCGGTGCCCAGGTTAAAGATGTTGACTTTATCCTGTGCTTTTTCGATGACGAGCAGCATGGCGTCAATGCAGTCTTGGACATAGAGATATGATTTGCGCTGGTGGCCATCACCCAGCACACGCAATTCGTTGGGGTTGCTGCGCAGCGAACGGAAAAAATCGAACACGTGCCCGTGCGTGTACCGCTCGCCAAGGATCGAAACGAAACGAAAGATATAGCCTTGGAATCCAAAGCCTTCGCAATAGGCGGCGATCAAACCTTCCCCGGCGAGTTTGGACGCGCCATACAGCGACGTTTGTACGGGGAAGGGGGCTGTCTCCGGCGTGGGGAAAATCTCTGGCTCGCCATAGACCGAGCCGGTGGAAGAGAACGCGATTCGCCGCGCGCCGCAGGCGCGCATCGCCTCCAAAACGTGAAAAGTCGCCTGCGTGTTCTGTTCCAGGTCTTTGCGCGGATGCTGGGTGCCAAAGCGCACATCGGCGTTGGCGGCCAGGTGAAAAACAAACTCGGCCTGCGCGGCGCGCATCGCTTCCGTCAGCGCATCGAGGTCAAGCGTATCGCCGCGAATCAGTCGAAAAGTCGGATGGGAAAGGGCCTGTTCCAGGAAACGTTCCTGGCCGGTCGAAAAGTTGTCGTAGGCCGTCACGGAATGGCCGAGCTGCAACAGCCGATCCACCAGGTTGCTGCCGATAAAGCCTGCGCCGCCGGTTACAAAGAAGTGCATGTTGCTCCTCCAGGGTCGCACTATACCATTTTGATGAGTGATTGACAAACTTGTTTGACCGCTTTCTTGTTAGCCGGTTCATAGTTGGCGATGGCCTGCCATGCGAAGAACGCCTGGAGGTCTGCCTTGAGCGCTTCCGGAGTGCGGGCGTTGGGCGCGGGTTTGACCGGGAAAGTTCCCGTTAACGCTTCGCAGAGCTTTTCACGGTCGTCAAAGCATACCGGCTGAGGCCAATAGCTGTTCGACTTTGGTTTTGTATTCGTCAAGATACCAACTATCCAATAAAGGCAAATATTCAATTTGGAGAGAATGGGCAGGTGGAAGAAATCTGAGTGGACAAGTTTTATGCACCGTGTGCTACCGCAGTTGCATTCCCAGAGTGTATCACCGTAGCCATTGATACAGTAATCGTAATTTATCTCTTCGCCCGCAGAAATAGCGCGAAGTGCGAATACATATCGAACGCCGTTGAGCGTCTTTACGAAAGAGTTTGGGTCGCAACTATGATTAATGTATCTTTCGGGTGCTTGCATGAGCACCACTTTCCCACCTGCCAGATAATCGCAGTGGTGTTCATATTCGCCTTTATCTGCGCGCAGCGGGTCATGGTTTGTAACCAAGCGTGAATCGTCAATCTTCAAGATGGGTGCACCTCCGGGAATATCAACCGACGCAAAAACGCCGGTGCCGTTGATGGGTGACTCTTTGACAAAGACTTTCGCTGGCTTATCAGTCATCATCATGCAGACTTGCTTGACTACAAGCGCCCGACCTACTTTTGAGGATGCTGTGCGATTGCGGCGGCAACATCTTGCGGCGTCACTCGAACCATATAGAGCACCACCGGCCCACCGTCTGGCGGCCCCCATTTGCGAAGAGTCGCTTGAGGGTAATAGCTCCTGGCGTCCCGGTAAACATCGCGCCGCTGATCGTCCATGAGGAATACGACATCTTTACTCACCGGCTGCCGCAACGGCAATTCACCCGAGTTGTCCAGCAGTTGATACTTGACCTGGTCGCCTGCGATGAAGGGAATCGTGAGTGAAGTCTGATAGTCCCACGGGATGTAATACTCAACGCTATCGCCTAACTCGACCATGAGTTGGGCCGTGATCGTCTCGCCCGTGGAGAACGCGCTCCACGTTGCGGCGTTTGTGGCCTGCCGCTCGAAATAGGTTTGGAAATTGGCATAGCCGATCCCGCCGAGCAGCACAAACAATAACAAGGCTCTGTAGACTGCGTACCGCCGGGCAAACATGCGCGTCCACTCACAGATCAGCCCGTCGAGTGGAACGACGGCAAAAAGAAATGCCGCCGGCAGACTGCCGATAGCGCGGAGAGAATGCGGCGCTTCCTCGCTCCGAGAGAAAATGCCACCCAGCAGCATCACGCCCCACCACGCGATCAGGAGCAGTGAGCGAGGTTGGCGGATACGCCAGAGGCACAGTCCCAATCCCAACACCATCAGCGCGCCGCTCAATGGATCGAGCATCGGCTCGCCGGGCAGATTGTGGCGCGGGTTAGCGTCGCCGAGATAGTTGAACATCGTCAGGTGTTTGGCTGTGCTTGCGGCTGCCGCCCGCAAGCCATCGGCGGGAGATTTTCCGGTAAAGACCGAGACCCAAAGTGTACGCTCCCAAAACGTCTCGGGGTTACGCAGGGCAGACTGGACAACCGGCGACACGGCGATCAGCGCCGCGATGCTCATGATGGCCAGGCCGCGCCACGAACGGCGCAAGAAACCTTTTTGGGCAAGGGCTTGGTGAATCAGGAAGAGTATAATGACCGCCGGAAACACGCGGAACGGAACATAGAAACACAGTCCGATTCCTACAGACAACCCTGCCAGAACGAAATCGGTCAAGCGGCCACACCGCAACGCTCGCAATAGCAAGCCGATGCTCAATAATTCAAACATCGGTGTGGTGACGCCGTGCATCGCGATGCGACTCCAATTAATATCCCAGCGCGAGACGGCGAGCAAAAAGGCTGCCACTAATCCTATCCGTCTGCCAAACAGTTCGCGGCCAGTCAGGTAAGCTGCGGCCACCGTTACCAGGCCGACCGCTACGCTGGCAAGCCGCATGGATTGCGTCGAAACGCCGAACACTCTAAACGCTCCGGCGATCAGATAGAGGTAATGGGCAGGCAGATGAGTGGATTCGACGTACACGGGACGGTAGTCAGCCTGCTCTAAAATGCGCCTGGCGCTCAGTCCGTTATCGGCCTCATCGTAATAGGTGCCGAACGGAAATTCATTGAAATGATATAGCCTCATGAACGCGGCGATGGCGAAGATCGTCACCAGCATGACCAGCTCAACGCGCGACCAAAGCTGTTCTTCCGTGTGATTGGCGCGTGAATCCCACAAAAAAGCCGCAACCAGAAGAAGCACAAAGCTCGTCAAATGAAGCAGCCAGGCCACGTTCGTCGGGCGATCACTGCCAAATTGCCAGAGCGCCAGCAATGCAGACAGGGCCGCCGCAACGCCGACCACTAATCTCCAGCGTTTTCTCAATGGATAAGTTGTTCCTTTGTCGGGCAGGGCAGGCGATACAAGTCTCGTCTGTCTGCGCAGAGCATAGACGACAAGGATCACCGCGATCAGATATAATGCACCTGCGGCCCACGTCAGTCCCTTCGATAAAGAGAGCTGAGCAATCAGGCCAAGCGCAAGCGCGCTCGCTCCCAAGAGCAGGGAGATGAGTTGACGTGATGTTTGGCCAGATCGTGTGACAGACATGCGTGGATACTCTATTATGGCGTCAGGATACTGAGCTTGATTCGACCGGAATCATTGCCGGCGGGCTTGAGTGGCTGCCCGGTCGCCGGGTCGTACATACCGGCCCATACGTCTAGCGGCCCGTGAACAGTCGCCGGAATGTTCACGGCATGTGCATCGGCTATCCACTCGCTGGGCAGCCAGCCCGTCGTCGGACGCGACCAATTGGCAGGCACGGCATCATTCTGCGTGATGATAGCGCCGCTCGCGTCTGTCACATGGATAAACGACTTGTAGCTGGTGATCAGTATGTGCGGCGCTTGCCAGTAAAGCGTGACCGTGAGCGTGTCGCCCGCGCGCACCGCAGGTGAACTGTATTCGAAACCTAGCAGTTGCACCTGACTACCTAGATCTGTTGAAAGGCGCGTCATCGTTGGAGGCAGCGCCGGGCCAGGCGGCGCGGCGCTCGCCAGGCCGAGCCGGACAACCAAAGTGATCCCACCGATGATCGCCAGCATCGCCCACTCTGGGGCGGGCACGTTGTCATTCGTGTCATGTTGAGCCTCGCGCTCAGCCGTACTCTGGCTTGGCGCAACGATCAGCACAAGCGTGACCAGCACACTCAGTATGGAAACGCCGTTGCCAATCATCTGCTCGCGTGTCGGATCCATACGCAGCGTGATGACGTGTTGGCCGGCGGGGATACTTGCGACAATCAGGCTTGTGGATGGAGCTGGGCTGATTGACGTGGCCACTCCGTCCACGTTCACACTCCAGCCTGGAAAGTAAAAGTTGTTGATGGTGGCGTTGAACGCCGCGGAGCTGCGAATCTCCCACACACTTTGGAGCGGGCGCGACGAAATCAGTTTTGCTTCCGCTCCTTCTGGCAAGCTCTGGCGATCTAATCGGTCAACCGGGCGGCCCGACAACAGGTCTGCTTCCAGCGGCGATTCGGTCGGTTCTAGCTCGACTCCCTTGGGCAAGAACTCGCCGCCCGATCCGCCGCCGATGTGGTTGCTGTCCACCCAGAGCAGGAACGCAGACGACGGGTTGGGTTCAATCGCGCAGGTAAATGGCCGCACCCACGGCAGCGTCCACACCATGAACAATCCGATCGTCAACGCGTATGCCGTTGCTTTTGTTTTGACATTCGAAATTTGGATTTTGAAATTTGACCAGCCTACTCCTGCCAGCAATGCCAGTGCGAATGAAGCTGGGGCAAGAAAGCGCCACGGGAACTGGACTATCTGCACAGGTTGCACGTTATCCCATATTGACTTGGCGGCCGGCGTGATCAGAAATGTCGTGACGACCAAGACAACGCCAAAGAGCAGTGCAACAGATCGAGTCAGCTTTGAAAGTGAGAACCGCACCATCATCAGCGCCACAATCGCCAGCACGATTTGTGGCAAGGCCAGATAGCGCAAGATGAGTGGATCGCCTGTCTGATAGTTCGGCCACAACATCGGGGGAAACAGCAGGTCGCGCAGCCTGAGGAAATTCAGCGGGTAAAGCAGCTCGCCCGTGAGATCGAGGATAGTCGCTCGCCACATCTGCACCCAGCCGACCTCGGCGATGAACGGCAGCCAGAAAAACGCCGATAGCCCGAGCGCCAGCACGCCGGCCAATGCCGCTCGCCCGATGAAGGCAAGCGAGCGGCCACAAAACCACCACAGCAAGATCAAGTACGCGACAATCAGCGAGGTGAACATAGCCGTCATCAAGCTGTGGGTCACCATCAGCACGGCATACGCAAGTGCAGCCAGCGCGATCTTGCGCCACGGCCAGCGCGGCACATCTGCGCTCAACTGGGCAAAAGCCAAGAACACAAGCGGCGCGAATGCCATCGCCAGCGCCTCGTTGACGGCGAACCGTTGCAGGGCATTGTTGACCAGGTAAGGCGCAAAGGTGTAGCTCAACCCGGCAACCATTCCCGCGCGCTCGCCATAAATCGAGCGAACGAATAGGTACATGGCTGGCCCCGCCAACATCAGTCCGAGCATCATCGTCAGCTTGACGGCATCGCGCAGGGGCACGCCCAGTCCATGCAGCGCCACAGCCACATAGCGGGGCAATGGCGGATAATAGTTAAAGGTCGAGTAACCATAGCCAAAGACAAAATCCGGCGACCAGCGCGGATACAATACGCCTTGGCGTACCAGCCGATCCAGCTCGACGGCGTGAGCCAGGTGGCCGGGAAAGTCGGCGCCGCACAGCATGGCAGGCTGGAGCAGCGGATAGGCGACGATCAGCCCCATCAGCGCCAACAGCGCGAGCCTGAGCAAAATGTGCAATGGGCGTTCACGAGCGTTCAAGTTGTCGTGTCTCCACTGGTCAAGGCCTGAGCGTGCCCAGCTTGACACGCCCGTCCGGACTGCCGGCGATGTTCAATCGCTGCGAGGTGTCCGGGTCATACATGCCGGCCCAAACGTCCAAAGGCCCGGTTACATTCTCGGGAATGTCGAGCTTGTGTGTATCGCCGATCCATTCGTTGGGCAGCCACCCGGAGGTTGGGTATGTCCAGTTGCGAGGGACCACATCGCTTTGGGCCACCAATTGCCCGTTGGCGTCGGTGACGTGAACAAAAGACTTGTAGCTGGTCAACAGCAAACCTTGTGTCTGCCAGTAAAGCGTCACGGTCAACGGCTGCGCTGCCTGGAGCGTAGGTGAGCTGAACTCGTATCCGATCAACCGCACCTGCCCGTCCAGGTCAATGTTTGTGCGCGTTGCCGTTGACGGCATGTGTGGGCCGAGCGGAACAGCCGGCGGCGCGATGCTTGACAGCCCAAGCCGGACGACGAACAGCACAATCGTGATGATGCCCAAACCCATCCATTCCCAGGCGGGTACTGGAGCGCCGACTTGCGGTGAACTCGCCACATTCGAACCAGTTGCGGCTTGACCGGCTAAAGCCGGTACTCCTCTAATACTCGCACTTTGTGTCGCCACGAGCAACACTGCCGCGACGAGCAGCGCGCCGAGTGAGATGGCATCGCCGAGTCGCTGTGCGGGCGTCGCTTCCAATCGCAAGTTGACCTGATACTGACCGGCGGGCAAGCTTGCCTCAATCAACCCGGTGGGCTTGGCGGGCGCAATTGAAACCGGAGCGCCATCCACGCGCACCGTCCAGCCTGGAAAGTAATTGTTCTGAAACGTCGCCGTGAATGTTTGCGGACTATTGACTTGCCACGTGCTATCTTGCGACCGCAACGTGCGTGGTTGAGCCTGCGCCCCTTCCGGCAGACTCTCGCGGTCGAGCCGATCCAGTGGGCGACCGGCCAGCAAATCTGCCGTGAGCGGCGAATCATCTTGCGGCGTCTCAACCCAGCGCGGCACAAGCTCGCCCGTTGACCCGGCACCTTCGGTTCTCTGATCTACCCAGACCACAAAGTGGCCTGACGGATTCGGCTCGATGTCGCACAGGAACGGTCTGAGCCACGGCAATGTCCAGGCCATTAGCACTACGATCAACACCGCATCCAACACTATCGTCGCCCACTTTTGAAATCTGACATTTGCCCACAGTACGCCTGTCAATAGCGCAGCCGCCAGCGAAGCCGGTCCCAAAAATCGCCACGGGAATTGAACCATCTGCAAGGGCGAGATCAAGTCCCACACCGGCTTGGATACGTGGACAATCAGGAAAATCGAAATCACAAGCGTCAGGCCAAACAGTATCGTCACCGCGCGAGTGAAACGCGAGGGCGAGCGCCGCACCAACACCACCGCGATCAAAGCGCAGATCACCTGGGGCAACGCCAGCATCCGTTGCAGAATCGGATTGTTCACGGAGTAATCCGGCCACAACATCGTTGGCAGCAAGATGTCGTTCAGACTGCGCAGATGCAGCGGATAGAGCGGTTCGCCCGTCAGTTCCCAGACGCGGGCGCGCCACATCTGAACGCTGCCGACCTCAGCCAGATACGGCAGCCAGAAGAACGCCGATAACCCCAACGCCAGGATGATTGCCAGCGCCACGCGGCCCGTGAACGCGCGCCGATGATCACTTTGCTGCCACACGAGCAGCCAGTATCCGGCGATCGATGGCGCAAACATCATCGCCATCAGCAGGTGTGTGAGGACGAGCGTGGCAGCGGCCAGCGCGGCCACAATCACTCGCCCCCAAGGCAACCGCGCTGAAGGCGCGTTCAGCCGCTCGAACGCCAACAACACGAGCGGCATCATCACGAGCGCAATCGTCTCGTTGACAGCCAGGCGTTGCAGCGCGTCGTTTGCCAGGTACGGCGCAAACGCAAACGCTACTCCTGCAACCATCCCTGCGCGCTCGCCATACACCGACCGCGCGAACAGGTACATCGCCGGGCCAGCCAGCATCAACGCGAGCACCATGGTTGCCTTGACGGACTCGCGGATAGGCAAGCCCAGGCGGTGCATCGCCGTGCTCAGGTAGCGGGGAAGCGGCGGATAAAAGTTGAACGTGGGCAATCCACGCCCGAACGCGACGTTCGGCGACCAGCGCGGATACCACACGCCTTCGCTCCACATCCGGTCCAGCTCGATCGTGTTGATCAGATGAAACTGGAAATCGTCGCCGCACAACATCGCCGGTTTGAACAGCGGTGTGGCAAGCATCAGCCCCAGCACGGCTAACATGGTGAGCTTGAACGCGGGTTTGGTGAACAAGGTGCTATTCAACGAGAACACTCTCAGGTGAAAACGTCGGACGCAATTGTAACACGAACCACGCTACGGAGTGATTGTGCTGAGTGTGCCCAACCTCACTTGCCCGGAAGGATCGTTCGTGTAAGCCAACCGTTGCAATGTGTCCGGGTCATACATGCCAATCCAGACTTCCAAAGGTCCGGTTACATTCCTGGCAATGTCCAGCCGATGTGGATCAACCACGCGCTCATTTGGGAACCATGCCGAGGTAGGATAAGTCCAATCGCGCGGCACGGCGTCACTTTGAGCGACCAATTGCCCGCTCGCATCGGTGACGTGGACGAATGATTTGTAGCTCGTCAAGAGGAGACCTTTGGTCTGCCAATAGAGCGTCACGGTCAACGGTTCGCCGGCCCGAATGGCGGGCGAGCTGAACTCGTAGCCGATCAACTGCACTTGCGTGCCCAGGTCAATTGAGGTGCGTGTCACGGTCGCCGGAACACCCAGGCCATCAGGAACGGCGGGCGGCGCAATGTTCGCCAGGCCGACTCGGATGACAAACAGCACAACCGCGACGGCGCTCAACGCCAGCCATTCCCACGCGGGCATCGCGTTGAGCCGTGCCTCACTCGAAGCTGTGCTCGTGGTCTGGCGTTTCACCGCGAGCAACGCGACTGTGATCAGCGCCATTCCAATTGAAGTGACATCGCCGAGCCGCTGCACGGGCGTTGCTTCCAGCCGCAGATTCACCACGTGCTGACCGGCGGGCAGCCCGGCTTCAATCAAGCCCGTGGAGGGCGCGGGCGCGATTGAGACCGGCGCATTGTCAACGCGCACGGTCCAGCCTGGAAAGTAATAGTTTTGAAACGTCGCAGTAAACGCTTTCGAGCTACTCACGGCCCACGTGCTATCAAGCGACCGCAATGTGCGTACCTGAACCTGTGCGCCTTCCGGCAAGCTGTCGCGGTCCAACCGATCCACGGGACGATCAGCCAACAAGTCTGCTTCCAGTGGCGAGCCTTCGGGCGGCGTCTCGACCCACCGAGGTAGATGCTCGCCGGTCCCGCCGCCTCCGCCGGTCTTGCGATCCATCCAGACCAAGAACTGGTTCGATGGGTTCGCCTCGATGTCACACGTGAATGGCCTGATCCACGGCAGCGTCCATACCATCAACACAATCACCACCGCCGCATCGAGCGCTGCTGTCGCCCACTTGTGCGGAAGCCAGCCTCCCACTCTTCTGGGGAGTTGAAATTTGATATTTGCAACTGCCGCACCGGTCAGCGTAGCGGCTGCCAGCGAGGCTGGCCCAAGGAATCGCCATGGGAATTGCACGATCTGCAATGGCGAAACGATGTCCCACACCGGTTTGGAGGCGCGTGTGATCAGGAAAATTGAGATCACCAGCGCTAGGCCGAACAGCACGGTCACAGCGCGAGTCAAACGTGAAGGCAGTCGCTGTACAAGCACGAGCGCGACCATAGCGCAAATCACTTGCGGGAGCGCCACCATGCGCTGGAGCAATGGATTGCTGACCGTGTAATCGGGCCACAGCGTTTGCGGCCACAGTACACTCTCAAGGCTGCGAAAGTGCAATGGGTAAAGCAACTCGCCAGTGAGTTCCCAGACTCGCGCTCGCCACATCTGCACCTGTCCCGCCTCGGCGATGAATGGCAACCAGAAGAAGACCGTGAGACCCATTGCCAACGTGACTGCCAGCGCCGCCTGGCCGGCAAACGCGGAACGCCGCTGGCTCTGCCACCACACCAGCAACATGTATGCGGCGATCAACGGCGCGAACATGATTGCCATCAGTGTGTGAGCAAGGACAAGGGCGGCGGCGGCGAGTGCGGCGATCACCACTCGTCTCCACGGCCATCGCCGTGAATCCACATCCAGTCGTCCAAAGGCCCACAAGACAAGCGGAGCCAGGCTCATCGCCAGCGCCTCGTTGAGCGCAAAGCGCTGCAACGCATCGTCCGCCAGGTACGGCGCAAAGGCATAGGCGATCCCTGCGAACAATCCGGCTCGTTCGCCGTAAATCGAGCGAATGAACAGGTACATCGCCGGCCCTGCCAACATCAGGGCAAGAGCCATGGGCGCTTTGACTGCTTCGCGCAAAGGCAAGCCCAGCCAGTGCATCACCGCGCCCACATAGCGCGGCAGCGGCGGATAAAAGTTAAAGGTCGGCAAGCCGTAGCCGAACGCTACATTTGGAGACCAGCGCGGATACCACACATCCTCGCTCCACATACGGTCGAGTTCGACCAGGTGCGAGAGGTGACCTGGAAAATCATCGCCGCACAACATGGCCGGCTTGGATAGCGGCGCTGCTATCATCAGCCCCACGAAGGCCAATAGGAGCAACTTGAAGAGAGGTTTGTCGAAGACTGTTGTGTTATACACGGATGTTCTGCCACTTGCCCGACCGGAAGCGCTGCCAGAACATGAGCGCGCGGAAGCTAAAGTCTGTCGCAATGGCGATCCATGCGCCGATCAACGCCAGCCCGAACCACTGGCCCAGAGCATAGGTGATGATAACGCGCAACCCCCAGACGCTAAAGATTGTGATTGCCAGCGTAGCGCGTGTGTCGCCTGCGCCGCGCAGCCCGCCGCTGAAGACAAAGCTCGCCGCCATCATCGGCTGGATGATGGCCGCGATGCGCAAGACAGGGATGCCCTGTGCCATGACGAGCGGATCATCAATGAACACCCGGATGAGCGCGCTTTCAAAGAGAAGAATGACGATGCCCAGGGTGGTCATCATGATGAGCGCGCCCCGAAACGCCACGTAACCGCTTTCTCTTGCGCGCTGTGGCTGCCTGGCGCCCAATTCTTGGCCGACCAGCGTTGAAGCGGCCACCGCAAAGCCCCATCCTGGTAGATACGAAAGCTGAACAACGCGCCACGAAACCTGATGAGCTGCGTAAGCTTCAGTGCCAAAACCGGCGAGGACAACCGTGAGGCTGGTGAGCGCAAACTGGAGCAGGATTTGTTCGGCGCCGGCTGGCAAGCCGATGTTGAGGATGCGCTTGATGCGGACCGGGTCCAAACGCGGCAGTTGCAGCCCCAGCCGGATTCCTGCCCGGCCACGCACGAGCAGGATCAACACAATGGTTCCGCCAATCGTCTGCGCGGAAGCCGCGCCCAGGCCGGAACCGATCACGCCCCATCTGGGCAAGCCTGCCACACCCTGCGTCAAGCTCCACGCCACGCCGATGTTGATAATGTTGACTACGATCATAATCAGCATCGGCGTGCGAGTGTCGCCCGCGCCGCGCAGTACCGCGTTGCCGATGAGGAGTAACGAATAAAACAAGAAGGACGGTGCAATGGTTCGCAGATAGAGCGTGCCCTGCTCGATCACGTCCGGCTCGCCGCCGAACCAGGCAATGATGGGGCGAGCATAGATTGACCCGACCAGCGCCATCAGCAATCCGATGACTGCCGCTACGACAATGGATTGTTGAGCGGTGCGTATGGCATCGTCCGGCTCTTTCGCTCCAACGTGGCGAGCTACCAACGCCGTCGAGCCTACGCCGACTGCACTGAGGAACGCCGAAGTCAGATTGAGTATCTGTCCGCCCAGGCCAACACCGTCGAGCGACGCCGCGCCCAGGTGGCCAACAATGTAAAAATCCACCAGGCCGATCATCATCGCTAGCGTTTGCTCGGCCACTGCCGGCCAGGCCAGCGTCATCACGCGGCGAGCCAGTCCAACGTCCGTGCGGAGCAAACTTGCTGCAGCCCAGTCTATGAGATGGATAGGTTGTGAGTTTGTTGCAGTATCAACATCCATTCAAAGCGTCCATTGC
>Ga0315268_10000972_pt1 | contig 33392 bp, 28 predicted proteins | sample C1_top_MG_FD_204535 | JGI IMG/M metagenome (GOLD analysis project Ga0315268, IMG submission 204535) | Sediment microbial communities from Yellowstone Lake, YNP, Wyoming, USA - C1_top | ecosystem: Environmental > Aquatic > Freshwater > Lake > Sediment | place: USA: Wyoming | collected 2017-08-01
GTGGGTATCTTGATGAACCTGATCTTCCTGGCTTTGCCTCCCAGTATGTTTGGCGTCCAGGAACGCGTCAATATCAACGATTAAGAGGGATTTGACGGGGTTCTTGGGTGGGGACTGCCCAAGCTCTGCAGATCAGCGACGTTGATGCCCACCCAGGGGCGAGTGGATCGAGCGATCGTTCTACTCGCCCCTGTTTTTTTCTCCAGAATAGGGGTTTGCAAAGCGCGGGAATTGTTTTTCCCCTTTTCATGTTAAAATTGCACTGATTTTTAAATATCCTATGTAGAGGAATTATTACACCGTGAACTCATTTAGAGGGGGTTGGCTCGGGTCAGGGAAGCGATGAAAACCTGGTTTACAGAATTCCTTTTCTTGCCAACTCTGGATGGTAATCTGGAACGGGAGCGTAAGGCGCGCCTCTTGAATTTGTTTCTGGTGGCCACAGCGCTCGGCTCTGTGCTCTATCTCCTGGTGATCGCTTTCACCCAATCCGATTTTATGGATCACCTGAAACACTTGCTACCCTTCGTCATACTGCTGCCGTTGATCCGAATTATGATTACCACTGGGCGCCTGGCATTGGCAAGCTACCTGTTCACGGCGGGTGTGTATCTGTTGCTATTCTATAATACCATCTCAGGAAACGGACTGTATTCCATCAGCTTCCTGGCGATGATCCTGGTGGTGTTGATTGCCTGGTTGTTGCAAGGGCTGCGTGCCGGGGTGGCTTATTCGGTATTGGTGATCTTGACCGGCGTTTTTCTGGCAATAGCAGAGAAGTATCACGCTCTGCCATCCCCCTCCACCGTTTCTTCAGCTGAATCCTTCCTCTTTACCTACGGCATTGTCCTGGTTTCGGTGAGTGTGGTCCTTTATTTATCCATAAAAAGCCTCAAGGATGAGATCACCGAACGGCGTAGCTCCGAGGAAGCCTTGCGCGCCAGTGAGGATCGCTTCCGTCGCATGGCTGAGAGCATGCAGGATGGGCTTTCTATCATTGAACAGGGCAAGGTGATATACGCTAACCGGCGTCTGTGTGAGATCACGGGTTTGAGCCCAGAGGAAATCCTGAAAAAGACCGGCCTGGATATCATCGCTCCAGAGGAACAGGAACGAATACGTCAGATCATAGACCAGGGCCGTAAGGAGGGGATTTTCCCGGAGCAGCTAGATTATTGGATCGTTCGTACGGATGGGGTACGGCGTTATATCCAAAACCGTTATACAGCCAATCGCTGGAGTGGGCGTTTCATGGACCGCTATGTCGTGACCACTGACCTGACCGAGCAGAAATTGGCGCAGGAAGTTCAACAGAAGCTGGAACAGGCATTGGTTGAAAGCGAGGGCCGCTACCGCAGCCTGTTTGAATCAAACCAGTCGATCATGTTGCTCATTGATCCGGCTACCTCTCAGATCGACGATTGCAACCCAGCAGCCTGCGCGTTTTACGGTTACAGCAAGGCCGAGCTGACTTCTCGGATGTTCTCCGATATCACCCAACAAACCAGCGCAAAGGTGCAAGAATTAAGAGCCAGCCTGGAGCAACTGGATCAGCAGCAGACATTCCGGTTGAAGCATTGCCTGGCCAGCGGTGAGACGCGCGATGTTGAAGCCTACCTGGGACCGATCACGGTGCGCGGTCGCAATCTGATCTATGCCCTGATCCATGATATCACCGAGCGAGTCCAGGCCGAAGAAAAACTCAACCAGCAACTGCGCAACCTGGCAGCGCTGCATGCCATCGATAAAGCGATCACCACCTTTGCCGACCTGGATACCGTCCTGGAAACTGTGCTGTTCTACGTCATCAGCCAGCTCAATGTCAACGCGGCGGATATCCTGCTTTACGATGAATTTTCTAAGACTCTCACCTATGGAACTGAACTGGGTTTCCGCTCAAGCACGCTTAAGAATACTACCTTATCATTGAGTGAATGTTATTGCGAGCGGGTGGTGCGTGAGGGTACCCTGTTATCGGTCCCAAACCTGGCGCTGCTGAGAGAGCAAGGGGAGCAGCAGCCCAAGTCTTGGGAAAAAGAAGGTTTTGTGACCTACCTTGCCATTCCCCTCAAGGCGCGCGGCAGCCTGAAGGGCGTGCTCGAGTTATACCATCGTACGACGCTGGAACCGGATGAAAGCTGGATGAACCTGCTGGATATGCTCTCTCGGCAGACGGCGGTTGCCATGGATAATGCTTCGCTGCTCGCTGACCTGCAGCGTTCAAACCTGGAGCTGACCGAAGCCTATGATACAACCCTGGAAGGGTGGGCGCAGGCGCTGGAGATGCGCGATAAAGAGACCGAGGGCCATTCCCGGCGTGTCACCAGCAAGACTGCCCTCCTGGCGCGAGCCTTAAAGATTGACGACGACCTGTTGGTGCATGTACGGCGGGGAGCGTTGCTGCATGATATCGGGAAAATGGGGGTACCCGATAGTATCCTGCTCAAACCCGATAAATTATCGGAGGAGGAATGGGAGATCATGCGGCAACATCCTGTCTATGCTTACGAATTGCTGCGCAGGATCTCCTTCCTGCAACCGGCTTTGGGCATTCCCTATTGCCACCACGAGCGTTGGGATGGCAATGGTTACCCGCGTCGGTTAAAAGAGAGGCAAATCCCGCTCGAGGCGCGCATCTTCGCATTAGTCGATGTTTGGGATGCTCTCTCCTCCGACCGCCCCTACCGTAGAGCCTGGCCAAAGGAAAAAATCGTCGCTTACTTTCACGAGCAAAGTGGCACTCAGTTTGATCCACAGCTGGTGCCAATTTTCCTTTCGCTGGTGGAGAAAGAAGGCAGTGAAGATGTCCTCGTGGATGTCGATTGACCTTCCTGGCGTTCATCCCATTCACAAGCTCTTAAAATATGCTTTAGATAAATAGGGGAACGAGCGACTCACTCCGCCGAAATCAGTTGTACAAATAATGATGGCTTAATCTTGAAGTCGTATAATCTTTTCTACTGGCCGGCCCTCGCCCTGGTTGGTGATGTGGCATCTTTTTCTTAGCCAACGCATCGGAGCAAGGAATGACTCGAACGCAACCGGCGAGTCTTGAGTTACTGGTAAAGTTTATTTATTGATATAGGAGTATGCAATGCGCAAGAGTTCTTTCACATCCGTCCCTGCAAAGGCCTCAGAAATTACCCCCGAGTGGCTCTATCTCTCCCGGCGCAAGTTCATGAAGCTGGCGGCAACGATGGGTATCGCCGCGGCATTGGCAGCCTGTATGCCGGTCCAACCCTCCTCAGTGCCCACCCAACAGGGGAATAACAGCCCAGATAGCCCCACACCGCTCCCGGATACCCCCAACACTTACGAGCAAATCACGCAGTATAACAACTACTATGAGTTCGACATGGAGAAAGAAACCATCGCTGACCTTGCCAAGGATTTTCCCACTTCCCCCTGGCAGGTGCAGGTCTATGGGTTGGTGAACAAACCCAAGACCTACGCAATGGAGGATTTGCTCAAGTTTCCCCAGGAGGATCGCACCTACCGCTTGCGCTGTGTGGAGGGCTGGTCAATGGTCATCCCCTGGACCGGTTTCCCACTCTCCTTGCTACTGAATGAAGTAGAACCGACGGGTGACGCCAAGTTTGTACGTTTTGAAACGATCTTTGCTCCAGATAAAATGCCTGGCCAGAAAAGCGCGACCTTTTTCTCCTGGCCTTACCAGGAAGGCCTGCGTCTGGATGAAGCCATGCACAACCTCACTATCCTGGCTACTGGCCTGTACGGAAAGCCGTTGCCCCCTCAGGATGGTGCACCACTGCGCCTGGTGGTGCCGTGGAAATATGGCTTTAAGAGCATCAAAGCCATCGTGAAGATAGAACTCGTCCAGGAACAGCCGGCTACCTTCTGGTCTACAACTTCTCCTGATGAATACGGTTTCTACGCCAATGTGAATCCGCGGGTGCCTCACCCACGTTGGTCGCAGGCCAGCGAAAGGCGAATTGGTGAACTCAACCGCCGCCCGACCCTCCTGTTCAACGGCTATAGTGAAGTAGCATCGCTATATATCGGGATGGATTTAAAGACGAATTTCTAGGGTAAGGTTCATCCAATGAAGAGGGGTTTCCCCATCCCAATTCTCATCCATTTGATTGCGCCGCTGCCTTTGGCCTGGTTGGTCTGGCGATTTCTGACTAACCAGTTGACGGTCAATCCGATCCAGGCTGCCACACAACGCACTGGGGATATTGCCCTGATCTTCCTGTTGCTTTCCCTGGCCTGCACTCCACTCAACACCTGGTTCGGCTTCCGCCTTGCGCTGCGGGTTCGTGGGTGGTTGGGACTGTATGCCTTTTTTTATGCCCTGCTGCACTTCATCCTGTTTGCAGGCGTGGATTACGGACTGAATTGGGCATTGATCTTGCCTGAAATTACAGAAAAACGCTTCATTCTGATCGGCATGGCGGCTTTCTTGATCCTCCTGGCCCTGGCAATTACCTCATTCAGGTGGTGGATGAAACACCTGGGGAAGAATTGGAAGCGGCTTCATAGACTGGTCTACCTGGCGGGTATTCTGGTGGTGTTGCATTATGGCTGGGCGTTGAAAGGAGATTTTCTGCGCCTGCGAGGAAATGTTGGAAAACCCCTGTTGGCTGGCGTGATCTTGATTTTCCTTCTTGCCAGCCGCATACCAGTCATCAGAAAGGCAATCGTCAGGCTGCGCTCTGGGCTGGCTGCCTGGTGGTATCATCTTCAGCTCAAGAATTATGATATTCGAATAGATTATAATAGCCGCAGAGAGGTCAAAGATGTCACAAAAAACGCCCGGTGATCTGGTTCCCTCGAGCGGGGGTTTCTTTCAAGGACTTACCCAGCGAATCAAGTTAATCCTGCGCCTGATTGGGGATGGGCGGGTGAATCCCTTGCTGAAAATCCTGCCGATTGGCAGCCTGATCTACTGGCTTTTTCCCGACCCGGCTATTGGGCCGATCGACGACGCTGCGGTGATCTTCATCGGGATGTATTTGTTCGTCGAGCTTTGCCCACCTCAAATCGTGGAGGAACACCAGCGCGCCCTCCGGGGTCTATCCAAGAATTCCTCCTTAAAGTCTGATGAAGAGGTCATCGAGGGCGAATTTCGGGAGATCGATGAAAACGAAGTAGAAAAATCCTAAGATGATCGCTAAAGGGCGCGCCTTTCTACTCATAGCAGCGTTGGCGGGATTGATGATCTTTTCGGCTTGTAGTTTATTCCCCGCCAACCAGGTGATCCCGCCGGTAAACACGGATACTCCCTTGCCCTCCGCCAAGGCGATCCAGGAGCTTCCTGCTGTGACCCCATCTCCTAAGCCGGCGGCTTCACTGCCCGAACCCACCTTAACCCAGCCACCATCTGATACCCCAACATCCGGTCCTGTCCATAGCGTGACCACCTTTCCAGATGCGCGAAAATTTCAGTGGAAGGCGATCATCGGCGGACTTGCCAGGCCGGTAGACCTGGTCCAGCCTGCGGATGGTTCAGGCCGATTATTTATTGTCGAACAGGGTGGTACCATCCTGGTTTTCAAGGATGGTGTGCTGCTCGCTCAACCTTTCCTGGATATCAGCCAGATAGTCTCGCGGGGCGGCAATGAGCAGGGGTTGCTGGGACTGGCGCTTTCGCCCCAATTCGTCCAGGATGGGCGGTTTTTTATCGATTATACCGATCGCAACGGCAACACGGTCATCGCCCGCTGGCAGGTCTCAAGTAATCTTGACCAGGCCGACCCGGAAAGTGAGAAGATCATCTTGCAGCAAGAGCAGCCGTTCAGCAACCACAATGGCGGAAGGCTGGCTTTTGGACCAGATGGCTTCCTGTATATCGGGATGGGAGATGGCGGAAGCCAGGGCGATCCACAGGGAAACGGCCAAAATCCCAATACACTGCTGGGAAAACTGCTGCGCATCGATGTGAAGACGGCCGAGCACTATACCATCCCTGCTGACAATCCCTTTGCCAGGGGCGGTGGAAAACCAGAGATTTGGGCGTTGGGCTTGCGTAATCCCTGGCGATTCTCCTTTGACCGGTTGACGGGTGACCTGTATATCGGCGATGTCGGCCAGGATGCTTACGAAGAGATAGATTTTCAACCCGCGGGAGGCCCAGGAGGGATAAATTATGGTTGGAATTACCGCGAGGGTATGCATCCCTTCAAAGGGGAACCGCCCGCCGGCTTGAAGCTCACTGACCCAGTCTTTGAGTACGCGCACCCCACTGGCTGTTCAGTCATTGGTGGTTTTGTTTATCGTGGGCAAAGCCTGCCAGAATGGCAAGGGGTCTATCTCTTCGGCGATTACTGCCAGGGTCAGGTGTGGGGCATGCTGCGCGACCCTCAAGGCGGCTTTCGGGTCCAGGAGCTTTTCCGGACGGGCGCCACCATCAGCTCTTTTGGACAGGACCAGGCAGGTGAGATTTATCTCCTGGACCTGCAAAAGGGACAGGTGCTGCGATTGGAGCGCAATCCTTAAAGGAGCGTGATTCGTCCACAATTTACAGGATACTTCTCACTTGGAAGAAAGGTATGATAAAATTATATTTACAAATTAGACAGCATTTGGTAGTTTTAGGAGGTATCTCATGGCGGTAAAATCCTGGCAAACGATCAAAGTCCGCTACTGTGACCATGCGGGGTGCGAGGTGGCTTTGGAGGCCGAAGCCTTGTACCCGGCTGACCAGTTGCCTGATCAACCCCCGCGCCTGCTCTCACACCGTTGCTCACAGGCAGCCCGCTGCATGCTCTACAACGAACCGACCTGCGTCTGGGCGGGAACAAACCCAGTCTACGACCCATTTAAAGAGAAAGATGAGTAAACCGGTCAAGAGCGAGATGGGAAAACTGATCTGGATCCAATAGAATCCAAAGCTTATCTGCAGGCTGTGGTTTGACGGTCCTGCAGGACTGCAAGACACAGAAACAACCAGGTGAACTGGATGCTGGCAAGGATTGCCTTGACGGCATCCAGTTCACCATTTCAGGGGGAGAGCGAATGCTCGGAATTATTATAGTTGTTAGCAAATTGTAATTATTTTATAACTTGACAGTCTTATAAAAAATAACTATATTAGTATAATCAACGTTCTTGGGCTTGCGCAGGAAAGGAGAACCCTTATGAAACGCGCATTTTTATTCCCTTTGATTGTCCTGGTTCTGGTGTCACTGGCTTGTAGTGTGGGCGGTCGCAAGGCGACCGAAACCCCGGAGGCCGCGGCTCCAGAATCCACCCAAGAAGGGGCAAAAGAAGCTCAGGTGGAGGTCACCAGCACTCCACAGCCCGCCAAGAGCTTCGAAGACACCTTTGATGAGATGAAAGATGCCTGGTCCGACTCGCTGTTGGTTACGACCCAAGGAGCAGGCGGAAAGACAGAATCGGCAGTCAAATTGCTGGACGGAAAAATGGTTTTCCAGTTTACTGATAAGGAGACCTACCTGTATAAGTTTGTCAAGCAACCTATGGGGGCAGATGTGGTCATCGAGTCCAGCTACCAGGCATTCAGCCAGATTTACAACGGGATCGCCTTTGTTTGCCGGGCCAAAAGTGACTACTCCGCCTGGTATGAATTCCGTCTCTCCAGCGTCGCGAAATTTGCGATCTACCGATTCGATCAGGCGCTCAAGGATGAGTACAAAAATCCTTACATTGAGTTGGCCAGTGGCAGTGCGGACGCCACTAAGTTGTATCCGACCAAGCCCAATGTGGTCAAGGCCACGTGCAAAGGTAGCACACTCTCGCTGGAAGTGAATGGGAATTCCCTCACTTCCGTCCAGGATGACGCCCTGCAAGAAGACGGGCTGGTTGGGCTGGGTGCTATGTCGCAGAATAACTTGCCGATGAGTATCCGCTTCGATTACATCAAAGTATCCAGTCCTGATTAACCTACCTGTGCGGTCGAGGTAATCTCACATCCGATGAAGGGGGGAATTCACTCCAAAAATAAAGCTGAATACCCAGGCTGAGTCGACCTGGTATTTTCTGTTGGCAGAGGCACGGCAGCCCAATCCTTGGCCTGTTCGGTGGTGTGAACAGCCATGCCTTTCTTTAACAAATTGTTAACAACGATTAACGATTTCTTAAAGGTATGGATGCACACGGCTGGCAAAGTCATCCTGTGATATACTTTCTTCAACATAAACCAATATTGAGATTCGTTACATGAAATGGAGAGAGAGGCATCAATGAAGACTCTGCTGTTGATGCGCCATGGCAAATCGAGTTGGAAAGACTCAGAACTCACAGACATTGACCGCCCACTAAATAAGCGCGGCAAAAAAGATGTTCCAGAGATGGGGAAATTGATCCGAAAGGAGAAACTGGTTCCACAGCGCATCCTTTCTTCTCCGGCCCAGCGGGCCCGGATGAGTGCCGAAGCAGTAACCGGGGCAATGAAATTCAAAGGTGAGGTAGAATATTTCGATTCGTTCTATATGGCTGAACCTCAGGTTTACCTGGAAGCGCTGCATGGGTTACCTGATGACGTTAAGCGGGTGATGATTATTGGACACAATCCCGGCCTGGAGGGCTTGTTGCAGATCCTCAGTGGGCGAATTGAAGGATTGACAACGGCAGCAATAGCCTGCCTTGAGTTTAAGATCGACCACTGGAGCGAGTTGGGCAATGAAACCCATGGAAAGCTGGTCAAGCTCTGGAACCCACGTGATCTGCGCGACAAGGATGAAAAGAAGGGGAAAAAGTAAGCCGGGAGGAGTCTTATCATGCTGCCGTTCGCCCAGGTGAACGACCAGACCTTTCAGCAAGAAGTTTTTCAATCTGCTTTGCCTGTTCTGGTGGAATTCGGAGCAGAATGGTGTGTGCCTTGCAAACGGATGGAGCCTGTGCTGGCTGAGCTGGCGAACCAGTGGCAGGGGAGAGTGCGACTGGCAAAGCTGGACGTGGACGAAAGCATCCAGGTGACCGTGCGCTACCAGGTAATGAGCGTGCCAACGCTGATTTTATTCATCCGGGGTGAAGAATCGCTGCGTCTGGTTGGCCTGCAATCACACCAAAGAATCCTGGAGAAGGTCTCAGCCAAAATTGCGGGGAATTAGATCATCAGTTGTTTGTTGAATCTGCCAGTAGACTTCAGAAAATTATCCGATTAGGTTTGATGCCGGATTCTATCCGGCTGCGCCAGAGGTTGCTCTCATTCGGGTAAAGCTCCAGCAAGAATTTGCGTAGTCTCTGACATAATTCCTGGGGCTTTTCCAATATCACCATGTGGCCGGCAGGGGGGATCCATTGCAGCTGGGCTTTGGGCATCTGGGACGCCAGGAAGAGGGCGCAAGCGGGGGAAACCAGCCGGTCTTGCATTCCCATCGCCACCCAGGCCGGTGTGGCAATTTTTTCCACTTCAGATCGCAGGTCGAACCGCTCGCACGCCTGCCAATCACCATACAACACCCCAGGACGCGTTTCCTTCAAGGTCTGCATGACCAGTTTAGAGACTGCTGTTGTTACGTCGGCACCGAATAATCTATCTTGCAGCAGCTTCAGAGCAAGGGGCAGGGTGAAAGGTGAAGCCAGATCCTCCAGCAGCTCCTTTGGCACCTTCAGGTATGCCCCGCTGGAGATGACTCCTATTCCAAGGACGCGTTCCGGGTGCATTTTTGCCATCATTAAAGCGATCGCTCCGCCCATCGCATGTCCGACCAGGACAGCCTGGTAAATGCCGACGGCTTCCATGAAGTCGAGCACCTTTTGGCTGTAAGCGCTGATCGTTTGCTGCCCGGCTTCCTCTGAACGTCCATGACCGGGAAGATCCAATGCCAGAACGCGATATCCCTTCAGGCGGCGGATTTCCACCGGCCAGCACAGGTGGTGACTACCTGCTCCATGAATAAGGATTACAGGTGGGTGGTCAGGGTGCCCTCCTGCAAGCAGGGAATAATATAACCCGGCTGCTTGGGGCATTGCGTTAGACTCCAAGTGTCTGCACGGCGAAACCTCGCTGCAGGCGCTCCGAAGCCTCGTCTGTCAGCGGGATAAAGACCTGCACCCGCGTCCCCTTTCCAGGCGCTGATTTGATATTAAGTACCCCGTTGATTAGTTCTGCTCGCTCACGCAGATTGACCATGCCCAGACTGCCTCGTCGATCGTATGAATTGGACACGGAATCCACATCAAACCCCACTCCATTATCGACGATCTCCAGGAGAGCAATCGATCGCATCTGAGAGATCGCTTTCAGGCGCACCCACACCTGAGAAGCCTCAGCATGCTTCCGAGAGTTGCTGACTGCTTCCTCAACCAGATAGAAGATCACAGTCTGCTTGCCCTGCTCAATCTGGTTCACCACCTCCGCGTCCACATCCACCAGGACATTCTGCTGGTAGGTCTCATTCATCTTCTCTGCCATGGCTTCCAGGGCTGCAATCAGACCTTCGGATTCCAGAACCAACGGACGGAGCGTGAAAAGCATGTGACGGATTTCCTGGGTGGTGCGGCGAGCCAGGTCCTCCACCTTCTCCAACTCCTGCATCGCCCCACTGGTATCGTGTTCCATCATCTTGCGGATGATACTCACCCGCATAGCAATCACCGCAACGGATTGGGTCGGACCATCGTGAAGATCGCGAGCCAGCTTCTTGCGCGCCTCGTCCTGGATCTCGACAATGCATTCTTTTTCCAACGCCAGGTCCTGGTACAGGCGGGCATTTTGTATGCCAATCACCGCCTGGTGGCTGATCATCTCCAACAGCTCGCGATACTCATGAATGAAGAAGTCTTCATCCGGATGTGCAAAGAGCATGACCCCAAAGGCATTCAGACCGCGGCAGAGCGGCAAGCACAATGCGCTCTTACAGCTCTGCATGGCGACAATCATGCCCAGCTCAGGGTCCTGGAATGGATTTTGGATCAACTGCGACTCACCAGTGCGGATCGAAGAAGCCAACGCGCCCTTTTGAGCCGGGAATAACAGCTTGAGATCGCGTCCGGTGAAACGCCGCGAGGCTTCTATTTTCAATTGTTCGTTATTAAAAAGCATCACTGCGCTGATCATTTCGGAAGCTGGAGATTCGTAATCCCCCAAGGCAATGACGCTGAGATCCAAAGCCGCGTCCAGCACTACCTGGTAATTTAGGGTGGCGTTGAGGGTTTCAATCATACGGTAGAAAGCCTGGATACGATCGCGTTCCTTCCGCTGCAGTTTCATCTCTGCATCGCGGCGCTGACTGACCTGATGGCGGTAAGAGCTTCGCAAACCCTGGATCAGCCAATGCCCTAACACGCCCAAAACCAGGGAAAGCAGCAGGTTCAGTCCAAAGAACAGGCTCAGCGCTGGCAGGCTAATGCGGGTCGGGTCGAAGGCCAGCATGCGACCCAATTCCACCAGTGAGATTCCTAGACCAACCAGCAGCGAGCCGCGCCATTCATAATAGATCGCTCCACTAAAGATTACCAGCACGCTCGCCCAACTCAGCGGGCCAGTCATTCCACCCGTCTGGTAGAGCAACGCCAGGCAGGTCAAGAAATCAACCAGCACATTCACGATCCGGTGGTTGGGCAAACGGCGGTTCTGAGCGGCCAGTAAAGTGACCAGGATATTCCATAAAACAGAAAACAGGATGATCCCCCCTGTGATCCAGTTTAACGCCCCCACTATTGCCAGGGAGACTGTGAACCCCATCAGGGTGAGCCAGCGCAGAGAGACTGCGAACCAATCTGCAAGGAAGGGAGAATCGGAAGTGCGCACGTTAAAATAATAACCGATAATAAGGATTCAAGATAGCATTTAATGTCAAACCTTACAAAGTCGATAGCTCCTGGTTGGGGCTGCTATGAACCAATCTTCCATAAGCGCAGTGTGCCATCGGAGCTGGTGGATGCCAGGGTTTTTCCATCCGGCGAGAAAGCCAGCCCATTCACGCGGTCTGTGTGAGCCGAGAAGCTTGCCAGGTTCTGGCGAGAGGCCAGGTTCCAAAGCACAATCTGATTCCCGGCTCCGCTGGCCAACACCTGCCCATTGGGAGAGATCGCCAACCCCGTCGCCACATTTTGACCCGTCGGAAGGCGGTCGATGGACTGTCCAGTGAGAGGATTCCAAAGGTAAATCACGGGCACAAAATCGTTTCCAATAGTAGCCCCCGCCGAAGCTGCCAGAAGTGGCAGTTTGAGATCCAAAGCCAGGGAAGCAACGAAGTCTTCGTGCGAAAGAGCTGGTAGCAGCTTTTCGCTAGACAGGTCTTGCAACTGCACTGAGCCCCGCGCCAGCCAGACCAGGTACTGCCCATCGGGCGAGAACAGGGCCTGGTACACCGGGGCAGCCGTCTCAAAACCACGGACCGTGCGTAGCAGTTTGCCGCTCTGCACGTCCCACAAGGAGACTGCAATCTCGTCCGCCATCGAGAGCGCCAGGGTCTGGCCATCAGGTGCAAAGCAGGCGCTCATCACTTGAGAATCCGGGGTCAGAGAGCGCACAACTTTCCCGCTGAGTACCTCGCGCAGCTGGACCTCCTTCTGGTCAGCGGTCACTGCCATCAGCATGGGATCGGGAGCAAAATCCAGCAGCACAAATGGCTCCTCCAGGATCACCGTCGCTTCGCTTGCCAGACTTTCAGCGTCCAGAACGGAGAGTCCCCCCTCCGTCCATACCCCAATCCGCCGGCTGTCTTTGGACCACCATATACGCGCTGGGGATTTCAATGCCGCCTCTCCAACCGGATGCAGTTGGGCAGCGTTCGTGGCTTCTATGACGGGAATCTGAGGGGTCGAGGTGGGGGGAACCATGGTAATTGTAGGTGTCAGAGTCCAGGTCGGCGTGACGGTCACAGGTGGTATGGGGGTGGACGAGGGCTCAACCGAAGACGCTTTGAAGGGTGTGGCTAACTGGCAACCCGACAGCCCAAGGATCAAAAACGTTGGGAGAATCATTCTCTTTAGAAGGTTCATCGTTTTAACTCGAAGGAAGCGTGAAAATCGCTTTTCCTAATCTTAAAGCAGAAAGATCGATCACCAGAGTCCAACCGGAGTGATTGGTGGTCTGGAAATATACATCACCCTGCGTGCTTGCGTTGGTCAAGGTGACCGGCCACGCCAGGGGAGGTCCGGCAGTACCCGCCGGCGCCGTGCTGGCTGAGAACTTCTGGCCATTTGAGTCTTGCAGGTAAATATCCTCGGCTTTAATAGTCACTGCCTGGGAACTACTATTATCGATCAGCAATCCCAGGCTGGATTGGTTCCCGGTGGTCTGCCAGGAGTGAGTCAGGGTGATGTTAAGAATTCCCAGTTGGATCCTATCCAACAGTTCACCTTGTTTCTCATCCACCGCCCTGAAGACCTGGTGGTTATACAGATAGATCGAGACCTGGTCAAGATCATCCGGGATGTTGATCAGCACTTCCCAGCTTCCCTGGGAAAATGTGCTATCCGTGACTTCGGCGAGCACATTGCCATTGACCAGCACGGTAATTTTATTCCCAATACAGTGCAGTTGCCAGCGCCCCCAATCGCCGTTCTTGAATCCTGCCGGTGTCGTCCCGGAACGCAGGCTGGTCTCATCTCCTTCCAACCAGCGGGAAAGCTTCCATTGGTCGCGACTGATGGAAAGTGAGATCGTGTTGTCAAGGTCCTGAAAGCGGCATAAAAGCTCGACCGATCCTGCATCCTCTCCACTGGGGAAGGCAAAGGTCTCGTCCATCTGTATATCTACAATATCATAATCATCGGGCTCGTAAGCCGGATAGATCTCGATGTTATCCAGGTAAACCAGATGGATTGCCTGCCGTCCTTTATAAGAATTGTACTCAGTCTCGAGCGCATAATCTATGATTACAGCCCAATCGGGAGCAATATCTTCTTCATTCTTGAAGGTGGAATAATTGATCGATTTCCATACCCGCGCCGATGCAGGAGAATTGGGCTGGCCCAGAGGGGTAGAGCTGGCAGTTGGCGAAGGCCCCGGGCTGCCGGTCATCGTCTCTAGTTCTGTGGCAGTGGCTTCGACGGCAGAGGTTTCACCCGAGGGAAGGGGAGTAGCGGTGTCTTCCTGCCCAGGGAAATATGGCGGTGTGACGGTAGTTGGGATAGCCAGTATGGTTGGTGAAACAACCGTCGAGGGCGCTGGAGTGGCGGAGGGGCTTACCTGGGCAATTGCCAGCGGGTTGGGCAATATCCATACTGCCGCCAGCAAGCCCACACACAGCACGGCTACGGTTAAAATTGCTGCCCCGCCAGCCGCCAGCAGACCAGCGCCCAGCACAAACCTCTTCCTCTCAACAGTCAGGGATGCCGCCTGGATTTGGCTGGCCGAGATTGCTCCCAGCAGAGGTTCTGCCTGCTCCTGACCGGGTGGCGTTGCTTCTACCCAGGTATCTCCTTCCTGGCGGTACCAGGCGCCGCTGGTCAAGCCGATCCGCCAGTGGACCCCTTTCTCATCTTCTACCACCAGGTTGTAGGTTGCTTGCTCCAGGCGTTCCAGCGCTTCAGGTGCTACCGGTTGGGGAAGTGCTTCCAGCTCTGCCCTGATTCGGAGAAACTCCTCTCGCGCCTCTTGGAAATCCATCCAGGACTCCTCCTTCTATTTCCAGACCCAGGCGGCTGCTTGCATTTGATCCGGGAGGGTGACGGTCGCTCCCGGTTGAAATTGCGGGCTGTGTGCCTGGTAGAGCTGCTCGCCGTTGGTCCAAAAGATCGATTGTCCATCGGCTCCCCACAATGCCAGTCCAACTGGGCCATCGTAGATTTGGCGTGGCTGCACGCTCAGCGAGCCAATCCACAATCCGGATTGGTTCTGGGCCGGGGGCCAGGCCCACCAACCGCTGGCCAACGAAACCTGTGGCAGCCTACCCAACGTCTGTTCTGGCAGGCGCACCGCCGAGCCGTTCGAAGCAAAAGCCGCAGTCCAGGCCGTCTCTGAACCGACGTAGAAAAGCTGAGCTTCAGGAATCCAGGCAACCTGGTATCCTGATTGGGCGGTCACCAGTTGTGGCAACCCACGACCGGATGGAATCAAATACACCCCGGCCTTGCTGGTTGTCGGTCCGCACGGGCAGTAAGTTGCCAACCTTTCATCCAATGCCAGCAAGATATTGCCGGTCTGCGGGTCCAGGGCAGCCGCGCGGTAACAACCGGAGGTGAGCACGGCTGTCTCCGCAGTCTGGATATCGATCCACCGCAGGTCATATCCACCGCAAATTGGGTTACTGTGTTGCACCACCACCCGCCTCGGCGATAACCAGCCCAGTACTTGCAACGGAGCAGCGGACGAATCCGAGAGCCGGATGAGTTGTTTCCCATCCGTCGACCACAGGCTGGTGACCTGGCTACCGGCCAGGTCCAGAGTGGCCTGAGAATAAAGGATGTAGATGCCGTCGGGCGACCAACGTGGATCAAGTGCCTGTCCCTCTGAGGGATCCAGACGCGTTACCTTTGTTTCCTGCATAGAAACGAGGTACAAGTCAGCCCCAGAGCCATCTTGGGCGCCGATAAACGCCAGCCGCATCCCATCTGGTGACCAGGCCAGACTGTTGCGTTGGGCGATGGACTTTACCGCTTGCCAGGCCGGGCTGCTCTCGCCCAACTCTGGAGAAGGCTCAGTGCGGGTCGAAGTCAGGCGCAGAGTGAAGCGAGGTGTGGCATCCGGCAGTTGCTGAATGACCAGGGTCAGCTTGCTCAGGCTCTGCGGATTGGCAGCCGTTATATAAGCTACCCGCCCACCAGCCGGGGCTACCGCCCGAGGCAGGTCCAACGGTGCTACCAACGGTTGTTCGGATAGGGAAGTGAGAGCGCTTCCATCCGGCGCAGCCACCCATAGCCCCTGATTGCCTTCCAGCAACAGCCAGGGACCTTTGGGAGCCTGGGCCATGAGGGGTGGCAGGTTGGTTGGAGTGGGGGTGACCGTCGGCGTAACCGTTGGAGTACGAGTGATGGTGGGCGTGAAGGTGGGGGTCAGGGTGGGAGTGGGGCTGAGAGTGGGGGTTGGAGTATCGGTTGGGGTGGGAGTGACCGTGGCGGTCAAGGTCGGGGTTGGCGTAAGGGAAGCCAGCAAGTCCCCTGCAACCGGTTGGGCCAGGGTCGCTATCTGGCTTCCCCCAGGAAGCGCGATACCCCAGCGCAGTCCCAGCGCATAGGATACTCCGGCTGCCGTAGCCAGCAGGATCGCCACCACCAGTACAATCAATGCCGCGCATCCCAGGTCGGAGATCACCAGACCGAGGATCACCCACTGCCGGCGAGTCCGGGCAGCCAGCTCTGCCGGTGTGGCGGGCACCCATGCATCACCCTCCAGGCGATACCACTTCCCACTGACCTGCCCCAGCCGCCACCGCGTTCCCTTGGCATCTGTGACCGCCAGGCCCTCGACTGCGGCTTCAAACTGGCGCGCATCGATCTCCCCAGATAAAAAGCGGGCCCTCAACTTCTGGTACTCCTTCAGTGCCTGTTGGAAGCTCATCACGATCTACAAGGTTACTTTTCCGTGGATGTTATCTCATGGGCCTGGATCAATTTTAAGAGATCCTGGGGGGTATGGAAGACAGAGTCCGGAGAAAGTGCCAACAATCCCGCTGGATCAGCAGCGCCCCACAGCGCCGCCCCCACGCGCACTCCAGCTGCCCGTCCGGATTTAAGGTCAAACTCACTATCGCCGACCATCAGCGCCTGAGATCCAGCAACACCCAGGCGCATCAGTGCCACCCACACCGGTTCGGGGCCCGGCTTGGGTTGGGCGGAATCCTCCACCGTCACCCACTGGTCGATCCACGGATCGATATGCAAATATTGGCGGGTAGTCTGGCACTCCACCCGGGTCTGAGAGGTGACCACTGCCAGTTTGATTCCCAGGCGGTGTAGCTCGGGCAGCACAGTTTCAAAGCCCTCAAACAGGCGAATTTCCGGCATCAGACGCGCCAGATAGAGATTAAGCGTCTTGACCAGCTCATCGACTTGTTTCCCATTTGAATATTGGGACAGGAATTCACGGGTGGGCAGCCCCATGTATTTCTTGCGATCCTCGGGACGCAACTCTACCCCTAATATATCCCGAAAAACATGCTGGAAGGCACGTGTGTAGATGCCGCGGCTATCAACCAGCGTAGCATCCAGATCCAGCAAGATCGCCTGAACCTTTCCCAGTTCAGTAGAAGCGTTCTTCATACTTTCGATTATACTCTGCTCAGGGCAAGGATATGGAAAAGATCCTATTAGATGATAACGTGCGCTTTATTCTTGCTATAATATGTTAACCATCAACGTGCGATTTTATGATTCTCCTTTATTGTTAATGCAGATGATTATTGTATGTTGATATAAACGGTGGTATCTCATTTTCGATGATCCACTCGTGCTGATCTTCAGGTTGGCCCTATGATTAATCAGGGAGATATCTTATGACAGTCGAAGACCTCATCATTGCATTACGGCAACAGAAGTTTGAAAGCCTGATTGGCTGGTTGATCTGCTTGGGCGATCGCCCTTTGCAGGCAGCCGGTGCAGGGGGAAGCGGCCCTCACTTGCTTCTCTTCACTTCCCTGGCACGCGCGGAAGCATTCATCGCCAGGCGGAAAGAGCTCCTGGGCAACCAGGCGCTCTCTGCCCTGGGGGTGGGCTCGGTCGAGGCTCTTCAAGAGCTGGCGCAGGCTCCTTCTCAGGAAGTAGGTTACGAGCCGCCGCCCTGTGGGCTCATCCTCAACTTTGATAACGCCAGCGGAGCCAGCCAGCGGGTGATTGCTCCGGCTGAGATGGAAGATATTACCCCTGATCTCCTGAAGGGATTGCTGGGCTTGCAGCAGATGATTTCACTGACCCCGCTCCAGGCGCCGACTGTGCAAATCAAGGCTCAAGACATGCACCTTCCAACCCCATCGGCACAAATTTCGCAACCCTCGCCAGTCACTGCACATCCGGTTCAACCACAACCGGCCCGAAGCCAAATCCCGCCTTCTCCTGCTGGCCCACAGCCTACCCAAGCTGCTCCACGCCGGCGCGGGTCGGCAGGATGCCTTTGGGCAATCCTGGTATTGGTGCTGCTGGGTTTCTGCCTGGTACTCGCTGTACTGGGGATTTTCCTCGAGCGCGACCGGATCCCGGCTGTCTCCCAGTTGTTTGCCACCTTTACCCCAACGCCGACGATCACCCCGACTCCAACATCCACCCCTACCCCCACCCCGACCTTCACATCCACCCCGACCATCACTCTCACCCCTACGCAAACCCCTACCTCCACAAATACGCCAAACCTGAGGGAGACTGAGGCCCAGCAGGCCGTGGAAGCTACTGCTACGGAAAAAGCCAGATTGCTTGCTACCGCTCAGGCCCATTCCAGCCTGCCCATTATCCTGTTTGACACCTTTGACAACAACACTAACAACTGGCCTATTGGGAATGCCGATACCCAATTCACCACTGAGTTCACCGGGCTGCAGGAAGGTCGTTACTTCATTAGAGAGCGTGCCAAGCAGGCTTTCAACCGCTATTTTTGTCCCAGCGCGGGATCGCTGACTAATTTTTATCTCACCGTGGAAGGCCGGCAGCTCACCGATACGACTATGGCCGAATACGGCGTCATGTTCCGCTGGGTTGATAAGGATAACCATTACTACTTTGCCATCAACCGGTTTGGCACCTATAGCGTGGCCATGACCAAGAAGGGCAAATGGTCTCAGCTGATCCAATGGACAAAAAGTGATGCCATTAAGATCAACGAATTTAACCGTCTGAGCGTCAGTGGTCAGGGATCGCATTTCACCTTCTATATCAACGATAAGTTCGTCGGCGAGACTGATGATAATAGCCTGCCGCGCGGCAACGCCTGCCTGATCACCATCGTTTATCAGAAGGATGCCCAGGTCGAATTTGAGTTTGATAACTTTGAGCTGCATGGGCAATGAAATATCCTTGCTATTTGCTATAATCTGCTTATGTCCGAGACACCTGCTCCTACCCTGGCCTGTACGCAATGCGGCGGTGAGCTGCATCCTGAGGCAGGCCAGATCTTTCTGACCTGCCCTTATTGCTCGGCAACCGTCTACCTGGATAAAGCGCGGGTGGTCTTTCACTGGTATATCGCCCCCACCCTGGATGAGACCCAGGCGAGTGCGGCCTTGCGCCGTTGGATGTCCGGCAGCCAGACGGTCAAAGACCTGGATAAAAAGGCGCGCATCGTCTCGCAAACCTTCCAGTACTTTCCGCTCTGGCAGTTCAAGTTCCGCAGCCCGGGTGGCAAGGAGGAGGTCCACCTGGAGCCAGCTGCTGCCACCTCAGTGACGGAGCTGCGACGCATGGACTTGCCCGTGGGTGACCTGCGCCGCTACAATTCTGACCTGGATACGCAATCCGAACCGCCCAGTGTACCGTTGGAGGCTGCCCGGGGCTGGCTGGAGCAATCTCATCCCCAGGCCGAGTTGAGCGAAAGCGCCCTGGTCCATATCCCCATCTATCTTTTTAAGTACGACTACCAGAACCGCATGTACGCCGCAGTGGTCGAGGCTGCAACCGGTGGCGTGCTGGCAAACCTCTTTCCTGCCAAGGCCGAGGCGCCCTATTTGGTGGCAGGCATCGTCACTGCAGCAATCTATCTCTGCCTGGCCACTTTTCCGTTAGTCGGTTATGCCACCTCCAATAGTGTTGGACTTGGCAGCGGGCTGGGCATTGCCCTGGCCGTTGGCTGCCTGGCTGCTCCATTCCTTTTTGGATTTTCTGTGTGGGTGGCTTCGAAGATATGAGCGAACCCGATGCCCTCCAAGGCCTGACCTGCCCGCGCTGTGGGGGAACCGTGCCCATCCCGGAAGGGCAGGCGATTGTCATTTGTCCCTTTTGCGACCTGCGCTCAGTGGTCAAAGGAGAGCGGGGCGTGCGTCGCTACCAGGTTCCCTGCCGGATCAATCATGACCAGGCGTTGCAGGCTTACCAGAAGTTCTTTGGCAGCAGCCCTGCGATGGCAGCGAATGTCGGTCGCCAGGCGGTACTGCAGGAAGCCTTTCTGGTGCACCTGCCTTTCTGGGCTGCCTGGGGGAGTGGGCTGGGCTGGGTTTTTGGTCGTAAACAGGTCGGCAGCGGCGACAACAGGCATCTGGAGCCGCGCGAGGTAAAGATTGTCGAGGATCTGGATTGGAACGGGGCAGCCTGCGATGTGGGTGAGTTTGGTGTGACACGCATCTCGCTCCAGGGTCGTCCGTTGGAGCCCTCCGATCCTGACCAGCTCCACAATACCGGTATGGTCTTTGAGCCGGTTAGCTCCTCCGAAGAGGCCTTAGAGATTGCCCAGGAGAGCTTCGAGAGGACGTTGCAAAGCAAGGCGAACCTGGACGAGGTCAGCCAATCTCTTGTACGAATCATCCGCCCGCTGTTGGGGCTGGTTTACTACCCTTTGTGGGCTATACGCTACCTCTATAAAGGGCGCTCATTCCAGGTGGTGTTGGATGGTTACTCGGGCGAGGTGTTGTACGCCAAAGCGCCCGGCAACGTCATCTACCGGGCGGCAGTGCTGGTAGGGGGGATGGCCGCCGGAGCTTTCATCGGCATCGACATCCCCGCACTCATCCTGGGTTCCAGCCAAAAGGATACTCCTGTGCTGCTGGCGTTGCTGATCTTCCTGGTAGGATTGGGCATCATGTATGGCTCTTACCGTACCTTCCGCTATGGCGAGCACTACGAGTACCGCCGTTATAAAGGTGCTTCGCCTGGCAACCTGGCCTTCCGATTGCCGGCAGACCTGGGCAGTGCCATGCGGTTAGTCGATGAAGTCAAACGCTTTACCCGCTGAGGCGTTCTCTGCTCTTCTTGCAACTCTGTGCTAAGGATTTCCATGACCTCTCCTGTTCAATTGCTTCCTATGTTCTGTGTGCACTGCCAGGCTCCCATCCCGGCTCAGCCAGAGGAGGTTGCCTGGGTTTGCCAGCAGTGCGGGCAAGCTCAGCTCCTTTCGGATGAGAAAGGGCTCCAACCTCTGGAGGTGCGTTTTGCCGCCGATATTCCTCAAGGTGCCAAGGGAAAGCCCTTCTGGGTGGCAGAAGGCAGCGTCTCACTGCAGCGACAGACCTACCGTGGGGACCAGACCCGTGAGATGGAAACCTTCTGGCAGCGATCGCACCGCTTTTTCGTTCCGGCCTATACCATGCCGTTCGACCAGTCCGTTGAGCTGGGCGTTCGCTTGCTGCGCCAACCACCCACTCTGCAGCCTGGCTCCCCAAGTTCTTTTCTTCCGGTGACCGTCCTGCCGGAGGATATGCAATCCCTGGCGGAATTTATTGTTCTTTCCATTGAAGCTGAAAGAAAAGACGACCTACGCGAGCTGCGTTTCAAGCTGGACCTGCAACCTGCCGAGCTGTGGGTATTACCGTAATGGATAGATACCTCAGCACCGCATTAGAAGGGAGTTCTTCCGGTTGCGCTCAATAGATGGACCGCATGAAAATTCCTTCGATTGACGTCCATTTAAGGTGGCTCGGTTATATCCTCTGTTTTGCTCTGCTCACTGGCTGCCAGCAGATCGCCCCTTATTTTCCCTCTCCCACTCCCGGGCCCACCTTCACCCCATATCCCACCCAAACGATCACGCCCAGCGTGACGGTCACAGTCACCCCCACCGTTACTGCCACGCCGATTATCGCCGCCCAGCCGGGGACTCCCATGCCGATCCAACCGCAGCCCATCGCCCCCGAAAACGCCGACCAGCTTGTGCTCCTGGCCCATTGGGGGCTGGGAATTCCCCGACAGGTGGCCTGGAGCCTGGATGGGGCGCGGGTGGCAGTCGCTTCCAGTCGAGGGGTATATCTCTACCAAAGCTCTTCTCTGATGCTGGAGCGACACCTGGAGCCTGGCCCGCCGTTGCGCTCGGTGGCCTTTGCGCCAGATGATCAAGGGCTGGCAGCCGGCGCTGAAAGCGGATTGGTGTTCTTCTGGGATGCAGCCGATAAACTACATACTCTCATTGGGCATAGCTCGTCCGTGCTGAGCCTGGCCTTCTCGCCGGATGGTGTCCTGCTGGCAAGCGGCGCCTGGGATGGCAGTATCCGCCTGTGGGATACCCGTTCTGGCAACCTGCGAGCCGAACTTGCCAGTCTGCCGGATGCTGTGCGAGGGCTGGCCTTCTCACCGGATGGCAAAACCCTCTTTTCCTGGGCTCGTCGAGACCAGTTGCAGGCCTGGCCTGCACAGGAAAGCGGGGTACGCAAAACGTTTTACGTCGGCCTGGATGGATTGGGCAATTCAGGCACCAGTGCCGCCTTCTCCAGCGATGGTTCTATCCTGGCGGTTGACCAGGATTACCGGGTACGGGTATTCCACACTGCTAATGGCACCAGCATCTCGCTTCTCTCAAAATTCAAGATGCCTGTGGAAGAAGTGCTGCTCTCGCCAGATGGTAGCCGGGTCCTCACCCTGGATAAGGTCGGTCTCAAATTCTGGCAGAGTCAGGATGGCAAAGCCCTGGACGAGTTGGAGCTACCTGGGCCACGCCCGCGTAAACTTCTGATCAGCTACTCTCCAGATGGGCAGATGTTGTTACTCCTGGGCGAGGATTGGAGTCTCATCACCTTCCAGGATGGAAAAGCTCACCTCTCTAGCCAGCCGGCTGGCTTCCAATCTGAATACGAACTGACCAGCGTCCCTGAACCCGACCAGGGTTTGATTGAGGGGCTGTTGGATAGCAGGTTATTCCGCCAAAACCTGCGCACTGGAACACGCCAGCCTGCGCAGCCTCTGGCCCGCCTGGCCGAAATGGATGTGGAGAGCCTGGCGTTCTCGGCCGACCGCAGCCTGGCAGCCCTCTCTGGTTCAGATGCCCAGGTGCTGATGGTGGATATGGCCACAGGCAAACCACTGAAGAAGTACAAAGACTGTCACCGGCTGGTCAACTGCCTGGCGTTCTCGCCCGATCAAAGCCTGCTGGCCGCGGCCTGCGCCGAAAAGAAGGTGCGCTTGTGGGATCTGACCGGTGGCAAACCGATTGCACCTTTGAACCTCTCCGGAGAGTCTGGTATCACCTGGTTGGCCTTCACCCCGGAGGGCGCTCTGCTGGCGGTGCAGCGTATGGACGAAGTACAGTTCTGGCGCGTGACCGATTGGCAGCTGGTCGATACCCTTCCTGGTTGGAGCTTTGCCCTTTCTCCCAAGGATCACCTGGTGGCGCTGGCACTCTCCAATTCCGGCCAACCGTTGGTGCGAATTCAACCGATCGGCGGAGATGTGCTGGTCGCCGATCTGCCGGTCGAGGGGCGCCAGCTGGCCTTCTCACCGGATGGCCGGGTGTTGGCTGTGCTTGGGGCGGGGCTGACCCTCTGGCAGGTGCAAGAGGGCAAGTTGCTGGTCAAAATCGAAAATCCCGGTGCTTACACCAGGATCTTCTTTTCATTGGATGGCCGTTTATTGGTGCTCGGTGCCGGGGATGGCGTTACAGCGATTTACGGGGTGCCCTGAGGATTATCTTTCAACCACCGCCCGCAGCACAAAGCGGTCGATGCCCCCGAAGCGGTACTTGTATTCCTCATCGCCGCGCATGAAATCGAACGCCTCGCGCTGCTGTTCGTTTGACCACCGCAACAGGTTGCCCAACAAGACCCAGCCGGGGGAAAAATCCAGCATCGAGGGAGTAAACCCAGAGTTATATACCCAGATGCGGTTGAGGTAATCGAAGCACAGATAGGCGGCTGCCTTGACGCCAGCGATCTCCAGAAAGGCCAGGAACAGGTAGCCGTTGTCGAAAGCCAGGCGGGCCGTCAGGTGCATGTGCTCGCGCATTGGTGGGGTTAAGAAGTTTGCTTTTTCCGCGTCCTGTTCCATCAGGCCCAAGAAGGCATCCACTTCGGAATCCAGTGTGCTGCCATCCGTCACCAAATACCAGCGTACCGGCAGGCCAGAGTTCTCAATGCGGCGCATTTTCCGACGGATTTCGTGGCGCTGCTTTTTATCGATGCCGGCCAGGTAGGTTTCCCAGTCGCCGGGCAGTGGGATGTATGGCGCGTGGTAATCCTTTTCGTGCACATACCTCCAACCCATCCGCCTGGCGGCCTCTTCGAGCGCCGGGAGGGTCGGCGAGCTATCCAGAATGTTATAAAAGTCCAGCGCCTGCCAGGCGGGGAGCTGTGAACCTGCACAGCCGGCCAGAAAAGGGAGCAGTCCATCCAGGAAAGCCGGCAGCTCCTGGGGCCTTACCAACAGGTCGAGATAATCGGAGATTTCCACGCTGCCCAAAAGCAGCAGCTCGGGGTTCTGGGGATGGGGAGCGTCGGAACGATAGTTGGCGGTGAAGAACAGTGGCGCCACCCCTACCAGGTGACCTTCCTGCCGGGCTGTCACCACCGCCAGTTCGGCCTCAGGCCACTCTCCGCCGCCACGCGTGCTCCACCAGTAATGGAGATACTCGTGGCGCAGAAAAGGTACGTGCGTTGCCGTGTGTTCCAGCAGCACATTCCACTCAGGTGCGATGGATTCGGGGAAGGTGGTGTGTAGAGTAAAGTCCATCAATGCTCCCAAAGGCTTAAAATCGCTTCAATTATACCTGGTCGTCTCCGCTTTCAGCCCCGGTTGCATAACCTTGCCCGGTCTCCAAACGGTACCCGTAGCCATGCACGGTAACCACAAAGATTGGGCGGGCCGGGTCAGGCTCGATTTTCTGACGCAGCAACCAGATATAACGGCGCACGACGGCTGTCTCATCCAGGCGGCCTGCGCCCCACACTTCCTGCACCAGTTCGGTTTCCGCCACCGCACTACCTTGTCGGCGCGCCAACACTTCTAGAAGGCGGAATTCGGTCGGTGTCAGCGCGATCACCTGCTCACCCCGGCGCGCTTCGCGCCGGTCGAAATCGACCAGCAAGTCGCCTACTGCCAGGATGCTACGTGGGCCAACGTTTTGGTGGAGCGAACGGTGCAGCACTGCCTGGATGCGAGCCGAGAGCTCCGCAAAGCTGAAAGGCTTGGTCATGTAATCATCCACCCCCAACCGGAAACCGCGCAGCTTATCTGCTTCGGTAGTCTTGCCAGTCAGCAGGATAATCGGCAGGTCCACCAATTCGCGCAGGCGAGCGGTTACCTCCCAGCCATCCATGCCAGGCATCATGACGTCCAGCACCACCAGGTCCGGTCGCTCGCGATAGGCCAGCCGCAGCCCTTCCGGTCCGCCGGAAGCGGTGAGCACGTCGAACTCCGCCTGTAGAAACTCGCTCAGAAAACGCAGCAAGGTGTGGTCATCATCGATCAGTAAAATTTTATGAGGCATCTTGATTTTCCACGACTGGAAGCCAGAAGGTGAAGCATGCCCCGCCCTCTGGACGGTTGCTCGCTTCAATTCGCCCATCCATCGCTTCCAACAGATGCTGGACGATATACAGGCCCAACCCATGCCCGTAGGTCGCCTGAGAGTCGCTGGCCTGGGCCCGGTAGAAGCGGTCAAAGATCAACGGCATTGCCTCCGGTGGGATGCCTGGTCCTTCATCCAGCACTTGCACCTCCACCTGACCATTCGCAGCCCGCGCCAGCACAGTGACTGCTCCCTGGGCAGCGTACTTGAAGGAATTATCCAGCAGGTGGAAAAGGACACTATTGAGTGCTTGTTCATCGGCGAGGAGCGGCGGTAGATCGGCAGGGATCTGCCAGCGCACTCGCCGGCCCTCCTCCGAGCGTTGTAGTTGGCGGTCAAGCCCCTCCGCCACTACATGTAGCGCGACTGGTGCCGGATAGAGCGGTACACGGCCGGCCTCCAACGCCGAAAGGTCCAGGATGGTCTCGACGAAGCGCGTCAGGCGCAGGATCTCGCTTTGCACCAGCTCCAGGTTCTGGCGAGCGTGTTCTGGTATCTTTTGGGCGCGGGATTGCCATTTAGGATTGGAAAGCAGCAACTCAATCCCGCCGTTGATATTGGTCAGCGGGGCGCGCAACTCGTGCGAAACGAGCGAGACAAAGTCGGATTTCAAGCGGTCAAGCTGCTGCAACGCCTGGTTTTGCTGCTCAAGTTGTTGCAGAGCCTGGGTGAGATCGGCGGTTTTCTCAGCCACGCGCTGTTCGAGCCTGGCATTCAAGCGCTCCAGCTCGGCCCGGTCGGCAGCAATTTGCTCGTAGGCCGCCTGCAGTGCAGCCTGCTGGCGTTTCTGCTCGCTCAGGTCATGGGCGGTGCCCGCCAACGCCAGGTGACCACCCCGGCCAGTAACCAGTGGCCGCAGCGCCAGCGAGATTGGAACCAGGCCTCCGCCTTGCTGGCGCAGGAAGAGTTCGCCAGACCAGCCGCCGCCTAATCCCTGCTGGACTCGCGTAAAAGTCTCCTCGGCTGGATGGATGAGCTGTTGCAGCGGTGCACCGAGCAACTCCTGGGCACTTGTATATCCTGTCGCTGCCAGGAGCGCCGGATTGACCAGACGTAAATAGCCATGCTCATCGCAGACGAAGGCTGGTTCGGCCACGCTATTGACCAGGTGAGCGTATTGCTGCATTTCAATTTCACCAGCCAGGAAGCCCTGCCGGGCAATCAATCCCAGGCCTAAAACCAGCGTCACCCACAGCCCCAGCAGGCTGAGCTGGCCGTACCACATCCACTGGATCAACGTATACCCACCCAGCACCATTGCCGCAATCAACGGCAAGAGCGATTGCACCCGAGCGCGCATCCGGCGCAGGAAGAATGGCATATGTTGGGTGGTCTCACCCTGAGAGCGGAGTTGAGCCAGTGCACCCAACGCCAGGAAGCCATCTCCCAGCACCCAGCCCAGATCAGAAAATGAGCCACTCTGGTAGCCCGCGCTCACCACCCGCGAGGCAAAGATCAGATCGCTGAAGGTATAACAGAACATCCCCAAAGCAACCCAGCCGAACGGGGCAGGCAGGTGATCAGGATTGGAGAGCAGGAACAGGTTGAGCAGCAAGAGCAGCGATCCCAAGTCAACCAGTGGGTAGAGCGCCGCCAGCCAGCCTCCCGATAAGGTGCTACCAAAGGAAGGTACTGGCTGGATCGCCATCATCCAGACCAGAGTCAGCGCCGCGGCGGTCACCAGGGTGCTATCAAAGAGCACCACCCAACGACCCAGCGGTTGCCGGGGTTGGCGCGGGTAGACTGCCAGACCTACCCAGGTGAATATGGAACCGGCCAGGTAGATCAGGTTCAGTGCAGGATTGCGGATAGCGAAGGACTCCTGGTTGGCCTGGGCGAACATGCGGACCAGGTCGGTTAATGCCCAGAAGCCCATTCCCAACACCAGCCAGGTCCAGGCCTTTCGAAGCCTGGCGATCTGCCCTCCTGCCACGGGCTGCCTGGATAGAAGTATGCTGAGTCCCACCTTCTGGCGAGCGATAGATGCCAACCAAAGTACTACCAGGGAAGAAAATGTCATCGTCAGGTTGCCGATCAGATAGCGCTCCCAAGCAACCTGCCTTCCCCATAAAAGCCAGGCAGCGTACAGCAATAAGAAGGTACCGCCAGCGGCGATCAGCCAGCGATGATCCTGTTCCCTGGTGGGTTCTATTGGGCGCTGCATATTGTCATTTTACACAGATGGAGTGGGCGATGCAAGCGTGAGACAATTAAGTTTCTTCCTTCTCAACTTTCATCACCCAAGGCTGTTCTTTTTCCATCCGGGTCCACAAAATATAACGGATTCTCCTTGATCTTTGCCAACGCTCGCACGAACAATGCCCCGCAGTCAATCAGGTACGAATCCGCCCTCCCTACCTTCCCCGCTACCAGCTGCCCGCCTTCGAGTATCCCTTCTACCCGGTCGTAACGCTGGATGACTCCCGCAAAGTTGTGCTGGATGTACTCTTTCTGGAAGGTTTTCCCACTGGCATCGGTGATGGTGTAGACCAGTGGGTCGCCAAACAGATATGGCGGGCGGGCATATTCCTCAATGGCGTGCATGGAAGTGTTCGGCTCTAACCCGCAACCGAGCATCAGGATCTTTCCGCCCCAATGAAGTAGCTTGTTGAAGGGCGAGTGCTCCCCGCATGGGGTCACATCCAGGATGTGGTCATCCAACATTTCGCTGGTGTGGTAACCCACCGCGCATACCGAGTGGGTGGGATGCAAGCTGCGCCGTGTGCCCGAGCGAAGCCGGAAATACTCGGCCAGGTACCCCACACAGCCTGGCGTGCTCAGTGTGTTGTGGATATGGGGCGGGTCCTGCATATAAGAAAGCGCCGGAAACAACAGGGTGCCTGTCTCACCCAGCACACCCAGGAGCGCCAGGATAATCTCCTCTGGATTATCGATGCCCAGTGATTTGTAGGACGAATGCACCATCACCAGATCGCCTTTGCGTAATCCAATCCGGCGCAGGTCTTCTACCAGTTTCTCAGTCTCCATCGCAATCCTCCTCGCTGAAACAGGGATGCACGGGATCCCTATCTATTTTATCCTGTCCGAGGGCTTTCTCTCGATATTTTATCGAACTTTATCATGATGGTTGTCAATATCTAGAGAAAATTTGGGGATTGTGATCACCTATAGCGGCTACAGAAAAATCTAGCTGAGTTCACTGGGTGGTTCTGGCTACTATGGTTTTACAACTCAGGCAAGGTACTGGGGTTTATTAAATACAAAGTCATTGTCATAAAATCCAATAATTTGATATAATATACCGAAATAATCATCTGGAGGTTAAGGAGATTTATATGACTGCCAATACACAACAGAAAGATTTTCAGATAATGGATCCACCCTTTGCGCAAAAGCTGTTTGCCAGTCCGAAATGGGCATGGTTGTGGCTCATTCTTCGGGTTTACCTGGGTTATAACTGGCTCATGGCAGGAATAGAGAAGCTCGATAACCCAGCATGGACTCAGACCGGTGCTGCTCTGAAGGGGTTCTGGACGAACGCGGTGCTCGTTCCACAGGCTCCTGCTCGCCCTGCCATCGCTTACGACTGGTATCGCGCATTTATCCAGGCTTTGCTCAATTCCGGAAGCCAGGTCTGGTTCTCCAAGTTGGTCGTTTTTGGAGAAATTCTGGTGGGTGTGGCACTCATCCTAGGTTTCTTCACTGGTTTTTCCGCTTTCTTCGGTGGTTTTATGAATTGGAACTATATGATGGCAGGCACCGCCAGCACCAACCCGTTGCTCTTCATCCTGGCAATCTTGATTATCCTGGCCTGGAAGGTGGCCGGTTGGTGGGGCGTGGATCGCTGGTTGTTGCCGCTACTAGGCACACCCTGGCAACGCGGGAAGGCCTTCAAGGCAACCGATAAAAGCTAATATTCAACCTCTCAACCAGGCTGGCTGGTTTGCAGGAAGTGGCTGAGAAGATTGATCTCGACAATTCTCACCCTCCTAGCTCTACACATCGTTTCCGGTAATACAGGTAATTCTGGTAAGTAACCTCCTCCGGTACGCCATGATCGCAGGTTGGGTAGTAACCGCCGCGGGCACGCATAAAGGGGAGGATGGTTTCTAGATGGGCATCGATCTCATCCGGACCGCGCGCCAGGACGCGCTTATCGATCCCACCGCTCATCACCAGGTCAGGGTATTGCCGGGCAATCTCCACCACATTACAGCCGGCAGCCACTTCGAAGGGGCTCATCACATCCATGCCAATCGCTTCTCGGTAGAGCGAGATGACTGGCAAGGCGTAGCCGTCGGTATCAATCTGCACGTAAAGGTGGCGCGATGGATCAAGTTGGCGGGCTTTGACGTTCGCAATCAATTGCTGGTAGTAGGGCAGCAGGAAGCGCTTCATCAAGCGCGGTGAGATCAGGCAGCCAGCGCGGTAACAGATATCCTCGGCCAAGAAAATCTGGTCGAGAGTCACGTACTGCTGATGTCGGGCGATGACAGAGTCGGCCAGGCATAGCCAGGTTTCCATGCAATCCTCGATCAGCTCCGGCTGGTCGTAGAAGGCATAGAGCAGCTCGGTCGGGCCAATCAGGCTGCGCAGGTACATGTACCCGCCGACCAGTTGCTGGGTGATCATCAAGCCCCGCCTGGCTTCCTGCCGGGCAATCTCCATGTGCCACTCCAGGCCGTCATAGCGTGCCGGAGTTGAGGGATCCAGTCGCCACTTGGCGTTTTCCTCCCAGGTGCGCATATCCTTCACCGGGTGGTCGACATATTCCGGCATGAATCCATCTCGCCGGCCTGTGAAATACAGTACCGCTCGGCCGGCGAAATCCTGCACCAGCTCGTGTTCGCCGCGCTCCTCCAGGATTTTTGTCTCGAACAGCGGTTCGAAGGCCGCCTCGCACCAGCCCAAGCCCATCAGACTGTAGCTGCCAGGCGGATCATAATCAAAGAGTTCTTCAAAAGGCACATCTTGCGGCATGCCCTGTTCGGCCCAGCGCTCCAGGCAATAATAGCCGAACTCGCGCCGATAGAAGGGAATGCCCGGCTTCAGCGCGTACGTATCGCGCAGCTTGCGCGCCGCCGGGTCCATCTGTTCAGCAGGCACGGGGAAGTGCACGCCGGGAAGAGAAATTTCTGAAGCAGGGGTTAATCTCATGAACCAATCATCCTGGGGTTAGAATCGCTTCTCGTATTCGCTGACAAAGGCATACACATCCAGCACCGGCTGCAAATCGTCCTCTGCTCGCTGCACCATCTCCCTCAAGCTCTTCCACCGCCGGCGTGCCTCCTCCTGATCCCCCCTGGCCCGCGCCGCCAGGATATTCAACCAGCGCTCCAGAATCCCGGCGTGTACTTGCAGATAGTGCCAGGAGCGGGCCTGGCAGAGATCGGGAAGCGCCAGGTTGCGCTCGATCACCGGTGTAAATTGGCGGATCCTCTCCAACCCTTGTGCCAGCCTTTCCTCAGCCTGAGGGTGAATATCCAGCTCAACCTCATGAACCGGCACCACGTCTTGCAACTCAGAGAGCGCCAGCAGGTATTCTTTACATAATGCCCAATCCGTCCCGAAGGCCGCCGGAAAGTATTCGTCCATCAGCGCATCGAAAGAGAGCGCCTCATCCCAAAGCGTGCGGCCCATGACATACATTCCCATCCCGGTGGGAAAGAAGATGCGCAGAATCTGGCAGCTCACCATTCCATTCAGCCCCAACTTGTGCAGGTTCTTGATATCGGTACTCAGCAGCCGGGCTAGGAATAGGTGATCCGGGTCGATAGTGTAAGTGCCCGGCCGCCACATGTGATAATCGTAGATAAAGCTATCCCCTGTAAAGGTCGCCTGCCAGGCGCGTAGGAAAGCAAGTTGCTCGTCGTTGTTGTTTGAAAAGACCAATCGGTTGCGCTCATAGGGTGGTTCTTGAACCTGGAGATTGCTTGGGAAGAGCGGCTTTCGGTAAGAACGGGTGATGGGGGCAAACATCAAGATGAAGCGATTGGGATTCTTCAATCGCTCCACCTCCGGCGCCCAGAGCATATCAGCATAGGAGAGGAAGACCACTTTTTCAGTGAAGCCCTTCCTGGTCAGTGCTTCATCCAGCTCGTTAAGCAACACAATATAGAAGTCCGAAGGGCGCATCTGGCGACAATGCTCGCATTCGCACTTGTTGTTAAAGCCGTCATCCAGCCAGAAGTGCAGCGCCTGGATGTTGTGATGTGTCTCGAGATACTCCACCACGCATTTCACCACCCGTGCCCGCACCTGGGGATTGGAAAAGCACAGGCTGGTGATGAGCGGAATATCCTGCCACATGGCGCGCTGGCCATTCACCTCTGCCAGCGCCTGGGTCACCTCATCAGGCCAATCCTGCACGACTGGTTCCCAACCCAGGCCGGGGATGCCGAATGCCTCGCAAGTCCAGCCGTGTCCGATGGCATGGTAGACCATGCCACGCCTGGCCAGTTCCCGCTCGATCTGGCGAGTGAACTGGCGTGCCCGCTCCACCGGGCATTGCTCGGGCGTTTTGAATGGATTGTATTGGTGGCTGTACCAGCGCTCGAAAAAGGTGTGGCCTTCACGGAACTGGTGGAAATAGCCTGAAAAGCCAACTTTTGGCGCCCAATCGATGATATCCAGCACGTTTTCCAGGCTGACTGCACCTTCGATGCAGATGGCGCGGTGGCGGTAGCTCGGTTGCTCTGCAAGTCGCACGGTCATTTGCTCAAGAGCACGGTGTGGGATCCATTCTCCCTCCGCCTTGGGGCGCAGCCAGCGGCAGCCCAGGGTGTGCAGAAAGCGATAGACGCCCAGCAGCAAGCTGCGCGGGTTGGCACCCACAATTCTACCTGTTCCGCCCTCCACCTCCACCACCAGGGCATCATCCAGCTCAGATTCCAGCCTAGGCAATGCCATTCCGGGTATATCCTGCACCAGCCCCAGCCACAAGCCCTTTGCGCCGGGATCGTAGGCCAGCCTGGGGCGAATTTTCCCGGAAGAACCGGTCATCCTTTTCAGGTACTTCAGCAACTCCTGGGCTGCAAAGAGGATGGTTTCATTCGTCCCGATGGTATAGATGGTGAAGGTGGTCATGCCTGGGCTCCTTTGGTCGGTCTTTTATGATAAGGGGTGAGGTTCTCAAGGTAATTTTCCTGGGAAAACTAGATGTTGGATCAGGATTAATCCTATTTTACCCTCACAAAGCGATCTCCGGACCTTAAAACAAAATCAAAAAAACCCTTGACAAACGAACGCATGTTCTATATAATAGAGAATAAATAGAACAAAAGTACTATAAATGATGCTAGGGTGCTTTCTGAGGAAAGGAGTTTCCCATGTCAGTCTTCAGCAATAACAGTAAGCCATTCACGGTGCGATCGCTGTTCCGGGCGGTGCACTTCAACCCCAGCCTGGTGCTGTTCCTGGTGATCTTCTCCGCCCTGGTGGCCTTCGAGATGTTCAACTACAGCACCACCGACCATGCCCTCTCCGACCTGCTGGGCGGGCTGGAGTTTGCCGGGCTGCGCTGGTCGACTATACTGGCGTTTGCCTTCTGCGGGATCGACTTTGCCGGGATCGCCCGCATCTTCACGCCGGAACAGGGGCTGGATGAGCCGAAGGAGATCTGGTACCTGTTTGGGGCGTGGCTGCTGGCGGCGACGATGAACGCCCTGCTGACCTGGTGGGGGGTGTCGATGGCGATTGCGATGCACCAGGTGCAGAGCACGGCGATTCTGGATGCGAACCTGGTGACGAAGGGGGTGCCGGTGTTTGTGGCGTTGATGGTGTGGGTGATTCGCATCCTGATCATCGGGACGCTGTCGATGGCGGGGGATCGGTTGTTGTGGGGCAGGCGGACGCGGAGTGCGGCCTTCCCACCGGGGAGCAACCGGATAGGGCAAGGGAGTGGCAGCCAGAACCGGCCCCTGCCGACGCCGCGGCCGGTGAGCAGTCCCTCGCTGGTGACGCGCAACCTGTTGAACCGGGCGGAAGCGACCGGGCGGCCGCCGCTGACGCGTACGGCAGAGCCAACCCCTGCGGTGGGAGGGCTGGGAGCAGCGCTGCGCAGTGAGCCGACCTATCACAGCCTGAACGGAGCCGGGCAGCGGCCGATGGTGCGACCTCCGGCGGCCCAGGTGGATACCGGAGAGGTGGACATCCGCCGGCGATTGTAGCTCGCAGTTCACCGCTGAAAAATAATAAGGACACAAAGACG
>Ga0315268_10000973_pt1 | contig 33377 bp, 22 predicted proteins | sample C1_top_MG_FD_204535 | JGI IMG/M metagenome (GOLD analysis project Ga0315268, IMG submission 204535) | Sediment microbial communities from Yellowstone Lake, YNP, Wyoming, USA - C1_top | ecosystem: Environmental > Aquatic > Freshwater > Lake > Sediment | place: USA: Wyoming | collected 2017-08-01
CTCCGATGGACATCGGGCGCAAACTTCAAAACCCTGGAAGGAAAGCCTGTCCGGCTCCGGTTTGTCCTGAAAGATGCCGACCTCTTTTCGATTCGCTTCAGATAAAGCCAGGTTGGCAGCTTAAAATGATTTTGTGGGGTGCTGGATCTAAACTAAACAAATTAAATAAATTAAGAAAAATTGGCCAGACGTGTAAGACAAAAATTCCACTTGATTTTCAATCTGATATCTGATATATTAGACAAGCCGACGGAGAAGACCAGTGGCTAAAGGCATGATTTTCGACATCAAACGGTTTGCCATTCATGACGGCCCCGGTGTCCGGACTACGGTCTTTTTCAAAGGCTGCCCCCTGCACTGTCTTTGGTGCCACAATCCCGAGGGAATCGACGCCGGAATCGAGCTCGTCTCGCGGCCGTCGCGCTGTTCCCGCTGTTACACTTGCGTCTCGGCCTGCCCGCTTCAAGCGATCTCCAAGAATTCTGGTCAAGTCGAGATCGACCGCGGCAGGTGCGATGTCTGCGGCGAATGCGCTGCCGTTTGCATGTACGAAGCGCTGGAGCTCGCCGGCCGAAAAGTGACCGCGCAGGAAGTCATTGATGAGATAGAAAAGGACCGGATTTTTTATGATCAGTCCGGGGGCGGCGCGACCTTGAGCGGGGGAGAACCGCTCGCCCAGCCCGAATTTTGCGGGGAGATTTTGGCCGAGCTCAATAAAAGGAATATTCCTGCGGCGCTCGATACGTCGGGGCTCGCGCCATGGGAAGTCCTGATAGAAAACGCCGGGAAAGCCGATCTCGTTCTTTTCGATTTAAAAATGATCGACGAGAAAAAACACAAAGATTCGACCGGGGTCTCGAATAGACTCATTCTGGAAAACCTGGAAAAACTGGCCTGTGGCCACAAAAATATAGTGGTTCGCATCCCGCTCATCGCCGGCGTCAACGACGGCGATGAGAATATCAGGCGGACGATCGATTTTCTCCGGCCGCTCAAGACCATTAAAAAAGTCAGCCTTTTGAAGTATCACAAGGGGGGCGTGGAGAAATATAAGAACCTGGGAAAAGTATCCTGTTTCCAGATCTTTAAGGCCCCATCCGACAAACGGATGGAGGACATTGGGCGGTCATTCGTCCGGGCGGAATTCGCTGTCAGGTTTGGAGGTTAAACTATGAACGAACGAGTCAGAAAGCTGCGCGAACAGAGCCTGAGCGCTCAACCGACCATCACATCCGAGCGGGCAAAATTGGTCACGGAATTTTATCAAAGCCCCGAGGCCTATCGGCTGTCCACCCCCATGCAGCACGCTCTGGCTTTTAAGCATATCCTGGCGAAGAAAAGCATTTGCCTTAACGAAGGAGAGCTCATCGTCGGCGAGCGAGGCCCTGCTCCCAAAGCGACTCCCACATACCCTGAAATTACCTGCCATAGCGTGCAGGACCTTGAGATCCTCGACACGCGGCCCAAAACCTGGTTCAAAATCGATGAGAAGACCAAGAAGTTTTATAAAGACGAAGTCATCCCATTCTGGAAGGGCCGTTCGATTAGGGATCGAATATTCGCCGAAGTCCCGCCGGAGTGGATTGATGCCTATGAAGCCGGCATTTTTACCGAGTTCATGGAGCAGCGCGCGCCGGGACATACGGTTCTCGATGATAAAATCTACAAAAAAGGGATGCTCGATTTTAAAAAAGACATCGAGGATTCGATAGCCGGGCTCGACTTTCTCAGTGATCCGGAAGCCTTCGAGAAGCGCGAGGAACTGCGGGCCATGGCCGTCTGCTGCGATGCGCTTATCGCCTACGCCAGCCGCCATGCCGATAAAGCCAGGGAGCTGGCCAAGAAAGAAAAAAATCGAGAGCGCCAAAAGGAACTCCTGCGGATCGCCGAGATTTGTTCCTGGGTGCCGGCCCACGCGCCGCGCGATTTTTGGGAGGCCCTGCAATACTATTGGTTCGTCCATCTGGGCGTGATCATCGAATACAACACGTGGGATTCATTCAATCCCGGCCGGCTCGATCAACATCTCTGGCCCTTCTATGAAAAAGGCCTGAAGAGCCGCACGCTGACAAAGGAAAGGGCGAGAGAGCTTCTGGAATGTTTCTGGGTCAAGTTCAACAACCAGCCCGCGCCTCCCAAGGTCGGCGTGACAGCCGAGGAGAGCGGCACATACACCGATTTTGCCCTGATCAACGTCGGCGGCCTCAAGCAAGACGGGACCGATGGCGTCAACGAGCTTTCCTTCCTCATCCTGGATGTCATCGAAGAGATGCGGATCCTTCAGCCGAGCTCGATGGTTCAGATCTCGAGCAAAGGGCCGGATTCATTTTTATGGCGGGCCCTGCGCATCGTCAAGACCGGATTCGGGCAGCCTTCGATTTTCAACACAGACGCGATTGTCAAGGAGCTCGTCCGGCAGGGGAAATCGGTCGAGGACGCGAGACTCGGCGGCGCCAGCGGCTGCGTCGAGACTGGCGCATTCGGCAAAGAAAACTATAATTTGACCGGCTATTTTAACCTGCCCAAGGTCTTCGAAATTGCGATGCACAACGGCGTCGATCCGGGCACGGGAAAAATGATCGGCCTTCGAACGGGCGACGCGGAGAATTTCCAATCGTTCGAAGAGCTGTTCCAGGCGTTTAAAAAACAGATCGGGCATTTTGTCGAGATCAAAATCACCGGGAGCAATATTATCGAACGGCTGTATGCCGATTACCTGCCGTCGCCGTTTCTATCGATTCTCATCGCCGATTGCATCAAGAACGGCAAAGACTATCATGACGGAGGCGCCCGCTATAACACGTCCTACATCCAGGGCGTTGGGTTGGGCACGATGACCGATATCTTAACGGCGATCAAATACAATGTCTATGACGGAAAGCGCGTGGCCATGAAAGAACTCCTCGGGGCGCTGGACAAGAATTTCGAGGGCCAAGAAAATCTACGGCAGAGGCTTTTAAACAAGACGCCGAAGTACGGGAATGACGACGATTATGCCGACGACATCATGAAATCCATCTTCGAGGCCTATTTTGAAGCCATTGACGGCCGGCCGAATACTAAGGGAGGCCGCTACAGAATCAACCTCCTGCCGACCACCGTCCATATCTATTTCGGCCGGGTGACCGGTGCGAGTGCCGACGGCCGGAAGGCGAGCGAGCCCTTGTCGGAGGGCGTGTCTCCTGTCCAAGGCTCGGACAGAAAAGGACCGACGGCTGTGTTCAAATCGGTAGGCAAAATGGACCACGTGCGGACGGGCGGAACGCTGCTCAACCAGAAATTCACGCCGCAGCTTCTGGCGGACGAAGAGGGGATCAGGAATCTCGGCCATCTCGTCCGGTCCTACTTCAAAATGGACGGTCACCACGTCCAGTTCAACGTCGTGACGGCGGACACGCTGCGAGACGCCCAGAAACATCCGGAAAAGTACAGGGATTTAATCGTCCGCGTAGCCGGCTATAGCGATTATTTCGTCGACTGCGGCACAGAGCTCCAGAACGAAATCATCAAGCGCACCGAGCACCAGGAATTCTGATAATTAAAACGGCCCAAGAAGGATGATCCTGCTGAAGCTTTAAGCAGAGATTCTTAATCGAAGGAAACGATCGCTTTCAGGACGCCGTCTTTGTAGGCGGAGGCGATTTCAAACGCTTCCTGCGTTTCCTCGATCCTGAAGCGGTGGGTGGCCAGAAATTTCACGTCGAGATGCTCGCCAGCGAGCAAGCGCACGGCTTTTTCCGTGCAACGGTTCTGGCGACGGATATTGCGGACGAGGATTTCTTTTCGGCGCAGGGCACTGATATTAAAAGAAATACGCTCCTCAAGCGGAATTCCTATGATCAGGAGCTGGCCTCCCGGTTTGAGCAGATCAACGGCCTGGTCGAGAGCTGCCTGGTCGCCGCAGCATTCGAAAACGATATCCAATCCCTCCGGCTCGAGCTTCAAGATTTCTTGGACGACATCTTGTCTGTCGGGGCTTCCCGCCCACACAGCGCCGATTTGCTTAGCCGCGGCAATCCTTTCCTCCACCTTGTCGGTCATGAAGATCTTTTCGATTCTGACCGTCTTCGCCAGGTGGGTCAGGCAGAGTCCGATAGGCCCGGAGCCCAGGATGGCGATCGCTTGACCCCTAAAAACCTCGATATGGGCGATCGCATAAAGGCCGATCGAGAGCGGCTCGATCAAGGCCCCTTCCGTCAAGGTCAGACGCTCGGGCAGGACATGGCAGTTTTGTCCGGGCATGATGAAGGTTTCGGCGAGGCATCCTTCCATCTGGCCGGGGTAGCCCAGGAAGCGGAGGTTGAGACAAGTGTGAGGACGCCCGGCAAGACACTGGCTGCAGCTTCCGCATGAAACGGCGGGATCGACTGTCACCCGATCTCCGGATTTTATCTTCGTCACTCGGGCGCCGACTTTTTCGACGATGGCCGAGCATTCATGGCCAAGGATGATCGGATAGCCGATGTTTTGACCGCCGACACGGTTTCTTAAAAAGTAATGAATGTCACTGCCGCAGATTCCAACCCGCGCGGTTTTGAGGAGGACGTCGGTTTCATTCCGGATTTCGGGGCAGGGAAGATTGCGGATTTCGATTTTCCGGACACCGGTCAGAACAGCCGCTTTCATGCGATATCCGCCCTCTAGCGGAGACGGCCACGCGTATCGGCGAATATTAAAAAGGATTCTCGGTCTTGTAAAGCATCCCGGCCGGCCGGTTGAAACCGATGTCCTCAACGCCCAGCATCCTCATCGCCGCGAAAAGAGTTTTTCCAGCGTGAGCAAAAGCGACGGCCGTGTGGTGCGGGAACCGCTTTTCGATAAGCACGTGCCGGTAGAACCTCCCCATATCCTTGATGGCAAAAACGCCGATTCCTCCGAAGGATTTGGGATCGATGTCGAGGACTTCTCCCTGCGCGACATACGACCTTAAGATCGTATCCGCCGTGGATTGGAGCCTGAAAATCGTGATGCGGCCGGTCTTAATCCGGCCTTCGAGCGTCCCCCTTGTAATATCTGGCGCTTTGTCCGCCTCCATGAGACGGTGCATGATGAGTTGGTACTTGAGCCCGCCGCCGATGAGGCACGTCGAGGACGTGTTGCCGCAGTGGAACCCCATGAAAAGATCGGTCGGCTTGTAGCCGCCGACGGCCTTTTTTGCCCCCTTGATCATGTCGTAGGGGACGGTGTTGTTGATGTCGAGCAGCGTCGCCGGCATCTCCGTGGCACACGTGGCGATGTATTCGCTCAAGGCCCCATAAATATCGACCTCGCACGAGACCGGGATTCCCTGCGTTGCCAGGCGCGAATTGACGTAACAAGGCACAAAGCCGAAGTATGATTCGTAGGCCGGCCAGCATTTATTGGCGAAAATCCCGTAGGCAGACGCTCCGAGATTATACTCCATGAACTTCATCAGGGCGACTTCGTATTGGGCCAGCTTTTCGAGCAAGTCGGGAAAGGCGTTTCCCTTGCCCAGTTCCCTGGCCATATCGCGGGTGACGGCTTTGATTTTCGGATTGCCCTTGGCCTTGAGAAAAATATCGTAGAGGTCGAGCTCACTGTTCTCCATGATCTCGACGCCGATATCATAAAGGGCTTTGATGGGCGCGTTGCAGGCTAGGAAATCCTGCGGCCGCGGCCCGAACGAGAATATCTTGAGCCTCTTAAGCCCGAGCATGATCCGGGCCACCGGCACAAAATCGCGCACCATGCCCGCCACTTCTTCCGGCAGGCCGACCGGATATTCGGGTATGTGGAGGTTGAGGCCTCTGAGGCCCGTGTTGTACGACGTATTGAGCATGCCGCAGTAAGCGTCACCCCGGCCTTGGATGAGATCGTCCCCCGATTCCTCGGCTGCTGCGGCGACCATCACGGGGCCATCGAATTTCTGGGCGAGAAGAGTCGTCGGACCTTCCGGCCCGAAATTGCCCAGGTAAATGACCAAGGCATTAACTTTCTTCTGGCCGATCTCCTCCAGCGCCTTGAGGACGTCGCGCTCGTTTTCAATGATCGTCTCGATGACCGCGATCGGGATCTTTTCGGCCCGGCATTCTTTGACGAGGCGGCCCCTTCGTTTTCTTGAAAGTTCGACCGGAAAGCAGTCACGGCTGACGGCCGCGATCCCCAAATTGACCTTCGGCACATTCTTCATGTTTTATGACTCCTTGATTTTTGCCCGTAGTAGGCTCGCGGGCCGTGTTTCCTTTGATAATGCTTGTCCAGAATGTAGCCCGGCAGATTCTTGACTTTTGGATTGGCCAGATGCGTGAGCAGGGCCATTTTAGCCACATTTTCCAGGACGAGGTTGTTCTGCACCGCATCCTCTGGCGTTCGGCCCCAGGTGAACGGACCGTGCCCGGCAACAAGCACTCCGGGCATTTCGAGCGGTTTCAGACCCGCAAACCTCTCGACGATCACTTTTCCTGTATTTCCCTCATAGTCCGCCAGGACTTCCTTTTTGGTCAAAAACCGGGTCACGGGGACCGAGCCATTGAATTGATCGGCGTGAGTGGTCCCGTAGCAGGGGATTTCGACGGCGGCCTGGGCGAAGGCCGACGCGTAGACGCTGTGGGCGTGGCAGATGCCTCCGATCTCCGCAAAGGCTTTGTAGAGTCTGAGGTGGGTGGGTGTGTCGGAGGATGGGTTGAGCTTCCCTTCGATGATTTTCCCGTCCAGGTCGAGGAGCAGAATATCTGCCGGATTCAAAGCCTCGTAGGAGACGCCGCTCGGCTTGATGGCCACGAGGCCTCGGCGCCTGTCGATGCCGCTGACATTGCCGAATGTCAGGATCACCAGGTTGAATATCGCCAGGTCCAGGTTGGCCTTCCAGACTTGTTCTTTGAGATCTTTCAACATCAGCTTTCCTTGAGCCGGCGATCCCGCAGGGCCAGCAAGTCCTTCATCACGTTAAACAGCGAACCCGTCCACTCCCTGGTGCCAAAGGCGTCGTGAAGCTTGCGGTACAAAGGATACAGCTCCTCATAGATTCTATGATTTTCGGGGTCGGGCTTGAATGTTTTTTTCTTGACTCCGCAGATGGCGGCCTGGGCTTCGCCGAAAGTGCCGTATCCGCCCGCCTTTGTCCCCGCCGCCACAGCACCCGCTATCGCTGAGCCCAGGGCGCAGGTTTGCGCTGAGCGCGCCACTTTCATCTCCTTTCCGATCACATCCGCATAAATTTGCATAACGAGCGGATTTTTCTCGGCGATGCCGCCGCAATTGATGACCTCTTCTGCGCCAATGCCGTATTCTTCGAAGCGCTTAATGATCGTCAGGGCGCCGAACGCCGTCGCCTCGACCAGGGCCCGGTAGATTTCCTCGGGTTTTGTCTGGAGCGTTTGACCGAGAAGAAGCCCAGTCAATCTTTGATCGACTAAAATCGTCCGGTTGCCGTTGTTCCAGTCGAGGACGAGGAGGCCGGATTGGGCGGGCTTGAGTTTGGCCGCCTTTATTGTCAGGGCTTCGTGAGAGCCTTTGACGGGCCCGCCCGGCTGAATGTATTCCACGAACCAGTTGAAGATATCGCCCACCGCAGACTGTCCGGCTTCGAGTCCAAAATAGCCGGGCAGAACCGACCCATCCACAATGCCGCAAAGACCAGGGATATCAGCGAGGGGCTGGTCATTCGGCCAGACGCAGATGTCGCACGTGCTTGTCCCTATGATTTTGACGAACTTTCCAGGGGAAACTCCTGAACCGACGGCGCCCAAGTGGGCGTCGAACGCTCCCACGGCAACAGGGATGCCAGCCGGCAGGCCGAGCTTGGCGGCCCATTCCGCGGACAGCATCCCGGCGGGGATATCGGCCGTATAGGATTTTTCATAGAGTCTATCCCGCAGCGCGCCGAGCCTGGGATCGAGTTGAGTCAAGAATTCCTTAGCGGGCAGACCGCCCCAGCCGGCGTTGAACATCGCCTTGTGGCCGGCGGCGCATCGACTGCGCAGGATTTTGTCCGGCCGTGTCTCGCCGGTCATGACTGCCGGAATGTAATCGGAGCATTCGACCCAGCTCGCGGCGGCGCCGAAAACCATCGGGTCCACGCGCAGGCAATGGAGGATCTTGCTGAAGAACCACTCTGATGAATACGTCCCTCCGCATTTGGCCAGATATTCGGGGTGCTCCTTGGCCGCGAGCGCCGTTATCTCCGCCGCTTCGGCATGGCCGGTATGGTCTTTCCACAACCAGGCCATAGCGTTAGGGTTCTTCCTGAATTCTTTATGGAAGCTGAGCGGGGCGCCTTGGGCATCGACGGGGATGGGCGTCGATCCCGTCGTGTCGATCCCGATGCCGATGACTTGGCTCGGGTTGAATTTTTTATCGGCCCGCCGCGCCTTGGCCAGCGTTTCTTTGACGGCGGCGGCAAGGCCGGTCAGATAATCGGCCGGGTTCTGCCTGGCCAGGTTGGGGTTCTTTGGGTCTAGAATAATCCCCGCCTGCCCGGTCTCGTAGCTATGAACGGCTGTGGCAGCTTCGCGGCCATTCCGGATGTCCACCAGCAGGGCGCGGACGGAATTGGTCCCAAAATCGAGGCCCAGGCTGTAGCCGGCTTTTTTGATCGTCATGGTTTGATTCTCCGCATGCCAAAGAATTGAATGACCTCGCTTTCTAATCTGTCTTGCCTATGATATATAACATATCAAACTTGGATTTCAATGACGATTATTCGGGGATCGGAAATGATCCTCGGCATTCCATTTTCCGATAGGAGCCACAATGACCACCAAGCTTTTCCGCAGCCTCATCGCGAGTTTCATCGCCTTGAGCTTTATTGGCGCCGGCTCTGCCCTGGGGCAGGACCGATTCAACGAGGACCTTTTAAAAAATTTCAAGTTCCGAAACCTCGGCCCCTTCCGAGCGGGATCGTGGGTAACAGCCTTTGCCGTCCCCGCCGCTCCGCTCAAAGAGCACCTTTACACGTTTTATGTTGGGACGCGCAACGGCGGCGTCTGGAAAACCATCAATAGCGGGACGACATTTGAACCGGTTTTTGACGGACAGACAAAGCTCTCCATAGGCGCCGTGGCCGTCGCGCCTTCGGATGGCCACATTGTCTGGGTCGGGACAGGCGAAGCCTATTGCGCTCGGAGCTCAAACTCGGGCGACGGTATCTATAAATCTTTGGATGGGGGCAAGACGTGGAAGAATATGGGGCTCAGAGATTCCCATCACATCGCCCGGATCGCTATCCATCCCAAGAATCCCGATATCGTCTATGTCGCGGCCATGGGCCATCTTTTTTCGAATAACGCTGAGCGGGGAGTCTTCCGGACGACGGACGGTGGGCAGACTTGGGAGAAAGTCCTTTATGTGAGCGATAAGATCGGCGCCATCGATATCGTCATGGTCCAATCCAATCCAGAGATCCTGTATGCAGCGATGTATGACAAGGTCCGCTGGCCGTGGCATTACGAACTGGGCGGCCCCGAAAGCGCGATTTACAAGACGATCGACGGCGGAAAGTCCTGGAAGAGACTCGGCGGGGGGCTTCCGGCCGGCAGGATCGGACGCATCGGCCTGGACGTCTTTCAAAAGAACCCTGAAATCTTGTATGCGGTCGTCGAGAACGTCAACCGGCGCCCGCCGACCGAGCAGGAAGTCGATCTGGCTAAAAAGCGCGGAGCGCCGCCGGGAGAATTCACGGCGGGCAATGAAGTCTATCGCACGGACGACGGGGGAAAGAGCTGGCGGAAAGCAAACACGGGATACGAGGCGGCCCTGAACAAAGCGCCGTATTCCTTCAACGAGCTTAAGCTGGACCAGAACGATCCCAACACCGTTTACATCACCGGCCAGTCGCTGGCGAGTACGGATGACGGCGGAAAGACGTGGAAGGGGTTGAGCTGGCCGTCGAACGGAGTCTTCGAGAAGGCCTTCGGCGACTGGCGCGCCATGTGGGTCGATCCGCAGGATTCCGACCGGTTGATTTTCGGAAGCGACGGCGGCGTCTATATTTCCTATGACCGGGGCAAGACCTGCCATCACTGTTATAACATTCCCCTGGGCGAATTTTATGCCATCGGCGTGGATATGGAAGATCCCTATAATATTTACGGCGGGATGCAGGACCACGATTCGTGGAAGGGCCCATCCAACGGCTGGGCCGGAGAGGTGAGCTCTTCCGACTGGGTCACGGTCGGAGGCGGCGACGGCATGTACAATTGCATTGATCCGACGGACAGCCGCTGGATGTATAACAACCGGGAGTTCGGGACCATGTGGCGGCTGGACCAAAAGCTGGGCGTTCAGACGACGATTACGCCGCGGCGTGAGCCGGGAAAGGAGCGTTTGCGTTTCAACTGGACCGCGCCCATCATGCTCTCTCCCCACAATCCGGCGATCGTCTACACGGCGGCGCAGGTTTTGTTTCGCTCTCTTGACAGGGGCGATCATTGGATGGAGATTAGCCCCGATCTGACAACCAACGAGAAAGCCAAACAAGGCGGCGCCGGCAATATTTCCTACTGCACGATCACGACGATATCGGAATCGCCGGTCAAGCCGGGTATCATCTGGGTCGGCACGGACGATGGCAAGGTGCAGGTGACCACCGATGGCGGCGCCACATGGAAAGATTGCACGGCGAAGATCGCCGCCGCCGGTGCCCCGGATAATTTCTGGGTGAGCCGCGTGCTGGCCTCGCCACACGGCGCAGGAACGGCATTCGTAGCGAAGACAGGCCTGCGCTTTGATGATTTCCGCGTTTGTCTCTGCAAGACGGTGGATTATGGCGAAAGCTGGGCATCGATCAACGGGAACCTCCCCGGCAAACCGGTGAATGTCATCATTCAGGACCGCAAGAACGCAGACCTCTTATTTGCAGGGACGGAGCAGGGTGTTTATGTCTCGATTGATGGCGGGAAAAAGTGGATCCCCTTCAAGAACAATATGCCCTGGATTAAAGTGACCGACTTGGTCATTCATCCGCGCGAGAACGATTTGGTCGTCGCCACTTATGGGCGCGGCTTGTTTGTCACGAATATCATGCCCCTTCAGGAATTGAACGACAGCGTCTTAGGCCAGGACGTCTACCTGTTTGACATAAAGCCCCAAGTTCAGAGGATGACGGGCGGAATTGGAAACTACCAACTCTTGGGCGACAGCCACCTCTTCACTCCGAACGATCCCAATGCGGTTGTCATCAATTATTACTTACGGGAAAAAGCCAAGGATCAGGTGAAAATCACGGTCTCCGATCCATACGGAAGAGTGATGCAGGAAATTTCGGCCACAGGGGAGGCCGGTCTGAATGCTGCTCTATGGAACATGCGGCTGCCGCGACCCCAGGGACAGGCGGGTGGATTCGGGGGATTTGGCGGCGGACAAATGGTCGATCCCGGGGAGTATGTCGTGACGCTCGAATCGGGAGGCAGCAAGCTCACCAAGAAAGCAAGCATCCCTAAGAGGATGGGCTGGGCCCTCGGCCCATTCCCGGCTGTGATTAGATAGATTAGGCTTCTTCGACGACCGACCAGCCCATAGCGTCGGCCAAGCCGTAAACCTGCTTCTTGAAATCGCCGTAGAACGTTACCCGGTGCCAGCCCCACTTGTCCCACATCGTGAACAGCTTCTCGATATCGCCCAGGGGCTCGGCGACAAGCTTAGTCCGGCAGGCCCGGTCGTCGAGGTCGTTGCCGACGGCCTTGGCTTGATGAAGCAGAATTTCCTTGCGGCTGTCAGAGATCTCGACCGAGGTCGTCATGTAGCCCGCCGGCACGAGAGAACGGACGGACGCACCCTGCCGGTCTTCGGAATGAGTCAGGATTTGGAACGGGTTGGTTGGGCCCTTCGGGCCAAAGACTTTGTTGGAGGCCACGCAATGGGCGTAGATTATTTTTCGTCCGGCCGTGTCGATTACCGGATCGGATATGTAGCCCGGCCGGCCTTGGGTCAAAGCCCCGAAAGCAACCATGGCCGCTGCCGAAGGAACGTCGCATTCACAACCGCCGACCATACCTTCGTTGTTCAGCTCGAAGAAACCCAAGCAGGGATAAGCGTGGATGTGCCCGCCGTAGAATCCTCCCAGACAATTGATGGTGATCGCATTGGCCCCGTGATTTTTCAAAACAGCCTTTTCGGCCAGGTACATGGCCGCCGAATTTTCAATTTCCGCACGGCTGACGCCTTCAACGAGGGCAGCCGTCTTTATCCATCGGTCGGCGATCGCGCGTGCCTCTTCTTTGTCCGCCGCCGCCCAGGCTTCGTTGACCTCGGCGAACGGAATCTGGAGGACAGGGATATTCATCATCGTCGTCTCCGGGCCCGTTTTGTCATCGCGGACAGCCAGGATCTTCGAGGCTTTCATCCGGCGGACCGTCTCAGCCGCGGAAAGAGTTTTGAGAACGTCCGATTTCGAGGAAAGGTCGCCGGGCTTGGGTGTGTGCGCCGTCCGAACGCGGGTCGTTGCGCCCGCGAAATCGAAATCTGCGCCGCCGGCTTTAGCCGCCTGGAAACAGCGCACGGCTTCGGCCAGGTCCTCGATCCGCGACGAGGCGACGCAGCCGACATTCCGCGTCCCGGCCCGGAGGAATCCTGCCGTATAAACAAGGAAACCCCCGCTTCCCGCAAACTGGAAATCGGCGTAAAGCACAGGCTTTCCCGATTTGGCTATTGTCTGGACGACCTGGTTCCAGCAGTTGAGTTGGACAACAATGTATCCGTCAATAGCCGCCGTTTTATCGTCGTCGAGAATTTTTTGGGCTTGTTCGGGACCCGTGGCCATCGACGAGATAAAAGTGAAATCCGGGCAGCGCTTGGCGAGTTCGGTGTTAAACCTGGCCATGATCGGGTTGAAGTCGAATCCCTTGTTTGGCCAATCCGGCCTGTCCTGGACGGGGGTGTGGAGCGCATAGATGATACGGAGTCTGATTTTGTCGCCGCCGGGCAGGGCGCGAAGCCAGGATGGAGTCCCTATGAATCCGACGGCGCCCGCGCAGGCCGCGCAGCCCGTTAGAAACCGGCGCCGGCTCATCCCTTGGCACGCCATGGAAGGCACCCGCCGCTTTATACGCGTGTGTTGCATCGATTTCTCCTTTCCGCGAAGCGCCTTTTGCGCTCCTTGAACCATGAACATATCGCCGGAGGTCAGCGGTTGTCAAGACGGCATGAGTTTTGTCCGGGCTAAGCCTTTTTTCCATGTATAATAAAGGACGCTATGATTATCGACGGCCATGCCCATGCGGCGGGCGTTTTCTTCAGTGTGGATACGCTGGTCCCCGTGCTCGACGAGCTGGGCGTGGACAAAGTTGTCCTCTGTCAAAATATCCGCCATGACCCCAGGGAGGTTCGGGTGCCGTTTGAAAAGGGGCAGATTGCGAATCGCAGCTCGATCGCCTATGCCGGAAGCCGGTTTCTCCGGCTTGGGGCCTGGATCATGGCCGCGGATAAAGGCCTAAAATCGAGAAATGCAGTTGTTCGAGAGCTGGCGGCTAAGCGACCCGATCGGATCATTCCTTTTTATTGGGCCAATCCTCAAGATAAGAGCGTCCTGAAGGACCTGGACAAAGCCCTTGGAGAGGATGGATTCAGGGGCGTCAAGCTCCATCAAAGTGTGACCCGCTTTTCCTGCGACGAGCCCATCTTAAATGATCTCGCCGCAATCGCTGCTCGGGAAAAATCCCCTGTTTTCATTCATCTTTATTCAAGGACCGAAGTCCGAAAACTTATCGCCTGGGCCCTGCGGAATCCAAGGACGCAATTTATCGTCGCCCACATGATCGGCCTGGAAATCCTGGCTCCGCGCGCCGCCGAGCTTAAAAATGTCGCCCTGGACATCTCTCCCGCATGGGGGAGTACGGCGGAGCGCATAAAATTCGCCGCTGAAGCTTTTGGCGCCGGCCGCCTCGTGCTTGGCTCGGATACGCCCTTCGGCCAAGAGACACTCAAAAAGAATATCGACAAAGTGCGAAACCTGAATCTCACTCCGGGGGAAAAAGCGCTCATTCTTGGCCTTAACATGGCCCGCTTCTTGAATATTGCCGGACAATGATCGTTGGCTAGAAGGAATAGGCCGCTCCCACGCGGAGCTGGTTGGCATTGAACCGCTGCGGCTCGGGGGAGATGACGCTGATTTTAGCCGCTGTTTCGAGGCTAAACCCCCCTATCTCCAAGCAGAAACCCGCGCAGATGAAATTGCGGGAAAAGCTTTCATCATAATCATAAGGCTGGGGATCGTAGATGTAGCCGGCTCTCAAAGTTAGCCCCTTAACCAGCCCGAAGGGCAGATCGATGGCGTACGAAGCGCCCAGATTCAGCTTAAAGATACTCTTTCCCAGATAGTAATAATAAGAATTCGGGGTGAAATCCGTGGAGAAATTCCCCCATCCCCAATAGCTAAGATCAGCCGCCAGCTCCATTTGAGGAATGGGTTTATAGAGGAAGCTGGCTACCGCCACGAACGGTTGTTTCATGTAGAAATCTTCCGGAATAAATTCGTCCACCCTCTTCATGCCGCCTTCATAGGAGGTCTTCATGTCGGCTTTGATGCGGATCTCGAAGGGAGGCCGCAGAGACAATCCAAGACGCCAATTATCTCCGGGCTTGAAAACCAGGCCGAAGCCGAAGGAAACGCCCTTGAGGTCGAGGCCGTGGTTTTCAGAAATAGTGGACAGGGGCACAAGGGTTTGAATCTCCACCAGGACGGGCCTTTTCTCGCCCAACCTATTTTCCAGAATGTAGTAATAAGGATGGCTGACCTGAAAGCGGGAGATGTCGCCGAAGAGATAAGAAACGGAAAAGCCCATGGAAAAAGACGGGCTGAAGTTGTGGCTGGCCGCCAAATTGATCCCTTTCAAATCGCCCGACTGCCGGGCTTTGTCGGGAAACCCGGACCAGCCGATGCCCGATTTGACATCAGGAATGTTGTACTCCTGAAAAAGAAAATAGCTGGCCGCAACCACCCAGTTGCCGAAGGGGAGGGCCACTCCGGCTTGGTCAAGATAGTGCGTGTCCCGGCTGAAAGAAGCCGTTTCCGGCTTGACATTGATTCTATAAAGGGGAATGAAGTCTTTGTAAGTCTTATAATTGTTCTCCGTGAAACGGAAGCCCAGGCTCATGTGCGGGCGGTTGAGCTCGCCCAGGAAAGCCGGGTTGAGATAGCCGGAGGAGGATCCCCTGTTGGAAAAGAAAGTTTCCCCCATGGCCGTGCTGCCGGCTGAAAAAGTCCCGGGGATATTCCAGCCGCCGACCGGAAGCAAATGGAACACATATTCCTCGAGCCCGGGCCAAAAATATATCGATTCTGTGTTTTGGCCGAAGCTAGAACCGCAAACTAAAAAGTATAGAATAAGGACTGTCAAAAGTGCCTTTTTCATGATTTCTCCTCCTTGACCACCACTCCTTCGGAACCTATGCAAAAACCGGGCCAATTCCCACTCAGATTATAGGCCGCGGCAGCCGGCGCCTACAAGCGGGAGAAATCTCCCCTTCGTCCTGGGCGAGAAGGGCAATACAGACTTTCGGCTTCAATTTCCGGGCGGATTCAGATAGTAGCGCTTAGGGATCTGTCTTCTTAATGAAACAATTGTCTGTTTAAAAAGACATCCGGCTAGCTCTATCGAAAAGACTCTCTTTGGTTTTGCGGCTAGTTTGGAAGCTTAGCGGGCGATTTTAACCGGATAGCCTCCTTCGCTGTCAGCTCTTTATTGACGATAATCCTCAACCTGTACATAATTCATCTATATGCCTCCTAGAACCAAATGCCCTGCTGTGCCGATCATTATCGAAATGATTAGGAGATTGAACGTGCATAATCGAGCTGCTTTTTATCTTTTCTTGATTTTCGGGCTTCTATTCTTTTCCAACGCATCTGCCAAAAGCCGAAATTTGAATCCCGAAAAATATATTCTGGCCTTCTCGCCGCGGACCGGACAGGCTCTCATTTATTATCTCGCCAGCCAGATGAACTCGGAAGGGCAAAGCTTTCTCGGAATAAACATAGGGCTCAGCGCGAATACGTCCGGGGAGATCGACTTTGCTGTCAGGAGCGTGAGCCCGGAGAGTGTCTTTGTCGCCCTGTCGAGCCCGGGCATCTTGGTCTTTCTGAAGACTTTGGATGCTCAAAACCGGTTCACGCTGTCCGCTCCCGAGGATCATCCAGTCGAAGTTATCTTCGGCAAAACCGGTAGGATCAGAGAGGTCAGGAATATCGAAGCTTTGGAAAAGCAGAACCTCATGAACTTTTCGGTCCTGGACGTATTGCAGAACTGCCTGCCGACTTTTCCTGACAAACAGGTTTCCATCAATGATTCTTGGCAGGACCACAAGCGGATGCTCATACCTTTCCAGGGCATGAATCTCATCCTTGATCTTGATATCATCTTTCTTTTAAACGATGTCCTCCCATCGCCTGAGGGACGTACGGCCCTCATCCAGGCGAACTACACTGTGACTCTCTCCGGTTCGCGGAAAATTGAAGAGCTCATGGGTTCATTTGAAGGAAAAGGGTCTGGCTCGGGAAATTTGATTTTTTTAATGGACCAAGGCTATTTCACGCGGTACGGCCTGAATTACAGCCTAAACGGATCGATGATCATGCGAAACGCTGAGAAAGATCTCATGAAATGGCCTTTCAGTCTCACTTTTAACGCTGATCTCATCCTTATGGAAAAGCGTAAGGCGCAGCCCCGGCGAGCCGAAAGATGAAGGCGCTTCTGGATCGACAGCAGCTCGACGGCATTCTTTCTGTTTTCGGGAGCGTATGACGCGGCGAAAAAAACATGGACGGACGCGGGACGATGGGCGGACCCGATGGGTGGGACGACTGCCGTCCGCAGCGTAACCCGGATTGTAGGTCCTGACGAATACATCTACGAAATGTACATGGGAATGCCGGACGGCAAAGAATTTAAGAGTCTGGAAAACCGCTGCGTCCGGAAGAAGTAAAAACCTTCTGGAAATTGACTTTGCCCAGGACGTTGCCTATATTAGCGATACATGTATCTATTCCTTATTCCCTTGTTGACCGGATTTCTCTTTAACTGGGCCAGCGCTTTCACGGAGTTTTATTCGCGCCGTTTTGGCGAGCGCGGCGGCCGGCTGGTGAATTTTATCACCCGGAATATCCTCGGCATTCCTGTCTGGGTCGTGGGCTTGATTATGGCCTTCCGCGAATCCGCGCCGACTCTCTTTCGTCCGGGCATCGCAACGAATGTCCTGGGCTGGCTTCTCGTTGCCGTGGGGCCGATCCCGATCATCTTGGGACTTTGGATGCTGGGTTGGCGGTCTTTCAGGCCGGCCAAAGGAGACTCGCTCGTCAGCAGAGGGATCTATCGCTTTGTGCGCCACCCGATTTACAGCGGCGTATTGCTCGAATTTCTTGGCGGGGCACTCCTGCACCCAACGTGGCCGGCTATGCTGGCCTGTGCCCTCGGCTCAGGTTACGTCTATATCCAGGCACGCCTGGAAGAATGGGATCTTGTCCGGCGCGTCCCCGGATACAGCGAGTTTATGAATCGCGTCCCCCGTTTTTTCCCCCGCATATAAATTTCATTTAAGCTTCGGCCACGCCCCGGCCCTGGATCTCAACGTCCGATGGCGCCGACGCCGCTTTTGGAGAATTTGGCCGCCCAGGTGATTTCAGCAGAAGCTTCAGACGCAAGAGTGAGCCTGAGGAGACCGCCCGCCCGCTCAGTCTTTTCGATTTTAGCGCCCTGGACCTCGAGCTTTTCAAACGGATATCCGGCGGGTTCCGTGAGATACAAAATGTAAGGATCACCCTTCACGGCGCGGCTTTTCCCCGAAAGCGTCGTCCCATCCCAACGAACGTCCACGAGGTCTGTGCCTCCGCATGTGACGTGGCGGCTTGTCGCGATGAGCTGCGGATACGGCCGGCGTTCTCGGATGCAGAGCGCTTGGGAGCGGAACTTCGAATCGAGCGGCCCCGGCGTGAACGCGTCCGCGAAGCTTCCCAAGAGCTTCTTCGACCAGAATTCGAAAACGAAATATTCCCGCTCGGGATTGAGGCCGAGGTCAACGAAGCGGATCTCCGCGGGTTCGCCGCCCGTCCGGCCGAGGACGGACCAATTCTCGAAGGGACGGTCGATTTCGAGCAGGTAGAGAAAGCAGGCCGGCGTGTAGCCGCCGTCAAAGACGCGGGGGCCTGAGCCGCTGACCTCGACGTCGGCACGCCGGATACTGAGCGACCGGGATGGGTCGACGTCGTAAATCTGGCCGGGCCGGGTGAAGAGTACCGGCGCGGCGCGCTTGGCGGGTTCGATGGCCGCCGTGCGATAGACGGCCGGCTTATCGGTGAGCATAAGCAGCGATCCTGTCAGTGTTGTCACGAGGGTTGAACGGTAGCCGTCCTCATTGAGCTCGATATGGTCCGGGTCGTTGCGCCAGACAATGTTGTTGAAGGAGTTATATTGGGCGAGTCCGGCATAGGAAAACCCATCGTCGCCGATGCGGCATCCGTCGATGAGACCCGTAAGTTCCGGCCGGATTCCCCAGCAGCCGAGGATGAAATGATCCCGGCCGACGGCGTCCCTGACCGTTTTCAAATAGCGTCGATAGGCATCCACCCGGTCTGTCTTTTTCCGGTCAAAATGATCTTTGTTGGCGTTATATCCCTCGTAGCGAAGATGCCGTAGCCCGTCTACTTTAAAATATTCCCAGCCCTGGGCGCGAAACCCCTGGAAAAGCGGCTTGACGACGTTTTCGAGGGCTTGCGGGTTCGACGCATCCAGGGGGAAGTTGATCCAGCTGCCGCGGACAGGATTTCCGCGGCCGTCGCGGACGAACCATTCGAGGTGTTTCCTGACGAAATCCTCCTGCGAGACCTGCACTCCCATCCATAGGCCGGGGACGAGTCCTTTGCTCTTGATATAACCGGCCAGGAATTTTAAACCCCGCGGGAATTTTTCATTGGGATTCAGCCAGAATTCGGGCGCTCCCGCGGCCCGCTGGTAACCGTCGTCCATCTGGATATATTCATACCCGTAGGGCCGGAGCGTTTCGGCAAAGACATCGGCGGTCTCCACCATGTCCTTTTCCGTGACGCGGTCGAAGAAGGCAAACCAGGAAATCCAGCCGGCGACGGAGCCGGGCCAAGGCTGGAAAGTCCATGGCTCAAAACAGGCGAGTCCTCTGTGCTTTTGGTAAAAGAGAGGGCGGAAGCGCAGAACGACTTCGTTCCCTTCGGCGGTCAGCGCAAAGGTATTGGCCGTGGGGGACGATTCGAGAGGAAGCACTGCGACCCTCGGATTTTCATCTACGGACAGAACCCAATCCAACTTCCGATCGTAGACGGCGCGATTGAGGAGGCTCCGGCTGAGGCCCGAAACGTGGCGGACGACGAGCGGACCCGCTCCGCGCCGGTCACGCCGGTCTGATTCACAAGGAAATGCCTCCTCGCTTCCGTAGATCCTTCCCCAGAGCCTGACCGGAGCTCTGCCGCTGCGGTTGAAAAGAAGGAACATCTGTTCGACCTTGTCTCCCGCCGCAAAAACCTGAGATCGTGCCTCTATAGTCTCGGGCTCCGTTCCAATATCGCCTTCGAAAATGAGTCTGCTCGCATACATGATGCGGATCTTCCCGCCCCCAAAATCGATCCGCGCCGGCGCGTTGGGCGCCGGGTCGGTCGATGACGGTGTTTTCGCGGCCACCATGAAAAGGCCGGCCGCTACAACCAACACGCCCCAAGCGAGAACAATTTTTCTCGTTTCCACGGTTGTCCTCCAAAATCCTCCGGGATCAAACGTACTCGTTACGCACTCCCCCCAGAAAATTGCCCGCCATGAGGAGGTTTGACAGCGGTCTTTTATTTGACCTGGCTGATGCCGACTAAGTCCTTGGGCGCCCTGGTGTAGGATTCCATCTCGATCGTGCCCTGAGCTGTGAAGCGGATCCTGGCATCTTCATAGACCCGCCCTTCCCCCTGAAAGTTCTTGTCCAGGTCCAGCTCTACGACGAGGAAGAGGAATCCCCCGTAAACCAGCTTGCTGGACCCCGGCTCCACGCTCCGGCTCTTGCTGTAGAGCATGATCTTGTATCCCTTGTCGGTGGGCTTTTCATAGGCCGCGTGAAAGCCGATGTTCAAGCCCGGACCACCGAGAAAGCGCAGAGAGCCCTTGTCGATCTTGTTGAAAACGGCGAAAAACCCATCTTCGCCCCCGGAATTGTATGCTTCTACCAAATTGCGGACTTCGTCCGTGGTTGTGAAGCTCTCAATCCTGATTCTGAGGTTGATGGCGCTTTGGACGTTTGGCCCTCCCCCCGTCATCAGCCGGGCTTTGAATTCCACTTGAGCCCACAGGGAAGATGCCGAACTTAAAAGGAGAGCGCCTAGCGCATATATTATCGGCCGTTTATTGAACCTTTTTCTCATGAGGTCTCCTTATCAGAGAATGCTTGTATGTTATGACGCGCTTCTTAGGTTGTCAACATTTGGATCAAAACGCCCGTTGCACACTTTCTCCTTGAAAATTTTGCGGCAGGAGTAGCTTTGGTCCCAAACTGTTATTTGACGATCCGGACATCAACGATGTCCTTGGGGGGCGATGTATACGTGTCGATCTCCATGGCGCCCTGCTCGGTGAACCTGATTTTGGCCGCCTCATGGATCTTTCCGTCGCCCTTGAAATCCTTGTCCATATTGAGTTCGATGGCCAGGAAGAGAAAACCCGCGAATGGTTGCCGATTGCCGCCCGGCTCCACGCTTTGACTCCTTCCATAGAGGAGGAACTTATGTTCGGTTTCCGTGGATTTGTCGAAAGCGGCATTAATGGTGATATTCATGCCCAGGGCGCCCGTGAAGCGAAGAGTCCCCTTGTTAAGCTTGCGGAACGCGGCAAAAAATGCATCCTCGCCCCCGGAATTATACGCCTTAGCCAGTTGGCTGACTTCGTCCGGAGTGCTGAGGCTGTCGATCTTGATGCGGATATTAACCGCTCCGCCGAAGCCCGCATTGCTCGGCATGAGCCGACCCCTGAATTCTTGCTGCGCCCAAAGGGAAGCCGTCCAGCTCAAACAAAACACGATCAGGAGAAGCCTTAAGAAAAAGCGAGGAAGGGATTTTGCCATGAGACCCTCCATAAGGAATGATAATTGATGTCTTTTTGTATCTTATCCTCCCGCCCGCGCCGCTGTCAAGCGTTCGAGCAACTTCTATTTTCATTTTCATCGGGTTATATTATATTGAGTTTTAATTGGGACCCTTCGGAAGGAGGAGAGGCAAGAATGAAGAATCCACGCAACGTGCGGATTGGTCTTCTCATTATGGCCCTGCTGGCGTTCGGCTCAAGCTGCGGCCAAACGCCGAAAGCAGATTACCTGGTGAGCGCGGTGCCCTTGACCGACGTGCGATTGACGGGTGGCTTCTGGGCGCAGCGTCAAGAAATCGACCGCACAGTCACGATCCCGCATAACATTCAGGAATGCGAGGACACGGGACGCATCAAAAATTTCGAGATTGCGGGCGGAACGACCCAGGGCAAGTTCTGTACCCGTTATGCCTTCGACGATTCCGATGTCTATAAGGTCCTCGAGGCGGCCTCTTACTCCCTGGCTCTCCATCCTGACCCCGAACTCGACAAAAAAATCGATGAGCTTATAGGAAAAATCGCCAAAGCTCAGGAGCCCGACGGCTATCTCTACACGGCCCGGACGATCGACCCTAAGAACGCGCCGCAGATGTCCGGAAAGGAGCGCTGGGTCAACCTCAAAGACAGCCACGAGCTCTATAACCTGGGTCACCTTTACGAAGCGGCGGTCGCGCACTACCAGGCGACCGGAAAAAGGTCCCTTCTTGACGTTGCTCTCAAAAGCGCTGATTTCATCGATAAGACCTTTGGGCCGGGCAAGAACCAATCCAAGCTTGTTCCGGGCCACGAGGAAATCGAGATCGGCCTGGTCAAACTGTTCAGGCTCACGGGGAAGAAAAAATATTTGGACCTGGCCAAGTTCTTTATCGATGAGAGAGGCAACGCCGCCGGCCACGAGCTTTATGGCGAGTACGCCCAGGACCAGAAACCCGTCGTGGAGCAGACCGAGGCCGTCGGACATGCCGTGCGGGCCGCCTATCTGTATTCGGGGATGACGGACGTGGCGGCGCTGACAGGAGACCGGCGCTATATGGACGCTCTCGATAAAATCTGGGATGACATCGTTTCCAGGAAGCTCTACGTCTCCGGCGGCATCGGCGCTGCCGGCGGATGGGAAGGTTTCGGCCCGGCTTATGACCTGCCCAATGCCACAGGCTATGCCGAGACCTGCGCCACAATCGCTTTCGCCCTGTGGAATTTCCGGATGTCCCTTTATTACGGAGACGCGAAATACATGGACCTCTTCGAGCGGGCCGCCTACAACGCCTTTCTCTCCGGCGCGGGCCTCGCCGGCGACAAGTATTTCTACCCGAACCCCCTGGCCTCTTTCGGCCAGCACGAACGAAGCGCCTGGTTTGCCTGCGCCTGCTGTCCGCCGAACATCGCCCGGTTCATCGCCGAGTTCGGCGGATTCATTTATGGCGTGGCGGGGGATAATATTTACGTGAACCTCTACACCCGAGGAACGGCCGATATCAGCACCGGCGCCGGCAAGGTCATGCTCGAACAGGTCACGGATTATCCCTGGCAGGGCGACATTAAAATTCGGGTAGCGCCGGAAAAGGCCGGATCCTTTACGCTATTTGTCCGTATTCCGGAATGGGCGCAAGGCCGCCCAATGCCGGGAGATCTGTACCGCTATCTGAGTGAATCGGGGGAGAAGCCTGTCGTGAAAGTCAACGGAGCGGCGGTCGCCATGAATATCGAAAAGGGCTATCTGCCGATCACCCGCGAATGGACGAAGAATGATATTGTGGACATCAGTTTGCCCATGCCGATTTATCGCGTCGCGGCGAACGATCGGGTCAAAGCGGACGCCGGTCGAACGGCCATCGAACGCGGTCCGATCCTCTATTGCGCCGAATGGCCCGATAACAACGGCCGGGTCACCAACCTCGTGCTCGATGCCAAATCGTCCCTTGCCGCCGAAATGCGGAGCGATCTTCTTGGCGGGATTATGGTCATCAACGGCGAAGCCACAGCCTTCAAAATTAAACGCGGCAAGCTCGTCGGAGAACGAAAGAAGCTCATGCTTGTGCCATACTACGCCTGGGCCCACAGGGGCAGAGGAGAGATGGCCGTCTGGCTCCCGGTCGAGCGCAAATTGGCCCGCCCCGTTCCAGAGCCGACCATCGCTTCTACGGCCAAGGCGAGCGCTTCCGGAGGGAGGGGATTAGCCGCCATAAACGACCAGTTCGAGCCCGAGAATTCCGATGACCATTCCGTCGGATATTTTCACTGGTGGCCCAAGAAAGGGACCCTGGAATGGGTTCAATACGATTTCAGGAGCCCCGCGGTCGTGTCGGAGGTCTCCGTATACTGGTTTGACGATACCGGCGAGGGGGAGTGCCGCGTGCCGGCCGCTTGGAAGGCGCTTTATAAAGCGGGCAACAAATGGGTCGCGGTGAAGAAGCCCACTCCCTATGGTTTGAAAAAGGATCAATACAATATGGTCCGGTTTACGCCGGTCCGGACGTCCGCTTTGCGACTGGAGATTCAGCTGCCGGAGAAATTTTCCGCCGGCATCCAGGAGTGGAAGGTAAGGTGAAGGAGGTTCGGGGTATTCCGCTTAAAGCCACGAGGATTTTCCCCAGCGAGGAAAATCCTCTCGACATCGTTCCTTCGCTCTTCTCTCCTTCGGAGAGAAGCCGTGCCCGCTCAGTCCGATGACGGGCTTTTACGCGGTATACCCCGAACCTCCTTAAAAACCTTTAGAAGGAGCGAATGACATGAGCAGAAAAAAAAGAAATAAAATGAAATCCATTGGTCTTCTAATCATATTTATGTGGCTCAGCACTGCGAGCAGTGGATGGCTTAGTGGAATGCAAGACAGGTCGGCTATTCCAGGTCGGAATGCCGTCACCAATCCGTCCTTTGAGGACATGGACGGAGAGTGGCCCAAGGGCTGGCGGACGGTAAACTGGCAGGCGAAGGCCGAATTCACCGTCGACGACTCGGTGGCGCACATCGGGAAGCGCAGCGTCAGGATCTCATCCGCGGACGGCGCGGACGCGTCTTACCAAAACATCGTCCTCGTCCAGCCGTATGCCAAGTACAGACTCAGCGGCTGGATCAAGACCCGCGATCTCAAGCCCGGAACGAGCAAGGGGGCCCTGATCAGTCTTCAAGACATGGACATCATGACCACAGCCGTGAGCGGAACCCAGGACTGGACGCGCGTCGAAGTCCTCTTCGATACCGATGCCGTCGATGCCCTGTCGGTCAACTGTTTGTTCGGCGGCTGGGGGAAAGCGACAGGAACGGCTTGGTTCGACGATATCCAGGTCGAGCTTCTTTCCTCAAGGCCGCTGAAGCCGCAGGCGGCCATCGATGCGACAAAGACTCTGGCGCCGATTTCCAAGTTTATCTACGGTCAGTTTATCGAACACCTCGGCCGTTGTATCTATCAAGGCATCTGGGCCGAGATGCTCGAAGACCGCAAATTCTTCTATCCTGTCGGAGGCAAGCAGTCGGCGTGGAAGATCATCGGCGAGCCCAGGAATGTCCGGATGAATCCCATTCTGCCCTATGTTGGAGTTCATACTCCCGAGGTCCGTCTTAAAGGGAATGGCGAAGCCGGCGGAATCTATCAGGACAGCCTGGCCGTCGTTGCGGGCAAGAATTACACAAGCCGGCTCGTCATGGCCGCCGATCCAGGCGCTCTGCCCGTGCAGGTCAGCCTCGTCTGGGGACTGGGCGCCGGCGACCGCCAGACGATCGCCATCTCCGAGTCGGGCCCGAACTATCGGACCTTTCGTTTTTCATTCAAAGCCGATGGGACGAGCGATAACGCGCGGTTGGAAATCACGAGCGTGGGCAGCGAAGCTTTTCGCGTAGGGACGCTCTCCCTCATGCCGGCCGATAATGTCGAGGGCTTTCGGCCCGAGGTTCTCAAGCTTTTGAAGGAGCTCGATTCGCCCGTGTATCGCTGGCCCGGCGGAAATTTTGTCAGCGGCTACAACTGGAAGGACGGCATCGGCGATCCGGATCGCCGCCCGCCACGGAAGAACCCGGCCTGGCAGGGGATCGAACACATGGACGTGGGCATCCACGAATTTCTGAACCTTTGCCGTCTCCTGGGGACAGAGCCATACATCTCCGTCAATAGCGGGCAGGGCAGCGAGACCCTGGCTGCCGACGAAGTCGAATACACCAACGGCGCTGCGGAGACGCCGATGGGCAAATGGCGCGCCCAGAACGGACATCCGCAGCCCTGGGGCGTCAAGTTCTGGTCGATCGGAAACGAAATGTACGGTAACTGGCAGCTCGGCCACATGCCTCTGGCCGATTATGAAAAAAAACACAACCGGTTCGCCCAGGCCATGCGGGCCAAGGATCCGTCCATCAAGCTCGTCGCCGTCGGCGCCGTCGGAACCTGGAGCGAAGGGATGTTGGCGAATTGCGCGGATTTCATGAGCTATATGAGCGAGCACTTTTATTGCGGCGAGATGCCCGGACTGCTGAGCCATATTTCCCAAATCCCGAAAGAGGTCCGGAAAATCGCCCAGGCCCACCGCAACTATCGGAAGACGATCCCTTCGCTCAAAGGCAAGGATATCCTCATTGCCCTCGACGAATGGAACTTCTGGTACGGGCCCGACCTCTATGGCGAGATTGGCGTGCGCTATTTCCTGAAGGACGCTTTGGGGATCGCCGAGGGACTCCATGAGTATTTCCGGCAGAGCGATATCATTTATATGGCCAACTACGCCCAGACGGTCAACGTCATCGGGGCCATTAAAACGACGAAAACCGCCGCCGAGTTCGACACAACAGGCTTGGTCCTGAAGCTCTATCGCGCCCATTACGGAACGATCCCGGTCCAAGTAATCGGGGCTCCAGAGCCGCTGGATGTTGCGGCGGCCTGGAAGGAGGGCCGGAAGATCCTGACCGTGGCCGTGGTCAATCCGACAAAAACGGCCCAGACGCTTCCGCTCTCGTTCAAAGGAGTACGCCTTTCCAATACAGCCAAGCTGTATCTGATCACCGGTAGCAATGAAATGGCCTACAACGAGCCCGGAAAAGAGCCAGTTGTGAGGATCCAGGAGACAAATAGCGCACCGTTCGGAAGCGGATTGACGCTCCCGCCCTTGAGTGTCTCGCTGTATGAGATTCAGGTCGTGAAATAGAACGAGCGGCGCGGGCGGTTCGCCCTTTCTCCGAAAAATGTGATAAAATATGTGACGAGGAGATTCGAGATGTCAAAAGACCGAAGGGGATTTACGCTTCTTGAACTCATGGTCGTCCTGACCATCATCGCTATCCTGGCGGCGCTGATCGCGCCTCGAGTTTTCAACAATATCCAGTATGGCAAACAGATCGGCACGATTCGTGATATTAAAACGATCGCCGATGCCTGCCTGACCTATGCCATTGAACACAATGAAGCGCCAGCCGTGGGGACTCAGGACGGACCTCTGACCTCCGGGAACGCATTCATCAAAGCTCTGTCGGAAAAAATCCTGACGAGCTGCCCCGCCACCGATAAATGGGGAAATCCTCTGGTTGTCTACACGGGCGCGGCCGTGGCCCATTTCCCCGGATTCAATGAGACCATGGTCGGCAAAAGCGACTTTATCATCGTCTCCTATGGCCGCAAAGGCATAGACGAACACTTCGTCTTCGATCCCAATAATCGCGATGCCGGATTATTCCCGTCCTCCAATAGCATGGCCGATTATGACAGGAATCTGGTGAATTGGAACGGGACGTGGATCCGGGCCCCCAAAACCTAGCGCGCGGCTTTAGACGGGGGATGCGGCCCGGCGAATGGCCAGGAAGGCGTAGAACTCGTAAAGGACCAGGGCCAGGTAAACGGTGAAAATATAGTAGAAGACGATGTAGGTTTTTAGGACGCCGAAAACTTTAAAGTTCTTGTGAAATAAAAGAAAAACCAACCCGGCAAAGGTGATCCCCAGTTTCACAAAGGCCAAAAGAACCCTTTTGCTTTTCACCATATTGGACATAAACAGGTTGAGCTCAGAGCCTCCCCATTGGAAGATTTTCACAGAGAGCCAATAATCCAGAAGGCAAAAAATCATGATCAGGGTGATCATGATGAGATAGCGCCATTCGTATCTGTCCACATAATAATTTACGGCTTCACCCTGGCGCCGGGCGTTCCTGCGGCGACCGACGAGCGTATAGCGGCTGAGGAAAGGGGTAGGCCTAGATCGACGGTCTTTGATTTGGCGTTTTTCCGCCAACGCTTGATCCTCAGATCGCATGCGCCCGCTTCCTGAGAGAAATATTACAGCCCCGCCCCGACCGCTGTCAAGTCGAAATCCGGGGTCAAACCCACCCCTTTTGCATTTATCAGGTTAGAAATGGGCAAAAGGAGTAGGTTTGACCCCGCTTTTTCAAGAACTTAAGCGCGATCTTTTTCGACTCGCTCTTAAAGGGTCCCGCCTGGTATTCACACTCGATGAAATAATCCGTGTTTTCTTGGGCCACATTCCATGTGGCCGCGCAGCTGAACCCTCAGCTATATTCGAAGAAACCCTTGGTGACCACCTCCCCGTCCGATTTTGTGATGACATAGCTCGGCTCGGCGGGCCGGTGCCTCAGTTTCTCCTTCTGGGAAAGCGGAATCCTGGTTTTATCCCCTCTGATATGGCTTATATCATTGACGAATTCCTTGCCCAGTCCTTCCACATTGAAGACAAGCGGAACCCGCGGCGAAAGTTTATTCGTCTGACCTTGCCTGATTATCGTGACGGCCTGCTGGACGCTAGGGATTGTAATAGCCGGGACAAACGGCTCTCCGAATTCGAGGAGGGCGCGGTCGCCTTGTGCGGCCGCAAAATAGGACGTATCCGTCGTGGCAGTAGCGCACAAACGCCAGAGGTCGCCCTGGGCGTCTTCTTTGAAAAGCTCATAGCTGAACAGCCGGTATTGCCCCGGCGGAACCATGACTGTCTCGGCGGGTTCGAACATCATGATGCAGTCCTTCCCGTCTTCCGTGGAGATCGAGAGGCGCTCTGGGAGCATGGCCAGCCTGAGGGGGACGGTATTTTCGGTCACGGGCGTCAAAGTCAGGGCGGCCGTGGTGGGGCTAATCTGAATCCTATAAAGCTTGTCCTTGATGACCAGCCAATCTCCGTAAATCATGCGGTCAATGGTCTCCGGCTTCCCATCACGGCTGATATAGAATGAGTCTCCCTGTGCGGACGCCGGCAGGCGCCGGGGAGCCGGGGGCTTCCTGATTTCAAACGTATCGGTAAAGCTTCCGTTACAATTGGTGTCCGTCAGAGTGACCGAGTAGGTCTGCCCATCGAGTCTGAATTCGCCCGAATAGGCGCAGTTCGTTCTCAGGAGGCATTGAACGAATCTCGAGAGGAGCTTCTGATCGAGCTGGCTTTCCGAGTAACGGGCCGGATTCATGACCATAAGTTCCGGCCGCATGCTGTAGGGCATCACTTTTCCCTCGGCTTCGATCATGATATCGACGGCCCCGAATTTCACCCGGCGATAGGAGCTGCGGCTTTCGAGATCCTCTTTTCCATCCGCGACAGGATCGTCGGTTAGGTCTCTATTGCCGTTGGCGTCGAGATAGATCCGGTTGAAGTATGTATCTTCGGCTTTTTGCCTGTCCAAAGCTAAAAGGCGCTCGGCGGCGCCGATTTTGACGAGACCAAAAAGAGGTTTTTCCGATGTCCAATTGGGGAGCTTCCATTCCCCGGCCGGGATTTCCAGCGCTAACTTGAGGGATGTTATCCCGACGGGGACAAATCCGGTCGCACCGTCTGGAAACTTAATGAATTTTAGGGGGACATCGATGGCCAAGGCCGAGGCAGCGAAGGCCAATGCCGCCAGGACCACCAGCGAACTTAATAAGCGTATTTTCCCCATATCAAACACTCCTATTATTTATACGCCGGCCTGGCCAAAAACGTTAGCTCGAGTTCACGTATAGAGTTCATTTTTCGATGATCTCGTACTGATGATATTTTTCAAAGTCCCTTTCCCAAGTGAACAAGTAGTTCTTATGGATGCGCATCCCGTGGACGCGATGATCGAGCCTCAGTTCACCGAGAAGAAGGCCGTCAGGATCGAAAATTTCAAGCTTGTAGGCGTCGAGTCTCTCGCTTTTCGCCGCGCGCCGGACCTTCCTGCCTCCCGGGGCCGTAACGACTTCTCCCATTTCTCCCCTCGTCAATTGGCGATCAAGAGTGGCGACCCAGGCTCTTCCCCTTGAATCCACGGCTATCGCATTGGCAACCGTGTTCAATAGCGGCGTGACAACTGATCCCCTTTTGATTTGTCCCATAAATATAGGCTCTGTGCCGTAGTTCAGCGGCCTGTCTGCTCTCCAAAGAAACGTTCCGTCCGGAGAATATTTTTCGATCCGGTTTTGATACGCGAAGGCGATATAAAAATTACCATCCTTTCCTATGTCATAATCGATCCGGTTCCCCATCCAATTGACCAGATTGTTTTTATAATCAAGCATATCCCCGAATTCAAACTGAAGATTTCCCTTTAGGTCGAGCACCTTGATGAGCTTGATAAGAGCTTGACGCTTAGCTTCTGCGAATTGGATGCGTGGCCAGCTTCCCACGGCGATGAATCCTGTTTGAAGCTGACGAATTTTAGTCGCATCATACTTCGTACTTTTTATGGTTTTATAGGCCTTGCCCTCGGGTGTCAATATCTGGATCCTCCTGGTGCCAAGTTCGGAAACATACAAAAAGCCTTCGGCATCGATGTCCAGGGAAGAGGGGGCCTGGAATTCACCGGGCCCTTGGCCACGTCGTCCGATAGTGGCCAGATACTTTCCATCAGGATTAAACTTTTGAATCCGATTGTTTCCCTCATCGAGAATATACATATTATCAGCCGAATCGAAGGCAATATCATAGGGGAAATGGAAGGCTAAGTTTTCGTCGTCCGTATCAATGCCGCCAATCGTTCTGATCAGTCTTAAAGAAATTTCAGGCTTCGATCCCCATTTTCCGCCTTTTTCATTGTGAATGATACGGATGCCGTCTTTTTCTTCGATCTTTTGAGCGTTGGAAAATGAAGAAAGGAGAAAAAGTATTGTCAATACTCGGAGGATAACGTGGATTGTCTTCGTAATTCCTCCGCCAAAGGGTGATCCGGGGTCAAACCTACTCATTACGCATGTTCCCCCCGCAAATTGTGCGCAATGAGTAGGTTTGACCCCATTTGTTTATTCGATGATGAAATCCGTGGCGATGCGGGACGAAGCTCCGCTGGCCGCATCCTCGGCGACCAGTAGGAAAATGTACGTGTCCGGTTCGAGATTCGGGATCTCAAGCCGGACGAAAAAGGCCTTCTCGCCTCCCTCATCCTTCTCGGCAACGACCGTCAATGGAATGGAGATTTCTTTGCCTTCCAGCCTGTCGATAAGAGAAGCGGTAAGTTTCAGGTGGGCAAGGCTGCTTTTTTCGGCGGCGCAGCGGACCGAGGCCCAAACCTCGGAATTTCTTTTCAGGGATTTTTCAAGAAGAGGAACGAATTGAGCCGGATCAAAAAGGAACGTTTTCGCTAACAGTGCCCTGGCGGCCTTTTCACCCGTGCTTTTAGCCGCGTCTCTGCCGATATAGATGGCCGCCTTTTCTGGAGCCAGAAGGAGCGGAGTGAAAATCAGGATATCTTTCGGCTTCCGCTCGGGCACTGCGGCCGTCACGCCGGCCACGGCAGCCCGTCCCGTCTCAAGGTTCGTCAGCACGACCCGGCATTTATAGGCGCCGGGCGAGACGGAAAAAAGATCAAGCAGAAATACTTTGTTCCGTCCGAGCGCCGTAAAGTTGGTTTGGCTGCGCTTGAGGTCAACGATATCATCGGCATCGTTAAAAACGAGGCTGACGGCCTCGACCTTTGTTCCGGCGACCCCGCCAAGCTTATCCAGCGGGATTTCCGCCGCAAAACCGAGGTTGTTCGACGGCGCCGCGGAACAGGCCAGGGCTTGCATCGTCAACCGTACCGGCGCTTGCGATAAGGGATTTTCGGCCAGCGCCAGGTCCACGAGATGGATTTCTTTTTCCAGGTCCGAATACTCCGCAAACGGCTTGGGGTCAGAATAACCGGCCTGGGCGCGGACGGCGCAGCCGGGACGGCTGACTTTGACCTTGATCTTATGGTATTTGCCGTCCCACGCCTCTTTGATCGGATATCCCAACACATAGTAGGTTCCGGACAAAGTCTGAATTTTCTCCAGATGTTCGGCGGAGTTGACGGCGTTGCCGAGATATTGCCCGCCGGTGGCGGTGGCCAATTCGCGGAGCGTCGTAGTGCCTGTTTGAGACTCAGGCACCCACTTGCGGGGATCGTAGGTTGGGTCCTCCGTGTTGATTACATAGACCAAGATATTCGAAGTGGCCAGCTCGTGGCCGAGCCGGGTGAAGATCTCGCGCAGCTCGCTATTCATGCTCTCCTGGCTATTAATCAAGGGGCCAGGGATTCCGGTCGAGCAAAGGATGATTTGTTTTTGGCCTGGAACGTAGCGCAACGCTTGGGCGAAAGCGGTCAAGGCCCAGATGAAATTTCTGGCGACGAATCGTTCCGAGCCATGAGTGTCCACGGTTCTTAGCTCCCCTCCGCTGGTAATGCCGACCGGCCTCGGCATCCCTTTGGGGTCGATGAGAACCTCCGTCGCTTGTCGAGGGCTGAGCGATTCGACCGCTTTGCGGATTTTTTGGTGGTCCGTCGTCTGAAATTCATGGATTTTGAGGTCTCTGTTGCCGGAAAAGGAGACCACACCGACTTCGTCCGTCGGCTGGAGGCTGGCGTCAATGAATCGGAGGGCCTCCTTCTGAGCGAGCCGGATGCCCGCCGGCTCCGCATAGGCGAAGTCGAAAAGGAAAAAAAGTTTTCGGTTTAAGAGCGGACGCGCGGGGGCTAGCGGCGTCTGGGCGAGCTTCTCTTCGGGCGGCGCTTTTGCGGACGGCAGGGAAAGAACGTGCCTTTCGAATTCTGTCAGCTTTTTCTCCTCTCCGTTATCGAAAAGCACAAACTCATCCTTCCGCAGGTCGGTCACGGGATTCCCTTTTTTGTCCATGACGATAACCTGAATGAGCTTGATGGTAACGGTCACCTCATGCTGGAGAGGTTTCTGGAGCTTGTCCGCTTGTTGTTGGGTCGAGCAAAGAGAGACCCCTGCGCTGTGGGATAGGCTAACGATCCCCCCGGCCAAGGCCAGAGCAAGGCCGAGCCTTTTCATCTTACCTCACGAGGATCGGCGTCTGCGTATAGGCGATGTACTTTCCGTCTGCCTCCTCGGCATGAAAATAAAGAAGATATTTTCCAGGCGAAATATTATCGAGCCTTAGTTGTACGAACTGAATCTCGGTTTCTTTTTTCTGTTCTTTGCTCAAAATGGATCCGGCCACCGGTATCGTCCTGCCCGAAGACGTGTCAATCAGATAGGCATTCAATACGATTTCTGGCTGGACAAGACCTGCGCTTGACCACGGCACCAAAGCGAATATCGCTGATGTTCCCTTTGCGATTTCTCCGACGACGGGCGTGTATTGAGCCCGGTCGAACGCATAGATATCTTTCCATTCCGCCGGCGCCTGCGCTTTAAGCGTCGGGGCCTCCAGGAAATTGGCAGAGCTTTCGGGGAGGAGAAGCAACGGAGTATGAAGGGTTAGCCCGACAAAAGCTTTTCGCGGCACATTAATTCGCGTTGCGGCTACGGCGCTTGTCCCGGTGTCCAGGTCTCTGATGACCAGGCGGCACTTGTAATTTCCCGAAGCCAGCGCCGCCCCGGATGCAAACAGGGCATCCAGACTCCGATACCTTGCCAGGTCAGCTTCACGTCGCTGAAGCCCGACCAGGTTCTCTTTCTCGTCGAAAACGAGGTAGACAAACTCGGCCCTCCGGCCTTCAAATCTGGCCATTACGCGGGCCGGGATTTTAGAGAGAATCTGGAGTCGGGTTTCCTCGCCCACGGCGTATGACAATCCGCCGATAGAGAATGTCAGCGGTGTTTGGAACAGCGGCCGATCGGAAAGAGCCAGGTCGAACAGTTGAAGCTGTTTCTCCAGATCCGAATACTCGGAAAACGGCCTGGGATTGTAGTAGCCCATTTGGGCATGGACTTCGCACCCTTTGCGCTTGACGTCGACCGTGATGGGATGGAACTGGCCGTCCCATTTCTCGCTGATATAGTAGCCTAAAACATAGTAAGAGCCGGTCAGAGTCTGGACCTGATCCAGATTCTCTTTATATCTTTCGATATTGGAGTAATATTTCCCGCCGCTCGTTACCGACAGCCGCCGGAGCGAGTATTGACCGGTAATTTTGTCGTCCTTCAAGGGATTGGTTGCTGTCTGGTGGATGCCTCTGTCATAGAAAATATCCCGGTTATTCTCT